>Ga0315277_10000902_pt1 | contig 44882 bp, 48 predicted proteins | sample YL17G05_15_MG_FD_203695 | JGI IMG/M metagenome (GOLD analysis project Ga0315277, IMG submission 203695) | Sediment microbial communities from Yellowstone Lake, YNP, Wyoming, USA - YL17G05_15 | ecosystem: Environmental > Aquatic > Freshwater > Lake > Sediment | place: USA: Wyoming | collected... | reverse complement strand
TGGAATTTCTCTAAATCCTTCTCTCTTCAGAACGGCAACAATCTCTTCTTCCTGCGTCTTTCTCACTTTTCTAGCCATTTCTTAAACCTTTCAATGTAAAACTGGTAATTGTCTTTCAGATCCTTAATAGCGAGATCTAAGGCCTGCTCATTGTCAGAAAACTCATACCATATTTTTCTAATCACTTTTCCCTGAGTGTTTAAAATGTCTTTATGTGGGCAATTATGACCGCTATCAAATCTAACAACTTCGTGGTAAGTATTCTCCAATTCTAAGACCAATTTTACCATAAAATTGATTATCAAACCACTTATTGTTTCGAAAAACACATGAATTTCAATTTCTTCTGAAAGACTAATCTTAAAATACCTCCTAGACACCTAAAGCCTCCAAATACTAATGAATTTTTATCTCCTAAACCACACCGGCTTTAAATGACGCATAAATAGAGTGACAGTACAACCAATCAGACATTGGGTCTTTGTGGCATTAGGTTGTTGAGCCGAAGTACCAAATAGGGAGTTGACTTAAAAATTAAGTCAGCCATATCATTTACTCAAGGCCAACTCTAACGGAAGCCTAACTTCTCTATTCGGCGACGGGCTTCATCACAAATGGAATTCTCTTTGCTGAAGTAGAATTCACGAGGAAAATACAATGTCAAATAAACGCCTCATTTCCTTTTCTTGAGTTCATCCATGAATGCCTCCAACCGTGGCAGTTCTTCCTTATCCCTTTGTCTCTTGGCGGCTCTTTTACTCTCAATAATATCCTCGATTGAAGCACATGGAAATCTATCATCAATAAGCGTCTTGCACTTCTCAGCTTCATCAAATGACTCTATCCCATCTGGTGCAAATACGATATCAATGGGAAATGGTCCTCCTCTGATCTGGATAAAATCTTTTCCTGTAATGATCCCTTCTTCGAGTGTCTTATCCATATCAAATCCGAGTTCTTTTAATGCTTCTGCAAGATTCTTACAATTCTCTTCTGATTTTTTAGGAAATATGTCTATGTCTTGAGTTGTTCCCGGATAGCCATAAAAGATAGCGGCACCTTTCCCGATAAAAAGGTACCGGACACCATGCTTGCGTAAAACCTCCACTAATCTTATAAGTTTATCAATCATCCGCAGAATAATAGCCCAACCAGCTGGGTAAATTTCGATTTGCCCATTGACGATATTTTTTGGTGCTACTAAATATCCGATAGGGCTCCTCATCAATGATTTGCAATTTCATCGGAATAAATCCCAATTCAATCCTTTCATGCAGGGGGCGAGAGAGACCATCCGCAAAGTCCAGCCCCAACGCTTCATCTTCGGTCAATCTGCCTATGTGATAGAGGACACCTTTCATGGGATGATTTTAAAACATTCTCTCCTTTGAAAACCATATAAAGTTGACTTAAAAATTAAGTCAGAGAGTTTTAAAAAGATATTTCGAAATTCGAAATCCGAAATGCTAAAGATCTCTTCGCGTCTTAAGAGAACACTCATGGCATTTCTCCAGAAATGGGCCCAAAAACATGTTCAACCTTATACCTTGCGATTCTTCCGCGTTTTGTTTCCTTTTTTAGTTTGAAAGGTAAATCCTTATCTATAAAATCAAGCTCAGCACCATTGGGCAATGATTCTATGGTCTCCGGATGGTCAATAACATATTTTATGAAATCAAAGGTCATTCCAATATTCCTTTCAACATACTCTCTCTTTGTCATTATTTCATCTCCTTCTTAAATCTCTCTTTGTACCATTCCCATCTATCTTTTATATCTTGTTCTGCATAGGTTAAAGCATCTTTAAAATTTTGGATAGAAATTGACTGTTTTGTTTCTTTCCCCTTTGGATCTAATAGATCGCGGTGAAAAAAACCATGGGAGCAATCATATCTTACTATGGGATACCATTTTTCTTTAATCTTCGATTCATACTGGACAACCACATCGACGACTTTGCCTTTATCAACATTGATCCGAACTCTTAATCTATCTTCTCCGTCTGGACTCAATTCTTTTGTAAATTCTTTCTTTCCCACTGTACCTCTTGATCTTGATCAAGGGAAATAATACTACCAACCTCCGATCGATTTTTAACAGATAGAAATAGTTCCTGTCAATGAAGACCTTTTCGCCAAACTTCACGCCCGCCATGAAACCTAATCACTCGTTCTTCGGCGGTTTGGTTTTTTGTTTGATCTGATGAGATTTTGACTTAAAAATTAAGTCAGAGAGTTTTAAAAATAAGAACAAAGGAAGTTGTGAAATTGGGAAGTTGAGAAGTTCAAAAGAGTCTTTAGATGGTCTATGAAAAGGTTTTGAGGCGGTTCTCAAGGTCTTCGATTCTGTCTTGAAGGACTGATACACGCTGCTTTAAATCCTTTATCTCTTTTTCGATCATCTCTCTTATCGAAATTTCTTTATCAAGTTTTCCGTTTATTTCGTTCAGGCGCTTTTCCACTCCATCAAACCGTACTTCAATCTTATCAAGACGCTGTTGGGCACCGTCAAGACCCTGCTCAATCCTGTCTAATCGTCTTTCTATCCTATCAATCGCCGCATTGATCGCATAATACTCGGTTTCAAGTCTCTCAAATCTCTTATAGATCTCATCGAGATGTTGAAGGATATCGCGAAATTTCTGATCATGCTCATCGAGTTTAGCCCGAATTGCACTAAATTCAGGTTCGATCACTTTCCCATAAAATTCTGTCAGCGTATCAAAAATATCCTTTTTTGTAATCTCTGCCATACGATGCCCTCAATTCATTCACAAAGGTAACACAGTCAATGGATTCTTTCCAATATTTCTTGAGCAACCGAAAACTGGACTTTTGACTTAAAAATTAAGTCAAAGAGTTTAAAAAAGATATTTCGAAATCCGAAATTTTACTTATCTTCTCATCTTCACATCTTCTTATCTTCTGCTTTTCAAAACTTCTCAACTTCCTATTTTCCTATCTTCGTAAAAACAGCACGGTTTGCCGCAGGCTTGCTCGATCGTTTCACTCCGTACAGAAGCTCAGCCAAAGTGACGACCGAGATGCACTGGTCATCGAGCGGGACGGCATTCATTCTTGCCCTTGCCTCCGGAGGTTTATTCCGCATGATGTAAGAGCAGATATCGGTGTCCAACAGGTAGCGGGCCATCAGAAGATTTCCCGTGGCTCCGGTGGCGGATCAAGGCGTTCTGCCATAAAATCGTTTGTCGCCTTCAACGGGCTATCGAAAAAATCATCCCAGGATGTGGGTTTCGCCGATAGGATGACTTTGTCTTCTTCCCGGTATATGAATACTTCCTTGCCTTCAAAGCGAAATTCGGATGGCAAACGAACAGCTTGACTACGACCGTTTTTGAATAGCTTGGCCACATGAGACCGCATGGCTGAACTCCTTTCTAACTTCCATTATTGGTCTATACCAAAATATAGACCATTCACCAACATCTTGCAAGTTGCAAACACAAAAAATCCCAACACATTTCCTCTATTCTTCTTTTATGACCTCAACGATCCGGTTCAATTCTTCTACCCATAATTTCTTTCTTCAACTGCAAAAAACTTCATAAAATACCAATCCTTTAGAGAAGAAAAATATCAATGCTTAAGATGATCCGAAAGTTTCTTGTTTTAATAAGATGTCTCATCGTTCCACTTTAATTAGTGCCTAACTCCTTCTGCTTTTACTACCTTTAAAAGGGTCATATATAGTATTTTAAGATCCATCAAGAATGATTTATTTTTCATATAATATTCATCGTATTTTACTTTCAAGGGAATCGGGATATCGTCCCTTCCATTTACTTGTGCCCAACCGGTAATTCCTGGGACGAGTTTGTGTATCCCCTTATTTGTTCTCAGTTCAATTAAATCATCCTGGTTGAATAAAGCCGGTCTCGGCCCGATGAAACTCATATGACCCTTTAAAATACTCCATAACTGCGGTAATTCATCAAAACTGAACTTACGTAAGAGCGACCCAATGGATGTAAGATAAGCATCAGGATTTCTTAAAAGGTGCGTTGCAACAGGAGGGGTGTCTATACGCATCGTGCGGAATTTAGGCATTTTAAATATTCTATTATCCATGCCTACCCTGTCTGACCAGTATAAAACTGGGCCTTTAGAGGTTAGCTTAACCATTAATGCAATAATAAGAATTGGGACGCTTAAAAAACATAATAAAAAAAGAGCCATGATAAAATCAAAGACACGCTTCACAATGATTTACACCCTTTGCCAATTTTTCTTATCGGTTCTTCAGTAGTAAGGGTCGTTTTCCTATTAACCCAAATTAGACTTTAGTAGAAATCACAGTTCGCCCGTGCGCCGCATTTCTTGGACGGTTTCCCGCCAACCTGATCGCAGATCATACTGGGGTTTGAATCTTAATTCAGTCTGGATGTCCTGACTGCTCGCTGCAATTATATCGTTTATCTCGTTTGTTGATTTGGTAAAGATTGCTAATATGATTGGGAACCGAAAAATTCAGTCACAATGTTCAAAACGAATAAATGAGGGAAGGAAAAGAGCCACTGGGAGTGTTCTCATTTCTCACTTTCGTGCGAAAGTGAGAAGGCATTGGAAGGCTTAAAAGATTTAAAGTCTTTCTCAAAAGAGCACCCTGCCTTCTTGTCTCCTATACGGCGCCCGGTGCCGAGGCTGATGATTTCTCTCATTCTCCAGCCAGCTTAAGGACTGCAGCGCGAGTATGTGGGGCTATGCGGAAGCGTAACGCCTGGAGTTGATCCAGCAGGATGCCAACTGCCGGTATGAGACCAGCACGCTTGGCATCGAGCAGCAATCCAAGCGTGCCTTTTAAGCGAAGACCAAGAGTTTCGGGAACGTGTCGGGCAAGGGCATCATCGACCACAACGACAGCCTCCGGCGACTCTAGCGCCAGCATAAGCACCTCCGTCTCGCCTGGGCCCAGGTCCCTCACCAGCGGGATGGCCAACTCGCTGATAGGCCGACGGATGACTACCCAGTCTAAAGTGGTCAAGTCTGGGAGATCCATACCTAATCCCCGACCTTCCGCTAATTCATCTACCACCGCAGGAGGAACAATCACGCGCCCGGCCAAAGCGGAAAGGACATGCAGCAAGTCCAATTGGTAGAGGTATTGGATCGGCGAGGTGTTGCAAATAACATCAGGCAAGGCGTGCTTCCTTCTGAAGTTGCTCTTCGGTCAAGCGGAATGTATCTACGCCATAATCTGCTAACCGGGTAAGAAAGACAACTCGGGGTACGCCTGCCAGCCGGGCTGCCGCACCGGACGAAAGCTGCCCCATCTCGAAGAGTTTAACAGCGGCCGCCATGCGCAAGGCCGGGCCGACTTCTTCCATGGGCATCTTCAATGCCAGCAATATCTCATTAGGGATGTCCAAAATAATCTGATTCATGATTGTCTCCCTCTCTTTCCAAAATCTTCTAAAAATTATATCTTTAGAATTTAATCTTGTCCAGTCTCTACTCAGTCAATACATCTGAGACAGGACGGAAAGAAGTTTAGGGCGTATAGGCGATAAGGTATCTTTGGAACAGCCTCCTAATTCTTTCAGCGTCATGAAAGTCTTTTTGTATTTGAGCGAGAGATGCAGTCAGAATGCAAAAAGAGAAAGAATTGACTGAAAATTCAGTCAAAAAAGAAGGTTATTTTTTAAATAGCAACTTCTAATTCATCGATCCGAGAGCAGATAGGTCTTATCTTCTTTATCCTTATGTGTACTACAGGCTGTCCTTCCTCGGCCTGTTTTTTGGCCATTTCACGACTCCATTCATTAAACTCTTCATCCCCCTCCAGCTGCATCACTACAAGTGCATTGTCCGGGATGTTTTCCGAAAACTGTGGATGTTCACGGACATACCTATTAAATTCTTTAATCAACTCCGTATTTTTCCTTTCCATAATATTCATGGCATCCCTCCAGCCAAAAATCTCTCTTTATAATTCTCCCAATTATCATCTATGTCATCATCCGATAAGGTCAACGCATCCTCGAATCTAAGGTGTAACTTATCTTTTTCCATCTTTCCCGTCATACTATACGAATCACGGTGAGCATACCCGTGGGCACAATCATAACGGACTACTTCCTTCCAATTGTCTTCATGTCTGATTTCTAATTGAACCATAAACTCAACCACTTTCCCCCTGAAAGTCTTATGATAGTGCCTTTTCCTGGCATCTCGGCTATAAGGGATTATATATTCTTTTTCAGCCACCGTCTATAAGACCTATCCAAATGAAGTGGGTTGAAAGTGTTTCTTATAAATTAAGTCAAAAAGTTTTAAGAAAACTTCGCAATCCGAAATTCGAAATCCAAAATCCTAATCTCCATTCACAAATGGCCCGTTTTTTGCGTCTCTTGAATGGTTTCACGCCATCCTGATCGTAAATCATACTGTGAGACCTAAATCCTAATTCTCTTTCGATGAGTTGACTGTCAACGGCCCTATCCTTCGTATATTTGTCTATTGCTGCCCTTCCGGTAGGTGATTGACATTTCAGGGATGTAAAAGGTGGTCCGTCAGCAATGAGGAGCTTTTGCTCAAGAAAAGTCAGGGGGACCATAGATTTTGATGATGGATTCAAAATCTTCTGCAAAGGTATATTTATCATCTTTGAAATCACAGTGAATCTTTAAATATTGGCATGAAAAATCAGGGTGATCCAATAGTAATGGTTTGGGTTCTTTTAAAAGTTATTGACCATATCTTCTATCCTTAAAGCGACCTCTTCTTCTTTGTCGATTCCGATTGATCTTGCTTCCTTAGCGAGGAGCATTGTTTGAACCATGCGGTTTAACATATCCTCCTGAGCCTTCTTGCTCTTTAGCATATTATGATGTTGGGGTGATATTAACTTAATTCTCTTCTCAAAGTCAGCCTTCGTTATTTTTTCGTCTCCAATGGTTACCAGTACCTTTTGTAGCTTATCCTCTGCCAATAAAGAGTTAAAAAGCAATGAAATAAAAACAGCCAAAAAATAAATAATTAGCCTTGCTTTCATGTTGATTCTCCTAATTGTTTCTTGAAAAAGAACCCTCTGAACCGGTGTTAATTCTGGATATAGACATATCGGTTACCAATCCCATCGAAGTTCCCTACATCATCCATCGTGACCCCAATCAACTGACCAGCCGTTTGGGCTCTGTTTGACTTTACCTTACAGTTGCAAAAGAAGCGCATAGGGAACCGGTCAGGGGTTCTGAAAAAGCCTTACAGCGGCACCTTTTAGCGTCAAACTACCGATTTTGAAGAACCGAATCAAATGTCACCTAAAGTGCGATCGTCTGTTACCCATAAATTTCTACGAATAACCGCAATTGTAAGGCTTTGAAAGTACTCCTGATCGGTGACCGTTTGCTACGTTAAGGTTTATTCCACAATAATGCTTTCAATGATCATCGTTCCATGAGTGATCGTAATAGAACCCTGAATGGTAGTGGAAGATGGATTCGATGTAAAGTTGGTATCCCATCCCCCCTGAAGAATAATCACCTGGTCGAAATCCAAAACAATATCCTCATCATACGTCTCTTGTGTGATCTTAATCGTCGATGGGATCGAAGCAAGGGCAATTCCATTCTGGATATTGGGAAAACAAGGATTGTTCCCCCCGCAGAACCCATCCTTAGATACATAAATGGTATTTTCAACAGACTCGTAATATTTAAATGTAAATAGCGTCACAGGAGAAGACTTATTCCCAGCATTGTCCTCTGTCTTCACCTTCAAATAGTAAGTACCAGAAGAAACCGGAGATGGATCACAACCTGTCGAATTCGTCCAATTGGTTGGATCCGCATTGGGGTCTGGTCCAAAGTACCAATAATATCCTTTCAACCCAGATCCATTATCCGATGCTCCACTCCACGTAAATGCAGGATCACTTATGGTATTCTGCCAGGTATTGTTTGACACCCCATTTGTCTCCGTACAAGACGTCGGATTGCTCGGAGCTATTATATCAACATAAGTTCCCGTGGTTTGGGTCGTCTGATTCTTCGTGATCATGAGATTCTGATTGGCTGGTTTGTCCCAACCAGGGATCTCTTTAAACTCCACTGTATGCTGCCCTACGAAAATATTGGTTTCTGTATAACTGCTATTATACCAAGGGGACGTCATCATTTCTGTGATTCTCAGATTATCTATAAAGAAGTAAGCATCTTCATATTCCCCCGTTAAATGAATATAACTTAGGCTAATAGCAGGTTTGTAAAATGGAATATCGTTTTGAATTAAATTTCCGTCCATATATAAATCATAAGTTTGTGATAATATATTGATGTCGAATTTAAAGCGATTCCATTTTAATGGTGTAAAATCAATCCCAGTATATATCTCATTGCCATTACTGAAATAATGGATCCCAGAGCTATGTTGACCACTTACGTAGCTTATGCCTACCACCGTAGCATTAGATGGGAAACCATTTTCATTTCCTGTGGTTGGAGCATCTGAAATGAGAACTTGCCTGTTCATAACGGTATTGGGTGACATAACGTCCAATTCAACGATCATCTTCTCCGTTTGGGTTGAAAATATCTTATAACAAGCCGAATATTTATATGAACCGACGGGTGGGAAATCCACTATGCCAGAATAATTCCCGGAGGCTACTCTGAGATTTGTTGGTTCTATTGATCCCCCAGGATAGCAAAGCCAGTCAGTTGTATCCCCATCCTCAAAATTCTCACCATTCAACCTATTCCCTTTTCGTCTCCATTGCGCACCCACATCCACCGCACCCTGTGGACTGATCGTCACCTGTAAGGAGCCAAACTCTGCCTGTTGAATATATGTCATTGTAATCTTCTCTGTCTGACCATTGAGGATTGTCACTTCCTGATTTGCTGGCTTGTCCCACCCAGTGATTTCTTTAAATTCTACTGTGTAATCACCAGGAGGAATGTTGGACTCTGTATCCTGGCTATTGTGCCACGTGGTTGTTCCTACTCTTCGCCACTTCGCCCCTTCATCCATCGCCCTCTGGGGTTCAATCTCCACCTGTAATGACCCCAATTGTTCTGTCCCAATAAAATCTTGTATTTTATTAGAAGTGACATTTGTGTATCCTATAGAAGCCGGATTAAAATCATATCCTCCTTTCGTCGGTGTTACTGTTCCCGACCAGCCGTAGTCCACAGTGGCAGAATAGGAGCCATCGGCAAGAGTAAGAGGGTTTCCGGGAAGGCCGTTCATGGTCACTTCTGGCATCCATTGGCCATTGGCGGTCATTATCGTACCTGAGATGGTAAAGGTCTGGAGGGTACCAATATAATCCTGAGTTTGGTTAGAGGACACATTGGTGTAAGTTAAGGAGAGGGGACTGAAGTTGTATCCTGCCTTGGTAGGGGTGACGGTGCCGGACCAACCGTAGTCCACGGTCCCGGAGTAGGAGCCATCCTGAGCTGTTGTGGGATTAGCAGGAAGGCCACTCATTACCACTCCAGATATTCCTGTCCCCCCTGAGGTTCGGACAAAGCCTGAGATGGTAAAGGTTTGAAGGATTCCTGTATAATCCTGAGTTTGATTTGCGGTCACATTGGTGTAGGTCTTAGGGCTGGGGCTGAAATTATATCCTGCCTTTGAAGGAGTGACCGTGCCCGACCAGCCATAGTCCACGGTGGCGGAGTAAGAGCCATCCTGAGCGGTCACAGGATTATCAGGTAGGCCAGATATTGTAACCCCGGATATTGCTTGCCCCCCGGAGTTCCTTACAAATCCCGAGATGGTAAAGGTCTGAAGAGTGCCAACATAGTCTTGGGTTTGGTCAGAGGTTAGGTTGATATAGGACGCAGAAGAAGGGCTGAAGTTATATCCTGCCTTGTAGGGAGAAATGGTACCAGACCAGCCATAATCTACAGTTCCAGAGTATGAGCCGTCCCAAGTCGTGGTGGGGTTTCCTGGAAGGCCATTCATAACTACTCCTGAAATCCCTGATCCTCCGGAGGTGCGGACAAAGCCAGAGAGAGTGAGTGGAAGAACCTCGAACAAATTACTGCTTCCAGTTTTTCCATCTGCTGTAGCGGTTATTGCTACATTCGATTGGGCCTTGGTGATTCTCATACTGCCGGTCCAAACCCCATTGGAAAAGGTTCCTGCCACGGAAGGACTGATTGTTCCGGTGGTATCGCTCAGGGTGGCTATGCCTGAAAAAGAAGTTACGGTATTCGAATACGCATCCTTTAGTGAAATTGTGGCACTAAAGGGAGAGCCTGCCCCTTGGGCAGAAATATTATTGAACTCAAAATGATCAACGGCCCAGGAGCCTATACTAATGATGAACCGTTGAACGGCCTTTGCATTATTAATAATGCACGCAAGAATAACTTCAAATTGTCCAATGTTATTCGGAATTCCCGACAACACTCCGTCTGCATCGATCGTTAGCCAACCAGGAGCCTTCTCTATGGAGAACTTCGGATATTCTATGTCCCAGAAGTCTGAATTGTAATAAATACCTTCGGCATCAATAGCCTGTACATCCCCTAACGAACGGATCGTCAAAACTTGATAACGATATTCGACACCTGCTACTCCGGTTAGGATGGGTTGACTATAGATGAACGGACGTGATAAGGTGGCATAGTCAGAAGGTCCACTGAGATTATCCTTTTCATCAACTGCGACAACCCTATAATACGCTTTATTAGCATTTGCCAGAGCTACCTTTTGCCCTATTACCTCCATTTCTTTTAACTGAGTTTCTGCCACGAAATTGGCAGGAAAAGGATAGGGTTCTATTGAGTAGACAGTGTAGGGAGTATCACTAACTGAAAACCCTTTTTCGTCGCTGCCATATATCCTATACCTGGCGGGTTGTCGTCCAGTAGTACCGGGATCCCACTTGAGAACACCGGTTCCATTTCTTGAATCGCAATCTATTCTAACATTTATTGGTGCTGCAGGCCCCCTGGGTATAAATTTCCATGTGTTACTCCAAGGACCCCAGACACCCTTGCTGCTTTTTGCACGTACGCGCCAATAGTACTCTTGATCGGGTGTCAGCAGACCGCCGTAAGGGAGGGTATATTGAGCTTTGCCTTCATCACCAGTTCTGGAAATCAATTTGTCGAAGTTGGGAGAGAGTGGCCATTTCAAGTCCGGACGGTTGGATAGCTGAAAATGATAATCGCCTATTGCGTTTCCATCAGGGTCTACAGGAGTTTGCCACTTAAAAACGAATTGGGTTCCTTCAATTTCAGACTGATCTGCGGGAAATACTGGTAGTTCAGGAGGTAAAGGTGGTTGAAAAGATGAATTTTCCTTCCATTCATGTGTGATTCGAATATTTCGTTTTCCTCCGCTTTCATCGGTATAGACGAATTTGTTTTTCCCAATAATCATCCCAGGAAGGGAGAGAGGGGCTATCTGAATATCATTCAGAATATTTATTTTGCTTAACCATGTAGTATCGGTGAGCTGACACCGTAAGAAGTAAGTGTAACGCGGCCACCCATCCGGTGGGAAAAAATTGTCGAGATTCCGATCGGAGATATCTTGCCACTTTACGCCATCCCAAGAAAGAGCAAATTGGGCCCCTGAATCCTCGGATATAATTTGTCCTCCTACGAAGACATATGGACTGCTCAGTTTCCAAATGATCGTACCAACTTTTCCAGATTCTGAAGTGATGCCATGCTCTCCGGATACTATATTCTCAATGAATTTGGCACCGTTTTGCCAGTAGCTACTGTTAAGGTCAGGGTGGTAATCCCACACACCATTAAATATTTTGTCTGCGTCAGGATAATAAGAATGTATATCGAAATAACCGTGATACTTGTATTCTTCCGGCTGTCCCCAAACGTAAACAAGAGCTTCTCCAGGCCGAAGAACCATATTCATATTATGGTTGAAGACTTCAGACAAGAATTCCCAACTATAATCTCCGTTAGGCCTTTCAAAATTTATTAGGACTGGTTTATTCTTCGTGTAATCATATCCTACGCTTAATCCTCTATCGAGAGAAGCAAAGTGAATACCAAGAAGTTTCCAATGTGCGCTTACTTCAGGAAGGGGGATAGTAATCCAGGATGTATTAGAGTAACGAAGCACGATCGCTCTGTTGTTTTCCTGATCTTCACCAATTGCCCACCCTTCATCAGGGGACATAAAGTGAACGCTATTAAGACGCCAGGAACCCGAGAGTACATTTGGCGTAACAACTATCCAGGACCCCCTAAGGTTGTGTAACAAAATCCCCTTTTGATTTGAAAGATCTTCTCCGACAGCCCATCCTTCGTCGGGAGAGGTAAAATGGACAGCCGAGAGAGTCCAACGGGTGCTTACGTCAGGGGGAGGAAGGGAAATCCAGGAAGCATTGGAGTAATGGAGCAAGACCCCTCTGCCATTTTCCTGATCCTCTCCCACAGCCCATCCTTCGTCAGGAGAGGTAAAATGGACAGCCGAGAGAGTCCAACGGGCGCTTACGTCAGGGGGAGGAAGGGAAATCCAGGAGGCATTAGAGTAATGGAGCAAGACCCCTCTGCCATTTTCCTGATCCTCTCCGACAGCCCATCCTTCGTCAGGAGAGGTAAAATGGACAGCCGAGAGAGTCCAACGGGTGCTTACGTCAGGGGGAGGAAGGGAAATCCAGGAGGCATTAGAGTAATGGAGCAAGACCCCTCTGCCATTTTCCTGATCCTCTCCCACAGCCCATCCTTCGTCGGGAGAGGTAAAATGGACAGCCGAGAGAGTCCAACGGGTGCTTACGTCAGGGGGAAGAAGGATTGACCCCTCAAAATTCAATTCTGAAAATAGTGATGCGGTAACTTCGTCACCAAAGCGGCTATCATTTGAAAGAATTCCATAGCTATGGACCCGTTTGGCCAAGTCATGATCTCTTGATATATCATATTGGCTGGCCATGGTATCATTATCTCTCAATAAATAAAAATTAGCCAAATCTCCGTCAAACAAATTCCATTTTCCGTCGAAAAAAATATCATTAAGAGCATGACCCCACACACCAAGTCCGGAAGAGAAATATCCAGTCTTTAATCCTGCCGTATAATCTAATAATAAGCCCAAGACTCCGCCTTGATGGCTGCATAGATTATATCCGTACACATTAAAAACTTTAACTGGATCATAGCCCTCATAATCACCTGTCCCCCAATGGAAGCGGTGGCTAACTGCCCACTTCCAAATGGCTATTGCCTTTTCCTTATCACTCATTCCAGGTTCAAGAATATTGTCCACAATTTCTTTAGTTGTTCGTAAATTATTCCGCCCATTCGACAACCAAGGGTTTATTACATCTATTTCGCCTACATTCTCAATACGAACTGAAAGGTTAGATTCCCAAGTCTGCTCCCAGGGCGAAAATCCAATTGGAGACCGGCAGTTCTCCCCGTCCATAGTTCCACCGTGTTCAACTGTATACTCATGCCTCCCATCTATAATTTCCTCTACGTGGTTCTTAAATATACTATTGTCCTCGACCGCCAGGGAGAGAGTTTCGGGGGTATACGCTTTGGGAAGGGGAGGGGAAAAAGGAATATGCCACATCCAATCTGCTGTCACAGGGGAGATGAATTGAGTGGATCTAGAGGTTTGTTGAGCGAAGGCTACTAAGTTAAAAACGTAAAAGAGAAAAATTATAAAACAGAAGCCCCCTGCAAATTTTTTCAGAAATTGTCTGAGGAAGTAACCGGGGCCTACCGGCATGGTCAACTTGAGACGATTGACCCTCAACTTCTTACAGTTGGCCTGTTTTTCGCATTTCTTGTATGGTTTCATGCCATCCCGATTTGAGATCAAACTGAGGCCTAAATCCTAACTCTCTTTGGATAAGTTGGCTGTCTACCGTGATATCTTCAGTATATTTATCTATTGTAGCCCGGCCAACCGGCGATTTAAAACCAATCATTCGGCCAGCATCTTCAAGTATACCTGCTGCTAAACGCACTGTACCAACTGGTAGCGATATGCGGGGTGGTTTGCGACCAAGGGCAGCGCAAATGGATTCAATAATTTCATTCAAGGTATGAATTGAACCATCCGTTACATTGAATACCTGACCTGCCGCAGCGGGGTGCGAAATAGCCAGCGCAGCGGCACGACCGACATCCTTGTCATAAACCAGAGTCCGCCGGTTGCGACCATTGCCGACAGAAATAAAACGATTACGTGCCAGTGCATGTATCAGCCGTTCGTAGTTTCCCTTGATGCGCGAACCATAGACAGCGCCAAGGCGCAACACAGTCCCGAGCGGGTGGCCATTTGCATCCCGTGCACTTAAAACGATCTTTTCAGCATCGAGTTTTGTCTGAGCGTAAAGTGTATCAGGATGGGTCTGTGACTGCTCGTTGAGCACTTGCCCACTTGCCTGCCCATACACGGCAATCGTACTGAACAAGACAACGCGCTTGACACCTGCACCAAGCGCCGCAGCGACTACCGTTGCGGTTCCGCCGATATTTATGCGCTCGAATTTTTCGAGCATTTCCGGTGGTGGATTGACAATATGCAAGAGCGCCGCCATATGAATGACTGCATCTACACCTTGCATCGCTGATTGGGTAGCCACATGATCAGTGACATCACCAATCAGTATTTCAACGCTCTGAGGGAAAATACTCGCGGCAGGAGCATCAACTGAGAAAGTACGAATCCGATAACCGGCATGATGCAAAGCGTGGACAACACGAGGACCAATTGCCCCAGTCGCGCCTGTTACCAAAACCTTCATCGTTTTAACAGCTCTTCGTAGACGGTCATCGTTTCTGAAACAACCTTTTCCACGGCAAACTCGTTCATGGCAATTTCACGCCCCTTTGCTCCCATCTTCTTTCGTAATTCAGGTTTTTCAATCAGCAGATGTAGTGCATCTACCAATTTTGCTGTGTTGCGCACGGGAACCAGCAAACCGTTTTCTCCATTTTTCACAATTTCCCTGCATCCTGGCGTGTTAGTGGTTACTATAGGGCGACCACTTGCAGCAGCTTCAATCAGCACTTTGGGAACGCCTTCTCCATAGAAAGAAGGCAGACAAATAATGTTAGATTCAGAAAACACCGTAGGCATATCTTCTCTGTGTCCCCACCACTCAATCACTCCCTCCGTATGCCAGTAAGTTAGTTGTTCTTTCGGGATTGCCGAGGGATTATGTGGGTCAGTATCCCCCACCAAGACAAAGCGGGCATCTATGCCACGATCTTTTAGTTGTCTGGCAGCTTCCACGAATTCCTTAATCCCTTTATCCCACAACATGCGTGACGCCAGCATAACGACCGGAATATCTGACGGCTCCGGTGTTGTTGAAAAAACGGCAGTATCAACCCCTGATCCCCTGATCAGCCGTATTCGCTCTTCATTGATAAAGCGCTTACGGATAAACATGGCACGATCATCCTGATTTTGCAGTATAAGGCGTGATCTGCGGATGTTTAGGATTCCTCTGAATGCACCTCCGATGACAAGACGTAAGAGACGGGCCTTCGGTTCATCAGAAGTAAAGACATAGCCCAACCCCGCAAGCGCATTCACCACACGCGGCACACCTGAAAGTCGAGCGGCAAGCGAGCCATAGAGTACCGGTTTCATCGCCACATGATGCACGAGATCTGGCTTTTCTTTTCGATAAAGTACGATAAGGCGGGCAAGCATGGCCACCTCTGATAGTAAATTCATGCCCCGACGTGAAAGATTGAAAGGAATGAGTCTGATACCCGCCCGACGAATAGCCTCACCATGCTCGTTAACATGAGTCACCACTGCTACATCATACCCGGCGTCTTGCGCTGCCAAGGCAAGCGGCAGTCGGTGAGAGCAAAAATACCAATCTTCAGTGATGAAGTAGAGGAGTTTCGGACGACTCAAGTATTACTCTCAAGCCACGATTGGAACATCAAAACATCCCACAGATGATACTGCCAATTACACTGGCCGGAAAGGTGCTCGGCCCACTTTTGCTGGATCGGCGCCGGATTGAAATAGCCTTCCCGCTTTAGCCGATCTTCCGCCAGAAGCGCTTCCGCCCATTCCCGCAATGGACCACGAAGCCAAGAATCTATCGGCACACCGAACCCTGCCTTAGGCCGCTCGATCAATTTCTTAGGCACGTATTTATAAAGCACCTGCCGCAGAATCCATTTGCCTTGTCCATTTCGAATCTTCAGACCAAGGGGCAGACGCCAAGCAAACTCAACGACACGATGATCCAAGAATGGCACGCGAGTCTCCAAAGAGACTCCCATCGCTGCGCGGTCCACCTTCACCAGAATATCATCTGGAAGATAGCTTATTGCATCGAAATACATCATCTGATGTTCAAACTCTGCCACCCTATCCAGACTATTGCCTTTTGTCAGAATCGTAGGTGGCTCGTGACCACAAATAACAATGTCGGCGGGTGATTTCCAATGTGACAAGAGGCTATGGTAGATGACTTCCCGACTGTTGGCAGCCAGTATTTCTGCAAACTTATGAGCCTTGTCACCTACTTGCGGTGGACGCATTTTCTTTGGAATGGCAGACGACACAATAGAATATAGCTGATCCCAGCGAGAGGGTGAGAAGCTTGTGATGCCAATCACCAGTGCGCGACGGATATTGATAGGGAGCCAGCCAGTTTTTCGCCAGATCGCACTTGTCAAAAAATGGCGATTATAGCCGCCAAAAAGTTCATCCCCTGCATCGCCGGAAAGCGCAACGGTCACGTGCCGTCGGGCCAGTTCCGAGACCAGAAAGGTCGGTATCTGCGATGAATCAGAAAATGGTTCATCGTACAATACTGGTAGGCGTGGAATAACTGCCAGTGCTTCATCCGGCGTCACATACAGTTCGGTATGCTCTGTCCCCAAATGACGCGCTACATCCTTGGCATATTCGGCCTCATTATAGGCGGCCTCGTGAAAACCGATGGTAAATGTCTTCGTAGGTCGCGTTGAGTGCGATTGCATCAACGCCACAATAGTGGAAGAGTCTACACCACCGGAGAGAAGTGCCCCAAGAGGTACATCTGAAATCTGTTGTGATTGAACAGCAGATGTTATTACCCGCTCCAGTTCATCCACGGCCTCGTTCTCCGTACCGTTGAATGGCTGCATCTGCCCCTTTTCCGCAACATCCCGTAACGACCAATAGGAACTAAGCGAGACTTCCTTAGTATGAAAAGGTTCAAAAGGCGGGGTGTCAAAATCCCACGGACAGGCACCACATCCTTCCTGCCGCAGTGACAGCACTGTTCCCGGCCAGAGTTTGAATATGCCACGATAAATAGAGTAAGGTGCAGGGATACAATTATGACGCAATAACAGGGTAAGGGCGTTACGGTTAATCTCCGCGTCAAATCCAGAATAGGCACGCAACGCCTTCAATTCTGAAGCAAACAGGAATATCCCACGGTTCCAACCATAGTAAAGCGGTTTTTCACCCGCGCGATCACGAGATAGAGTCAATACCCGCTCTGTTCGATCCCACAGGGCAAAGGCGAACATGCCCACCGTTTTTTTCAGTGTGGCCTCAATGCCCAACGCATCAAAGCTGTTAAGCAGCGTTTCTGTATCGGAATGGCCGCGCCACGCCCGAGTACCTAATTGCTGACGAAGATCGAGATGGTTGTAAATCTCCCCATTGAATACAATCACAAATCGACCGGAAACAGATACCATAGGCTGATGGCCGGCGGGAGACAAATCCAGGATGGACAAACGCCGATGTGACAGGCCAATGCCCACATTTGCATCCAGCCACACCCCGGAATCATCCGGGCCACGATGGGTAATGGCAGCGCCCATGTGCGCAAGTACGGCGCACCAATCTGATGGCGATCGACGAGCCGAAGGGTCAATAAATCCAGAGAAACCACACATCGGGTTGTCTAACTTTTTCGCCTCAGGATGAGATCAAAGATGCTTATCAACAAATGATCCTCTCGCAGATGTCGGAACGCCTCGTCCAACTTGGCTCTCGGCGTTGGCAGGGCATCCCAGCGCACCACACGGGAGATCTGGCAATCAAACCCTGCATGCTCGAACAGGGCGATTATCTCACCGAAGCGAATACGGTTGGTGTAGAAGCCGGACTTACGAAACAATGCCCCTTCCCAAGTTGCCTCCGTAAACCGGAGATTGTTCAAACTGCCGCCTAGGTGATCCCGCAGATCAACACAATGGGAGCTGACACCATCCGGTTTCATCACACGGTACAGTTCCTTAACGAGCAGGACAAAGTCTCCTTTTGGAATGTGTTCCAGCACCGCATTGGAGAAACAGTAGTCTACTGAATTCGATGGCATATTCGTCAAAGAACGCACACCTTCAGTCAGATACTCAGCGCGACACACCTTCAGAAGATCCATAAGGGTTTGGGGCGGTCCATTCAAAGCCGCCGAGAGACTTTGTTTCCGCAAGTAGTCGATAAGATCAGCGTATGGCTGCATGGCTGTCGTGGCATAAGATCCGGCATCCACCAACCATATTTTAGATGCACCGAGGGATTTGGCAATAACTGCAGTAAACAACGAATCCCCTGGCCCCAGTTCAAGAACAGTATAGTTATCATCCTGTGTCTTGAACTGAGGACGGCTGCCTTCATCGATTATGACATCGGCTGTACGAGCGTGTTCGATAAATATCTCGAGCGCACGTTGTGGTTGGTTCATGTCTCCGTGCTCGAACATCCCTATTCGCTTCCAGAAGGCGTAGTAAATGGGTAGCCGCGCCAAGACAATTTTGATGCCTATTTTCAACCACCACGGTATTGCTTTTTTAATTCCCTTCATTTGATTTTTCCTATGGTTTGCCCATCAGGAGGCTGTCACACACACAAGCACAAACTCATTGTACCTAATTCGGCGAATGGTCTTCATAGATCTTTTTTTTGCGTAACTTCTATTTGGCAAAATCCAGGTACAAGGCCTCATATCGTTTAACCACAACACTGAGCTCAAACCGATGCATCACTCTGGCGCGTGCAGCTTCACCAATGAGCCGACGCTCATTTTCCGGGAGCGAAAAAAATGCTGCACTTTTTGCAGCAATCCCTTCCATGTCGCCTATAGGCACTATCCAACCAGTATTTCCAAGAATTGAGGACTGTTCACCACAATCGGTTGACACACAGGGCACACCACAGGCCATTGCTTCGATCAAAACAATACCGAAAGATTCACTCCATGAGGTCAGACACGCCAGGTCAAGCGATGCCATGATGCGGGGAATGTCATCGCGTTGCCCTAACAGGTGAAAAACATCAGTCAGCTTGGCGTCTTCAATTATTTTATTTAGAACTGGGTTTGACCACTCTATAGATTGCCCCGCCATCAAAAAGTGAACTTCTGGCATATCACGATGCAGATAACCAGCGGCTTTGATAAACCCAGCATGGTTCTTGATTGGATCGAAACGAGCAATTAGACCTATCAAGGGAGTTTTTGAGGAGATACCTATTTCTTGGCGCACGTCCTGCCTAGTCTGCTCGTTTTGTATAAATTCTTTCAGATCAACACCGTTCGATATAACCAGAGAGCAGTGTTCTCTGAAGCCTATTTTCTCATGGTAAACCTTCCCTTTGTTAGAGTCATATTGAACACAGTCCGGCAACCACGATGACATCCTTGCGCACCAAGATACAGTGAGTTTCGTCAATAGACTGGTATTGGCACGCAATAAATCGGAACTAAATATCGCCCAAATTACTACAGGGACTCCGGCTAATCGCGCCGCCGACCCTCCCATCAGATCCGCGTGATACATCCAGGCATGCATTATATCCGGCTTGACCTGACGCAGTCGGCGCGCCAAACGAAGAATACGAATAGGATCGGGTATGCCGCGCCTCATGCCCAGCGCTTCCACGGGGATTCCCAATGCGGCAATGCGGGTTCCAATCTCACCGATATCGGTTAGTGAAATGACATGCGGTGAAAATTTCCCCCTGTCTATCCCCTCCAACAATTTTTGGAGCATTATTTCAACGCCACCGGTGGAAAGGCCAGTGATTACGAATAGAACACGAATCGGTTTGTGAAACAATTTAAGAATCTTAATCCCTCTTTATCAGGACATTTTCAAGGGCACTTTCAATCGATCACCCCCAAAATCCCTTCCTGCCAATACTCAATTGACACCATGTGAGGGTACCCAACTTTCTGCGGAGGCGCCAAATAATGAGCATACTCCTGACATAAAAAAATATAAATAGAAGTTACCCAGCGTTAAAGGTTCTGATAAGTTGATTATTATTATAATAATTAATAACAAAAACTTTTTTTCTGTTATGATCAGACCTCGAAATAAAAAATAATAAAATAATATTCCTAAAGGTATACCTAATTTCACAAATATCATCAATACATCATTAGTATTGCCTCGCATCTCGCGTATTGAATCCGTTAGCCATTCTGATTCAAAAATATTCGTGTTTGCCTCCGATAATGCCAGATAAATTTTAGGATCCATGCCAATGCCCGAAATGGGGTAGGTCCCAATTAAATTTATTGCTTGATAGAGATCATAAATCCGCAATTGAGACGAATGTATACCACTGCCTGAAAATTTTTCATTGATATTAATCGTGGTGAAATAAATTATTGGAATACTCATTGATATAATAATTAAAAGAGAAAAATAATATCTTAAATTCTTTTGTTTTTTTAAATCTAAGAAGATAAACAAGATTTGTATTACTAGTAAAATAAGCCCTGTCGTTGAAAAAGTTGTTATAATTAAAAAAACTGATAATACTTGATATTTAACATTTTTTCGGATATACGTTGATAAAAATAATAGTAAGCTAAGGTAACCCACTAGAATGCCAGGTTCCCAAAAAAAACCTTGAGATCTAAAAATATGATAATCAAATACAGATGTCACAGATTGATAGAAAAAAATATTACCAAAAGTCTGAATTTGTAATAGGTCAGAAAATTGAACCAAATAAGGTAAAAGAAAAAAGCCACAAATAAAACCTACGAGAGAATGAATTGCTATTATTTTTAGTGCAATATACAAATCATCAATAAAATTACTTTTACTGGATTCATAGTATATATATAACAATAAAACAAATATTAATCTTAAAATCGTTTTACAATAAAGCCACTTATCAGAATCAAACGGTACAATTAAGTAATTAATACTGACAAATAATAATACAAATGATAAGGAAAATACAGATACGTAGAATAACTTATTTTTAATACTGTTTACAAAACAACAGTAACAAATGAATAGAATGAAATATGCTAATGGCGATAATATCTGACCCCATATAATATGATAAGCGCTACCAGTAGAAAATATTAGTAATATTAATAAGACTACATTCAATGATCTTTTTTTAATAATCAACATTTATGTGAATTATTTGAATATATTATAAATCCACTCAGATATGTGATACTTGCTAAAATCATAGTTTGAAGTGTAACTAGAACAAATGAAATCAACATTAATATCTTTGAGTTCTCTGTCAATAACGTAAATTAATCTCGGATCATAATATTCTTCATATTTAATATATTTATTTGTAGTTATCAATTTGCTACCCAAAGCTAAACTTTCGATAGTCCGCATAGTTAATCCCGACTGATTTTCATGAGGAATATCAATTACAACCCTACTTCTACAAATTAACTTATACGTTTCGTGCGTTGTAAGTGGTGTAAATTTCAATTTCCTCGGATCATAATTTTCCCCTAATATACAAGTTTTCACGTATACAAATAAAGGAGCGTATACATAATAAAAAAAAATCAAATTATTATTATTAGCATAATTATTAAATATTGATATACTATCATATCTCTTTTTATAAAGACCACCAATAAGCAGCAAATCGATATCTTTATAATTCTTGTCATAACTTTTAAAATCGTGTAAAAGAAAAAGTGGAAGATAATTTAATTCTTTGTTCTCTATGCAATCCTTCCTGTCGAAAGAAAATGCCTTGTCAAAATATTGTACGATAGGTAGATAATCATTGTTTTTCAAAGAATCCCATTGATATAAAATAAATTTTGCCTTAGGATGCCTAAAAGAGATTTTTTCAATAAAATCTTTTGTTAATATTTGACCTCGGATTATAAAAACATAATCATATTCTTTCTTATTGATTTTACTTAATAAAAAAAGCCGATACATTTGCTCGTATGTTTTCTTCAAATTTTCATTGATTGTGTTTAATAGACCATGAATATTCTGAATAGGTATATCTGCAAAATAATCTACGGAAGCACCGTATACTTTCAGACAGTTTATAATATTAATATGATATTCATAAAAATTAGGTGCTATAAATAGAATGTTTTTCCCTTTTAATATACACGACTTCATTATTGATTAGCCTTGCTGAAAAGCCCAAATTGTTTTAATTCATTTGTGGCTGATTCCAACAAATTTACAATTCCCGGGTTTTGACTTGCCCAGGAAAATAATTCACGCAAACCAAAATCCAAGTCTATTCTGGGTTCATATCCCAGATGTTTCTTGATTTTACCTAAATCAGCATAATTATGACGTATATCTCCTGTCCGGTATTCTCCGGTTACTTGAATTTGAACATCAAGACCTATTACCTGCACAAGTTTTTGAGCAACTTCCAAAACAGTATATTTCTTCCCGCTACCCACGTTATAAACCCCGTTGATTTCTCGAGGATTTTCAATCGCTAACATTGTCGCTTGCACGGCATCACCCACATGGACAAAATCTCGTATCATACCACCATCTTCATATACGCCAATTGGTAGTCGGCTTATGGCCCTCGCGCAAAAAATAGCTAATATGCCTATGTAAGGGTTCCGCAAACTCTGCCCTGCACCGTATACATTCTGGTATCTTAGAGCTATGGTAGGGATATTATATGCCTGACCAAACACTAATCCCATTTGTTCTTGTGCCAATTTACTCACGGCATAAATAGAGCTAGGAGCGGGAAGTGTCCATTCATCTGTAGGAATGGACACCAATGGGCAGTTGCATATTGGACATCGATGATCCCACTCACCTTTGAGTAACTCCTCCTTGTGTCTTGCTTCAGGCGCAATCGTTCCGCATTTATTACAGCAGTATTTTCCTTCTCCATAAACCGCTCGAGATGAAGCAATTATTAGTTTCTGTATATGTTTTCTAAAGGAGAGCATTTCTTGAAGCAGCACGGCAGTGCCTTGTACGTTTACTTTTGTATATCGTTCAATCTCATATAATGATTGCGCCGGACCCGTTTCAGCCGCCATATGGACTACAATGTCAATGTCTGCTAAGGCCCGCCTTACGGCCACAGCATCCGTTATATCAGCGACTATCACCTCGGCTACCTCTGCTAATCTTAATGGTGCCTGGGCATTAAGGCCATGAACCTGGGGTGATAAATTGTCTAAAATCCTAACATGGTATTTTTTCTCTACCAGCAAATAGGCCAGTTTGCTTCCGATAAAACCTGCGCCACCCGTAATCAATACATTCTTCTTCATTCAGTATCCCTATTTTTTCCCCCGTACAATTTGATAAACTCATCAACGCTGCCATAAAAATGATCCAGACGTTCTATTATCAACTCATCCGGCCACTCCCACCATGCGATCTTCAACAACTGTTGCCGTTGTTCTTCTTTGAAACGATACCTAATCAATCGCGACGGAACACCCCCGACAATCGCGTAATTATCCACTGCTCCTCGCACCACAGAGCCAGCAGCGATAACGGCTCCATTACCTATTGATGCACCAGGTAAAATTATGGCACCAGTCCCAATCCACACATCATGACCTATTACCACCTGGCCGCGTGTAAAAACATCTTTATTAATTTCTGTACGCGCTAATAAGTATGTCGCAAGACTATAGTTTGAAACACGCTCAGGATATCGTTCACCGCCTGCGACAATTTTAACATTCTTAGCTATACTACAAAAACATCCAATCATCACCCGGTCATTTTCTGTATATATTCGAATGGTGAATGGTGTTAACCCATATGAATGTCTACCAATTTTTACTTGAGGATGATGATATGGGTCGGGTACTAAGGCCAAACGCCCTAATAAAAGGTGTTTAAATATACTCTTAGTGCGTGATAAAATACCATACATTCGCTGAACTACTCTCTAATATTTCTTAAATCACTGGGGTAAAACAAAACTGACATCGTCCCCACACAGGACATTATCTTTGACTATATTACGACCGGGAAGAAAAGCCCGGTCCTGAAACTGAATTATTGAACAGGCTCTAACTCTATTTCTATTGCATTAATTATCTTTTTTATATTGTCATCATGATACAACTTTTCGTTCGGAAACGGGTTCCCTTCTCTGCAATATTCCCACATTTGTGCAATATATCGAATCGTTGCATTATGATCGGGGTATAACAACCTATCGTTTCGAATCACTTCTTTCAATTTTTCAAATCCATTAAATTTATTAATGTAAGGATATTTATCGTAATATTGCTTACCCAACACAACTATCGGCTTTCCCAACAATATAGCTTCCCAAGCTGCCGTGCTCGTTTGAGTGACAATAAGAATTGATTTAAGGAGCAACTGCTTTGTTGAATATTCTGAGGGTAAATATATTAAATTTGAGATTTCTTTTCTTAATAATCTAAATTTATTTGATAGCAACATTCCTGGTTGCGAGGGGTGCTCTTTAACCACGAGTACTTGATTTGATTTTAAACATTTAGCTAAGTTCCTTATTAAACCAATCTGGTTCTCATTAAACTCTGACATATAAAGTAGACTTGCTTCTGGCTCATATTGCAATGGGTAGAATACTATCTTATCGTGTTGATTAAGGCTATCATACTTATAAATAAGACTATTGAAATAATTTATTATTCTTCGAACACCGTCTGCCCTATCGAAATAATAGGATCTCAAATATTTAATTTTCGGTCTAATTATTAGACTTCTTATATTATTCAAGAGAAAACCAAGTAAATATTTTATAAATACTACCGGATCATATCTTGATTTGAGCCTTCTTGCATAGAATGGCTTGACGTTATCATTGTCCAAAACCTTTTGCAAATATGAGTTTGCAAACTGAATCGATTCAATAGATGGCTCATTATTAAATATTTCAGCATCCAGTGAAGAATGATTCGCACTCTTTGCCCAGAATAAATTTTTTTCTTCAAACGGAGAAGCGAGCCATGCTAAATATCTTATATTTCTTTTTTTCGCTTCAATGTACATTACCTCTGATATCTCAATTGCTACTACTTCGTTTACAACAGCAATAGGTTCATAGCTTTCAAATATTTGTCCCCAGAAAGCTTTCTCTTTAGCTAAAATAAGTTTTCTTTCGTCAAGACTATATTCACCAAGGTATCGATCGGCTACATATGATGTAATTAAGTAATTATCAGGAAGATTACTCGGCTGCAAATTTTCAAAATCATCTTCAAAGCATCCAGCAACCTTTAAGCCAAGGCTCTCGATATAGATCCTTTCTCTGTGAGTTAGAGTTACATATATGCTATTATATTTTCCCGACTTTAATTTCGGGAAAAGAACAGCTTGATAGTCTCTTGCAAAGAATACAACATTTGATTTCATTTTTTATAATTTTACCTTTCTCAATGCAGTTAATGTTTGCCAATTCCAATATTTTAGTTTAATCCATATTTATGGGGAATACTCTCTTAAGGCTGCGTGTGAATGCTCCCTGCTGCAATAAAATGAAAAACCAGCAACGAGTAGAAAGCTTAAAATTGACCCGGATGCACTTATATATGCATACCATTCAATGGCTTTTGAATATTTCATCACTATGAAATATCCGATAAAGCAAAAGGCCATTGTTATCGCTGAAGAAAACCAAATTAGCATCGGCCTATTAGCTGCGCTAATAGTAATACCCACAAGGTTTGATGCAGCAAATATAGTGCTCACATAAAAAATGGAGATGATCGGAATACTATTTTCATACTTGGGCAACCATTGTACGATAATATATTCAATTACTATCATAGCAAGCGGCCAGCTTACAAGTAATACTCCTGCTAATATTAATGATAGTACCAGAGATTTCCTGAACACATTTCTCAGCCGTCCAACTTTGCCATATTCAAATAAAATCTTTGGACCATAATATTGATTAATCATCCCACTCAACCCTAACCCTAACATGAGGGGTAATGTACCAAACTGATAAAGCCCCAACTCGTACGGAGACGTGGTTTTTATTAAAAAAAGTCTGTCCATAGTTATCCTCAGGCTGTCAAGCAGACCTGCAGTCATCATAGGCAGGCCAATCCTTATTAAATAGCTTATCTCTTTTAGCTTGATCACCCTGTAAGTCGCAGGATTTAGACGCCATATGGTAATATAAACAAAAAAAATGAGGTTTGTAGTAATAAAAACATATATAGGACCAGAAAATAAAAGATAATAACAAGCTATTGAGCCAACAATAAGAGCAATTGTTCTTTCGGAAAAAAGTATCAATGGAAAGAGTACGGTTTTCCTTTCGGACCTTAAACGTACCATCATTATCTGGTAATAGAGAGCTGAAGCAGCCAATACCCCGCTTAATAGAAAGGCTTTTCGAATATTATCGTCTGCGAAATATAGATTGCGAACGATTAGTGAATATGCGAGCAATACAAGAACAATCAAGACCGATAATACCACGCTAACTTCACCAACCAGCCGTGCTGAATATTCCACATTGCCCTTACCCATAGCATATGGTAACTCCCTGGTGAGTCCGCTCAAGAGACCTAATTGCAATAATGTGCCGTACGAGGCCACACTTAGCACCATTGCATAATATCCCATGAGTTCAGGGGAAAGAATCTTTGCGTAAATTATATTTTGTAAAAACGCCAATATCATCGTTGAGCCCATAATCAGCGTATACAAAACCAACTCCTTTTTATCCTTTGCTGACTGGTAGAGCTTGGAGATGTTCATCGTGTGGTCGAGAAATGAAAGGCTTGTATTAATAAATACGGTTCCTTGGTGTTCGGTGATGAATATCTGTAGTGTCCCGTAGCAGGAGATATCCTCTTCAAGGGCATCAAGTTAATCAATCTACATTCACCTTGCCCCTGAATTCCGTATCCAAATCCTCGGCAAAAGCCGTCGCATAGATCATGTCGTCCTCGCGACCATCCAGGATGTAATAGCGCTCCCTCCGACCCTCCTCGTGCATGCCACCCTTCAGCATGACGCTACGCATGGCCATGTTGTCGGCCATAGTTCCCGCCGTAACCTTGCGCACATCCTGACGGGTGATGAGCCAATCTATAACCGCCCGAAAGGCTTCACTGCCGTATCCGCATCGCCAGGACATCTTGTCCCCCACTAGAATCCCAACGTCGGCCACGGAGTTGGGCTCATCCACATAGGCCGTAATGGTGCCGATCATTGAACCGTCCGCCAGAATTGCCCAGTAGTGATTCGGCCATCCGGGAATTACCGCTGAAATCATACTAGTCCTATTCTAATACAGCAAAACACACTTTCGTGTCGTATGTAAATCTCTCAAGTCTTATATCGCGAATACCAAGTGTTTCTATCAGTGCTAATGTTTCGCCAGGCCACGAGTCATCGTTCAGTTCATCGAAAGCAATAATAGCGCCTTTTGGCATTCGAGGAACAAAATATTCAAGAGCAATTTTAGTAGGTTCGTATATATCCACATCCAAATACATTAGACTTATTAGAGTAGCCGGGTTATTCTTAAGATATTTTGGAACCGTTTCCAAAATATCACCTTTTACCAGTTCTACTTTATTAATCTGTCCAAGAAATCGATTCGAATCATACAAAGCGATAGACTCTAAAATCTCAGCATACGAATCGAGTGCAAGCCCTCCAGGACGCTTACAGGAAATTTCCGTTGCCAAATCTTTCTCTGAAATTTGAGGAAAACCAGAAAAGGTATCAAAACCAATTATTTTTCTTTGCCAATTTAGAGGTTCATAGATAGCGCTCAGTTGTGCCCATGTCATCAATCCAAAACCACCCAGAACGCCGCATTCAACAATCGATCCTTGAATATTAAGAACTCGGTTAAACATTTCTGCCCGGTGCAAAAATCGGCTGAGCGCTTGCTTCGGGACAAACCGAGTAAAATTTTGCATCTTCCAGGCAAGAGTACCGCTACACTTTTCAATATGGACATCAAGTTTTTTGCGATAATCAGGAGGCAAAGACATCGCGATGTCATATATTTCTTCTTCATGTTTCTTTACTAAAATCCTATTACTGGCCTTTTTGTCTTCCATGGACTATTCTCCTTTCATTTTGGTGCTTAATATTGATCTAAGGGTCTCCCCATTGTCAAGACAAAAAAACTGGTTGTATATGGTGCATGGTGTTAGCCTGCACGGGTTTTTGGTTTAACCGCTCCTTGACATAAATCTCATATGGGGTTCGATACCCCAGAGACTCGTGAATCCGTTCCATGTTGTAGAAGCGGAAGTATTTATCCAGGCTTCTGGGGGCCTCAGAAACCATTGTGTACTGGTGAAGAAAAACTTCCTCGTATTTGACCGTTCGCCAAAGGCGTTCCACAAAAATGTTGTCATACACGTGGCCCCGGCCATCCATGCTGATTCTAATATCTTGCTTCTCCAACATTTTGATGAAATCCGTACTGGTAAATTGAATGCCTTGATCCGTATTGAAAATCTCAGGTCTGGAGAGTTCGAGGGATTGACGGGAAACGGGAATCATTGCATGCGCCGATTCGATCATCGCTCTTTTTTCTTCAACAGAAGCATCTGGGACTTTTTTTTAAGCCATTCCAGCTCCACTTTGAGCTGGCCGATTTGGCGGTAAAGTTCCGACGTCATCTCTTCACCGTCTTTATCCTGCTTCCGACGACGATCGGAAAACACCTGGGGCAATTCATCCAGAAGCCTCTGGCGCCACTGACGAATTTGATTGGCATGAACGCTATACTCACTCGAAAGCTGGGCCATTGTTTTTTCCCCTTTCAGGGCTTCAAGGGCTACTCTGTACTCTGGCCTTGAATGTTGAATGCCGCATCGTGGCCCCTTCGCATGTTCCTGTCCATGTCGTTGCTCCTTTCCGACTATGGCAGGCTATCATGCACCTTATTACCCTGTCCAGTTTCTGGGGAGAGTTATATTTTTTTATAATTTTATCTTTATCAATACAGTTAATGTTTGCCAATTCCAATATGTTAGTTTAATCCATATTTATGGGGAATACTCTCTTAAGTCTGAATGTGAATGCACCCTGAGGCAATAAAATGAAAAACCAGTAACAAGTAGAAAGCTTAAAATTGACCCCGTTGCACTTATATATGCATACTATTCAACGCGTTTTGAATATTTCATCACTATGAAATATCCGATAAAGCAAAAGACCATTGTTATCGCTGAAGAAAACCAAATTAACATCGGCCTATTGGCTGCGCTAATAGTAATACCCACAAGGTTTGTGGAGGAACCCACTGTTGGGTTCGCCATAATACCCCTTGTCGGCGTAGACCTTCTCAATGGGATCCTCGGTATGGCAACTGGCGGCGACACAGTAAGGAAGATAGGTGCTGTCATGAACCGAAGCCGGGGTCAGATCCGTGGAGAGGATAAACCCGTGATTGGTGTCAACGGAGGCGTGCTCCTTCAATCCGTAATGAGGAGTATTGTTCTTGCGAGTCCAGTCCGAATCCAGATCCCTTGAAAACTTGAGAAGATTCCCGTTCTTGTCCAACTTCCCCTCCGGGGTCTCTCTTCTCCCGTTGTTTTTTGATCTCCTCGTTGCTGATGGGATGGCTGGCGGATTGAACTAGGCGGGCATCCACGGCCACGCCCTCATTGATGACAAGCCCCTTCTGGGAGAACTGCTAAAGAACGGCGCTGTTGATCCGGCTCATCGCCTCTTTGGACAGGCGCCCTCGGATACGGGAAAAAGTGGAATGGTCGGGGGAATGCTGATCAAAGGACAAACCCATGAACTTCTTGAAGGAGATCCGGTCGTTGATCTGGTTTTCCAGCTCCGGATCGGAATCGATCCGGTACCACTTCTGCAGGAGAAGCCCTTTCAAGAGCATCAGGGGCGAATAGGCGTCGGCGCCTTCGCGGCTGGTTCCAACGGTATAATGAGCCATCAGAATCTCTTCCACCTTTGACCAGTTGATGACCTGGTTGATTTTTTCCAGTCTCTTGAGGCTGCGGTTATGTTCCATGGAGCTCAGAAGCTATACTTCGGCGAAGGTCATATTCGGCTCGATTTGTTTGTATCCCGTATCCCCTCCGGAGAGAAATTTGATGGCGGAAATATGGCACAAATACGTTGATATGTCAAGTTATATTGAATAGTTATTATGATTTTTCCTGAATTTTCTCATGCAATTTTCTTACGGATCACCCACCCGAAAAATTCGGTGTGGTCTCCTCGTCGGGTTATGTCACGAGGGAGGTCATCGATGAATGATCCGGGGAAAATCGGAGTTATGCAAACCTCTCTCTTTGTCAATTGTATAAATTATCAAAAAAAGCTTTTACCGTAGGTAACAAGTTGTCTTTGCGCTTTCTTTTATATAGCTTGCTAAGATCTTCAGTCATCAGAAATCCCCTTTCCTTTTTTATCCTGAAGTAATCTTCAGCAGTTATTCCTGTCAAAACAATATCATATGCCATTCCACGAATGCCGCCTTGCCTCCGATAGCCTTCTATTCTATATCCGATTAATTCTAATGCGTTTACCCATTTCCATAAGCCCTCATGCTGGCCAGCATAAAGCCGGTTAAGATTAAGTCGCTCGAATGCATGCTCTGTCATCAATGCCATAGCCTCTAATGCAGCCCCAGGAATTTTTTCGAATCCAATCACAATCGCGATTTCAGCAGTTCTGTTGATTAAGTCTATTGATTTAAGTGAAATAACGCCAATATGTTTATCAGAATTACAATCAACTATTGATAATAAAAGGGTATTGGGGTTGTCTATTCCTTCTTGTACGATTTTAGCTTGATCTTCTTTACTTACTGGCAGAATTCCATGGACAAGATATTTCGTAATCTCTCTATCGTTAAACCATTCGTGCCAGTCTCCCTCGTATACATCTGCTTGGATATCAGGCTTTCTCAGGTAAATTAACATCCCCTTAATAAACATGTTTTTTCTGCTATCATACATCTTAATTTCTCCTTTCATTTTCTGGCGTTGTGATCGGTTACAATATCTTTAGTCAGAAAATACATTACGCTGCCTTGGATAGGGGTTCGATAATGACTTTGAATCCAAGGTATTCCAATCGTTTTACGTGATGCCGCTGAATCATAGAGGCATTGAGTTTGTCCAGAAAATCGGCGCCGATCTCCCGATAGAAGACATCATTTTTGATAACATGAAACGCGATTACCAGGGTACTATGAGCAACGGCGACAATAGCTTTATTTTTCCCCCGGCGACTGACGAGGCGACGGTATTGGGAACTCAGATAGGTGTCCTTTGTGTGGGATGCCGCCCAAGCAGCTTCCATCAGCGCCCTTCGCAGCCACTGGTTTCCCTTTCTTGTCTTGCCGCTCTTGCGTTTTCCGGCGCTTTCATTGTTTCCGGGACACAATCCCGCCCAGGAATCCAAATGACAAGCCGATGGAAAATGATCCATGTCGGGTTCAATCTCCGACAGAATGATCTCCGCCGTTTTGCTGTCCACCCCGGGAATGGTGCGCAAAAGATCAATCTGCCGGCAAAAAAGGGTCCACGCGGTTGGCAACCTCCTCGCTGATCCGGGCAATCCACTCGTCCAGAAAATCCAGATGCCCCAAGATCTGTTCCAACATGAAGCGATGGTGCGGACGGAAACGTGCTTCCAAGGCTTTCCTCAGATCAGGCAGTTTCTTGCGCAATCTGCCCCGCGACAGTTCCGCTGGCGCTGATCGCTATAGCGCACAACCTCGGAATCGTTAAGTCAGTCCACGAGGATTCCGATAAGGTGCTCGTCCCCGAAAGGCTCGATGGTCAGTCTCGGTGTGTGTATAATTTCCTTTGATCTTATTGTGGAAGTCATATCCTCATCACATGCATGATGCCAACCCCATTTGGAGCTTTCATATCGACGGCACTGACGATACACGCAGACACAACAATAAAGCCGCAATGGCTTCACTCAATGACTGCACGGCATCCATGACCGTATCGCCCGGTATTCCGTAGTCCGCAGACAACCCTGGCCCCGTTATTATCTCGCGTAGAGCCGCCCTCGTACTGACACACGGGGTCAGCCCCTGGACCACGCTCGGAGCCCAAAACCTTTCCTCTTCCCTTGGCACCACAGAAAGTGTCGGCCTTCCCATATGCACGGCTTCCATGAGCAACATGGAGGAAAGTCCAATCACCAGGTCCGAGACCCAAACCAAATCCATTGGATCCCCTCCGATACTCAGAAAATCCACCTCAGACAGATAGGCGGAAAACTCCTCGCGGGTGTTCTTGGGGTGTAGCCTTAGTATCACAAAAGGGCGCGGGCTCATGAACGCGGCTACGTCCAACACTTCCTCCAAGACGATGTCAGTGCGCCGGTCAGAACTGCCGCGGCCGTTCAATGTGTATCCAGGGCCGCGGTGCATGCGCCGGTATTCACAACCATCCATATGTTCGGCGGCAAAAAGCCAAACCGGTCGAGGCGCCGGATTCAACCCGAGCAACCGAGAGCGTAACGCCGCGATATCCTGCTTTGCCAATTCGCGTGCCCGCTTACGCACCCGATCATAGGCGGGATGCCCGCACACAACGATCCGCTCAGCCGGAAATCCGAGGTTTTGAAACACTTCCTGTGTGACCTTGTCCGGGACTATCAGGTGTTCCGGGGCATACTTCAAGGGATTACCCGTGCGGCCCCTGAACCGCAAAGATGCGTCCACGGCCATATCCACAAACCCCGCGGTTGAGATGCCACGCCGTCGAGCCTCCTCCCCCAGCATGAGCGCCGGAGAGTCGGAGTTCTGTGAGGTACCCACCAGCAGCAGACGCGGCAGAAACGAATCTATGATCTTGCCCGGCCCGTCCCCTTTCGACGGCTCGCTGAAGACCACCTCGCGATCGCGCAGGAATTTCCGTGCGTGGCCGTAGGCTAGCACACGGCAGGAAATTCCCGCACGTTCCAGAGCAACGGGCAGTTCCACGATAAAATTGGCCGCTCCGGGGTCCTCGACGACAATGAGGATATCAACACCCGCCATATGCTCCTCCGTGCCCCGAATCATACGCCTGAGGTCTTCACCAGCGCACCACCCAGACGAGCAGAGTCCAGCACAGCATGCACCACCCGTTCCGTGACCAATGCGGACGCACACGGGCTGCATGTCCCTTCCCGCGCCCCGTCCAGCACAGCCGCTAAATCGTTGTACAGATCGAAGAGCGCACGGCCATACTCTGTATCCGAAATTTCGGCCCTGTCCGCCGCCACCTCGTACCCCCCGTCAAGAGAACGGCAAGCCCCTCGGGAGGCTGTACGAACCAGCAATCCTTCCTGCAGTATCTCCATGCGGCCCTTTGTCCCCCACAGATCCAGGCTTCCCTCTCGGTAATGGGAGAAGCCAATGGGATGCAGAGTCACGGCCGCACCGGCCAGCATAAAAAGTGTAAAAGACAAATTGCAGTCGCCTTCAAGCGGACCCTCCTGAAACTCGCCTGCCGCAGGCATAGCCTGCACGGCTGCGATTTCACCAAGCAGCATGCGAACCAGGTCCACTGTATGCGTGGCATAGTTGACCAACCCGTTACCGTAGACTCCGAAACCGCATTGCACATGGCCGATGCGTTCCTCCAAGCCGCCACAGGCCAAGCCGGCCATTATCGCTTCGGCCCGGCGGGTCAGATTGACCTGCGTGACCAGCCCCTTGGAGTCGCAGGCATCCTTGAATCGTTCGGCTTCTTCATAGGTCCGGCCCAGGGGTTTCTCAACGACCACGGCCTTAAGGTTGGGCAGAGCCTCAATCACGGGCAGGCGATAGGACGGAGGCGTGGCCAGCACGGCAACCTCTATGTCCTCTAAGCCCCCCACCTCATCCAGAGTACGGCCCACGCGGGGCACTCCCCATGTGCGCCGGACCCTGGAACAGGCTTCCTCCGATAGGTCAACGGCTGCTTCCCACGCAAAGTCCGGATGGTCTGTCAACACCTGGGCATGTGTCACATAGGGCACATTCACGGCCATAGCCTTATCATCCACATATGCGGCCCCAATGCTGCCCAAGCCTACCAGTAGCGTCTTTAGAGGCGCGATCATCTAACGTTTCGCTCCATGCAATGCCGATTGATATCCATGAGAGAAGGTTCGGCACGGAGCAGCTTCACCAATTCGCCTATGCCGAAACCATAGCCATTTTCCGGCAAAAGCCGCGCACAAACCTCACGGAGGAACGCCAAGTCCTCAGGGTAATCCAACTGCGTGCGGCAATCTTTCGGAAGATGCCAAACCCCGGGAGCCATGAGATTGATGACACGATAGACCTCAGGATGTTCGTAAAAAAGTAACGAAACATGCTCGTGCACCGCTGGATCGTCGGACTCACGTCCCATACGCTCCAGATCCTCCAGACGGAAAACTTGCACACAGATACCCTGCGGAAACGAGGGAACACCGCAATTGGTCACAAAATCGCAGTCGTTGAGCAAAAAGGTTTCCACACCCATATCTACAACATCCGGATCGGTGAGTGGGCAGTCGCCGGTGATCTCAACTACGATATCGCTCTCCGCAAAGCGTTGAGCCTCCACAACCCTGAGCAATACATCGTCTTCGCTGCCCCGATAGCAGGTCACCCCATGCTGTCTGCACCACTGAGCTAAAACATCATCCAGTGAGTTCGTGGACGTGGCCACCACAATATCGTCCACAGTACGGCAGAGCCGCAATCGGTCAATCAGCCATCCCAAGGCGCTTTTGCCACAAATGTCCTCAAGTACCTTCCCCGGCAGTCGCGAGGAGCCCATACGGGCTTCAATACTTGCCACTACATGTGGTTTACTTCTAAGATCACTCATGCGCTTCCCTCTTCCAATTGCTTCAACTGGCCACGGCTGGCATGAACTTTACGGAAAGCGGCAATAAGGCCGTCAAGATCAAAATCCGTAATCTTCAGACAACAGTTGTCAAAACCAACAAGCTCTTTTTCGTGCAAGCGCTCTGCCACAGGACAAAGGCCCATCCGATAAACGCGTTCGGTAAGTGTAAACGGCCAGCCTTCTCGTCCGATGGCTACTCGTTTCTGGAACACAGGTAGCATGTAGAGGGGTCTCAGGTAGCCTAAAAAGGTCGGAAAGCCTTCGGCAGCCAGGGCCTTGGCGAATGTCTCACGAGACACGCCCACGGCATCGCGGTCAAAACGAATCTGATACATGTAGTAAACCGGACGGGTAGAAGCGCGCTGCACGGGCGGCGTGATGCCGACTAATCCGGCCAATCCCTCATTGAGACGTTGTGCAATGTGCTCACGTATCCCCACATGATAATCGATCTTCTTAAGCTGCTCCAACCCTACGGCCGCGCAAAGCTCGGTTATGCGCATGTTAAAACCTACCATGTTAACTAAATTCTCCATGCCGGCGCCCTCAACGCAACTCTCGGCATGGTTGCGAATGAGTTGCATTCGCAAGGAGAGGTCCTCATTATCGGTAGTACACACCCCACCCTCACCCGTATGAATATGCTTGTGGTAATTCAGGCTGAACACCCCAATATGTCCGATCGTTCCAGCGTACCGACCATTCTCCGTGCCGAGAGGAGCTTGAGCGTTATCCTCAATGAGGAAAACGCCATGTTGGTCGGCGATGGCTCTTAACTCCTCTAAGTGGGCAATGTGGCCAAAGAGGTTAACCACCAGGATAGCGCGGGTTTTCGATGTAATGTTTTTTCGAACCAGGTCAGGGTCCAGACAGCAAGTAACCGGATCCATGTCCACGAAAACAGGAATACCTCCGTAGACCAGAGGGGCCATTACCGTAGCGGCCATGGTCATGGGCGGTACGATAACCTCATCACCCGGGCTTATGCCAACAGCACCCAATGCGGCGATAAGACCCGAGGTGTTCGAATTCACTGCCACAGCATGTCGGCATTTGAAACGCTTGGCCCATGCGGCCTCGAAAGCCTGCACCACCGGACCACCAAAAAACTCATCGCTCCACGAACCGTAATAACCTGAAAGACAACCCGACCGCATCACTCGGACCACAGCATCGATCTCTTCTGACCCAATGGAATTGTAAGCGTGACAAGTTCCGCTGAACCTAGGTTCACCGCCAAAAATGGCTAGTTTATTCTCTGTCATGATCACTACTCCTTACCACTTGTAACTATAATCTACGTTATCATACATCCGCACGGGAATGCCAGCGGCATGTAAAGCACCTTTGACCATATTCGGGGTAACCTTCGTATAGTGGAAAATGCTGCCCGCCGCGACCGCGGACGCACCGCCATCTTTAACCGCGCACACAAAATCGTTCAGATGTGAAGCCCCACCGGCAGCGATTACGGGCACGCTTACCGCATCTGCCACCCTGCGGATGAGGTCAATATTATAGCCTTGCAGCATGCCTTCGTGCGGTATGGAGTTGATGAGGATTTCGCCAGCACCGAGGTCCTCGACTCTTTTCGCCAACCTCACCGCATCTAAGCCTGTGGGCTCGGAGCCACTACGGATATAAACCTCATAAAACTCGCCGTTGTGCTTGGCGTCAATAGACCCCACGATGCACTGGCTGCCGAACTTTGCCGCACCCTCGGTAATCAACTCAGGGATTTCCACAGCAGCGGTATTGATAACCACTTTCTCGGCTCCGGCTTGTACGATTTTCTGGATGGTTTCGACACTGCGAACTCCCCCGCCAAAGGCAAAGGGAACATACAATTCTTCCGCGATATCGCGAACCAAGTCCGGATCGATTTCGTCCTGCTCGACGGTAAGCCCGATGTCCAGGAGAATGAGCTCGTCTACATGCCGCTGCTCAAATACACGAACAACGGACAAGGGATTAGCTACTGTCCGAGGATTTCTGAATTGCACTGGCTTTTTTAGCAGCCCGTCCTGCAACAGAAGGATGGGAATCACCCTGATCTTGAGCATGGCTAGACTCCAGCCTCGCAATACCTGAGAAAGTTCTCCAGCACCCGGAGCCCATAGCGCTGGCTCTTCTCAGGATGAAACTGTGTAGCAAATATGTTCTCCCTTTCCACCGCAGCCACAAAAGAATAACAATAGTCACAACGCGCAGCCACAAAGGAATCGTCCTCGCAAACCACGTGGTAACTATGCACAAAATAAAAATCCCCACCCTGGGGTACGCCTTCAAACAATCTAGAACCTGGCATCACATCCACGTTGTTCCAGCCTATGTGAGGCAGTCTGACTCCACAACCCGCGGTATTGAAGCGCGGCACAGTCATGGGCAACAGGTTCAGCCCTTGGATAACGCCGCCCTCATAACCTATTTCCCCAATGAGATGCATACCAAGACAGATTCCCAGTAACGGTTTGCCTTTCTCCAGCACCTCGCGCCGGATGGCTTCCACGAAGCCTGCGGCAGTGAGATTTTCCATTCCCTGGCCGAACGCCCCTACCCCAGGTAAAATTATGGCATCCATTCCGGCAAGTTCGGCCCCGGAGCGCACTACACGGGCAGTCTGTCCAAGGCGCTCTACCGCCTTCTGCACGTTACGCAAATTTCCGGCTTTGTAATCAACAAGAGCAATTTGCATCCTGCCCATCCTCTGCCTGCGCCTGCTTAGGGATTCCGGCGCCTCTCGACGAACTTCACCTTAAAAACCAGGCTCCCATCCAGGTCACGTTTTAGGGCTCCGCCCTCGTGTTCGAACAAAGCGCGGTTGATAAAAGGCTCGCACAGGGCATCAAACTCGTCACGGCTGATTGCAAACTCTTCGCAAAACCTCTCGACGCACTCCTTCGGATAGCGACCATCATATTTCTCCACCAAACGAACGCCCTCCTCTCGTGAGATGACGCCATTGCGTATCTCAATGCAAGCCGAATCCGTGGCCCGTCCGTATCCATACTTGAGGTACTTCAGATAATCGTGCAGGTTCATGGACAAGCAGTCAAGCTTCTCGTGATCCGTGTAGGAGACCTCTATACGACCTCGGCGGCGGCTGAACCCCATTTGCTCGATGATCGAAAGGTTCTCTGCGCTGTTCCACTTGAAATAGTATCCCATAAATACGCCGCTACCGCCCCACCTCTCAACGTCTTCCCGGCTGGGATAAATATACATTTGCAAGTCACGCAGGGTGATGCCGTTCTTCTCGTCAACCATGTCCTGAGGCCGCAAACCATTCAGACAGCCATAGTCGTTGAGCCAATCCTCATTGAACTGACGCTTGTTGGTTTCCGATACGGTTTCCGCACCGCCATACTCAAGCTGTGGTGATTCACCCCAAAAGATGAAGGGGATATCGAACCGGATGGCGAAATGTACTGGTACACTCCAGATCCCCATATGATTGGCCCATTCCATATCGCCCACACGCCGAAATCCTTCCATGATCAATTTTTTATAAACAACGGGGTTCTGCTTGAAATGGATCAGGTCCACACCGAGCCGGCTGATGTTCGCTAGGTTGTGACGACCAATCTCAGTGGGAAGAGTAGGTTCGAAGCAGACACATAACGGCTTCATGCCATATATCTCCTTGGCATAGTATAAAGTCAAATGGCTATCCTTGCCGCCGGATACAGGAATAACGCAATCATACTTGGTTGGATTTCTGTTTCCGTATTTTTTCAACATTTCTTCAAACTCACGCCGCCTTGCCTCCCAGTCAATGCTCTGACGCTTACGTTCGAAGGAACGGCACGCATCGCAAACGCCTTCCCCGTCAAAACGCAAATCGGGTCTGGTATCCGGCATCACACACTTAGTGCAGTATCTCATTTATTTCACCTTTCTTCCGTCATAAGCTCGACATCATTCATAGCTCGAAACTCTTCGCTAAGGATGCCAAAGTACAAATGGTCGCTGTATTCCCCGTCCAGGCAATCCGCCTGCCTGAGCCTACCCTCCAGGGTGTAGCCTAGGCGCTGGAACGTCTTGATCATGGGGATATTTCTCTCATTGCAGCCGCCGCTGACACGCCGCAGGCTCAGTACATTGAAGGCGTAGGCCAGCAGTACCTGATACACCTTCGGCGCCAAACCGCGGCCATAATAGCGGCGATCACCTATCATGATGCCGTCCCAGGCCGAACGAGTGTATTCGGAGATTCCGTCCAATTTGACCGTACCGATGAAGGCGCTGTCCGGTACGAACCGGATAAAAAAACCGCGGCACTCCGGACGGGTGAATCTTTTGAAGCTGTCCTCAACAAACTCCGGCCCCTTGGGCGCAAGCAAGGCGGGAGAGGCGATGGAACGCACCACATCCATATCGTTGAGCCAGCTCAGGTAGGCGACCTTAAGGGCGGCATTGTCCCGCATGTCGGCGAAGGGCACCAGTTCGATATCCGGGCTCAGGCTGTTCCTAATGATCATAATTTCTCCCCGTGGGCACCTTAACGGTCAAATCCCGTGTGTAGGTGCCGATTAATCGCCCGTATTACCGGCTTTTCGTCCATCAAACGGATCACCCGTTCCAAAGGAAAAAAATCCCCCTCATCCCGTAGCTCATGGAACACAGCCCGGATTAGTTCCAAATCCTCTGCAAAATCTACTGTGAAGGCCAGATCCGGCCTGCAAAGCCTCTGTGGAGACCGCACCTTGCGAATACTGAAGGCTTCCGGATGGTCGAAGAAATAGGGGATGGTATGCTCCAGATAGAGAGTCTTGTCCGTGACGGCATGGATGCGCTCCAAGGCATCTAGGCCGATGAGTTCCGCTGCACAGCCATAGGGCCAGCCCTCGCGGTGGCTGGCGTACAGGAAATCCGCTGGCTCCTCCCGGTGCAGGCGCACAAGCCAAGTGCAGCAATCCGGGTCGATGAGCGGGTCGTCGCCTCCAACACGCACGACATGCGTAAGACCATGTTCACGGGCGCACATGATAAAGCGCAACATCACATCTTTGAGGGGTCCGCGGAAGCAGGCAATACCTTGCTTTCCGCAAAAGTGTCCAAGGGTGTCGTCGGACCGGTCATCAGAGGTGGCTATGATGAGCGGCAGATCCCCAATGCCCTCGCGCAGCCGCTCGGCCTGGCGCTGTAGCATGGGCTTGCCCGAGATATCCAAGAGTACTTTGCCAGGAAGTCTCGTGGAACTCAGGCGGGCCTGGATAATGACGCCGTAGGTGTTACCGTTACTAATCCCTGCCTCCTATTTAAAAATCTCGATGGTCTTCCTGAGGGCCTCGGCCTTGGGTCTGGCTTCATCAAGGCTGCCGTAGTTGGTGACGAACTGCATCAGCTTGGGCTGCACGGCCTCGGCCACCGGACAGATGCCGCGGGGATACTCCAGCTCCCCATAGATCATGGGGCAGTGCTTCTTATAGTGGCCGTTAGCTATGAGCGTCTCCTCGTAGGATAGGGCCCAGGCCGCATAAACTCCGTCACCACCGAACTCCACGTATTTCATGCGAAAATCTTGCCAGGAGACGTCCCGGCGCTCGTATTTGACGACGAAAGTCCAGTAGGTATTCAGACAACCCGCTATTGTGGCCTGGGGTACTAGGTAATCGCATCCCGCGATGGCTTCCCTGTACAAGTCGGCGATGCCTACGCGTAGTTCAATGAAGTGCTCCATGCGCTCGGTCTGGGCTAGGCCCAAGGCCGCCGCCACTTCGGGCATGCGGTAATTTAGGCCCAGGGAGTCGTGGCGCTTGTAGTTGGGATCCTGAAAGATGTCTTTGTTTATGCGAATGCGCCCGTCTCCTGATTTCATGGCCGCATATCCCAGGCTGCCGAACTTGCGCATGGCAATGGCGTACTCCTCGTTGTCCGTGACCACGATGCCGCCGTCGCCCGTGGCGATATGCTTAGAATTTTCAGTGCTGTAGCTGGTGATGTCTGCGATATTCCCGATGGGCCGCCCCTTGTACACGGCACCATGGGCCTCGGCTGCGTCATTGATCACGCCGATACCGTACTCGCGGGCGATGTCCATGATGGGTTCCAGGTCCGCAGACAAGCCGTAGAGAGATACAGGCATGATGCACTTGGTTTTCGAAGTCATCTTGCGCCTAACGTCCTCCGGATCGATGTTGAAGGTATCCGGGTCGATGTCCGAGAAAACAGGCACAGCATTTTGGGCAAAGATCACGTCCACATTGCTGATGACCGTCAGAGGTGGTACGATGACCTCGTCCCCGGCATGCACGCCCAGTGCGAAAAGGGCGGCGTGCAGCGTTGAGGTGCCGGAGTTGAAAGTGATAGCGTACCTTGCGCCAACCTTTTCAGCGAAGGCCTGTTCAAAGCGGTTGTTCATATTGCCAGACGTGCCTGAACCAAAGCCCGAGTCAATAACCTCACGCACGTATTGCAACTCTTTACTGGTAAAACGCCAAGTATTTTTCATAGTCAAAATCCTCCTCGCCCGCTTGCCCGGGCTTGTTTTTTAAAGTGCCGTGAGACCGCCATCCACCAGCAAATCTAGGCCGGTGATGTAGGATGCCGCGTCAGAGGCCAGAAAAACCACAGCAGGAGCGATCTCCTGTGGCCAGGCTAGCCGCCCCAGACAGGTTTTATCATTATAACGTGCAATGAACGCCTCGGCCTGGTTGTTGAAAATCCCGCCGGGGCTGACCACATTCACCCGCACGTTCTGCCGCCCGTAATAGCTGGCCAGATACTTGGAATACATGCGGATACCGCCTTTGATGGCCGTGTAGGCTGCGGGCGAAATCATATCCGTCCCTTCATAGATGCGGAAGTCAGGGGCTACATGGCCCTGGATGGAACCCACGCTGATAATGCTCCCGCCGCCGCGTGCAGCCATGTGCCTGGCAACTTCGGCGGCGCTTATACAGTAGCCATTCATGTGCATGTCCACGTTGACCCTCCAACTCTCGGGCGTCACGTCCTCAAGCTTCCTGTTCCAGTCCGCCGTATGCGGGTAGGCGCAGTTGACCCATACATCCATGGGGCCGTATCTGTCCTCGATGCGGGCGATCTCAGCTGATATGGTGAGCACATCGGACAAGTCGCAGCAATCAAAACGGCAGCTTCCACCCTGTTCAGCGGCTTCGCGGGCCACGGCCTCACCACGATCCGCCGCCACGTCCAAGAGTACCACGTCAGCCCCGAAGGCACATAAGCATTTGACGATTTCGGCTCCAATAAGACCTGCGCCCCCTGCTACGACAGCCAGGCGACTATCCAAGCGCACGCAATTTCTATATTGCTTAAACATTCATTACTCCGAAATGCTTGAGTAGTTTTCGATATTCGTCGAATTGTCCAATGTCAAACCAGCCGTTTTCAATAGGATAACAGGTAACTTTCATCTTCTTCTCGATGAGTAGGCGAATGAGGACATCCATATCCAACGGGCCATCCTCGGGGATTATATCTATGACCACAGGTTCAACTATGTACACACCACTGACAATGAGATAGTTGAAGAAGGGCTTTTCGTCGATGCAGTCAACACAGTAGTTCTCGTCTATTTTGATGACGCCATAGGGGATATCCATGCGCTTACGTACTCCCACGATAGTCAAATGCGCCTCATGTTCGCGATGCCAGTCCAAGAGACCTTTATAGCTGAGTTCGGCCGCAATGTCACAGTTAGTGAGTGCGAAGGTCCCATCCACCACTTGGCGTAATAACCGTAACCCTCCTGCCGTGCCAAGAAACTCCTGTTCATCGATGAACTCAATTGCGTACTTCCGGCCAGTTTCTGCGAAATATGATTTAATCATCTCGCGCTTGAAGTTGACAATGACCTTAAAGTCACGAAATCCATGGTTAACGAAAGTATCCATAATTTTTTCTATCATTGTCTGATTACCCACGGGCATTAGAGGCTTGGGCAAGATACTTGACAGTGGTGACAGACGTGTACCTTTGCCCCCGGCCATGATCACTACGGGTATGCCTAAGAGCGATGTTTCACCAACTTTGTGCAGAAACGATTCCATCAACAAGTTAATGACACGTCCATCTGTATCTACAATGGGCACATGGCTAAACTTCTCGGACAGGAGCAACGCTTCTGCATGAGAAATCTCGCCACTGGTGAGGGCAGTAAAGTGCCTGTTCATGACTTGACTTACGAGAATATCCAAAGACATACCTTTCAACAAGGCCCTGCGGATGTCGCCGTCAGTCAGGACACCAATGAGTCGCCTATCTTCACTGGTAATAAGCAATATCTGTAGCCCTGTCTCGTCGAGGCGCGCTAAGACATCTCTCAGCGACATATTCTCAGGAATCAATAAGCGTTCAAACAGCGACTCATCTATCATCCGCATCTCATTGTAATGTTTTTCCATGGTTTAATTATGTTCTCCTAATCAATTATTATCGTTGAACTTTACGGTGTGCCTAACGGTCTGACCGATCTCGGAATAGGTTTAAAAGTTATCACTCAACATTATACCAAATCCTCCCACCTCAAAACATCATCTGCAGCCAAATCACGAGTAAGCTTGCGTCCAAGGACATAATTTTTCATATCAGGTGATATTTGGGTGCCTGGTCGCTTGAAGGTGATATCTTCATCATCAAGGATATGACCGGCAGCTAAATCTTTCGTGAGCACAATGCTGCGTCGAAACTTTTTGCGCTTTTCCAATTCTGCATCCGAGACGATTCGTCTGCAGCTACCCAAAGCCTTACATACATTCTTGCCTTCCAGAACAATAGTTTTCATTTCACTTGGATCTGCCGAAATTTCGTGATCCCAGCCTGGCAGATCTTTATCCAACGTGAAATGCTTTTCGATCACACAACTCCCCAAAGCCACTGAAGCAAGCGGTATAGAAATACCGATAGTATGATCTGAGAAACCAACGGGAAATCCAAACGTCCCGCGCAGCATCGGTATGTTGTTCAAATTAATATCTTCATATGCAGGTGGATATATGGCAATGCAGTGCAGTAATATAATCTGGTGATTTCCCTCAGACTCTATTGTCCTTACAGCGTTTTCAATTTCAGCTAACGTTGCCATTCCGGTTGACAACAGAATTGGTTTCTGTTTGCGTGCAACATGGCCAAGCAAACTCAGATTATTTATATCCATAGACGCAATCTTATAAAACGGCACCTTCATTTCTTCCAGCTGATTGGCTTCCTCCTTTGAAAAAGGTGTGGAACAAAACTCAATCCCAATCTTATCACAGAAATGTTTCAATTCACGGTGCTGTTCCGGTCGCAAATAGTATTTTCCCACCATTTCTTTCAACGAACCGAAATGTTTCTTGGGCGAATCTTTATACTGTTGATTTCTTTCATACTCTTCCTTTGCAATCAAAGAGTCAGGCGTCCAAGACTGAAATTTTACCGCATCACACCCACAGGATTTAGCCGAATCAATCATTTTCCTGGCCAAATTCATATCTCCGTTGTGATTAGCCCCAATCTCTGCGATTACATAGGGTATGCTAAAATCTTTCACGTCTCGATCACCCAACTTCATAATCCCAACTCCTCTAATGTTTTAATAGACTCCCACCATAATGGCGACGGAGGTGATTGATTTTTTACCTCATGACAGTATTTATCTCTTAACGTTGTATCTATATTGATCCTTTCAAACAATTCGTCAAATTCTTTTGATATTGATACATATTTATTAATAATTCGTGAAATGAATCGGTAGTGATCACGTTTTACCTGAACCCCCCGCAGGATCTGATCTTCAGTAAATGATTGTGGCGAAGCAATGTTATTTTCATGCTGCCTGTAATATGTTGCAGTTTGTTCAGTAAACACAGCTTTTGTCCCTTCGTGCAAGCACAGTGAAAAAAAGGTCCAGTCAAAGGCGATAATATCATCAGGTATTTGAGACAGCGATCTGGTAATGCCCTTTGTATTAA
>Ga0315277_10000901_pt1 | contig 44917 bp, 44 predicted proteins | sample YL17G05_15_MG_FD_203695 | JGI IMG/M metagenome (GOLD analysis project Ga0315277, IMG submission 203695) | Sediment microbial communities from Yellowstone Lake, YNP, Wyoming, USA - YL17G05_15 | ecosystem: Environmental > Aquatic > Freshwater > Lake > Sediment | place: USA: Wyoming | collected... | reverse complement strand
CACGATCTTCTGGGCCAGCCCCTCGACGATGGCCGTCTTGCCGACGCCCGTCTCGCCGATGATGACGGGGTTGTTCTTGGTGCGCCGGTTGAGGACCTGCATGACGCGCTTGATCTCCTCGTCGCGGCCCACCACGGGGTCCAGCTTGCCCTGGCGGGCGTACTCCGTCAGGTCGTGGCTGTACTTGTCCAGCGCGCCGTACTTGCTCTCCGCCGTCGGGCTGTCGACGCGGGCGCCGCCCCGTATCTCTTCCAGCACGTGGTAGATGCGCTCCTTGTCGATGTTGAACTCCTGGAGGATGCGGGCCGACTCTCCCTCCCGTTCGTCAGCGATGGCGACGAGGAGGTGCTCGACGCCCACGTACTCGTCCTTCAGGCGCTCGGCTTCGGCGTTGGCTGTCTCCAGCATCCTGACGATGCGCGGCGTGGTGTAGATCTGCACCACGTCGTACTCGAGCCGGGGCGAGCGGGCCAGGTGCTGGGCGACGCGGTCGCGCAGCTTGGGCACGTCGACGCCCAGCTTCTCGAAGATCTGGTGGGGGAGGCCTGGGTGCTGGAGGAGGGCGAGGAGGACGTGTTCCACGTCCCACTGGCTGTGCCGCTGCTCGCGCACGAGCTGCTGGCTGGCGGCCAGCACCTCCTGGGCCTGCTCCGTGAACCTATCTTGTCTCATCATGATGAATCACCTCAGGCTTGTCATTTGGGCCGTAGGGGCGTACCTTCAGGTGCGCCCGCAAGCCCATCTGTCAACGGATATCGAACGGATAAACGGATGCCTCTTGGCATGCAATCCGCTTATCCGTTCCCCATCCGTTGTCAGATCTCCCTCTCCCGCTCCGTCCTCCGCCCCGCCGCCCGGCCCGCCCCGGGGCGGCAGCCCCAAGTCGTGGCCGTAGGGACGGAGCTTTCCCGCCGAAGGCGGGTCCGCCTATGGCGGAAGCTCCGTCCGCCAGCCTCTCTGTCAACGGATACCGAACGGATTAACGGATGCCTCTTGGCATGCAATCCGCTTATCCGTTGTTCATCCGTTGTCACTCCCTCACCGCCAGCACGTGGTACTTCACGGTCGGGCTGCGGTCCGACGTCGCCTCGCCGCGCACCGCCGTCAGCGAGAGGATGCGGAAGCCATCCATGAGCCGCTCCCGGATCTCCCGCTCCGTCGTGTAGTGGTGGGGCAGCGACTTGTCGAAGGCGTCGCCCGGCACCACGAAGGTGTCCGGCTCCACCTCCTCCGCGTCGCCGTGGGCCGCCGCCTCGCGGGATCGCAGGCAGTTCGCGCTCTCCACCGAGTTGAACGTCACCAGGAAGTAGCCGCCCGGCGCCAGCTTGCGCCGCACCCCCGACACCGTGCGCCGGATGGTGTCCAGCGTGCCGTGGTAGACCACGTCCCAGGCGACGACGGCGTCCAGCGAGCCGTCCTCCTCCGGCAGGGCCGTCATGTCGGCCAGCGTCACCGGCGCCGACAGCCCGACCTCCTCTAGCCGCCGCCGGCACGTGTCGACCGCCGCCGGCGAGAAGTCAGAGCCGGAGGCCTCGAAGCCCTCGGCGGCCAGGAACAGCAGGTGGCGGCCGGGGCCGCAGCCCAGGTCGTGGACGCGGCGGCGCCCCTCAGCCTTGAGTCGGGCCGCCAGGTCCAGGACGGCCTGCTCGGGCGCGCGGCCCTCCCAGATGCCGCTCCAGCGCTGCCAGATCTCGTCCCAGCCCTGGGCCTCGCCGCCGCTCACGATCTCTCCGCCTCCTCTCGAGGCGCCGGCAGGCGGCGGTCGCGCAGTCGCTGCAACTCCCGTCGCAACTCGTCCATCTCCTGCTGCAACTGCTCGATGCGCTCGCCCATGCGCAGGATCACTTCCGCGCCGGCCAGGTTGACGCCCAGGTCGTTGATCAGGCGCTGGATCTGGCGCAGTCGGGCGATGTCGGCCACCGAGTAGAGGCGTATCCTGCCCCGCGAGCGCGAGGGCCTAAGGAGGCCGGCGCGCTCGTAGTAGCGCAGCGTCTGGGCGTGCATGCCCACCATGCGCGCCGCCACGCTGATCACGTAGCAGGGCTCGTCGTCAGGAAGCTCATATTCGTTGGCCATCTTCACCCTCGCGGAACTGGGAACTTGGAACCGGGAACTCGGCGCCTCCCCACTTCCCAGTTCCCACTTCCCAGTTCCTACAGCACCACCGTCGTCTTGCCCCTGCGTCCCTGGCGCAGGAACCCTATCTCCACCGTCCGGCCCGGCGGGACCGACCTGAGCGCCTCCGCGATCTGGGCGGCGCTCCCTACCTCGTGACCGTCCAGGGCGACGATCACGTCCTGGGCGCGCAGGCTGGCGCGTTCCGCCGGCGAATCGGGCTCTACCTCCAGCACCAGCACGCCGCCCTCGGCCGCGGCGGCGACGATGCCCAGCGTTCGCCCGTCCCGGTGGCGCATCTCGTCGAAGCGGGCCAGGGCGGCCAGGACGCTGCTCACCGGTACCGCGAAGCCCACTCCACGGGCGAAGGGTATGATCGCGGTGGTGATGCCGATCACCCGCCCCTGAGCGTCGACCAGCGGCCCGCCCGAGTTGCCGGGGTTGATGGGCACGTCCGTCTGGATGAGGTCGCGCAGGGCGAGACCGTCCCCGATGGGCAGCTCGCGCCCCAGGGCGCTCACCACGCCGGCCGTGACCGTCCAGCTCAGGCCGTAGGGGTTGCCGATGGCCACCACCAACTGGCCCACCTTCAGGGGACCGCTGTGCAGCTCGGCGACGGGCAGGTTCTTGGCGGCAACCCTGAGCACCGCGATGTCCAGCCGCGGGTCAGCGCCCACCACGACGGCGGGGAGGCGGCGGCCGTCCGCCAGGGTCACCTGCACCTGGACGCGGCCCCGCACTACGTGCTCGTTGGTGAGGATGCGGCCGCTGGAGTCGAAGATGACGCCGCTGCCGCCGCCGCGTCGCAATTCCACCTTGACCACCGCCGGGCCTACGCGCTCGGCGGCGCTGCTCACAGCCTGCGAGTAGGCGTCCAGGGCCTCGCCTTCGTCCACTGGGCCGGTCACGACTTCGGACCCGCTTTCTGCGAAGCCCTAAGCTTCTCGAACAGCTCTCGTTCTTGAGGCGACAGCTCTTGGGGCAGCTTGACCTTCACCCGCGCGTACAGGTCGCCTTTGCCGTTCCCGCCCAGGCGCGGCATGCCCAGGCCGTTGAGGCGGAAGCTGCGTCCGTTCTGGGTGAGAGGCGGTAGCTTCAACATGACCCGCGAGGTCAGGGTGGGGACCTGCACCTCGCCGCCCAGGACGGCGTCCGTCAGGAGAACGTCAACCTCGGTGTAGAGGTCGTCGCCGCGGCGCTCGAAGCGCTCGTTCGGCCGCACCGACACCACCAGGTAGAGGTCGCCGGTGCCCGCAGGCCCGACGCCGCCCTCGCTGGCCACATGCACGCGGGAGCCCTCGCGGACGCCGGGCGGGATCTTCACCTCCAAACGCCGTGGCCTGACGATAGCCCCGTCGCCGCGACAGACGTGGCAGAGGGCGCCCGCTACCTGGCCCTGGCCGCCGCAGGTCGGGCAGGGCTCCTCCCGCTCCATCTGGAGGACGCGGGCAGTGCCGTGGTAGGCCTCCTCCAGGGTCACCTCCACAGGCTGCTGCACGTCGCGGCCGCGCTGGCGACCGGGGCGACGGCCGGAGCCGCGGAAGATGCCCTGGAAGAGGTCGCCCAGGTCGCCACTTAGATTGATGTCGCCTAGGTCGAAGGTGCCGCCTCGCCCGAAAGACCAGCGGCCGGCCGACTGGCGCTGCGCCTGCTCGATCTGGTCGGCGTACTGCCACTGGTCGCCGTAGCGGTCGTACTTGCGGCGCTTCTCGGCGTCGGAGAGGACCTCGTAGGCAGCGTTGATCTCCTTGAAGCGCGCCCCGGCCGCCTTGTCGCCCGGATTGACGTCCGGGTGGTGCTGGCGGGCCAGCCGGCGGTACGCCTTGCGAATGTCCTTATCGCTGGCGTTGCGGGGGACGCCCATGACCTGATAGTAGTCGCGTGCCATAGCTACCCAGCGACAGGATAGCGTATCTGCTGCCGGAAGTCAAGAATAGACGAGCAGGAAGATTGATAATAGGACTATAAGGACTCTTGACAGCTTTAGTATCGACCGCTATGATCTGAGTCTGAGAGAGGTGCGATGGGTGGTACCGCGTCAAAGCCCAAGGCCGAGGCCGTGAAGCCCAAGACCATCAAGGTCAAGGCCCACGGCATGATCGAGGGCGAGAAGTAGGGGCGCATGGCTATGCGCCTCTACTGAGGGGCGGCCCACCCTGTCGCCATTCGCCAAGAGGCCAGGTCGGTGAGACCTGGCCTTCTCATTTCCCGGTGGGAGGGTGGGTCTGGAGCACAATGTAGCGGCGACCTTCTCCGCCGGAGGCGGACCCGCCATCGGCGGGAGGTCGCCACGAGCAGCAGGGAGGCCTGATGGCCTCCGCTACGCCGCTGAGGCAGGCCTCAGGAGCTCAGGTACGCCTCCACCAGGCGGAGGGCGAACTCCAGACCCACGGTCAGCGCCCTCTCGTCGAAGTCGAAGCTGGGGTGGTGGTGAGGGAAGCGCCGGGAGCGCTGTCGAGGCCGCGCGCCCAGGAAGAAGTAGCAGCCGGGAACTCTCTCCAGGAAGCAGGCCATGTCGTCGGCGCCGGTGCTGGGTGCCCGCCGAAGCAGACCTTCCTCTCCAAAGAAGGCCCTCGCCTCACGCTCCACCAGGGCGGTCATGCCAGCGTCGTTGACCAGCACGGGGCAGGACGTGTAGTGGCTGAGCTCGTACTCGGCGCCCATAGCCGCCGTCACGCCTGCCAGCACGTCCTCCACCCGCCTCAGGGTGCGCTCCAGAACCCTGCCATCGAAGGTGCGGATGGTGCCCGTCATGCGCACCTGCTCAGCGATGATGTTGTGCCGTTCGCCTCCTTCGATGGTGCCGATGGTGAGAACCACGGTGTCCGAGGGGCTAGTGCTGCGGCTGACCACTGTCTGGAGGGCCGCAACGGCCTGCGACGCCGCGACGATGGCGTCGACGGCCTGATCGGGCTGGGCGGCGTGGCCGCCGCGCCCCCGGATGGTGATAGCGATGGCGGTCGGGGCGGCGAAGGCGGGCCCCGCCATGACGACGACGTCGCCGGTCGGCGCGTCCGCATCGATGTGCAGGCCGAGGGCGGCGTCCACGGCGGGCTCCTCCAGGACGCCTGCTTCGATGCAGCGCTGGGCACCGCCGGCGCTCTCCTCTGCAGGCTGAAAGACGAAGCGTACGCTGCCCGCCAGACTCCCACGCCTCTCGTGGATGAGCCGCGCCAGGCCCAGAGCGATGGCCACGTGGCCATCGTGGCCGCAGGCGTGCATGACGCCGGGCACCGCGGAGGCGTACTCAACCTCGTTCCGCTCCTGGACGGGCAGGGCGTCCATGTCCGCCCGCCAGAGGAGCGTGCGTCCGGGGCGGGCGCCACGCACCAGGGCCGTGGCGCCCGTATCGGCGATGGGACGGGCATCCTCCACACCCCAGGCCCGCAGCCGGTCGAGGACTACCTCCTGAGTGCGCCTTTCCTGCCACGAGAGCTCCGGGTGGCGGTGGAGGTCCCGGCGCAGCGCCACTAGCTCTGCGGTCAGCCTCCGCACGGCAGGACGGGCAGCGGGCAGGCGGCGAGGGGGGGCAGACATCGGGCCTTGGACCTCCGGGAAGTATGAGTCACAGGGCCGTTGGTCGAGCGCGCCCATCATACGGGGAGGCTCGGCCCGAGTCAAAAACACCGCTGGTCCCGCGAGTTGATCCCCTGCCTTCGGGGTGGCAAACTGCTCCTGTGAGAGGGGTCTGCTCGCACGGCGGCATCGACGGGGGAGCCTGCTAGGGGAGGGGTGAAGTTGCTGCGTCGGTTGTGGCCTCTCCTGGCGGTGCTGGCCGTCCTGGGCGCCCTGCTGGCCGGTCTCTTCGGCACCCACTACGGCCGCCTCGCTTTTACCTCCGCCGCCTTTCTTCCCGACCTGATGGTCGATCTGCCCGTCCGTCCCGTCACCTGGTTCACCTCCGACCCTGTCCGCGAGCGCGTTACCCTCCATTACGCCGACGGCAAGACGATGCCCGCCGACCTCTACCGGCCTCCCCACGGTCGCCACGGGGCCATCATCTTCGTCATGGGAGCGCCCCCCCTGGAGCCCGATGACTCCCGTCTGATGCGACTGGCCGATTCCACGGCCCGCGCCGGCTATGCCATGCTCATTCCCTTCTCGCCGGACCTGGAGCGCGAGTTCATCGCCCGCGAGGAGCCCGATGCCTACGTGGCTGCCTTCGAGTACCTGAAACAGCAGAGCTTCGTGGATCCGGACCGCATCGGCTTCATCGGTGTCAGCGTCGGGGGCTCTCTCGCCCTCATCGCCGCCTCCGATCCCCGCATCAGCGCCGACGTCGACTTCCTGATCGCCTTCGGCGCTTACTATGATGCGCTGGATACCCTGGCAGCGGTCACCACCCACACCATCTCCTACGGCGGCCGAGAGGAGCCCTGGGACCCGCGTCTCCACACCGAGCGGGTCATGGCCGAGCAGCTCATCGACCGCCTGGAGGACAGCGGCGACCGCGACCTGCTCTGGAGGGCGTTCGTTGATCAGGAGAACGTCTCCAGCGCCGACCTGGCCTCGCTGACACCGACCGGCCGCGATGCCTACGAGTTCCTGGCTAACCGCGACCCAGCCCGGGTGCCGGAACTGATCGAGCGGCTCCCTCCCGCCTTCCTGGATGACATGCGCGCCCTCTCGCCCAGCCTGCGCCTGGACAGCATTCAAGCCGAGATCTTCATCCTCCACGACCGCTCGGACCGATTCATACCGTACGTGGAGTCGCGCCGCCTGCGCGACCGCCTGGCGGGGCACCCCAAGCTCCACTACACCGAGCTCACCGTCTTCGAGCACGTCGAGCCCCGCAGCGAGAGGGGGGCTCTGGCCCTCTTCCTGGATGGCTCGCGCCTCTACTTCCGCCTCTATCAGCTCCTTCTCCGCCTCAGCTAGAGCCCCGCCACCCCTGCCCGTAAGGACGGAGCTTCAGCTCCGTCCGTCCCGGAGCTTCAGCTCCGTCCTGGGCCGAGCTGAAGCTCGGCCCCTACGGGGTGACTATCAGCTCCTTCTCCGCCTCAGTTAGCTCGCTAGGCTCCCCTTGAACCCCTGTAGTATTATCTCCCCACACCCCGAAGGGGTCTCCGCTGAGGGGTTGGTTGCGGAGATCCGGTGGCGAGAGGAGGGAACCATGGAGCTATCCAATCGAGAGGGGTGGACGATAGTCCACGGGATGATGGTGGGCGCGTTGTTTCTGGTGGCTTTCGCCGGTGGGATGGCCGAACTCTGGAGCCTTCGCGAGGGGTGGGTGACCCTGGGCGGTGTCAAAGAGAAGCTGCGGCGCCTCTACGTCGGCGTATGGGGTATGGCCATCGTTGCCTGGGTGACGGTGGTGACTGGCACCTACGTGATATACCCCTGGTACCGCGCCAGCCCCCCTGCAGGCGCAGACCTCACCAAGTATCCCCGCTCTTTCCTGCTGGCCGATCCCAACAAAGACCTCTGGCACAAGTTCGGCATGGAGTGGAAGGAGCATATAGCCTGGGCGGCACCCATCCTAGCCACCGCCGTCGCCTTTGTCGTGAGCTACTATGGAGCTCGACTGGCCCGGGACAACAAGCTGCGCTGGCTAACCATAGCGATGTTCGCAGCGGCCTTCGGAGCCGCCGCTGTGGCCGGCGTCTTTGGCGCCCTCATCAACAAGGCCGCACCTGTCCGCTAGAGGAGGGACACCGTGAACGAGACCGCAACCGGTATGAGACAACGCGTGAGGCCTGGGACGGGCAGTAGTGACGTCGACCCTGCCGCCCTGGAGGCCGAGCTGTTCTCGCCCCGCCCCAACGGCCCCGCGGTCGCCGCGCTGCTGGCAGGGGCCGCCGGCGTCTTCGTGCTGGGCCTGAACACGTTCCTGGCCGCAGCCGCCGTGGGCGTGGCCAACTGGTTCAAATTCCAGAACCGGGTGGGCCCGCTCTCTGGCAAGACTACCATGACTGGCGTGGCCTGGCTGGTGATTTGGGGCCTTCTTTCGGCTGTGCTCTGGCGACGGAACGTGCGCCTCGAATGGGTCTGGGCCACCGTCATTATCCTGCTGGTCGTGGGCAACCTCCTGATGTTTCCGCCCATCTTCGATCGCGTCGAGCCAGGCGGATAGACAAGGCGTGGCACCAGGGGGCTAGCGGCGTCGCCTCTGGCTGGTTACCAGCCTGCGCGACCGCCTGGCGGGGCACCCCAAGCTCCACTACACCGAGCTCACCGTCTTCGAGCACGTCGAGCCCCGCAGCGAGAGGGGGGCTGTGGCCCTCTTCCTGGATGGCTCGCGCCTCTACTTCCGCCTCTATCAGCTCCTTCTCCGCCTCAGCTAGGGTCTGGCCACCCGTGCCTGTAAGGACGGAGCTTCAGCTCCGTCCGCCCCGGAGCTTCAGCTCCGTCCGCCCCAGAGCTTCAGCTCCGTCCGCCCCAGAGCTTCAGCTCCGTCCGCCCCAGAGCTTCAGCTCCGTCCGCCCCAGAGCTTCAGCTCCGTCCGCCCCAGAGCTTCAGCTCGGCCCCTACGGGGTGACTATCAACTCCTTCTTCGCCTCAGCTAGGGTTCACACACAGGTGGGCCTGCGGGGGTGAGTCCCCCAGCCCGAATGAGAGGGGGAATGGTGCGGTCGGGCCATTCCCCTTCTCGCTTTGGTGAGAACTCCTGCTGCGTCCCAGGGAGAACAAGAGCGGACCCCCTAGACAGTGCTAGGGCGTTTGCCCTATAATAGTAAGCAAACGGCCCCCACGAGTAAGGGACCGCTTGCTTTATTGTGTGCATTCTGAACGCTCCAATTCACCGGACCATGGTTGCACGCGACGTGACCGCGGGACACGCCTCTCGGCACGGCGACAACAGAAATGCATAGAAGGAGGGATGCATGAACAAGGCTTTGGCATTGGTGGCGGGGGTCACCGCATGGGCCGCTGTGGCTGTGGTGGCGGTCCTCATCGTGTTCAACATGGGTGAAAAGAACCAGGTCCTCATGTTCTTCCCGATCCTCGCGGTCGTAGTGGCCGCCTCGGCTATCGGAGAGCTGGTGACCGAGCGCGTGTTCACGGGGCACGAGAAAGGGGTGTGATGGCCCTCCTACAGCGGACATTCGAAAAACGCGACCTGCGTGACCCGAGCCCCATCCGGGCGATCTTTAGTAACACGTGGCTGGCCCCGCTGTGGCTGCTGGCGCGACTGTACTTGGGCTACCAGTGGCTGCTCGCCGGCTCCCACAAGGTATGGGGCGAGGGCCGCTGGATCGCGGTGGGCGGCCCGGACGGTCTGCCGCTCAGGAGCTTCTGGGAGCGCGCCATCGCCATACCTGAACAGGGCAGGCCGGCGATCACCTATGACTGGTACCGTGACTTCCTGACCTTCATGGTGAACCACGAGTGGTACAGGTGGTTCTCGTGGGTCATCGCTCTCGGTGAGGTCACGGTCGGAATCCTGCTTATCGTTGGCGCGTTCGCGGGGCTTGCCGCCCTGGCCGGTGCCTTCATGAACTTCAACTTCATGCTCGCCGGCTCCGCGAGCATCAACCCGGTGCTGTTTGTGATTGCCCTGCTGATCCTCTTCGGTTGGAAGGTGGCGGGCTGGATCGGCGTGGACCGCTGGCTCCTGCCGGCCCTCGGCACGCCGTGGCAGCCTGGGCCTGTCTTCCGACGTGTTCTCAAGGGGCGTGTCGCCAACGAAGCCTGTCCGGTGTGTCAGATGCCGGTCGACCCAGCAAGATCGCCTGCATCCGCCTACAACGGCTTGATCTACCTCTCCTGCTGCCCGGTATGTAAGGAGCGCCTGGACGCGCAGCCGGCGCGGTACATCCCGGACCTTGGCCCTGCTATCCCCGTGCCGGCCGAGGGCTAGGGCCAGGGGCGGCCTCAGGCAGCCCCTCATCGAAGACACAAAGGGGGACAGCTCAATAAGCTGTCCCCCTCTCTTGTCTGCTTTCTGCTGCCGCCTGGTCTCTCGGCAGGCCGCAGCCCTCGCCGGGCGGCGGCGGTGCGCGCCCTCACGCGTCAGGAGCCGGCATCCGGGTCCGCCTCGGAGTGCTGGCGGCGCAGGATGCGCTCCGTGACATCCTTGAAGACCTCGTACTCCTGGGCCCCCACCACGACGAAGCCGTCTTCTTTGCTGGAGCCGTGGGGGCAGAAGATGAAAGCGGGTACGCCACCCAGGTTCTGCTCGTAGGCCCAGCGCACCTTCTCGTCCACCAGCGTCTCATAGCGGTGCTCCCGTAAGGCCGCCACCAGCGCCGCGGCGTCGAGGCCGCACTCGCCGGCCAGGCGCGCCAAGGCCGTCTCATCGCCGATGTCCTCGCCCTCCTCGAAGTAGGCGCGGAAGAGCGCGTGGTGCAGCGGTTCGAAGCGCCCCGCCTCACGGGCGAACTCGGCTGCCTCCAGGGAGGGGCGGCTGTTGGCTAGGATGGCGCGCCGCTTCATCCGGATGCCGGCCCGCGCCGCCGCCTCCTCTACGTACGCCAGGTACTGGCTCGTGTAGCCGCCCTCGCCCGCGATGCGCTCCAGGGGGATGCCTTCGGGGGGCGTGCCGGGGCGCAGCTCATAGGGCCACCACTCCACGTCCAGGGGGAACTCCTCCCTGAGCTGTTCGACCCGCACGAGGCCGATGTAGCACCACGGTCAGACGTAGTCGAAGATGGCGGTGAGCTTGATGGGCGTCGTTTCGGCGGCGGTCACTTCTGGTCCCTTCGATTGCGCCGAGTCGAGCGGATTATAGCACGGGAGCTTTGGGTGCCCGGAGACAACGATGACGCCAATGAGCGCTCAGTTTGCCCGGCCTTCGTTCACCCCCTCTCCGTCTCACATGTCCTGAAACACCACAATCCAGGTCAAGGAACACTCACGTTGACACACCGCCGCCTCCCCGGTCATAGACCGTGGCTGGAGGGCCCGCCAGGAGAGCGCACGGGTCATCAGCCGCCCGCCGCCGATGAAAGGCTTGACAGGGCGCGTGATGCATTTGGTATACTATTTGAGTCGTTTGCCCTTGTTCCACCGGCGGCCGCTGGCCTGGATCCAGCGCCTCGCCCCACACGAGGGAACCGCGCCGCAGCGAACCGCAGGTTCATAGAGAGGCTGGATGTACGCCGGCGGCGAGAGGAGGTGATGAGCCGGGCTTTGAGAATGGATCCGGCAACGTATCTCTCATGATCAACCGCACAGAACGAATCACACAAGGGAGGGAACCGGCAATGACTTACTTGGTAGAGTCGCCGCACACCAAGGAGGAGTGCCTCCAGGCCCTGGACGACGTCCTGGCGCGAGGACCCGAGTTCCTGTCCAGGTTCGAGTGGGGATGCATGTCCGGGGACCACACCGGCTGGGCCGTCGTAGAGGCAGGAAGCGAAACCGCGGCCCGAGGCATGGTCCCCGTCCTGGTGCGCGGCAAGGCGCGCATCGTCGAGGTGGGCAAGTTCACTCCGGAGCAGATAAGGTCTTTCCACGGGACGAAATAGCCCACGGTCCCTAACAGCGCTCTGAGGGGCCGGCTACACATCGAGTGGTGTTGCCGAGCCCGTGAGGGCTCGGCACGCGAGAAGGGAGTGACGAACGTGTCCGCCAAAGACATTGTGAAGGAGTATCTGGAGGCCTGGAACAACCGGGACTTCGACCGCATGCGTGATCTGATGCACCGGGACTACACCTACACTGGGAGCGACGGCCAGGAACAGAAGGGGCCTGAAGCCGGTCTGACCATGTCCCGGCTGTTCGCCAGTGCCTTTCCTGACGGCCGCATCAGTGTCGTCAACATCAAGGAGCTCGGCGATACCGTCCTGGTCGAGTTCATCGGCCGCGGTACGCACAAGGGCGACCTGATGGGCATCGCCCCAACCGGAAGGTCAATCACCATACCGGTCTGCGACGTCCTCGAGCTGCGGGACGGGAAGATCCACCACGAGCGGGAGTACATGGACATGGCGACCATGATGACCCAGCTGGGCGTGACAAGAGTGCCGTTGGCGGCTCCCGCCTAGCGCTGAGGTGGCCGCGAATGCCGGAAGCAAGGCGGCCGTCACTCGCTCATGTCCACGGACGACATCGCCGCATTTTCCGGAGCGGCGGAACAAAACAGGAGGGAAGAACCATGACACGACCAGCGGTTGCAACCTACGAGCGGAAGGACCTGAAGTCGCCCGACGAGACGAGAACCTTCGAGAAGGGAAGGCTGGACCTGATAAACATAGGGGGTGGGACTGTCGGGCGGCTCACCCTGGAGCCGGGCTGGAGGTGGTCCAAGCACGTGAAGCCTATCGCGGGGACCGAATGGTGTGAGGCGCCTCATTTCCAGTACCAGATCTCGGGTCGGATTCACGTTCTAATGATGGACGGCACCGAGTTCGAGGTCGGCCCCGGAGAAGTAACCGCCCTTCCATCCGGACACGACGCCTGGGTCGTCGGAGATGAGCCGGTCGTCCTCATAGACTGGGCCGGCGCGAGCAACTACGCGAAACAATAGAGCACTCGCTAGCGGGGTCGAGCGGTCGGCCCCGCTAGCGCATCTCAGAGGAGGCCTAATATGGAACATGTATCGATGGTCCGCTTCAAGGCCTTGCCCGGCAGGAGGCAGGCCGTCCTCGACCACTTCGAGAGGTGGGAGCGCGAGCAGAAGTCCAAAGCAGCGGGCTTCCACCGCTCCATCCTGGTGAGCAGCAACAGCGACCCCGATGAGTTCATGGGAGGAATCCGCTGGGACAACACTGAGAACTATATGAAGAACGCCAACCGCCCGGAGCAGGACGCCTGGTTCCGAGAGCTGCGGTCGAACCTGGTAAGCGACCCGGAGTGGTTCGACGGCACGCTGGAGCGGGAGTCGATAGGGTAGCGCGCTCCGCTATTCACCCAGCCGCCGGTTGTAGTCGGCGATGATCTGGTTGGCCTCGGCGGCGGCATCATCGAGAGCCTGGTCCGGGTCCTTGGACTGCAAGATCATCTGCTCGATGGCGACGGCCAGCGCTTCGCGCACCTTGGGGAAGGGGCCGATGAGGGCGCCGCGAGTGGCGGGCGTGTCGGGGCCGCGACGGAGCTGCTCCACGGGCACCAGGAAGACGGGGTACTTCTCCACAGCTTGCTTCGCCGCCGGCAGGTCGTACGACGACTTCCTGACGGTAACGAAGCCGGTGCCGGCGAACCACTCCGCCTGCTGCTCGGGCTCCATCAGGTACTTGATTAGCTTCCAGGCGGCCTCCTGTTCCGCCTCCGGCCGGCCCTTCATGATCCAGAGGGACGAGTCGCCGACCGGCGGGCCGGCGATGCTGCCCTCCAGACCAGGCAAGGTTGCCACGCCGAGCTCGATGGTGGGTTGCTCCGCGCTCTCCAGGACGCTAATGACGGAGCGGAGGGCGGAGGAACTGCTGATGGTCATGGCCACTCGCCCGGCCCCAACGGCGAGGAGGTTGTCGATGCCGTTGGGATTGCGCCCCGTGTTGATGGCCAGGTTGTCCCTTATCATGTCGCGCCACCAGCGGAAGAACTCCTTCCCGGGCTCCTGGTTGAAGACGACCTCTGTCACGCGGCCCTCGCGGCCGTTCTCGTTGTCGGCGTAGAGGTCCCCGTGCATGACGAGCATGTTCTCCAGGTACCAGGGGCCGATGTCCAGGGCGATGCCGCTTCGGACGACGTTGCCGGCATCGTCGCGCCGAAACAGCTTCTCTGAGTACTGGCGCACCTCGTCCAGGGTGGCAGGCGGCCTCTCCGGGTCCAGGCCGGCGTCGCGAAAGGCGTTCTTGTCATAGAAGAGGATGTTGGTAGAGACGTTGAAGGGCATCGACTGGAGCTTCTCCTCCAGCGTGTAGTACTCGACGGCGCGCGGCTCGTAGTCGGAGAGGTCGTAGTCCTCCCGGTCGATGAAGTTCTGGACCGGGACGATCTCCTCGCTGTCGACCATGAGCCGTGTGTGGATATCCAGAAGCTGCACGACCGCTGGCACGTCGCTCGTGCCGAGGGTAGCCAGGACCTTAGTCAGGCACTCGTCGGGCGTGCCCTGGTACACCAGGTTGACGCGCACTTCGTTCTGAGAGCTGTTGAAGCGGTCGACCAGGGACTTCAGCGTGTCCTGGTTGGACGCCGTCATCGTGTGCCAGAAGTCGATTGTCACAGGGCCGGAGACGGTCGGCGTGGCGCCTCCCTTTCCCTCTTCGCCCCCTCCGCAGGCCACCAGCAAGGCCACGAGCAGAACCCCTGTGAGCATCCAGCGAGCAGTCATCGACTTCCTCCTCTCCATCGCCACGCGCGTGGGCACACGCCTGCCCTTCCCTGTCCGTTGAGACGCGGGCCCCCTAGAGAACGTCCTGGACAGGCGTGTATGGCCGGCCCTGAGCCTGGGCCACCGGCTCGTAGGTGAGGTGGCCCTGGTGGGTGTTCAGGCCCTGGGCCAGGCCGGGATCGGCGCGCAGGGCGGCCTCCGGGCCCAGGTCGGCCAGCCGCAGGAGGTAGGGAAGGGTGGCCGCCGTCAAGGCACCGGTGGCGGTGCAGGGCACAGCGCCGGGCATGTTCGGCACGCAGTAGTGGATAACGCCCTCCTCGATATAGATGGGGTCGTCGTGGGTTGTCGGACGGGAGGTCTCGGTGCAGCCGCCCTGGTCAATGCAGACGTCGACCACGACGGCGCCGGGGCCCATGCTTCGTACCATCTCCCGGGTAGCCAGCTTGGGAGCGACGCCACCGGGGACCAGCACGCCGCCGACGAGGAGGTCAGCGCCGCGGAGGGACTCGGCGATGGCCAGATGGTTGGATACGAGAACGGCGACGCGGCCGCGCCAGGCCATCTCGAGGCGCCGCAATTGCTCCAGGTTCACGCCCAGCACGGTGACGTGCGCCTCCAGCCCCACGGCAGCGGCGCAGGCATTGGTGGAAACGGTGCCGGAGCCAAGGATGACCACCCGCGCCGGAGGCACGCCCGGCAGGCCAGAGAGGAGCTTGCCCCGCCCTGGGCCTGGCTTGCGCAGGAACTGGGCCCCGATCTCCGTCGCCATGCGACCGGCGATCTGGCTCATTGGCAGCAAGAGCGGGAGGGTGCCGTCCGGCGAGGCCACCGTCTCGTAGGCGATGGCCGTCACCTGGTGGCTGAGCAGAGCCTCCGTCACTGCCGGCGAGGCGGCCAGGTGGAGGAAGGAGAAAAGGGTAAGGCCTGGGCGAAGCCTTTCGAACTCTTCCGGCTGCGGCTCCTTGACCTTGACCACCAGGTCGGCCTCTCGCCATACCCCACCAGCCGAGCCCACCAGCTCAGCGCCGGCCTGCTCGTAGGCCGCGTCATCGAAGCCGCTGGCCTCTCCTGCTCCCCGCTCAACGAGGACGCGATGACCTGCCGCGCGGAGAGCGTGGGCACCGTGCGGGGTGAGCCCCGCCCGATATTCCCCCACCTTCACCTCTCGAACCGTGCCGATGATCATGTTCGCACCTCGCACATGCCCCTTAGGGGCAAGACTTCAGGGCCTGTTGATAAACCCAAGTGGGCCGCTCGTGGTTCGACAGGCTCACCATGAGCGGAATCTAAGAACCGCTCGCCCTGAGCGTGTCGAAGGGCGTGCGGCTGCTTCTTCAACAGGCCCTTCAGGCCGGCGCCACGCGAAGCCGACCGCCGCCGGCGTGCCCGTCATGAGGAGGTCACCCGGCCTATCATACTTCACGGCAAGCTACTGCCGCTTTCCAACAAAGCACCTCATGATCGGCTGAGCCCTGGACCTCCTGAGCACCTCCACAAACCCCGCCTGGCGAAACGTGGACGCTACACCAGTGAAGCCGGAGGCGCCGGACAGGCTCCCCGTCGGCTCGACGGGATAGCCTTCAACGATCTTCGCGCCGTGGGCTTGGGCGTATGCTACGGCGGCCCTCAGCAACTTCAGCATGACTCCCTTACGCCTGGCCGACTTGGCAATGAAGAAGCAAACGATGGACCAGACGGGCTTGTCGTCAACCCTCTTCAGGGTGCGAGAGCGCTCCAGAGCCGGGAACGTTTCTCTCGGGGCTACCGAACACCAGGCAACGGGCTGACCATCAGCGTAGGCTAAGAGACCTGGGACCCCGCCGGCGTCAACTATTCTCTTCAAGGCCTCCTTGTTCCCCTGACCTAGCTGCTTGGCGAATTCGGAGCGTGTCAACCTCCACCACATGCACCAGCAGCCGCCGTAGGCGCCATGCTCCCCAAACAGAGCTTCGAGGTCCCGCCAGCGTTCAGGGGTCACGGGCTGAAATTCCAGGTCTTGCGGTGATGCTGCTTGGGAAGGCATTGCCTTTCACCCCCGCATTTCGGACACCGTCTTCAGAATGCCCGAGGCGATGATAACCGGCCTGCGCCTCTCGAGCATCTCTGAAACTTGGAGGATGAGCGCCTCGTCAGCCGAGCCCGGTCGCGGGCAGCAGCCGATCCGGGCGCAGCGCCCTATAGACGCCTGCCAGCACCAGCAGCGCCCCAGCGACCTCGAAGCCGCTCGGCGTTTCTTCCAGGACGAGGGCAGCGAGGATCGCCGCCCCCACCGGCTCGCCCAGAATCGCCACCGCCGCCAGGGCCGCGGGGACGTAGGCCAGGGACCAGTTGATGGCGGAGTGGCCGACGAGCTGGGGCACCAATGCCAGCAAGCCAAGCATGACGAACGTCTTCGTGCTGTAGCCCGTGAACGGCTCTCCTGCCACCAGCACGGCGAGCACCAGCAACACGGCCGTTACCGGATAGACGGTGCCCACGTATCCCACCCAGGACATCCTCGGCCGGGCCAGTCGCCCCATCATCAGGTAGCCCGCTCCGAAGACCGCTCCCAGCAGCGCGTACAGGTCGCCCACCAGCGTCCCCATACCCTCGCCCACGTCCTCGGCAGCCATCAAGGCCGCACCCGCTGTCGCTATGGCGATGCCCGTCCACGTCGCCGCCGACACCCGTTCGCGGAGGACAAACGGCGAGGCGAGCCCCACGAAAAGCGGATTCGTCGTCACCAGCACCACCGATGTGGTCACCGAGGTCTGCTGGAGCGACGCGATCCAGAAGCCGAAGTGCAGCGCGAGGAACGCGCCCGCCAGGAAAGGCCACGCCATCAGGCCTTCCCGAGGTGCGCGGTAGCGGCCCGTTGCCAGGGCCAGGGCTCCCGTGGGCACTGCGGCCAGCCCCAGCCGATAGGCCGCGATGACCAGCGCGGGGGCATCCGCCTCTCGGATGAGGACGGCCGCGCAGGAGACGGCCACCACGCCGACGGCCAGAACCGGGTACACCTGGGACCTACTTTGTTGCATGCGGCCATCTTAGCGTATTGGCTGCCAGAAGCACCGCCCTGTTGACGGCCCCGACGGCGCAGCATGATGATCTGCTGGCCAACAGTTTGAGCCGGGCAACCCCGACTCAAATGGAAGGAGGAGCTACGTGGACATCTCGGGCAAGGCAGCCATCGTCACGGGGTCGGCGGTGGGAGTGGGCCGGGCCACCGTCCTGGAGCTGGCCAGGCGCGGGGCTAACGTGGTCATCAACTACACGCGTTCGGAGGCGGAGGCGCTCCAGACGGCAGCCGACATCGAGGCGCTGGGGGCCGAGGCGCTGGTGGTGCGCGCGGACGTCTCCCAGGACGACCAGGTGCGGGACATGGTGAGGCGGGCTCTGGACCGCTTCGGGTCGGTGGACGTGCTGGTCAACAACGCCGCCATTACCCGCTTCGTCGACTTCAGGGACCTTGAGGGTTTGAGCGAGGAGATATGGGACCGCATCCTGGCGGTCAACGTGAAGGGCGTGTTCTTCTGTTCACGGGCCGTGGTCCCGCACATGAAGCAGCAGGGCGGCGGCTGCATCGTCAACATCTCCTCGGTGGCAGGCATCACAGGTGTCGGCAGCTCCATCGCCTACTGCGCCTCCAAGGCCGCCGTCATCAACCTGACAATGGCCTTTGCGCGGACGTTTGCGCCGGAGGTGCGCGTGAACTGCGTGGCGCCGGGCTTCATCGATACGCGCTGGCACTCGGCACGCCCGGAAGCCACAGACTACGAGGGGCTCAAGGAGCGCGTTGCACAGGGGACGCCCCTAGCCCGGGTCTGCACCCCCGCAGACATCGCCCAGGCGGTGCTCAGCTTCATCGAGGGGGCGGACTTCGCCACCGGCCAGACCCTCGTGGTGGACGGAGGAGGCCTGATGCGGGGGTGAGGGGGAGGGCCTGCCACGGGGTGTGGGCTCTGGAGCCGGTGAGTGGATTCGAACCACCGACCCGCCGCTTACGAAGCGGCTGCTCTACCACTGAGCTACACCGGCTCCGGAGAGGCCATTCTAGCACAGGCAGGTTCGCGGCAACAGCGCCCTGGCCGGGAGGTATCCCGACCAGCAAAAGGGCTCGGCGTGGCGCCTCCATAGACAGCAAGAGGACCACCCCGCGCGACCCTGGTGCCCCTACAAAAACGGGCCAAAAAAAGCGAGTGGCCGGAGTAGCCCTCATATCCATCCTCGGCAGTGGCAGCGCCTGCTGAACCCCTCAGGGCGTTTCGCAGCCCCGAAAAGCTGGCGTGAACCCGCCGATAGCGCACTCGCACCGGCGTGCACCCATATCCTCGTCTGAGCTCCTCGAACGCTTCTGCTATACTGGGCAGGCGGCACAAGCCATGAATCGCATCCTGCTTGTCGAGGCCAGCGAAGACCTGCAGCCCCTGGCCCGCGAACTCCAGGCGGCGGGCTACGCCGTGTTCACCTGCCCCTCGAGCGAAGCCGCCGTCCACCTTGAGGGCGAGACGCTCCCCGACGCTGTCCTCCTCAACCTCATCCACCAGCCCAACGATGCTCTGGCCCGGGAGCTGCTGGCCGGCGACCTGCGGCTTGGCCAGACGGCCACTATCGTCCTCCTGACCCCCGAGCAGGTGGAGTCGCTCGACTCCACGCTGGCGGTGGACGATTTCCTGGTCTGGCCCACCCCCAGCGCCGAGCTGGTGGCCCGCCTGCGCCGTGCCCTCTGGCGGCGCACCGGAGCCGACTCCAACAAGGCCGTTCGCTGCGGCGACCTGGTCATGGACGTCAGCAGCTATCGCGTCTTCCTGAGCGGCCGCCCCGTCGAACTCACCTACAAGGAGTACGAGCTACTGCGCTTCCTGGCCACCCACCCGGACCGGGTCTTCACCCGGGAGGCCCTCCTCAACCACGTCTGGGGCTACGAGTTCTACGGCGGCGCTCGCACCGTCGACGTCCACGTCCGACGCCTGCGCAGCAAGCTGGAGGACGCCGACCACAGCTTCATCGAGACGGTGCGCAACGTCGGCTACCGCTTCAAGGCCTCCCCCTGAGGGCGCTCCCGTCGCCGCCCGTGCCCTCATCTTCTTAACCTCCTCGTAAAGGCCGCGTAACGTCGCCGTAACAATGTCCCTGTAGCCTTCGCAACGAGGGACCGGCCCAGAAGTCTGGGCCCAGGGAGGAGGCAATCCGCATGCCCGCTATCGACAGCGGCGACACGGCCTGGGTACTGATCTCGTCGGCGCTGGTCATGCTGATGACGCCGGGGCTGGCCTTGTTCTACGGGGGGCTGGTGCGCAACAAGAACGTCCTCGGCACCATCATGCAAAGCTTCATCGTCATTGGCCTCATCAGCGTTCTCTGGGTGATAGCGGGCTACAGCCTGGCCTTCGGGCCCGACCACGGTCACTTCATAGGCGGCCTGGACTGGTTTGGCCTCAGGGGGGTGGGCCAGGAGCCGAGCGACACCTACGCCACCACCATCCCTCACCAGGTGTTCATGGTCTTCCAGATGATGTTCGCCGTCATTACGCCGGCCCTCATCACGGGCGCCTTCGCCGAGAGGGCCAAGTTCAGCACCTTTCTGGTCTTCATGGCTATCTGGTCTCTGGCCGTCTACGCACCGATTGCCCACTGGGTATGGGCCTCGGGCGGCTGGCTGCGGGAGCGGGGGGCCCTGGACTTCGCCGGCGGCACCGTGGTGCACGTCAACGCCGGCATCGCCGCCCTGGCCGCCGCCCTCTTGTACGGCAAGCGGCTCGGCTACGGGCGAGAACCCATGGAGCCCCACGACATCACCATGGTGGTGCTGGGGGCAGCCTTACTCTGGTTCGGCTGGTTCGGCTTCAATGCCGGGAGCGCTGTGGCCTCCAATGGCCAGGCAGCCAACGCCTTCGTCGTCACGCACGTGGCGGGCGCCGCAGGTGCCCTCACCTGGATGCTGCTAACCTGGATCTTCTCAGCGAAGCCCAGCATCGTGGGCGCGGCCGCTGGCGCCGTGGCCGGCCTGGCTGCCGTCACGCCTGCCTCCGGCTTCGTGGACACCATGCCCGCCCTTGCGATCGGTGTGGGCGCGGGCGCCTTCTGCTACTTCGCCGTGCGTCTGCGGGCCCGCCTCCGCCTCGACGACTCGCTAGACGTGGTAGGCGTCCACGGCGTAGGCGGCGCCTGGGGCATGATCGCCGCGGGCATCTTCGCCGTTGCCGCGGTCGGAGGCACCAACGGCGCCATCCACGGAAACGTCGGCCAGTTGGGCACCCAGTTTGTCGCCGTCGGCGCAACGATGGGCTACTCTTTCGCCGTGACACTCCTCATCCTGAAGCTCCTGGACCTGACCCTAGGCCTGCGCGTCTCGGAGGAGGAGGAGGTCCTGGGGCTGGACATCGCGCAGCACGGCGAGCGAGCCTACGTCTTCGGACTCAGCGCCGGCGGGCTCGCCGTTCCCCAGCCGGTCGTCACCCCCGTCGTGCCCCGGCTGGAGGAGCAGGTGGAGGCGATCGCCCGGCTGGGCAGGCAGGCCGCAGGCAAACAGGTCGGTGCCAGCGGAGGCAGCGCTTAAGGGGGCCACACGTGAAGAAGATAGAGGCCATAGTGCGGCCTGAGAAGCTGGACGAGATCAAGGACGCCCTTGCCAGCCAGGGGTTCCTGGGGCTGAACATCGTCCACGTCACCGGTCGCGGCGCCCAGAAGGGCATCGTGCATGTCGGCCGCGGCGGCGAGTCCTTCAGGGTAGACATGCTCCCCAAGGTCAGAGTGGAGGTGGTGGTCCACGACAATGCCGCCGAACGAGCGGTCCAGACCATCATGAAGGCAGCCTGGACAGGTAATATCGGCGACGGCAAGATCTTCATCCTGCCGGTGGAGGACGCCATCCGCGTCAGGACCGGCGAGCGTGGCGACGTGGCCCTATGAGGCCCGAACCGGGGTGCCGGGCGCCTGCCTGAGAGCCACCCCTCAATCAGGAAACGTGAAAGGAGAGACATCAACTTGAGCCCACAAGATGTCCAGAAGTTCATTCAGGCCAACGACATCAAGATCGTCGACCTCAAGTTCAACGATCTGCCGGGGCTGTGGCAGCACTTCTCCATGCCCGTCTCCGAGCTGACGGAGATGGACGACCTCACCAAGAGCATCTGGGTGGAGGGCATCGGCTTCGACGGCTCCAGCATCCGGGGCTTTCAGGCGATCCAGGAGAGCGACATGATCCTCATCCCGGATCCCAACACCGCCCGCCTGGACCCCGTCTGCACCATACCTACGGTCAGCATCATCTGCGACATCTATGACCCGCTAACCCGCCAGCCCTACAGCCGTGACCCCCGCTTTATCGCCAAGAAGGCGGAGCAGTACCTGAAGTCCACCGGCATCGCCGACACTAGCTTCTGGGGCCCGGAAGCTGAGTTCTTCATCTTCGACGACATCCGCTTCGACCAGACGGAGAACTGCGGCTTCTACTACATAGACTCCGCTGAGGGCGAGTGGAACAGCGGCCGTGACGAGAAACCCAACCTGGGCTACAAGCCGCGCTTTAAGGAGGGCTACTTCCCGGTACCACCCCACGACTCGTTTCAGGACATCCGCAGCGAGATCATCCTCACCATGATCGGCGTTGGCATCCCCATCGAGGTGCACCACCACGAGGTGGCCACCGCTGGCCAGGGCGAGATCGACATGAAGTTCGACACCCTGGTGACCATGGCCGACAAGATGATGTGGTACAAGTACATCGTCAAGAACATCGCCCGGAAGCACAACAAGGTGGCCACCTTCATGCCCAAACCGCTCTTCCAGGACAACGGGTCCGGCATGCACGTGCACCAGAGCCTGTGGAAGAACGGCGCGAACATCTTCTACGACCCCGAGGGCTACGCCCTGATCAGCGAGACAGCCAGGTACTACACCGGCGGCCTCCTCAAGCACACGCCGGCGCTGATGGCCTTCTGCGCGCCCACCACCAACTCCTACAAGCGCCTGGTGCCCGGCTTCGAGGCGCCGGTCAACCTGGTGTACTCGGCGCGGAACCGCAGTGCGGCCGTGCGTATCCCCGTGTACACCGACAATCCCAAGACCAAGCGCCTGGAGTTCCGCCCTCCAGACAACGCCTGCAACCCTTACCTGGGCTTCGCCGCCATGCTCATGGCCGGCATGGACGGCGTCGAGAACCAGATCGATCCAGGCCCGCCCCTGGACAAGAACACCTACGAGCTCACGCCGGAGGAAGAGGCGGGCATCAAGACGGCGCCGGGCTCCCTCGAGGAGGCCCTGAACGCCCTCGAGGAGGACCACGAGTTCCTGCTAAAGGGAGGCGTTTTCACCAAAGACGTGCTGGAGACCTGGGTAGCGTACAAGCGCACGGTGGAGATCGACGCCATGCGGCTCCGCCCCCACCCATACGAGTTCCACCTCTACTTCGACGTGTAGGCCAGGGCGGAGAAATCCCGGGGCCCGGGAGCGAAGTCCGTCGGCGGGCTTGGCTTCCCGGGCCCTTTGGTTTAAGCTGACGACAACCATGACAGAGGAGGGGGAAGCAGCATGGGAGCCGAGGAAAACCGCGACTACGTGATCCAGACGTGCCGCCAGCATGACGTCAAGTTCATATGGCTCTGGTTCACCGACATCCTGGGCTTCCTGAAGAGTTTCTCCATCACCGTGGAGGAGCTGGAGGGCGCCCTGGAGGAGGGCATGGGCTTCGACGGCTCTTCTATCGAGGGCTTCGCCCGCATCGATGAGAGCGACATGGTGGCCATGCCGGACCCCACCACCTTCCAGTTGGTGCCGTGGCGCCCCCGCGAACGGGGCGTGGCCCGCATGTTCTGCGACATCCTCCACCCTGATGGGCGCCCCTTCGAAGGAGACCCTCGCTACGTCCTCAAGCGCAACCTGAAGCGGGCCACCGACCTGGGGTTTACTTTCTACGTGGGGCCAGAGCTAGAGTACTTCTACTTCAAGGCCTCCGGCTCCACCGAAGGGCTGGACGCCGGCGGCTACTTCGACCTGACGCCCCTGGACATGGCCACCGACCTCCGCCGAGAGACGGTGCTCACCCTGGAGGACATGGGCGTCGGCGTCGAGACGAGCCACCACGAGGTGGCCCCCAGCCAGCACGAGATAGACCTACGCTACACCGACGCCCTTACTATGGCCGACAACACCATGACCGCCCGTCTGGTGATCAAGGAGGTGGCCCTGAGCCAGGGCGTCTACGCTACTTTCATGCCCAAGCCCAAGATGGGCCAGAACGGGAGCGGCCTGCACGTCCACCAGTCCCTCTTCAAGGGGGAGCGCAATGCCTTCTTTGACGCCCAGGACCCCTACCACCTCTCGCCCATTGCCAAGGCCTACATCGCCGGCCTCCTTCGCCACGCCCCCGAGATCACGCTGGTCACCAACCAGTGGGTGAACTCCTATAAGAGGCTCCTCCCGGGCTTCGAGGCGCCTGTCTACATCACCTGGGCCCGTCGTAACCGCTCCGACCTCCTGCGGCTGCCCGAATACAAGCCGGGCAAGGAGCTCGCCACCCGCATCGAGTACAGGTCCCCCGACCCGGCCTGCAACCCCTACCTGGCTTACGCCGCCATGCTGGCCGCCGGCCTGGAGGGCATCGAGAAGGAGTACCCCTGCCCCGACCCGGTGGAGGAGAACGTCTTCGAGATGCGGGTGGGCGAAAGGAAGCGCCGGCACATCGGCACACTGCCGGGCAGCCTCCTGGAGGCCATCGAGGCGGCCGAGCAGAGCGACGTGCTGCGGCGTGCGCTAGGCGACCACGTCTTCGAAAGCCTTATCACCAACAAGAAGTTCGAGTGGGATCGCTACCGCACCCACGTCACCGACTTCGAGCTGGACCGCTACCTGCCGATCCTCTAGCGCCCGAGGGCAACAAGGCCGAAGGCCAGGCGATAGCCTGGCCTTCGCTTCTTCCTGGCTCTGGGAGTCTTATCCGGTACGGCAGACCAGCCCCACCTGGTTCAGCATGATTACGACATCCTGGAAGTTAACGGCACCGTTCGGCGCGCCCGCGTCATACGGCGGGTTGGGCAACGGACCCGGCGAACGGTCGTAGCAGAGACCCTCCTTGTCCGCCGTCGTATCCCCGTTCCAGTCACATGAACCTTTGATGCTATCGTAGTCCACCCCGTTGAGGTTGGCTGCACAGCCGTCACAGGTCCCGGCGTAGAACAGGGTAGCGAGGATGTCCCCAAAGGTGACGGCCTGGTTCTTGGGGCCGTTCGCTGTCGGGTCCTGGTTGGCGGGTACCGGCACGTCATAGAAATCGTACCAGGCGTTGGGGTTGAAGCCCATGGCCGATTCCTGAGCGTCGGTGCAGCCGTCGCCGTCGCTGTCCACGCCAGGCATGGGCGTGAAGGTAGGCGTGGGCGTGCCAGTCCGCGTCGGTGTGCCAGTGCGCGTCGGCGTGCGAGTGCGCGTGGGCGTGCCAGTCCGCGTCGGTGTGCCAGTGCGCGTCGGCGTGCGAGTGCGCGTGGGCGTGCCAGTCCGCGTCGGTGTGCCAGTGCGCGTCGGCGTGCGAGTGCGCGTGGGCGTGCGCGTGCGCGTGGGCGTGCGCGTCACCGTCGGCGTGCGAGTTGCCGTGGCCGTGCGAGTGGGCGTCGGCGTGGTGCCGCACAGCTCCAACTGCCACGAATTCAAGGTCCCGCTGTCTCCTCCAAGGTCATCGCTGATCTCAAGGGTCCATATCCCGTCTGGAGGAGACTCCAGAACCGAGGAGCTCTCGCCATCGAAGGCTGAAAGTGAGCCCTCCGGCTGGTAGCAGCCGGTGAAGGGCGCGGCGCCGGAGGCAATAGATGTGGCACACTCATCGTCGAGGACGGTGTTGGTAAAGTTGTCGCCGCTGCTGCCCACGTCAGTGAAGAGCTCGACCCGCGTGCCCTCAGGCGAGACCAGGAACACATCCAGGTCACTGTCCCAGGTGTGGGTGATGTTGAGGGGCCCGACATTGACATCGTTTAGGGTGAACCTATCGCCGACGACCACGGTGGAGGTGATGGTGCTTACGTCAGGGATCGTCTTCGGGACGTCGGTGCTGGTGTAGAGGTGGCACCCTGCATGTGAGAAGTTGGCGGTACAGGTCTTGCTGGAGTTCATGGTCACGGAGCCGTCACTGCAGTCGGCATCCCCAGACCAGCCGGTGAACTGCCAGCCGGAGTTGGCGCTGGCGGAGATGTTTGCGGTGGCGCCGCTGTTGTAGCAGTGGCCCCCCACGGAAGGAGTGGTGGTGCCGGCCCCCGGCGGCGAGACCTGCATGGTCAGCTTGTACTGCCCGGGGGAACATGAGGGTGCGTCGGCATAGTAGACCCAATCCTCGATTTGGCACTCCCCATAGCCGAGCTTGAAGTAGCCGTACTCATCCCCGTTCCAAGAAGAGCCCCAACTGTTCTTGAGGATCCAGTAGCCGCCGCCGGCGTCATTGTACCCAGCAAGCACTACACAATGATTGGTGCCAGTATCATCGGTGCATCGGTATACGTCTTGGGCGTCAAAATCACCACCATAGGCGTCTCCGAATCCAAAGCAGACTGAAAGAGGCCCCTTCTCCACGAGCTTGTCTTTTATCGAACTCACGGTAGCAGCCACGGGACCCGTGGCTTGTATTCGCGTCAACCTGGATGAGTAGTCTGCACACCTGTTTGAGCAGGTTGCATCGCTGCAGTTACTCCCGGTGTGGTATGTGCAATTCGTGTCGCAGGTGGAGCTGCACGAGCAACTCGACGCGTCAACATACGGGAAACAAGCCTCATCTGAGATCCCGGTATCCCTGATGAAGTTGAGGGCCAGGTCGTTCCATCCGCCGCAGCAATTCTCATAAACGCCGTAAGTGTGGCAATCGGAGACCAGATACTCTTCTGATAGGTCCAGGTCAAGGCTGGGATTGTTTGTGCTGATGTTGTATACCGGCTCCACAATGCCAACGGCCGAGAATGCCCAGCAGGAGCCGCAGCCCCCCTGATCCTTCACAGAAGTCATCCAGTTCTGTCCGCTGTAGTTCCTCCAATCGAAGGAAGAAGGCGCAGATGGAGGCTTGGACTCCGCTGAAGGGCTTTCTGCTGGAGGACTCGGGCTCTGCTCCGCGTTGAAAGACCCCCTGGTGGCCTTTTCGCTCAAGTGCATCAGTTCCGTGACAGAGCCAATCTCCTCCTGGCCCTGAACGCAGACACTGTACTCTCTTGAAAGAGAGTTCCTGCCATCTGTCTTTGTTATGAGGTCGTAGCCCTGCCTTGCACAATAGGAGTAGCCCTGTCCGCACTTGCCTTCCAGGAATCCCCAGGCGTCGCATCTACCGCTGTCTGGAAGAATGCAGACTCCATGCTCTCCTTCGCCCGTATCGACGATTTCGTATGCATACCCCAACTCACGACAGTAAACGGCGGCGGGGTCTGCCATTCCAGGAGCGTTCCCGTCACAGCTCGATGTGACGTCATCGACGGCAACGTTGTCTTGAGGCGCCTGGTCAGCGTCAAGATGACGCAGCACCAACAACAAGGAGAGTGCTGCGGCTACAACCACAAGGCCCAGGAACGATAGCTTGTACCTCATTTGCGCCTCCTGAGCGACCAAGGAAGGCCGCGCCACGTCGCCCCAGCGAGCCCATCCCGGTTCGACGCCTCCGAGCGGCCCTCCCTATACATAGTCGGTTCTTGACAACTACCCCGAAGGCATTCTACACCCGCTGTCAAGTCTCACAGCGGGGCTACACAGAATTCGCGTGCGGTTCGTTCTACAGGAAGAGGAAGCGCGTGACGTTATCGGCGATCTCGAAGAGGGGGCCGGGGTAGACCCCGATGAAGAAGACGCCGGCCACCAGGACGGCCAGGGAGCCGGTCACGGTGAGGGGCACGCGGAAGCGCGTCATCTCCTCCGGCTCCACCATGTACATCTGCTTGATGACGTTCAGGTAGTAGTAGAGGGAGATGACGCTGTTCACCACCGCCAGGGCAGATAGCCAGAGGAAGCCCTCCTCAGCCGCCGCCTGGAAGAGGATGAACTTGGTGAGGAATCCGGCAAAGATGGGCAGGCCGGCCAGGGAGAAGAGAGCGACGGTCAGGCCGGCCGCCAGGAAGGGGGCCCGCTCCGCCAGGCCCCGGTAGTCGGCGATCTCGTCCTTGCCCGACAGGTTGTAGTAGGCGATGACGGCGACGAAGGCGGCCAGGTTGGTGACAGCGTAGCCCGTCATGTGCAGGACGAGGGCGCTGGCCGTGACGTCGGAGAGGGCGGCGATGCCCATGAGCATGAAGCCCACCTGGCCGATGCTGGAGTAGGCCAGCAGACGCTTGATGTTGTGCTGCTGGATGGCGATGACGTTCCCCACCGTCATGGTGACGGCAGAGAGGGCAGTCACCATCCACTGCCAGTCGTCCAGGACGGGCAGGAAGGCCCCCGCGAAGAGGCGTAGGAGAAGGGCGAAGCCCGCCGCCTTGGAGGTGGCCGAGAGGTAGGCGGTGATGGGCAGCGGCGCCCCCTCGTAGGCGTCGGGCGCCCACATGTGGAAGGGCACCGCCGCCACCTTGAAGCCCAGCCCGGCGAGGATCAGCACCAGCCCCATCAGCAGCGCGAAGTCGAAGTCATTCGTGCTCCCGGCCACGGCGGCGGCGATCTCGCTGTAGGTGGTGGAGCCGGCGACGCCGTAGATGAAGCTGATGCCGTACAGCAGCATGGCCGAGGCGAAGGCCCCCAAGAGCATGTACTTCAGCCCGCCCTCGTTGGACTTGGGGTCGAACTTGGCGAAGGAGACGAGGATGTAGAGGCTGAAGCTCAGGAGCTCCAGCGATATGTAGGCCGTCAGGAGCTCCCGCGCCGCCGCCATGTAGATGGCGCCGATGGTGGAGAGGATCAGGAGGGCATAGTACTCGCCGGCGTGGCGCAGGCGACCCCGCACGAAGTGAGCCGAGGCCAGGGTGACGAAGAAGGTGACGCCGATGAAGAAGACACGGAAGAAGGTGGTGAAGTTGTCGATCTGGATGAGGCCAGCGAAGTTGCTTTCCTTGTTCGTCCAGGCCAGGGAAACGCCCAGGATGACGGCCAGGCCGGCCGCCGAGAGGTAAGGGATGTAATCACGCCGCAGCCGCTCGCCCAGGAAGAGGTCGATTCCCACCACCAGGACGGCCAGGCCGGCGAGCATGAATTCCGGCGTCAGCAGCGAATAATCGAGATTCACGAGTTCCCAGTTCCCAGTTCCCAGTTCCTGCTCCAGGCATCCTTCGACAAGCTCAGGATGCCTTCTGCCTCGGACCTCCAGACTCCAGTCATGACACCCCCGGCAGTCGCAGCACCGTCTCCGAAATGCGGTCGATGAAGAGCGACGGGAAGACGCCCATCAAGAGCAGGAAGGCGATGAGGAAGGCGCCGGCAAACTGCTCGGTGCGCTGCATCTCGCGCAGATTGGCCCAGCGTTCGTTGAAGGGCCCGAAGAAGGCCAGGGCAAGCATGCGCAGGATGTAGACGGCGGTGATGGTGGCGCCCAGGATGCCCAACGCGCCGAAGACGGGATAGGTCTTGAAGGTGCCCACGAAGACGTTGAACTCGGCCACGAAGCCGGAGAGCCCCGGCAACCCCAGGGAGGCCAGGCCGGCTATTGCCCAGAAGGCCGCGAAACGCGGCATCTTGCCAGCCAGGCCACCGAAGATGCCCATCTCTCGCACGTGCGCCTGGTCATAGATGGCGCCCACCATGGCGAACATGAGCCCCGTCATGACGCCGTGAGAGAACATCTGGAGCACCGCCCCGTTCACACCGATGGGGTTGAGGGTGGCGAGACCCATGAGCACGTAGCCCATGTGGCTGACGCTGGAGTAGCCCACCATGTACTTGAAGTCGGTCTGCGCCGTCGCCGAGATGGCCCCGTAGAGGACGTTGATGGTGCCCAGGCCCATGAGGGCGGGCATCCAGAACTGAGCGCCTTCCGGCAGGAGCTGGATCCCCAGCCTGATGATACCGAACGCGCCCAGCTTCATCAGCACACCGGCGTGGACCATGCTGACAGCCGTCGGCGCCGCCACATGGCCGTCGGGCGACCAGGTGTGGAAGGGCCAGAGGCCCGCCAGGACGCCGCAGCCCACCAGGAACACCGGGAAGAGCGCCTTCTGGAAGTTCTCGTCGAAGTCGTGGGCGTACAGGGCAGGCAGGTCGAAGGTGCCCAGGCCCGCCTCCTTGAAGACGGCCAAAATGCCCACGAAGATGAGTATGCTGGCCGCCACCAGATAGACCATCAGCTTCATCGCCCCGTACTCCTTCGTGCGCACGAAGGTGGGGAAGACGCTGCTGGCGCCCCACACGCCGATGAGCAGGTACATGGGGAGCACCGCCAGCTCGTAGAAGAAGAAGAAGAAGAACAGGTCCAGGGACACGAAGACCCCGAAGACGCCCGTCAGCAGGGTGAAGAAGAGGATGAAGAAGTCCTTGTTCCGGAAATCGATCTTCCAAGAGACGATGACGCCGGCGAAGCCAACGATGCCGTTCAGCAGCACCATGGGCGCTGATATGCCGTCCAGGCCCAGGTGGAAGGAGATGCCGTTCTCGCCCAGGAAGGCCACGTTCTCCACCCAGGGCCAGCGGAGCTGGAAGCGGAAGGCTTCCCCGTCCTGGAAGCTGTAGTTGAGGAACGAGTAGAGGGCAAGGCTGAACATCGCCAGCCCCGTGAACGTGGCGATGCCGCGCACCACGTTCTTGTATCTCGAGGGGACGGCGGCCAGAACCAGGGCCGTCCCCATGGGCAGGGCGATGAGCGTGAAGAGGATGTAGCCTTGGGCCATCTTTCCTTACCCTACGCGACCTTCGCGAAGGCCACCACGGCCAGCACGATGACGCCGACGGCAATGCCCAACGCATAGTTGGGCAGCTTCCCCGTCTCGTGGAACTTGAGCACGTAGCCCGTGATGCGCGGCACGGCGCCGGTGCCATTGACTCCCGTGTCGTTGACCACTCTGCGGTCGAACCAGGCCACCACGGCGGAGAAGGTCAGCACGACGCGGTTGATGAGGGCCTGGTAGATGTCGTCCATGTAGTACTTGTTGCGCAGAATGCGGTAGGCCCAGGGGAAGGCCCCGGCGATGCGCCGGGCGGGCAAAGCCTTTCCTCCCCAGATGTAGAGGCCGCCGATGACGCCCCCCACTGCCAGGACGATGGAAAGCGCCATCACGCCGCCGTTCACGGCGAAGCTCTCCGGCTCGCCGCCGACGAAGACGAACTCGCCGATGCCGCCGGGGAAGCCCAGGGCCTTGCCCACGGCGTCGAAGGCCACGAACCCGCCCACCACGGTGAGCACCGCCAGGGCCACCAGGGGCAGCGACATGGCCGGCGGAGCGTCGTGGGCGTGCTCGTGGGCGCGGCGGTTGCGCGGCTCCCCCGTGAAGATGAGGAGCACCAGGCGGGTCATGTAGAGCGCCGTCAGCACCACGCTGACCGCCAGCAGCAGGAAGACAGCGATGTTCTGGTTGTCGAAGCTGGCGCGCAGGATGTCGTCCTTGGCCCAGAAGCCGGCCAGCGGCACGATGCCGGCCATGGAGAGGGCACCCAGGAAGAAGGTGATGGCCGTGAGGGGCATCTTTCGCCCCAGGCCGCCCATCTGCTCCACCTCCAGCTCGTCGGTGGCGTGGTAGACGGAGCCGGCGGCCAAGAAGAGAAGAGCTTTGAAGAAGGCGTGCACGAAGAGATAGAACATGGCGGCGGTGGTGAGGCCGGCCCCCAGGGCCACGATCATCAGCCCCAGGCTGTTGAGGGTGGAGTAGGCGATGACGCGCTTGATGTCGGACATCACCAGTCCCATCGTGGCCGACATGAGGACGGTGATGAGGCCGACGCCGGTCACCAGGGGCAGCGCCACGTCGCCGGCGGCCTGGAAGAGAGGCAGGGTACGGGCGACCATGTAGACGCCGGCCACCACCATGGTGGCGGCATGGATGAGGGCGCTGACCGGGCTAGGGCCCTCCATAGCATCGGGCAGCCAGACGTGGAGGGGGAACTGGGCCGACTTGCCCATCGCTCCCAGGAAGAGGAGGAGCACTGACGCCGTCAGGTAGTTGGTGGGGATCTCGCCCGCGCTGGCCGCCCGGAACGTCTCTGAGATGTTGAAGGTGCCCACGGAACGCCAGAGGAGGATGATACCGATGAGAAAGCCCAAATCGCCGATACGGGTGGTGATGAAGGCCTTCTTGGCCGCCTCCGCCGCCGAGCGCCGCTCGTGGTAGTGACCGATGAGCAGGTAGGAGCAGATGCCTACGATCTCCCAGACGAAGTAAAGAAGGAGGAAGTTGTCGGCCAGGACCAGGGTGAGCATGGCGGCGGCGAAGAGGGACATGACGGCGTAGTACCAGCCGTAGCGGGCGTCCCCCTTCATGTAGCCCAGTGAGTAGACCTGCACCATCAGGGAGACGAAGGTGACCACCGCCAGCATGACGACGGCGATCTGATCGACGAAGACGCCCAGCCGCACCTGGAAGACATCGCCCACCTGGAACCAGGTGATGCTGTTGGAGACGCCGGCGAACCTCTCGCCCGTCTTGGCCAGCGCGTCGGTGAGGTCAGCCGCTACTGGGAAGAAGAGGACGAAGGAAGCGAAGATGGCGAGGATGGCGAGCCAGTCGCCCTTGCGGGGGAGGTAGTTGCCGAAGAGCACCAGGACGACAAAGGCCGCGCCCGGCAGCACGGGAAGCAGCCACGCATCCGACATCCCGATCATTTTCGGGGACACTACCTCCTTGAGCGGTGATCAGAGTCGGCGGCGGTCAGCAGGTAGCGAGAGCTGCTCTCACCACTTGAGCTGGTCCACCTCGTCCACGTTGGCCGTAGCCCGGTTGCGATAGATGCGCAGGATGATACCCAGCGCCAGCCCCACCTCCGCGGCGGCGATAGTGATGACGAAGATGGCAAAGATGATGCCGACAAAAAGCTCCGGAGCAGTGTACACCGCGAAGGCCACCAGGTTGATGCTGACAGCATTCAGCATCAACTCTACGGACATGAGGATGAGGACGGCGTTGCGGCGTGCCAGGACGCCGTAGACACCCAGGGAGAACAGGATCCCGCTGACGATAAGGAAGTGCTCCAGCGGGATCTCCTGCGTTACGCTCTCCAAAGTCTATTCACCCTCCTCAGGGCGAGCGAGGACTATGGCGCCCACCAGGGCCACCAGCAGCACCAGCGAGGCTACCTCGAAGGGGACGGCCCACTTGCGGAAGAGGGCGTCACCTATGCTTTCGAAGGGGACACGCGTGATCGTGCCCACGTCGCGGGGCCAGGTCGTGCCAGCCACCGCGGTCAACAGCAGTCCCAGCAGCGCCAGACCGGCCACGGCAGCGACGGGCTTCTGTGGCCCGTCGAGGGCCGCCGGCACGTCGCGCGCCCGCGTCAGCATGAGCACGAAGAGCAGCAGGATGGTGACAGCGCCGGCGTAGATGAGGAGCTGTACCAGGGCCAGGAACTCGGTAGCCAGGAGGATGTAGAAGGCGGCCACCGCCAGGAGAGAGAGGAGCAGGAAGAGGGCGGCGTAGACGACGTTCCGGGCAAGGACGACGCCCAGGCCGCCTCCGACGGCAGCCGCGGCCATCAGGTAGAAGATCAGCTCTGTCCCCGTCACGGAGCTACCCAGGGATGAATCTTCCCGGCCTTCGACTGAGCGAGCAGTTGGTCCAGGTCCAGCACCAGGTCACCTCGGTCGAAGCGCGACTGCTCCTGCGCGGTCCACGAGTTGTTCATGGCGATGGCCTCGAAGTTGCAGACTTCTACGCAGATGCCGCAGCGCATGCAGCGGCCGTAGTCGATCCAGAACTCGTCGACGATCTTGCGCCGCTTGCTCTTCTCCTCCGCGAAGTTAGGGTTGTCCTTCATGATGACGGTCATGCACTCCACGGGGCAGGCCCGCTCGCAGGCGTGGCAGCCCGTGCAGTAGGGCTCATCGACCTCGAAGTCCCAGAGGAGGAGGGGGAAGCCCTTGTTGCGCTCCGGGATCTCCCGGTGCACCGTCGGGTACTGGATGGTCACCGGCTTGCGGAGCATGGTCCGCATAGTGGTCGCCATAGCCTTCAAGACGCCGATCATGAGGTCACCCCTCTAGCCGTAGCCCGCACCGGCGCCTTCACCCGGGTGGCATCGTAGATCAGAAAGGCCGTAAAGACGAGGGCACCACCCGAGGTGAGAAGCAGGGTCCAATCGGGCCACTTGTACACAAGAAGCAATCCATTGAGGAAGACCTGGAGAAAGGCCATAGGCAGCAACAACTTCCAGCAGAAGCCCATGAGCTGGTCGATGCGCAGGCGGGGGAAGGTAGCGCTCATCCAGAGCGTGACCATGATCAACGAGGTAGCCTTGACGAAGATGAGGAGCAACTGCCACCACCAGCCCAGCTCCAGGCCCAGGGGCCAGTTCCAGCCTCCCAGGAAGATAAGCGCCCCAAACACGGAGAGGCCGAACATGGTGGTGTACTCCGTGAAGGCGAAGAGGATGCTCCAGCGGATGCCGCTGTACTCGATCCAGGGGCCGCCCACGATCTCCGACTCAGCGGAAGGGACATCGAAGGGGCGGCGCGATGTCTCGGCCAGCATGCCGGCCATGAAGATGAAGAATCCCAGGGGCTGCCAGACGATGAAGGGGACACGCCCCTGCGCCTCCACGATCTTCACCAGGTTGAGGGAGCCGGCCACCATGGCCAGGGCCAGGAGCGCCAGCACCACGGGTATCTCGTAGCTGATGAGCTGGGCCGCCGAGCGCATGGCCCCGAGAAGAGCATACTTATTGTCGGAGGCCCAACCGGCCATGATGTAGCCCAACACGGATAGGGCGGAGACGGCCACCACGTAGAAGAGGCCCAGGTTCAGCACCCGAACCCCCCAGCTATCGGTGAAGGGGAGGGCCACAAGGACCGCGAAGGCGGGCACGAAGGCGGCGATGGGGGCCAGCTCATAGACCCAGCGGTCGGCGGTGGCAGGGCGCAGGTCCTCCTTCACCACGAGCTTGACGGTGTCGGCGATGCTCTGGAGGATGCCGTAGGGACCGGTGCGCATGGGACCGAGGCGCATCTGGATGCGCCCGACGAACTTGCGCTCGACGTAGGTGAGGATGAGCACCACGAGAATCGCGAGGCCGAGGACGGCCAAGAGACGGACGAAGGCATCCAGCCACACGTTATCGCCGATCACCGGTCCACCTCACCGAGAACGATGTCGATAGAGCCCAGGATGACGACGGCGTCGGCCACGTAGTGACCCACCGTCATCTCCTTCAGAGCCATGAGGTTGCAGTAAGAGGGCGAGCGGATCTTGAGCCGGTAGGGCTTGTCGCCTCCCTTGGAGACCAGGTAGATGCCGTACTCGCCGCGGGGGTTCTCGGCGCGCATGTAGACCTCGCCCGGCGGGCAGCGCAGACGCCGGGGCAGCTTCTCCGGCAGGATGGGCCCCGAGTCCGGCATCTGGTCGACAGCCTGCTCCACGATGCGCACGGACTGCCGCATCTCCTCCAGGCGCACCCGGTAGCGGTCAAAGCTGTCGCCTTGCTCGCCGGTGGGGATGTCGAAGTCAAAGCGGTCGTAGATGGAGTACGGCTCCTCACGCCGCAGGTCCACCCTGAGGCCGCAGGCCCGCAGGACAGGGCCCGACAGGCCGTAGTCGATGGCCTGCTGCGGCGAAATGGCGCCTATGCCCCGGGTGCGGGTGACGAAGACCTCATTGCTGGTCAGCAGGCTATCGATGTCGCTGATGCCGACGCGCGTCTGCCGGCAGACCCAGCGCACTCGCTCCTTGAAATTGTCGGGCACATCCCAGGCTACGCCACCGGGGCGGAAGTAGGCGTACATCATGCGGTCGCCGGAGACCTCCTCAAAGAGGTCCTGGATGTACTCCCGCTCGCGGAAGCCGTAGGTGAAGGCGGTGCCGAACACACCGATGTCGGTGGCGAAGGCGCCCATGAACATGTAGTGGCTGGTAATGCGGTTCAGCTCCGCCAGGATGACGCGGATGTACTCCGCGCGCTCCGGGACTTCGAGGCCGGCCAGCTTCTCGACGGCCATGACGTAGCAGAGCTCGGCGTTGAAGGCGGCCAGGTACTCGGTGCGGTCCTGAAGGCCAATGGCTTGGCGGTAGTCCAGGTTCTCGGAGAGCTTCTCGGCGCCGCGGTGCAGGTAGCCGATGTGAGGCACCAGGTCGACCACCCTCTCGCCGTCAACGGTGAGGACCATGCGGAACACGCCGTGGGTGGCCGGGTGCTGAGGGCCCACGTTGACATTGATCTCGAGGGTCTCCAGCCCGTGTTCCTGCTCCACCGTCATGAAGGGCTACTCCTCCGCCTCGCCCGTCTCAGCGGCAGCGAGGCCGGCGCGCTCGGCCTGCCACACCTCGATCTCCGCCAGAGGGTTGTCCTTGCGCAGCGGGTGGTGGTCGGTCATGTCCTCCGGCAAGAGGAGGGGCACCAGGTTAGGGTGTCCTTCGAAGAAGATGCCGAACATCTCCGCCGCCTCCCGCTCATGCCAATCAGCCCCCCTCCAGATGGAGGTGGCGGAGGGGAGGCGGGCGTCATCCTGGGGGAGGCGCGTCTTGATGGTGACGTTGTGCTTGTGGGTGTAAGAGTAGAGATTGTAGACAACCTCAAGCCCGTGTTCCATGTGGTCGACGCCGGAGAGGCAGCGCAAATACTTGAAGTCCAGCCGCGGGTCATCCCTGGCGGCCCGCAGGACACGCACCACATCCCCCCGGTCAACCGTCAGGATGACATCAAGAGCGCCCTGGGCGGCCTGGAGCTTTACGTCGGGGAGGACCGCGGCGAAGAGGTCGGCGACGCTGCCGGGAGGAGGAGGGACGGCGGGCGCTTCCTGCGGCTCCTCAGGGCTCATCCGATCTTCTTGCGCTCCTCCATGATCTTGTTCTGAAGGGCGATGAGACCATCCATCAGGGCCTCGGGCCTTGGCGGGCAGCCGGGCACGTAGACATCCACCGGGATGATCTTGTCGACCCCCTGCAGAACTCTGTCGTAACGGGTGTAGGGCCCGCCGTTGGTGGCGCAGGCTCCCATGGCGATGACCCACTTGGGGTTGGGCATCTGCTCATACAGGAGCTTGACGGCAGGCGCCATCTTCTTGGTCACGGTCCCGGCCACGATCATGACGTCGGCCTGCCGCGGCGAGGCCCAGGGCACGATTCCGAAGCGGTCCAGGTCGTGGTGGGACATGTAGGTGGCCATCATCTCGATGGCGCAGCAGGCCAGCCCGAAGGTCAAGGGCCAGAGGGAAGACTTGCGCGCCGCGGCGATGACCAGGTCGGCCGGCACCTGAAGGACGCCGGGCAGCACCTGGCGGTAGAGCGCCTTCCCGGGCTCCACCTGCACGGGCCGCAGGCGCTCGGCCTCGATCTCTACGCCTCGCTTGGGCAGGACCGGAGAGGCGGCCTCACCCGCAACCTCCGCTGGGGCCTTCGCCCCAGCCTCAGGGGTCGCCGTGGCCGCCGCTTTCTTTACCTCCATTGCAGAACCCCCTTCTTCCAGGCGTAAACCAGCCCGCCGAAGAGAATACCGATGAAGAGCACCATTTCGTAGAAAGCGGCCTGGCCCACGCCGACGAAGGTCACTGCCCAGGGGAAAATGAACACGGCCTCCACGTCGAAGATGAGGAACAGGATGGCGAACAGGTAGTAACGCACCTGCACCTGAGTACGGACGCGGCCGATGGGCAGCATGCCGCACTCGTAGGGGGTGCTCTTGCCTGGGGAGCGCGAGAAGGGCGCCAGGAAGCGCGAAGCTAAGATAGCCGCGAGAACCAGCAGAGTGCCCAAGATAGCAGCGAGGAAAACGGCAGCGTAATTGTCGAGAAGCTCCTGCACAGCGCGACCTTCTCCAGAGCGTGACAAAGGATGTCTAAGAATCCTAGCATTGGGGCTCGAACCAAGTCAATTTCGGAGCCTCGCCGGCGCTGACCCTCAAAGGTTGCAGCTTCCCAGGCCCTATTGGCGTTCTTAGGGCATGGGCAAGCCGGATGAAGACAGGGCGTGCCGGTCAGCTCACAAGGCCGTGGGGAGCGCGCCGCTACAGCTCGAAGCGTGTACCGACGCTGTTCTGGATGAAGGCCTCTGGGAAGTTCGCCGCCAGGGCGTGAGTGGCGCGCCAGCCGGTGCAGTGGGCAGGCACGATGACCTCGGGCGCCAGCTCGGCCAGCGCCTCGCAGGTGTTCGGGACGATGGGCTCGAAGAGCGGCCCGTTCAGGTGAAAGCCGCCGATGACCGCGTACACGCGGTCCACGCCGGTAAGCTTCCTGGCATAGCGCACGATGTTGACGATACCGGCGTGGCCGCAGCCGGTCAGTATTACCAAACCCTTGCTCCGAACGTTCACCACAGCGGCCTGATCGTCCAGGATGAGGGGGTCCGGCTGCCAGCCGCCGTCGCGGAGCGCCTGGTGGATGGGGAAGCCCCGCTCGAACTCCGTCGTCCGGTCCACCTCTCCCGTGACCAGCAGGGAGCCATCGAGCAGAAACGAGGGCTGCTTCTCCTCGATGACTTCGAACCCGGCGCCTCGGAGGGCAGACTTGCTGGTCGAGGGCAGCTCAAAGGGCTCACGGCCGGGGATGGCGATGCGGCGACGGCTCCAGAACTCGGGGTGGATGATCACAGGCAGGTTCGGGCGGCCGAGGGCGCGGACCAGGCCATCCAGGCCGGTGGTGTGGTCGAAGTGGCCGTGGCTGAGGACGATGGCCTCCAGGTCTTTCGGCGAGACGCCCATCCGCCGCATGTTCTCTACAAGTCCATCCGGCGTGGCACCCGCGTCATAGAGGACGCGGCGCTCGCTGACGCCCTTCCTGACGGTGATCAGCAGAGAGAACCCGTGCTCCGCTTGAGGTGCGTCAAAAGTCTGGCCACCCTCCAGGAACGCGGCCGGCACGCGCGGTGCCTCGGCGAGCGCCCCCCGGCCGCCGAGGCCGAGGCGCTTCGCCGGCCCCTGATCCTGGAGAAGCGCGTCGGTCACGTTGTCGACGAGGGTGGTGACGGTAACCGCGTCGACGGGCTCGAGTGGGACGTTTGTCATGGCAGTTCCTTCCATGGTCTCATCCTGCCGTCACGTTGCTGGCCCTGAGCCACGATTAGGCGGGCGCAGCTAAAGCTACGCCCTTACGGCCAGGCACGCGCGTTTAGCTCACGTCGATAACCGGCTGGTGATCCTCAACAGGCGCCGCCGCCTTACGACGCCGCGCCCGCCGCTCGGGCCGCCCGGCGAGCTCCAGGCGCGAGAGCTGGGCCAGGGCCTTGCGGGTGTCGGAGGCCACGCGGGCGCGGTCGCACTGGTGCATGCGATACTTGAAGAGCCAGTAGGTAAACTCTTTGAGCTCCTGGAAAGAAATGGAGTCGCCGTCGGGCAGGCAGCGCTGGCTCCGAAACTCGGCCAGGAGGTCATGGCGACCCCGGCCGTAGATGCGCTGAAAGACGACCTCGTCCAGTGGTTCGCGGCCGCCCCAGACGTGGGAGCGGCGCTCCTTGAGGACCTCCTCTTCCACTGCCAGTTGCAGGGCCTCCTCCACCGTGACCCCGTACAGGTAGTTGAGGTTGGCCCTGTGCTTGACCTCGCCGATGGTCTCTCTGAAGCAGGCCTCGTCCAGATCAAGAGGGGCCTGGCCGAAGAAGATGAGGGCATCGCGCTCGTCCTCCGGCACGCGGCCGTCGATGCACTCCAGGAGGCGCTCCGCCAGGAGCAGCCAGTCGAAGGCCTCCCCATCGATGAGGTAGCGATAGTGGCGGTCACCCACCTGCTCATCCCCCGGTCGCCAGAGGGCGATGGCCTCCAGCAGGGCGAGGAACCAGTGACGGCCCTCGCTTAGGGCCCGCTGAAGGTGCTCGACCGCCTCGCGATCGGCGGCGGGAGACGACTTGGTGGGCCGGGTATCGCTAGGCATCTCGCCCTTCCGCCAGGTAGGCCCGATAGTCCGGCGAGGCGACGAAGTCGGCCAGGACCTGGGCATGGTTGTAGGCGAGGTCGAGGCCGGTCAGTTCCTCGGGGAAGAAGAAGCGGAGGGCAGCGCCTTCGCCGGGGCGCAGGTCGCCGTTAGGAGCGGGGGCGTAAAAGATGTGCACCTCGTAGCGGGGTCCGGGCGGCGTCCCCAGGAAGTGATAGACGCGGAAGAAGGTCATGGAGGGCACCCGCCAGCCGGTCTCCTCTTCCACCTCTCGCAGGGCCGTGGCCTCTGGGGTCTCGCCGGGAAGGCCGCCGCCGCCGGTGAGGCCCCAGTAGCCGGGGTACGGGATGGCGGGGTCGCTGGCACGCAGCTCGAGGAGGATCTGGCCCCGGCGGTTGACAAGGATGATGCCAGCGGACGTGTAGAGGGGACGCGCCATGGCCGGAAACTCAGGCCGCCATGCCGTGGCACTTCTTGTACTTCTTGCCGCTGCCGCAGGGGCAGGGGTCGTTGCGGCCCACCTTCCGGGTTACCGGCCGCCTGTCGCGGGCGCTCGACGCCGAGCTACCGGCCCCGGCCGCTGCGGCTTCGGCGCCGCGGCCAGCGCCAACGGCGGCTGGCTGGCGCGCCGGCGCTGGCGTCGAAGGCGCCAGCTCCACGTGGTAGATGCTGTGGGTTATCTGGTGGCGGATGTTGGCCAGGAACTGATCCCACATGTCGCGGGCCTCCTTCTTGTAGACGACCCGCGGGTCGCTCTGACCGTAGGCGTGCAGGCCGATGCCCTGGCGCACCTCCTCCATAGCCGTCAGGTGCTCCACCCAGAGGGTGTCGATGGTGCGCAGCATGACCAGCCGTTCCAGGGTTCGCATGGTCTGGGAGCCTATCTCACTCTCCTTGCGCTCGTAGGCCTCTTCGGCGTGGGAGAGGAGCGCTTGTAGCACCTCCTCGCGGGAGAGGCGGGCCAGGAACTGGGGCGCCAGGTTGGAGGGCAGACGGACAATTCCGCTCACCTCGTTGAACAGGCCCTCGTGGTCCCACTCCTGCTCCTGACGCTCGGGGAGGTGGGCTTCCCAGAGGGCGGTGATCTCCTCCCTGAGCATGTCCATGATGTTGGCCTTGAGGTCGACGCCCTCCAGGATCTTGCGACGCTCGGTGTAGATGACGTCGCGGTGCTTGTTCATGACGTCGTCGTACTCGACGACGTGCTTGCGGATGTCGAAGTTGTACCCCTCCACCTTGGTCTGGGCGGTCTCGATGGCCTTGGAGACCCAGGTGTGCTCTATGGGAATGTTCTCCTCCATGCCCAGGCGCTCCATCATGCCGGGGAGCCACTCGGGGGCGAAGCGGCGCATGAGCTCATCCTCGAAGGAGACGTAGAAGCGGGAGCTGCCGGGGTCCCCCTGGCGGCCAGAGCGACCGCGGAGCTGGTTGTCGATGCGGCGGGCCTCGTGGCGCTCGGTGCCGATGACTTGAAGGCCACCGACCGCCACTACCTCGTTGTGCTCCTGCTCCCACTCTTCGCGGGGGCGGCCGTCGGGCTTACCGCCCAGGATGATGTCGGTGCCGCGACCAGCCATGTTGGTAGCGATGGTCACGGCGCCTTTGTGGCCGGCCTGAGCGATGATGGCCGCCTCCTTCTCGTGGTGCTTGGCGTTGAGCACCTGGTGAGGGATGCCCTTGCGGCGCAGCATCTCCGAGAGGTACTCGGACTTTTCGATGGAGACAGTACCCACCAGCGCAGGCCGTCCCTGGCGGTGCAGCTCCTCGATCTCCTCCTGCACAGCCTGGAACTTGCCCTGCTCTGATCGGTAAACGAGGTCCGTGTGGTCCTCACGGATCATGGGCATGTGGGTTGGGATCACCATCACGTCGAGGCCGTAGATGGTGTAGATCTCCTCGCGCTCGGTCCAGGCGGTGCCGGTCATGCCGGCCAGCTTGTCGTAGAGGCGGAAGTAGTTCTGGAGGGTGATGGTGGCGTAGGTGACGGTCTCCTGCTGGATCTTCACCCCTTCCTTGGCCTCCACCGCCTGGTGGAGGCCGTCCGACCAGCGGCGGCCGAACATGAGGCGACCGGTGAAGTCGTCAACGATGACGATTTCGCCGTCACGGATCACGTAGTCGCGGTCCTGGTGGTAGAGGATGTGCGCCTTCAGGGCCGCCTCCATGTAGCGGGTGAGGCGGTAGTTCTCAGGGGCGTAGATGTTCTGGACGCCCAACCCCTGTTCGATCTTGACCATGCCCGATTCGGTGAGGCTGACAGCCCGCTGTCTCTCGTCTACCGTGTAGTCCACGTCGAGGGCCAAGCGCGGCACCAAGCGGGCGAAGGAGTAATAGATCTGGGTGCTCTCTGCGGCAGGCCCGCTGATGATGAGGGGCGTCCGCGCCTCGTCGATAAGGATGTTGTCCACCTCGTCGACGATGGCGTAGTGGAGCTCGCGCTGCACGCAGTAGGAGAGGTCCACCGCCATGTTGTCGCGCAAGTAGTCGAAGCCGAACTCGTTGTTGGTGCCATAGATGACGTCAGCCTGGTAGGCCTGGCGACGGGGGGCCGGCATCAGGTGCTCCATGTTCGCCACCTCGCTCACCTTCTCCGGCGTGTAGAGGTGAGCCGTGTCGTGCTGGAGCACCCCGATGTTGAGGCCGAGGTTGTAGAGGGCACGCCCGTACCACTGGGCGTCGCGCTTGGCCAGATAGTCGTTGACGGTGACCAGGTGGGCGCCCTTGCCCTCCAGGGCGTTGAGGTAGAGGGGGAGGGTAGCGACCAGGGTCTTGCCCTCGCCCGTCTTCATCTCGGCGATCTTGCCCTGGTGGAGAACGATGCCGCCCAGGACCTGCACGTCGAAGGCCCGCTCGCCGACGGCGCGGCGGATGGCCTCGCGGGCGACGGCGAAGCCCTCGACCAGAAGATCGTCCAGCGTCTCGCCTTCGGCCAGGCGGCAGCGGAACTCGTCGGTCTTGGCCCGTAGCTCATCGTCGCTGAGGGCCTGGACCTCGGGCTCGAGGGCGCTGACGCGCTCGACGATGGGCCAGAGCTTCTTCAGCTCTCGCTCGTTGGCGTCACTGCCCAGGACTTTGCCGACCCACTTGAACAAAGTTGCCTACCTCGTTCTCTACTTCGTGGAACAGCTCACCCACCGACTGGCCGGTGTGGATGCGCCGGATGGCCTCGCCGATGAGGGGGGCCAGGGAAAGGACGGTGATTATGGGTATCTGTTTCTCGGCTGGCAGGGGCACGGTGTCGGTGACCACCAGCTCACGGATGTTGCTCTCCTGAAGTCGGGTGATGGCCGGCCCCGAAAGGATAGCGTGGGTGCAGGCCGCGTAGACCTCGATGACCCCGCGCTCCTCCAGGGCCTGCGCGGAGCTGACGGTGGTGTCGCCGGTGTCGATCTCATCATCGACGATGAGAGCCCGCTTGCCCTCCACCTCGCCGATGACGTTCAGCACCTGGCCGTGGTCGTCGTTGCCCAGGCGTCGCTTCTCGATGATGGCCAGGGGGGCGTTGAGGCTCTGGGCCACGTTGCGGGCCCGCTTGGAGGCGCCGATGTCGGTGGCCACCACCACCAGATTCTCCAGATTCTTCCGCTTGAAGTAGCCGGCGATGTTGTAGAGGGCGGTGAGCTCATCCACCGGGATGTTGAAGAAGCCCTGGATCTGCCCAGCGTGAAGGTCAACGGTAACTAGACGGTCGGCGCCGGCCGTCTCGATGAGGTTCGCCACCAGTCGCGCCGTGATGGGCACACGGGGCTGGTCTTTCTTGTCGCTGCGACCGTAGGCGTAGTAGGGGACGACGGCGGTGATGCGGCCGGCGGACGCCCTCTTGAAGGCGTCGATCATGATCAGGAGCTCCATGAGCCGCGTGTTCACCGGCGAGACCATAGGCTGTACCAGGAAGATGTCCCGCTGCCTGACGTTCTCGCAGATGCGCACGAAGATGTTCTCGTTGCTGAACTGGAAGACCTCACACTGCCCTAGAGATATGTCCAGATAGCGGGTGATGGAGAGCGCCAGGTCCGGGTGGGCGTTGCCGGTGAACACACTGAGATCCTGGTACACCTTCCGCCTCCTGAGAGCATCCCTGCTCTGAAACGAGAGCCTCTCTGAAGCCCGACGCTGCAAGGGCCGGACCGAGACTCGAGGTCCCGTCCCGGCCCCCGCCCGCGCCTCGGCGTTTGTCTGGTAGACACTTAATATATAGCACACCTGCGCTGGCAAAGCGACCTCTGAGCACCTGTTCCACAGCCGTTGAGAGGAGGGTGTACAATTCGCGAGGAGGGCAGCATATGATCACCAGCTTCTATCGCAGCCCCGACGGCAGTGTCGCCCGGGACCTCTCGACTGAGGAGATGGCGAAGGCCATCGAGCGATCGGGCGGCCTCCTCTGGGTCGACCTGGAAGGCGCCGACGCCGCTGAGGCGCGGTCCATCCTGGACGGCGTCTTCCACTTCCACCACCTGACTGTGGACGACTGCTTGAACCCGCACATCGATACCCCCAAGATCGACGACTACGGCCAGTACCTTTTCATCATCAGCCAGGGCATCCGTTTCCACGCCCGCTCGGAGCGACTGGAGACCACAGAGCTGGATCTCTTTCTCGGCCCCAACTACGTGGTCAGCTTCCACAGTCATCGCCTGGCCGCCGTCGACGATGTGCGGCGGCGCGCCGGCGAGGACGGGCCGTTGGCCACTCGCGGCGCTGACTTCCTGGTCCATGCCCTCCTGGACGGGCTGGTCGACCAGTTCCAGCCGGTGGTCGAGGAGATGGACCAGGTGGTTGACGCCCTGGAAGAGGCGGTACTGGCGAACCCCCAGCGGCGCGTGCTCCAGGAGATCCTGGTCCTCAAACGCAACGCCCTGCGCCTGCGCCGCGCCCTCCTCCCCGGTCGCGACGTGGTGAACCGCTTCGCCCGCGGCGAGTTTCCCCGCCTGGTGAGCGAAGAGGCGCACATGTATTTCCGCGACATTTACGACCACGTGGTGCGGGTGGAGGAGATGGTGGAAGGTCTGCGCGACCTGGCGGAAAGCGTCCTCAACACCTACCTTTCGTCCCTCAACAACCGCATGAACGAGGTGATGAAGGTCCTCTCCATCGTGGCTACCATCATCCTGCCCCTCACCCTTATCGCCGGCATCTACGGCACCAACTTCGAGAACCTCCCCGAGCTGGGCTGGCAGTGGGGCTACTTCGGTATGCTGGGGGCTATGGCCATCATCACCCTGGGACTCATCGCCTTCTTCCGCTGGCGGAGGTGGTTCTGAGGGAGCACAGCGCCACACCTCGCGTGGTATGACGCGATAATTCCGTCTGGGCGATTCTTCACTTGCAGGAGGTAGGGCCATGTCACGCGTGCTCAGCAAGGCTGACGATGATGTCCGCGCCTGGGAGAAAAAGGCGGCGCAGATCGAGAAGGAGCTTCAAGAGAAGGTCCGCCGCCGCGAGCGAGTTAGCAAGAACGTCGATGTCATTCATCGCGAACAGCTAACCTTCAGCCAGCGGGTCTCCGACAAACTGGCTGACATCGCCGGGAGCTGGGGCTTCATCTTTGGCTTCGGTCTCGTCCTGGGTGCCTGGATCCTTTTCAACACCGCCGCCCTCATCCACCACTGGGACAAGTATCCCTACATCCTGCTCAACCTGTTCCTTTCCATGCTGGCGGCCATCCAGGCCCCCGTCATCCTGATGAGCCAGAACCGAGAGGAGGCCCGCGACCGCATCCGCGCCGAGCATGACTATGAGGTCAACCTCAAATCCGAGATGGAGATACAGCTGCTACATCAGAAGCTGGACGAACTCCG
>Ga0315277_10000899_pt1 | contig 44989 bp, 40 predicted proteins | sample YL17G05_15_MG_FD_203695 | JGI IMG/M metagenome (GOLD analysis project Ga0315277, IMG submission 203695) | Sediment microbial communities from Yellowstone Lake, YNP, Wyoming, USA - YL17G05_15 | ecosystem: Environmental > Aquatic > Freshwater > Lake > Sediment | place: USA: Wyoming | collected... | reverse complement strand
TCAACTTTGTCGTTTATTCTCTCCCCTAGATTGGCTATTTCCAATCCTCTTTGAACTATTTTCTGGAATTTCTCTCCCTCGCCGAAGAATTTGGCGATAAAATTCAGGTAATCTTTACCCGTGAGATTTTTATAGGCTCCAGCCTCTTCGGGTAAATAGCTTATTATCTTCCTCACCTCGGCCGCCTCTTTAGGAAGTTCATAGCCAAAGACTGTTATCGAGCCCGAGGTTATTTGAAGCAGCGTGGCAATAGTTCTCAATACAGTTGTCTTTCCCGCACCATTAGGACCTATCAGACCAAATATCTCCCCCTCGTTTACTTCGAAAGAGATTCCGTTTATGGCCCTGAAGTTCCCGTAGTCCTTGACCAGTTCTCTAACTTCTACTGCTTTCATTTGTGACCTCCAGTATATACGAAATTCGTTTTTTGGTCAGCAGTCTACGCGACAAGAAATGGGGCAGCCACTGTCAAAACTGCGATGCTATTGGGCAAACGCTGTTGTATAATATACTCGGAGCGGGAGATGGCTAGCTCGGGACAGAGGACGGGGATTGCCAATTTGCCCTTGCATTACGGCAAGGTGCCGCCGTGGTTGTTCGGGCGGATGTGCCAGCCTGCCCGGGAGATTACCACTGTCACGGTAACGAAGTTTGGCACCGAGGAGATACAATAATAAGGTACGGCAATGGCTGACTTCGACATCGCATCTTACGTTTCCCGCATTGAGGCGAACCGCTCGGTCAAGGATGCCTTAATGCAAAGCCTGAAGACGCGCCGCCCTCCATATCGCATCTCCGTGACCGACCTGCTTAACCTCAAACAGGCTTACTTCAGGAGAAAGTATCCGGAAATCACTCCGCCTCTGGAGAAGCAGCAGCTTCTGTGGGCCGGCACTGGCTTTCATAAGACCTTCGGCTCAGCCGTATCCAGCGAAGAATACCTGGAGCAATTCGTAGAAGCTGAGGGCATAGTAGGCAAGATTGATATCTACGAAAAAATCCCCGTGGAGGTCAAGACAACCTCCACCCCTCCAGACACCAAGGATTTATTGCAATACAGGCCAACTTATGTCGAGCAATTGGGCATGTACTGTGCTATGGTCAATGCCCACGAGGGAGAAATCATCATTTATCAGCGCTCCATAGAGGAATCGCCCTCTCCTTCTCCTCTGGTTGTCTATCACGTTACTTTCCCTGACCTGGAGGCAATTCGAGAGGAAATGCGGCGGAGACGAGACCTTCTGGTGCAAGCGCTCATTGCCAACGACCCCAGCAATCTCCCCGTTTGCCCCTGGTTCAACAGACAGTGCGATTACTCGCAGGTATGCGACTGCACAACCACGTCGGTGCCGGCATCGCACGAGATAGCTGACCTGGCCGGGGAGATTTATGTCGATAGCACAACCTGCCAGCAACTCCTCAGTAAGATGGCCGGGACTCAACCACCCCAGCTGTTTGGTATCAACGATATTGTTTTTCCCCGCAAAGCATATTTTGAGCGCCTTAAGTTGAGTGAAGGAGTTCGGGAAGAGAAGGAAGCGTATCTTCGTTCCATGGATGGGCTTGGCTTCCTCGATGCACTCCGCGACTCATTACGCTACGGCGCCCCTGGCGAAGCGCAGAGGATTCCCGTGAAGCATGCGCCACTAGCCGACCTGGTCCAAATCTGGCAGAACTTGCCCACCATTTTGCGCGACCCGAAATTTACTTCACTGGTGGAAAGGGAACGTTTGCCCCGAACATTCCCTCATTATTTCCTCCGCCTGGGATTTGACTGTGCATTGACAGAGAACGCAAAGGGCAGGCTTTTGCTCTACTATGCTAAAGTTCCCAAAGAGGATGCCAAGCTGATGGTCTATGATGTGAATTTCAGGAATTTGAATGCTATCAGGGATGAAGCATTACGCCGGCTCGAGCTTTTAGAAAAGGCGACATCCCCACTCCAGCTTCCCAAATGCCCTTCGTGGATGTGCTCCTACTGCGATTACAGGCTTGAATGTGGCGAGGCATGACATGGGTGCACCTCTGGGAAGCCTTTGGGTCTCCAGTAGCCTGCGGTGGAATACCGTACCGGGATGATTCAGTTGATAATGCGCAACGAGGTTCGTGTATACTTGAGGTAGGTGATGCTTGCCTAGATAGGGAGTGTGGGCAATGAAAGCATGGCATGAAGAAGATGCCTTCTGGACGAAATGGGCCCCGTTTCTATTTCACGAGCGCCGATGGGAACAATCACAAGAGGAAGTGGCAAACATCATTTCCTTGCTGAAAATCAGCCCAGGTGCTTCCATTCTTGACCTCTGTTGTGGACCCGGGAGACATTCATTGCAGCTGGCTCGGGCTGGCTTCTCCGTAACAGGCGTAGACAGAACTAAAACGTATCTCCAAAAGGCTCGCAAACAAGCAGAGAAGGAAGGGCTTAAAGTCGAATTCGTTCAGGATGACATGAGGACTTTTTGCAGACCCAACACATTTGACGTCGCAATCAACCTTTTCACTTCTTTCGGCTACTTCGAGGATATAAATGAGGACAAACTTGTTGTGAGAAATGTATACGGTTCGTTGAAGGACAAGGGTGTGTTATTGATAGATACCATGGGCAAGGAGGTTCTGGCACGGACATTTCGTGAGCGCGATTGGTACGAAGCACATGGCTTTTTGGTGTTGCAGGAGCGCAAGGTCTCCAGGAACTGGAGCTGGATGGAAAGCCGCTGGATCATGATCAAAGACGGGAAAATCGAGGAACATAAGGTTTCGCATCGTCTCTACTCAGCAGCGGAACTCGCTGCCCTCCTCAAGGATTGTGGATTCACTGCTATTGACGCATATGGCGACTTAAGCGGTGCGCCCTATGACCATACCGCAAAGAGGCTGGTTATTGTTGCTCACAAAGGAAATGTGAAGCCATGATATCCTGTTTCGTTCAACAGAGAGAAGGCACACAATTTCCCGACTGGCGTCTGCCCACAATGCGTTGCAGCCCTGTCCGAATTTGCCAACTAACGGACTTCACATGTAGCAGGGCGCTCTGTAAAATCGCCGGTGCGCAGTCGAGTTCAGGGGAGCGACGGAAATGCTAACAGGAATACATTTTCTCTTGAGCTATAAGTGCGATTCAGAATGCGACCATTGTTTTGTGTATAGCAGCCCAAGGGCAAAGGGAACCTTCACACTGAACCAGATGAATAAAGTCTTCAAGGAGTTAGCGAAGATTGAAACAATAGAATGGATATACTTTGAAGGTGGTGAACCGTTTCTATTTTACCCTCTCATGCATGAAGGCATCAGGGTTGCTCATGGTATGGGATTCAGAACCGGAATAGTAACTAACGCATACTGGGCAACGTCAGAGGAGGACGCAGAACTGTGGCTAAAGCCACTTCACGATTTGGGAGTATCCAATATAAGCGTAAGCGATGATGCATTTCATTACGAAGACAAGGAGACAAGCCCTGGCAAACTTGCCCTGAATGCCGCGAAGAGGTTAGGTATGTCGTGTGGATCAATTTGCATTGGCAAACCCACGGTTGAAGAAGGCATCAGTAAGGAGCAGGACAAAGGAAAACCAGTTATTGGTGGCGGCGCTATGTTTAGAGGGAGAGCGGTTGAAAAGTTAACAGAAGGCCTTCCTCGGAGACCGTGGGAGGAATTCACAGAATGCCCTTACGAGGACCTCAGGAATCCCAAAAGAGTGCATCTCGATGCATATGGCAACACCCATCTCTGTCAGGGCTTAAGTATGGGCAATATGTGGGATGCTCCGCTATCAAAGATAGTCAAGCAGTATGATGCTGATTCGCAACCAATCTGTAGACCTCTAGTCAACGGAGGGCCGGCTCGCTTGGTGAAAGAATATGACGTCCAGCACCAGGATGAATATGTTGATGCTTGCCATATGTGCTATCTTGTTCGCCGGGCGTTACTGGACAGGTTCCCACAATACCTGGCGCCGAGGTCAGTGTATGGATTGCAGTAAGAATCGTCCGCTTCATATGACATCGCATGACGAATTAGCGCCCTGTTGTACCGACCCAGGTCGTCCGCTAGCGCTCCAGCGTTCCCCCACCGTAGAAACGTTAGGCAGAGTGGCCAAAGCAAGGAGGAGATTATATGAGTGTATCTGATGAACAGAAAATTGTATCCATAATGAAGGCCAATTGTCTCCACGCGTATCTCGCCACCTCTGATGGTGACCAGCCAAGAGTCCGTCCGGTATCACCGATAATCGAAGACAATATGTCTATCTGGATAACAACGTACGCGACTTCCAGAAAGGTAAAACAAATACGGAAGAATCCCAAGATTTGTCTCGCATTTGTGGAACAACCTAACGGAGACAAGGCTGCCATCGTCATTGGTGAAGCCAAGACGATACCTGACATCGGAGAGAAAAAGAGAGTCTGGAAGCTGGCCACCTTCGATCTATCCGAACATTTCCCCAATGGTCCAGAGTCCAATGATTTTTGCCTGCTGAAAATCATCGTTAAGAATATCGAATGGAGAGAGAGCTGGACAGCCAAGGTGCAAATCTATGAACCGGCTCAGAAATAACTCGGGATGTAGGCTATGAAAGAAGATGGTCATGCCTCATCTGGCAGAGCACAGTTGATTTTCGTATCTTCCGTTACTCGCGCTAGATCTTCGCGTGGCCCGAAAGCACAGAGACATCCATCTGTTGTATGCGGTTCCCGGAAGATGACACAGACATGAACATTGAGATTGTCAGCCTTACTGACGGAAACCTCAGGTACACTCCAGAGTGGGCGAGCCATCCCTTCAGTTGCAAGTATTGCATATATTGGGAATTCCCTGAACAGTGTATAGACTCAGCAATGGAGCAGAAGAAGGACCTGATAGAGAAGAAACTGGGGTGGCTTCGGCGAGTGAATAATGAATGGGGTAATTGCGGAAAGGTGGCCTATCTAGAGGGACAGTCTATCGGCTATGCGCAGTACGCACCTGCGACCTATCTGCCCAGGTCAGCGGATTATGACTCCGGACCACCGAGTGATGACGCTGTGTTAATATCATGTCTATTCATTCCGCAAAGGCAGTTCAGGCGACTGGGCATTGGTAACCAGCTCCTGAGACGCATCATCAGCGAGCTGAGAAAGAGAAGAGAGAAGGCAATTGAGACATTCGCACGAAAGGGGAGTCCCGACAATCCGTCAGGACCTGTGGAAGTCTATCTGACAAGTGGATTTCGAATACACAGAGATGACAAGGAGTTTCCTCTTATGAGGCTGGATTTATGAATAGAGACTCGCTTAACGGAGCATCAAAGGTCGTCAGTCAAGATATGCGCACCTCGGGCTCTGCTCCAATGCTAGAATGACTGGATGAATAGGATGAAACCATTGATAGAAATTCATGACATGGAGGCAAGCGACGAGTATTTCGTGGGGACGTGCACGCATACCCATGAATCAGAGGAGATAGATTTGTCTGCCAGCAGGCGCCTAGCATGGCTTAGAGTCATGTACGAAAAGGGATCACGAGTTATGGTTGCTACTCTCGATGGCAAACAGGCCGGGTTTCTGCATGTCATCCCGATTGAATTCTCTCCCTGGGGACCGCTCGGACGCGACTTGCTGGTAATACCTTGCTTGTGTTCAGTGAATAAAGGTCACGGGGTGGGAAAACTCCTGTTGGCTGCCGCGGAACAAGAGGCCAGGCACCAGGGTCGCAAGGGGATTGTTACCATAGGATACTACCATGATTTCTGGTATATGCCGGCGAGTTTTTTCGAGGCTAATGGTTTCTTCAAGTGCGAGCGACCAAGGCAGGAACGCTCTAGTGCGAAAAACACGGCTGCGGTGCTATGGAGGGTGTTTGATGAGCATACCGAAGCGCCTGTGCTGTTGAAGCCAAAGTATGAGTTCAAACCGATACGACGAAAGGTGGTGATTGACCTTTTTTGGAATGCATTCTGTCAGACTAGCAACATCGAGGCACAGCGGGTCAGAGAAGTGGCTGCGGAATTCGGAGACTCGGTGGCACTTAACGAGTATTGTGCAGACGACCGGCTGGTGCTTCTGCGCAATCAAATACCCCGCGGGATTTTCATCGACGGACATGAGATATATTGGGGCTATGAAGCCCCCAAGGATGGGATAAGGCAGGCTATTGCTCAAGGCTTGCGTGAGTAGGAGTGCAGGTACCGAGATTTGCTTCGCTCTGAATCTTCGTTGTGGTATATCATCCAGCACTTCACTTGGAAGTTCGAAATAGCTGAGAGTGTAATCCTCGTATGAAACCCGACATTTCAGGGTTGATCCTTCCCACAGCTGTGTGGAAAGGCGTGAGTGTGAAAATACCATACGGAAGGAGCGTATAATTATCCTGCTGAGAATGGAGGATCAAGGAGACGGACAGTGAATTGGTTCGACATACTTATAATAGTTGCCGCCATCAATTTGTCGGAGAATTACTGAACGTGCGCGGCCAAGTTCCAGGTGGTAATATATGTGTATAGTATGTTGGCGTTTGGAAACACATTAAAAGGAGGTTACAAGTGGAACACTACAAACTCTTTATCAATGGCGAATTTGTCGACGCCGCGGATGGGAAGACCTTTGAGTCAATTGACCCTGGCACTGAGGCACCCATTGCCACAGTAGCACAAGCAGGAAAAGCCGAAGTAGAAACAGCTATAGCAGCGGCTCGTAAGGCCTTCGACAGTGGAATCTGGAGCGGTCTTACTCCAACTGCACGATTGGCAAAGATGCAGAACTTTGCAGACCAGATAGCACAACAGGGGTTGCGCCTGGCCACAATTGAATCCATGAACGCCGGCCAAATCCTATCTCTGGCTAAGCTCATGCCCTTAATCAGTATGACTTTTGTACGTAATTTGAGCTTGGCAGCGGCAACCAAATTTCCGTGGGAGGAGGACCTGCCGGTATCTGGGAATGCGTTTGCTCCGGCCCGTGAACTTATCCGCAGAGAGCCGATAGGGGTATGCGTGGGAATTGTCCCCTGGAACTTCCCAATGTACATAGCCCTCTGGAAGATTGTGCCAGCCCTGATAACCGGGAACACAATTATCGTGAAACCATCTTCGGTAACCCCTTTGAGCGCACTCATCCTTGCTGAAGCCGCCAAAGCAGCCGGCTTCCCCGATGGGGTGATAAATGTCATACCCGGACCAGGGCCAGAACTGGGCGAAGTTCTGTGCAGGCACCCGGATGTGGATAAGATAGCCTTTACCGGCAGCACGGAAACTGGACGTGGAATCATGAGAATGGCATCAGATACGGTGAAAAAGGTGACACTCGAACTCGGCGGCAAGTCAGCCAATATCATACTTGACGACGCGGATATGGACCTGGCCGTGGAAGGCGCCTGCTATGGCACCTTCTTCAACCAAGGACAGGTATGCTCGGCGGGCACGCGTGTATTAGTAGCCTCAAAGATTCATGATGAGTTCCTCGACAAGATGAAAAAGCGGATTGAATCTCTCCGTATCGGATACCAGATGAACCCTACCTCTCACATAGGACCCCTTGTCAGCAAGCAGCAACGGGCTAAGGTTGAAAGTTATGTAAAACTAGGGCAAGAAGAGGGTGCGGAGCTTGTCACCGGCGGCAAACGCGTAAAAGTGCCCGGGATCAAAGGAGGATACTACTATTCCCCCACCATCTTCGCCAACGTAAACAACAAAATGCGTATCGCACAGGAGGAGATATTCGGCCCGGTTGCCTGCGTTATAAAATTCAACAGTGATGAAGAAGCAGTGGCCATCGCCAATGACTCCATTTACGGGTTGGCAGGTGGGGTATTCTCTTCAAATACGGCTAGGGCCGAGCGTGTAGCCCGTGGCGTCCGTACGGGAACGATGTGGATAAACAACTACCACATATTTTCAGATTTCTGCCCCTTTGGCGGTTACAAGCAGTCTGGAGTGGGCCGAGAATTCGGCCTGGAAAGCCTGCATGAATATACTCAGGTCAAGCGAATACATGTTAACTCTATGGCCGATGCAAAGAGCAATATGCACTTCCAGATTCTATCGGACTATAAGAAAGTAGATGGCTTTGGATACAATTGCCCCACTAACGTCATAGCCGGCCACGGAGCACTGGCTTCAATCAGCAAGGCTGTTGTCGACCTCGGCTGCCACCGGGCTCTGATTCTTACCGACACTGGGGTCAGGAAGGCAGGGCTTGCTGAATTAGTTAAAGACGCCCTGGTGGGTTTCTGTGTGGGCATCTATGACAATATCTCACCGGATCCCGATCTGGAAACAGTGGATGCTGCCACTACGGTAGCCCGCGATCTGAAGGCGGACTGCATCGTCAGCGTCGGTGGCGGCAGCGTCATCGATACTGCCAAAGGGGTCTGTGTAACCTTAAAGAATGGCGGCAAGGCGAATGATTACCTGAACTTTCTGGTTCTTACCGAACCGCAAACTCCGCACATTGCCGTTCCGACAACAGCGGGAACAGGTAGCGAGGTGACAAATATAGCCGTACTCACCAGCAAGGGCGCGGCACGCAAACTCTACATAGTAGACACACGAATTATGCCGAATGTTGCTATTCTGGACCCGCGTTTTACCATGTCTATGCCCAGGAATTTAACAGTCAGCACTGCCATGGATGCCATGACACATGCCATTGAAGCTATGACCAGTACGATGGCAAACAAGATATGTGACGGTATGGCATTGCAGGCTATACGCCTGATCAACGAAAATCTGCCGCTGGTCGTAGCCGACGGTAAGAACGAAAAGGCACGGCTAAACATGCAGCTAGCCGCTACCATGGCAGGTTGGGCATTCACAATCGCTCAAGTCGCTCTGGCACACGCCATGGCGCATACAATAGGGGTAATGTACCATGTCCCGCATGGGGTAGCCTGCGGCATATTGCTTCCCAAGGTAATGCGGTATAACGTGGATTATGCAGCCGATAAGCTGGTTCAGGTAGCACAGGCTCTGGGAGTTGACACCGTCGGCATGACAGAGCGCGATGCTGCCTTAGCAGCAGCGGATGCGGTGCAGGATTTGATGAAGAAGGTGGGCCATCCCAGAAGGCTGCGCGACGTGGGCGTTCCGGAAGAGAATCTGGCAATATGCGCATTTCACGCGATTGCCGATACAGCTGCCATCTTCAATGCGCGCCCTGTCATTGATCCAAACGAAGTTCTACAAATTTATAAGCAGGCTTATTAGAGCTAACGACCATAATATAAGAGGGCATGCAATAACCGAACAACTGGTTTAAATATCGGCCTTCGGTCGGCGGTTATTGGAGACCTGTCTTATTTATCCCAAGACGCTTTTGGAGGTACAAGCAGAATTAGAATGAAAGAATATTGAGCAAACAAGTGGTCTTCTTATGATAAAATAAAGGATAGAAGAGGTGAGCAATGAATTGGTTAGACATAGTCATAATAGTTGTTATAGCTTTACTGGGTATTGCTGGCTTGCGGCAAGGATTGATCAGGACAGTATTCGGTATCGCCGGGTTAATAGGTGGCATATTTCTAGCCGGGCGTTATTACCACGAGCTTGCGGCACGGCTTTTTCCGTCCGGTGCTACCTGGGGCAACATAGCTGCCTACGCCATCATTGCAATAGCTACTCTGTTTGTCGCCGGTGTGATTGGCTGGCTCTTAGCCAAGCTGGTTAATTTTGCCGCACTTGGTTGGTTGGATAGGGTTATGGGCTTCATCCTGGGCGTCGTAATAGCGGGACTGCTATGTGCTGCCATCCTCGCTATCGCCGTCAAGTTTTACCCGGGTATGGAGGCAACTATCAGCCAATCGGTAATAGCCAGATCCCTAGTGGGGGGATTCCCCTTGTTATATTAGCACTTGTGCCCAAGGAATTTGATTCTCTATCAGCAGCTTGTTTATTACGGCCTAGCGGATGAATTTATTCCTCAAGAACTCCATCTAATACCTTTTTGAGCTCCTTCTTGGGCTTGTAGCCGACAACTTGCTGAACGGGCTGCCCGCCTTTAAATATAATCATAGTGGGAATTGAGGCTATTCCGTACTTGGCAGCCAAAGGACCATTTGCATCCACATCGACTTTGGCGAAGTCTATCTTACCAGTATACTCTTTCGCTAATTCCTCTAGAACAGGGGCGGTAGCCAAGCAAGGACCACACCATTGTGCCCAGAAATCTACCATAACTGGCGACTTCGATTGCAGGACAGTTTTTTGAAAGTTATCCTCACCTACTATCGGTTGTATCATGGGTTTGACCTCCTTATCTAAAATGCTATATCTAAGGAAAAGAAGTTAATGGCATTCTTCGTTGTTTGTTCAGCAATTGTAGTTTCATCAATTTCCTTAAGTTGGGACACGGCCTTCAGGTCCCTTAAAATATCAGCGGGCTGGGACTCATACCGTACTGCCCTTCCATAAGTAACAGGGCAATCTGTCTCCAGAAGTAATCTCGGCAAAGGCGCTTCTTTGACTGCCCTTCTATGTTCTTCATGATACTCGGCAGCTGGCGTGGCCGAAACAAAATAACCACCTGCAATTATATCTCTAAGAACACTGGAAAAGCCAGTGAACCAGTGAAAAACGGCTTTATCTATCCCAACATCCTGAGCTAATTGTAGGGCATCCTTCCAAGCATACCTACTGTGAATTATCGCGGGCTTAGCATATTTCTTAGCTATATTTAGAAGCCGACCCAGAACCTCTTTTTGCAACTCCTTGGACGCTACCTTCAACACCCTCTTGTCATAGTCTAGACCTATTTCACCAACAGCAACCGCTGAAGCAATATTTTGCTCAATAAATCGCAAATTATCATGTATCTCAGAGGCTCCCAGATTAGCTAGCTCCCAGGGATGTAAGCCCAAAGCAGGATAGACAAAACGGCGATGTTTTTGCGATATTTCCAACGTTTTTATGTTCGACTGTTGTTTCGAGCCCACAGCTACTATGGCGATAATGCCGGCTTTTGCAGCTTCCTCGAGTGTCAAATCGAGGTCTTTCAGTTCGTCAAGATGGGCATGAGTATCGATAAGCTTGTACACTAGACTTTCTTCTCTTTAAGCATGGCCCTGTAATACTTAAGCCCCGCCTCCGTCGGCTTGTAGCCGTAGAGAGCAAACCTATCTTCTCGTTCTTTCGTGACTAGATTTGCCGACACCAATGCCCTCAGAATTGCCTCACCAAAGTACCCACCCAAATTAAGGTGATGGTCGGGAACTGCTTTGCTGGTTGCCTCATACTCCCGGCAAATAGCAGTCAAGAGCTTCGCCGGCTCCCTCTCCAGACTCTGGAAGAGAGCTTGCATAGTCTCCGTCTGCTTGACTACGTCAACAAAATCCTCAAAAGCATCCATGTCCGCTAACTCCTAATTCTAACAGAGTAATGATCCTTTGTACCGCGATACATTCACCTGAAAAGATATTTTAACGATTAGAGCTCACTATGGCAACTGCCACCAGACTACTATTACCACTGGCATTGACACTCTAGGTGAGCAATGCTATAGTGAAAAAGAAGCTAACATATTGAATGAGGTGTAAGCATGAACTACGGGCGTGAGTTATTGAAGGGAAATACTGATTCACTGTTGCTTTGCTTAATTAGTCGTGAGCCTACATATGGCTACCAAATAGTAAAGGAACTGCAGAAGAGGAGTAATGGATATTTCCAATTTAAGGAAGGTACTCTTTACCCTGCTCTCCACCGCTTAGAGCGAGACAGCCTTATCACAGGTAAGTGGCAGATACTACCTAACGGACAGCAAAGACGTTACTACTACATAACTGAAAGGGGACAACAGGTCCTGGCCACAAGGTTAGCTACATGGCAGGACTTTTCTACGGCAGTTAAAGCAGTTATACAACCAGAAACGACCTAGGGCTAAAATGGTAAGCAGTATAAGCCATTATTTAAACAGGTTTAAAGCTTCCCTCAAGATTGATCACACTATAAGGGATGGCGTGGCTCAGGAACTCCGTGCACATCTCGAAGATACAATTCGGGAGCTAGAGGAGAAGGGCCTAAGCAGAGAGGAAGCAAGTAAAATCGCGGTACAGTCCCTGGGCTCCCCCGAGTTAATTGCCGAGCAAATCTATGAGACACATGCTCAAGGTAGCTGGAAAGAAGCAATTTTCAGTGCCTTGCCCCACCTTCTGGTTGCTTTGCTCTTCACTTCCTATTACTGGCAAAATATCGTCTACGCGTCAATTATATTAGCACTGACCGTTGGCATAGCAATTTATGGTTGGCAGCGAGGTAAGCCAGTATGGCTTTTCCCCTGGCTAGGATACTATCTCATGCCAGTAGTAATTAGCGGTATATTGCTGCTTTCACTCCCCGAAGGTTGGGGCTGGATAGCAGCACTCATCTATATTCCTTTGGCTCTCTTTGTCTTTATCCATATAGTGAGACAAACTGCAAGGCGGGATTGGCTATATGCATCACTGATGCTAGCTCCTATGGTCGTGACATTCGCCTGGTTTTCATCCCTGGGCAGAGGAAATGAGCTTTTGGCAAGTGACTGGGCAGCAAGGTTACAGACAAATGCACTGTGGATAGTCATTAGTTTTGTTGCTTTGGCGGCGGCGACTATCGCCTTCATCCGCCTCAAGCCGCGCAGGTATAAAATCATTAGTTTACTAATTCCACCGCTTGTGGTCTTATTCGCGGTAATCACAGCAAGCGGAGGGAACATTTGTTCCTGGGGTTGGCTGCTATTGCTCTTTTCCTTGGCCGCCTTTGCCATCCCGGTATGGATGCAAGCCAAAGCCTATGAATAGTCACCACGGGAAAACTGAAAAATCGAAGTCCCAAACGCTAAGCAAGTTCGAAACTCGAAAATTCAAAACCGTCTTGGATGTTGAATTTGGCCATTTCGACTTGTTCAGGATTTAATGCCCGGGTTCAGTGCTTGGGATTTTGAAGATTCATGCGGTCAATCGTAAATGGCCGAAGGTCAACTCTGTTTCTGGTTCCACAAGCCAGGTTGGGACTGACTATCCCTTTTGTAAGGCAGTCCCAGATGTTCATAAGCAAGCCTGCCAGCCACTCTGCCACGAGGTGTCCGTTCCAGAAAACCTAACTGAAGAAGGTACGGCTCATAAACATCCATAATAGTATCAGCATCCTCGTTAATAGAAGCAGCAATAGTATCTAAACCTACAGGACCACCGTCAAATTTGTCGATTATTGTATGCAACACTCTATGGTCTATGTCATCCAAACCCACAGAATCTATCTCCAGCTTGGAAAGTCCTTCCAGAGCTACTTCCCTGGTGACCACTCCATCTGCCATGACTTGAGCATAATCTCTTATTCTCTTCAAAAGCCGATTGGCTACTCGAGGAGTACCTCTGGCACGCTGGGCAATCGGGACAAGCCCCTCTGTCTCTGCTTTCACTTTAAGAATAGTGGCTGACCTCTCCAAAATCGCCCGTATTGCTTCCTCATCGTAGAAATCAAGATGATATGGCACCCCAAATCTATCGCGGAGGGGAGGACTCAGCAGAGCAAAGCGCGTAGTAGCCCCAATTAAGGTAAAGTGCGGCAAATTCAACCGCAAATTTCTAGCAGCTGGACCTTTCCCCAAAAAGATGTCAAAAACAAAATCCTCCATTGCCGGATAGAGTTTCTCCTCTATTGTATGGCCAAGCCTATGTATCTCGTCAATAAAAAGGATATCCCCCTCATGCAGATTAGTAATAATGGCTGCTAAGTCTCCAGTGCGTTCTATCGCCGGCCCGGAACTAACCTTTATGTCAACTCTCATCTCAGCAGCGATGATGTAGGCAAGGGTAGTCTTCCCCAAACCGGGAGAACCATAAAACATGATATGGTCCAGGGGCTCGCTTCTTTTTTGAGCAGCGAGAATAGCTATTTTTAGATTATTTTTGACTTTTTCTTGACCTATGAATTCACTCAAGCGTCTGGGACGAAGGTCAAAATCAATAAAGCTATCCTCGGTTGCTGTTTTGCCTGAAATAAGCCGCATCGCTAACCTTTGCCCCAATTTAACCGGGGCAATTCTTTACTGGCTCTCTAATGCTAAAGGCGCGGCCTCCTTTTCATTCAGACCTCCCACCTTCAACTTTTTCTCATCATCAGGACTCACATAGAGGACCCGCGCCGGGATAAGCTTACCGAGAATAACATTCTCCTTGAGGCCACGAAGCGCATCTACCTTGCCTTTGATCGCGGCATCAATAAGAACACGGCCGGTTTCTTGGAAAGAAGCAGCTGCTAGCCAACTGTCCTTGCTTAAGCTAGCTCTGGTTATCCCGAGAAACGCAGCTTGAGCCGTTGCCGGCTCACCTCCCTCAGCCAACACCTTGGCATTTATGTCTTCGTAGCTAAATCGGCCAACCAACTCACCAGGCAGAAGCTTCGTATCTCCTGAGGAAACAATTCTCACGTTGCTTAACATCTGCCGAACAATGACAGCAATATGCTTATCATGTATAGTCACCCCTTGTGTGCGATATACTTTTTGTACTTCATCAATCAGGTACTGTTGCACTGAATCCTTTCCCATAATACGCAATATGTCATGAGGATCAACGGGACCTCTGGTAAGCCTATCGCCCGCCTTGACTTTGTCCCCTGATTGAACAAGCAAATATGTACCACGAGGGACATTATATTCTCTCTCTTCCCTCTCCTCATGCTTAACATAAACACGGTCATCCTCAATGACGATTTGACCAGCTACTCTAGCTACTAGAGATGGAGATTGCCCGGCTTCACCACGGCTAACAGCTGTTAATTTCTTGCTAGTCTTCTTTGGCAGAGAAAATAGGATGCTACCAGCATCCACCGATTGCCCATCAGTTACAGCTAGCTCAGCTCTCGGCAGCATGGGGTATTCATCTAAATAGAATTCAGAGCTAATGACCTTGACTATGCTTACTCCATCAGTATGGGCTACTTCAGCAGTACCATCAATCTCAGAAATGATGGCACTGCCATCTGGTGTTCTAGCCTCGAAAAGCTCTTCTACACGGGGCAGTCCAGTGGTAATATCGACACCTACTACGCCCCCTGTATGAAAAGTACGGAGAGTAAGCTGGGTTCCAGGCTCACCGATGCTCTGGGCAGCAATAACTCCTACAGCGGTGCCAATCCTTACTAATTGCTTCTTCCCCAGGTCTCTTCCATAGCAGTTTTGACAAACGCCAAATCGAGACCGGCAGGTAAGAGTCGACCTCACGTGTACCCGGGTAATACCAGTCCCGATAATCTGTCGCACTTTATCTTCGTCAATTTCTTCATTACGATCAGCAATGACCTCATTTGTACTTGGATCAACAATTTTACTGGCGGCTAGGTAGCCAGTAATCCGGTTTTCAAACGGGGGAAGGGACACATCTGTGGTTTCCCGGGATATCCAAACTCCCTCGGTGGTACCACAATCTGTTTCAGTTACAATGACATCTTGAGCTATATCGACAAGGCGCCTGGTAAGATAACCACTATCTGATGTCCTCAAGGCAGTATCAGCTAACCCTTTGCGAGCACCATGGGTAGAAATGAAATACTCCATGGGTGTCAGTCCGTCACGGAGACTCGATTTAATGGGAAAATCTATTATCCTTCCTGAGGGGTCGGTCATCAACCCGCGCATCCCTGCCATTTGTCTAATTTGAGACATATTCCCCTTGGCACCCGATGTAGCCATCATATAGACACTACCATAAGGATCTAGCGCCCGGGTCATATCCTCAGCGACTTTGTCTGTAGCCTCCATCCACACCTGAACTGTGCTTTCATACTTTTCACCCTCAGTAATCAAGCCGCGGTTAAATTGATCCTCAATAAGGCTAACTCTCTCATCGGATTCTTTAAGAAGCTTGGCCCTACCTGGAGGCTCTTCAATATCATCCATAGCGATGGAAATGCCCGACTTTGTAGCATAGTCAAAACCTAAGTCCTTGAGTCTATCAAGAACACCCGCAGCACCTTCATTACCCAATAGACGAATGCAATCAGAGACTAATGCTCTTAAGGAAGCCTTATCTACCGTTTTGTTGTAAAAGCGAAGTTGCGGAGGCAAGGCATCACTAAATATAATTCTGCCCACTGTAGTACTTATCCTCCCCCCATCTGAATGAAGCAAAGGATCTCGCACAGCAATTTCGGCACCAAGATCGATGATGCCAAGTTCGTAAGCTAACTTAGCCTCGTCAAAACTGCTAAAAAGTTTCCCTTCTCCTTTGGCTCCGGGCTTCGCAATGGTAAGATAATAGCAGCCCAGAACCATATCCAGGGTGGGTGTTGTCGCAGGCTCACCAGAACTTGGTAGCAACATATTATAAGGACTAAGCATGTGCTCCCTGGATTCCTTCACCGCGGCCTTGGACAATGGCACATGAACTGCCATCTGGTCACCATCAAAATCGGCATTAAAGGCGGCACAAACTAAGGGGTGGAGCTGAAAAGCATTGCCGTCGATTAACACGGGTTCAAAGGCTTGAATGCTAAGCCGATGTAATGTGGGAGCACGATTAAGCAATACAGGACGCTCCTTAACTACTTCATATAGTGCATCCCAAACCTCGGGGCTATTTTTCTCCACCAGGCGCCTGGCACTCTTCAGGTTATTGGCATACCCATTCATTATGAGTTTGTGCATAACCGAAGGCTTAAATAACTCCAAAGCAACGTAGCGTGGCAAACCACATTGATGGAGTTTCAGCTTAGGACCAACAACAATGACCGAGCGACCGCTGTAGTCTACTCGCTTGCCGAGAAGATTTTGCCGAAACCGTCCTTGTTTGCCTTTCAAAATGTCAGAAAGAGATTTCAAGGCGTGCTTATTACCAGTGACAACTGCGCGCCCCCTTCGCCCATTGTCAACAAGAGCATCAACAGCTTCTTGCAACATGCGTTTTTCATTCCGTATAATTATTTCCGGCGCACCTAACTTCATAAGACGGCGGAGACGGTTGTTGCGATTAATAACCCTCCGATAGAGGTCGTTAAGATCGCTAATAACAAAGCGGCCACCATCCAACTGAACTATGGGACGAAGCGCCGGAGGTAGTACAGGAAGCACAGTCAAAACCATCCACTCAGGCTTATTCCCACTTAGCTTAAAAGCTTCAACTAATTGCAATCGTTGACTGACCCTTTTACGATATCCTCCCGAGGTGCTACGGATTTGGTCACGAAGCTCCTGGTGCAAAGCATCCACATCAATTTGCTTCAACACCTGTAGAATAGCCTCAGCCCCCATGCCAGCTTCAAAAATATCACCATACTTGTCTTTAAGTCTCCTGTATCCTTCTTCGTTAAGCAATTTTCGTGGCTGAAGACCTGCTATCTCTGCAATGCTTGTCTTTAGCTCCTCTCCGAGTCTTTCCTTCTTTTCTATGAATCCAGCACGAAGCTGGTTTACCTCTTGTATTTTAGGCTCTTCTTCCAGGCCTTTGGCTTCCAATTCCTCGATTTTTTTGTTCAGACGTTCCTCTTGCTCAGCGACTTTGCGAACCCCCTCTTCCTCAACTCGGCGAAGCTTCTTCTGTTGAGCCTCCTTGTCAACAGAGATGACTATATATCGAGCAAAATAGATGACGCTCTCCAATTCTCGCGGAGAAAGATCAAGGAGCAGGCCGAGCCGGCTCGGTACCAACTTAACAAACCAGATATGGGTAACCGGCGCAGCTAATTCTATATGCCCTGTGCGTTCCCTGCGTACACTGGAATGAGCTACCTCGACACCACACTTATCACAAATAACTCCCTTATACCTCGCCTTCTTATATTTGCCACAGTGGCATTCAAAATCCTTAACAGGGCCGAAAATCTTCTCACAAAATAGGCCATCCCTTTCTGGCTTCAAAGTGCGGTAATTTATCGTCTCCGCCTTAGTTATTTCACCGTGAGACCAGCTCCTGATTTGTTCCGGTGAGGCAAGACTGATTCGGATACCATTAATGCCATCAAATTGAGACATTTTCCCCCTCGCTAAGTAGTTCGACGGCAAAACCTAAACTACGTAGCTCCATGAACAAGACTTTGGTCGATTCCGGTATACCAAGTTGTTGAATATCTTCGCCTTTAACAAGAGCCTCATAAGCCTTGGCCCGTCCCATCACATCATCCGATTTTATTGTGAGCATCTCTTGAAGTGTGTGAGCGGCACCGTGCCCTTCCAATGCCCATACCTCCATTTCTCCAAACCTTTGACCACCAAATTGAGCTTTCCCTCCCAACGGTTGCTGAGTGATGAGCGAATATGGACCGGTGGAACGAGCATGTACCTTATCACCAACAAGATGAATTAGTTTCATCATATATATATTGCCCACAGTTATTGGCTTGTCGAACAGCTCGCCAGTTCTTCCGTCTCGAAGTTCCATTTTGCCAAAAATAGGAGGATAAAGCTTTCGCTCTTTATAAGTTTCTCGTGCCAGCTGCTCTAAAGCTTTATCACTGAGAGCTCTAAGCTGATGATTGTCACCTATGCCCAGTTCCTCAAGCCATAGACAGAGAGAGGCTCTTCTTGCCGCACCATCATGTCCCTCATGCATTATTTCTTCCGCATCGAAACCATGACTAGCCAGCCATTCTCCGACCTTTTCCAGGTCCATCCTGGCATTGCCGGGGGCTTCAGGGCTAAAGTTAACAGCGCCAGCTTTCCAAGCTATCCAGGTCTTGGCTAAGGCATCCTCAATAGTCAGGGCATCAGCTCCATCAAAAATAGGATTAAGAGCCTTGAACCCCAGTGTCTGCGCTGCCCAACCCAAATGAGCCTCCAAAACCTGCCCAATGTTCATACGGGAAGGAACACCGAGAGGATTAAGGACAATATCTACGGGCGTGCCATCCGGCAAAAATGGCATGTCTTCCTCAGGCAATACGATAGAAATGACCCCTTTGTTGCCATGCCTCCCTGACATTTTATCTCCCACTGCGATTTTGCGCTTCTGAGCAACCCAAACCTGTATAAGTTTGTTCACTCCAGCAGGTAATTCATCATGGTTGTCGCGAGAAAAGACTGTAGTCCTGATCACCCTTCCCCACTCTCCTGATGGCATTCTGAGGGAGCTATCCTTCACCTCTCGTGTTTTTTCACCAAAAATAGCTCGCAACAATTTTTCTTCCGCTGAAGGTTCAGTTTCACCTTTGGGAGTAATCTTCCCAACCAAAACGTCGTTGGGCTTCACCTCAGCTCCGATACGTACAATACCTATTTCATCAAGGTTTGAGAGGCTCTCTTCGCTTACATTAGGTATATCTCTGGTGATTTCCTCAGGACCGAGCTTGGTATCACGCTCCTCTATCTCGTACTTTTCAATGTGAATGGAAGTATAGGCATCATCCTTAACCAGCCTTTTGCTGATAATAATGGCATCTTCAAAGTTATATCCTCCCCAGATCATAAAAGCACAAACAACATTTTGTCCCAAAGCGAGAGTCCCGTCATCTAGAGAAAAACTATCTACCAACACCTGCCCTTTCTTAATCTTGTCACCTTTGCTTACAATAGGACGCTGATTGATGCACGTTCCTTGATTAGTTCTGACAAACTTCATTAAATTAAATACTTGCTCTTCACCTTTTTTGTTTTCGATTACAATTTGTGAGCTTGTCGCCGAAGCAACTACGCCATCATCAGGAGCAAATATCACCTGCCCACTATATTTGGCCACCTCTCTTTCCATACCGGTGGCCACTAAAGGAGACTCGGGACGTAATAATGGCACCGCTTGTCGTTGCATATTGCAGCCCATTAGAGCCCGATTAGCATCATCATGCTCAAGAAAGGGGATAAGACAAGCAGCTATACTAAATAGCTGTTTTGGTGAAACATCGATAAAGCTTAATCTGTCTATTGATTCTTTGAAATATTTGTCTCCCTTCTTAACCTCAACCTTGTCATAAACAAACTCTTTTCTTTCATTAAGAGGAGCATTAGCCTGGGCAATGGCATATTGACCTTCTTCGTCGGCTGCCAGGTAAATCATTTGGTTGGAAACAAAAGGAACTACCTTAATATTCCGAGCTCGAAGAGAACACAACCTTTGTGCAAGCTTCCTCGTGATTAATGTTCCACCCTTGGCTACAAGTTTGCCCTTACTTTTTATGTCCTCCCCGATTGTCCTTCCCATCAACTCTTCCACAGTATTGGGAACCTCGTGGATAACTTTGAGATATGGTGTCTCTATAAAACCATATCTATTAACCGAAGCGTAAGTAGCTAGAGAGCCAATAAGACCAATGTTCGGTCCCTCAGGTGTTTCTATAGGACAAATCCTACCATAATGAGAAGGATGTACATCACGGACCTCAAATCCAGCCTGTTTTCTTGAGAGGCCTCCAGGACCCATGGCAGAAAGACGACGCTTGTGAGTTAGCTCAGCTAATGGGTTAGTTTGATCCATGAATTGAGATAGCTGTGACCGGCCAAAGAATTCCCTTACAGCGACTGCCACAGGGCGAATGTTGATCAAGGCAGCAGGAGTTGCCACCTCGGGGCCAAGAATGCTCATTCGCTCTTTGATAGCCCTCTCCAACCTTAATAAACCGATACGAAATTGTTTTTGTATTAGAAAACCTACTGCCTGGGCCCTTCGATTGCCTAAGTGATCAATGTCATCAGGAGCTTCATTGCCAAGGTTAACTAGAATAACACGGCGGACTATTTGCACCAAATCTTCAGGGGTTAAGCCAGTACAATTCCCAGGGATATTAAGACTTAACTTCTTGTTAAGCTTGTAACGACCAACTTTGCCCAAGCTATAGCGGCGAGGATTAAATAGGAAATTATTCAGCAAGGCCTGAGCACTACTAAGACTAGGAGCTTCACCAGAAGACAGTTTCCTGTAAATATCGAAAAGGGCATCAGCCTTGCTTTTGACCAAGGGATCTCGCTCTATTGTAGAGCGGATGAAAGCATGGTCAGGCGAGTTATCTACATCTTGGAAAAGAGAAAGCAACGTCTCATTGCCCTCAAAGCCTATAGCACGCAACAAAGTAGTAACGGGTATCTTTCGTTTGCCACTCACCTTGACCGAAATTACGTCTCGATTGGAAGTGTCAAAATCAAGCCATGCCCCATGTTCAGCAACAAGCTTAGCAACACACAATTCCCGCCCACTTGAAGGATCCCTTTCTAACGTGAAATAAACGCCAGGAAAACGAGTTAACTGATTGACTACTACCCGCTCTACTCCGGAAATAATAAAAGTGCCGGCATTCGTCATTACAGGGAAATCACTAAAGTATAATTCCTGCTGCTTGATCTCCCCCGTCTCCTTGACCACTAGTTGTGCAGTGACATGAATAGGAGAGGAATAATTCAGCCCCCGCTCAAGACACTCAGGAATAGAATGCTGAGGCTCTCGAAACTCATAATCAACGAAGTGTAATTCCAGCCTCGTGCCAGTATAATCTTGAATTGGTGAGATTTCCTCAAACAGCTCCCGCAGACCTTCCTCTTGAAACCAGCGAAAGGAATCAAGCTGAACTTGAATAAGATCGGGTATTTCTAAAGTCTCGGGAAATTTAGCGAAAGACTTCAGTGACTTCTGATTAAGCATAGAGGAAACAATCCTGATTCTTCAAAACAATTTCTTGAAGACACTAACTAGGAAAATTTGGGGCGACAAGAGTAAAAGAAAATGGAAACATAACACAAACTAGTAAGTATAACATCAGGGTCTAATTCTGTCAAGCCTCCTAGCTGACTACATAGTAACACTGAGTAGGATATTTAGCAAGTTTCTTTTCAATATACTCCACGGGGGCAATATAGCCAAGAGATTGGTGTGGACAGTTAAAATTATACCTAATAGCCAGAATATTTAGTTCATCAACCACATCTTGTACAAGTGCCGTCAGAGAGAAAGGATTGGGATTCACCAAGTCAAGGAGCCTTCTTATCCGACAAAACTAAAGCCCCAGCCAACTGGCTATCACTTCCCTGTGCAAGTCAGTATCACCGGCAGCAAATTCTGCCGCCTTGACACGACGGTAATAGAGACCAATATCATGATCCATGGCATATCCGATAGCCCCATGAGCAGCAATGGCTTCAATGCAAACTCGCTGGTAAGCTTCATTGGCTTTAGCTTTGGCTGCGGAAATCTGCCAAGGCGATGGTGAAGCAATGCTTATTCCCCATGCTGCTTGATAAAGTAAATACTGAACCGCCTCCACATCAATCAACATGTCAGCCAGTTTATGCTGTATCGCTTGAAAAGAGCCGATCGGCCGATCAAACTGAATTCGTTCCTTGGTATAGCTGCTGGTCATGTCCAAAACGGCCTGACATGCTCCGGATATCTCGGCACACTTCAGCACAGCAGCCCGCTGTAATATAAATTCCACTATATCCCAGCCATTGCCTATCTTGCCCAGGATATTACCTTTGGGCACCGCCACCTTATCAAAGCTGACTTTGAATTGTCTGTCACCACCTATAGTCGGGATCGTCTCCTTCTTCATATTCGGTTCCCTGGCATCCACTATAAACAGTGTGATCCCGTCCTCGGGTCTTCTACCCTCTCCGGTCCTGCCCACTACCAGGATATAATCAGCGACATGGGCATCAGTAACAAAGAGCTTGTGCCCCTGGAGAACATAACTTGTCCCCTCCAATACAGCACGAAGCTTTACCTCAGAAGCTTTATATCTGCCTGATGACTCTGTTAAAGCGAAAGTCCAGACAGCCTCGCCCTTAGCTATTTGCGGCAGAAACTTAGTTTTTTGGTCACTACTTCCATATTCAAGTAGCGGGAGAGCACAAAGGGCGATAGTGGAGAAGAAGGGACCGGGTAAGATATTCCTTCCCATCTCCTCCATCAAGATAACCAGATCCATAAAGCTGGCACCCATGCCGCCATATTCATCCGGGAAGATGAGCCCCATCCAACCCAGTCCTGCCATACTGTGCCACATCTGCACATCATAGCCTCTTTCATCTTTAGCCAGCTCCCTGACTTTAGCTTTGGGACATTCTTTTGCCAGAAAATCTCTGGCTGAAATCCGCAGCATGTCCTGCTCTTCCGTAAAACTGAAATCCATAATAACCCCTTGATAACTCTATCTTTTTATCGCCCTACACATAGTGGAGAGTTTACATTCTTCGCTCCACCCACAACGACAGGGACATGTTATTAATCAAACTCTAAAAACCTTCAATATGATTTAGGTAATCCCAGCCTGAATTGCGCAACGATGCTCTTTTCGACTTCAGCAGTGCCCGCCGCAATTGCCTGACCGGGAAATCCCAGATATGCACCCTGTATTGCACCATTGAGTTTAGCCCATTCGGAATCCGGGTCAACCTGAGAATATATCCCTAAAATCTCCGCCCCGGTGATAGCCACCCGTCTCATCATCTCATCACTCATTATCTTGTTCCTTGAAGATTCATAAACAGGGATTTGACCTTGACTTATCCGCCAGACAAGCTGAAAGGCAAACATCTTCAGTACTTCCAAGTCGACAGCCAGATCAGCTAGCTTGGCACGAATCACAGGATTTTGAGACAACGGCTGGCCTTCACACTCGATTTGACCAGCATACTTGGCCAGCTCTTCTAAGACCCTCTTAACCATACCGTAGGTGGTAGGTGCCAGGCTGCGCCGCTCAAAAGCCAGTGACTGCATAAGATAATACCAGCCTTTGTTTTCCTCTCCAACCAGGTTCGAAGCTGGCACTCTCACATTATCGAAAAACATCTCATTAAAGTGATGCCGCCCATAATAGTTCAAAATAGGATTAACTGTAACACCTGGACTCTTCATGTCCACAATGAAGATACTGATTCCCTGATGTTTCTTGGCGGCATTGAAGTTTGTTCTGGTAGCCAGCCAGCACCACCTTGCCCTGTGAGCAGCACTTGTCCACACCTTTTGCCCATTTATGATATAGTCATCTCCATCCCTTACCGCCCGTGTCATGATATTGGCAAAATCTGAGCCAGCATTAGGTTCACTGTAGCCCGTGCACCAGACACCGTCTTTTCCACCTGAGGCAATTAACGGCAAATATTTTTCTCTTTGTTCTTCAGTACCGAACATCATCAAGCCGGGCCCTACCCATTGTATTCCGCTAATACCCATCCAGGCCCCCGGTATTCCCCAGTAGGCTATCTCCATTTCGTATATTGTTTGCTCCAGGAGAGAGGCACCACATCCACCATATTGCTCTGGCCAGCTCATAACGAGCCAACCCCTCTGTGCCAGTCTTCTGGACATGGATATTTCGAACTCAAAATCCCTGAACTCCCCATCAATTACGGTGTTGCGCACTAAATCTGGAGGCAACTCGGCTTCGGCAAACTTGCGGATTTCTTCCTTCAAGGCCAGTTCTTTTTCGCCTAGTCTAAAGTCCATTATCCCCCTCCCGGAAACTAATTGTCCGAGGTATAGCACCCCTGCACTTATTACACTGCAAGCGATGATTCAAACAACGAAGCACACTTCCCAGACAGGCCAAATTGCAATGAGAACCGTTAATGCCAAGATTTTCACACAACCAGCTAAAGCACCGATTTCCAAATACGTGACAACGAATTGAGCCCAGATGAGCGCCCACAGCGAGTCATTGCCTGGGTTGAGGCGGGTCTGGATTTACCAATTCCTTGGTCATCGTTGCTGGCATGAACTTGAATAGCTCATCAATCGTCCATGCTCCAGCTTTAACCAGTTGTTTCTCTAATACCGGCTCTGAATAGAGCCCAATTCGGCCTCTTTCCACAAAAAATGTCCGCCCATTGACATTAGCAGCGTCATCAGAAGCGAGCCATACCACCAGAGGAGCAATATCTTCAGGCTTCATTTGCTCAAATCTGGCCATAGCCTCTGGTCGAGTTTTCTTCATTTCGTCGCTGAGGGTAAGGCGAGTCCCGGCGTTAGGCCGGATACAATTACACGTCACGCCATACCGGCCCATATCCCGCGCCACTTTTCTTGTTAGCCCGACGATTCCTTCTTTAGCTGCACCATAATTAGCCTGCCCGTAAGTAGTAGCATTGAGACCTGCTACAGACGAGGTATTGATTATTCGTCCATATCTCTGTTGGCGGAAGAAGGGACTCACTGCTCTGATGGTATAGAAATGACCAAAGAGGTGCACTTTGAGCACTAGATCCCAGTCTTCCTCGCTCATGTTGAACAGCATTCTGTCACGTAGAATCCCGGCATTATTGACAAGTATATCAACCTTACCAAAGCTATCTATGGCAGTCTTTACAATGTTCTCGCCGCCCTGCATGCTGGCCACTGAGTCACAGTTAACCACTGCCTGTCCGCCCAGCTTTTTGATCTCTGCCGCCACCTCTTTGGCTGGTGAAGTTGCCACCCCAGAACCGTCAACAGCACCTCCCAGGTCGTTTACCACGACTTTAGCCCCTTCTGACGCTAAAGCCAGGGCTTCTCCCCGGCCAATGCCCCGTCCGGCTCCAGTAACTATAGCTACTTTACCTTCGAGTCTCTTTGCCATTGTCAACCTCCTTATATGTTCTTTCCAAATTCCCAAATGGCAGACAGCCTATATCCAATGAATCTCTGGCTATAACGGAGTTGAACGCTTAGACCTAAATATAGATTCCGGAAGAAACGTTCAACACCTGTCCCGTAATGAAAGCAGCGTCATCCGACGCCAGGAATAGAACAGGCTTAGCAGCATCTTCAGGCGTCATCGGTTTAACCTGAAAGAGCATCACATCCCTTATTTTCTTTGGTATACCCACTGCCTCTCCAGCCACCTCTTCCTGCTGCGTCTCTTTTTCTCTGGTCAACCGTGTATCTACAAAGCCATAGGCAATGACATTGCAGGTAATACCAAATCTTCCCCATTCTCTGGCTACAGTTTTGGTCAGCCCGATAAGACCTGACTTAGCAGCAGAGTAGTTAATCTGGCCGATGTTTCCCATCAGTCCAGCCACGGAGGCCACATTAACTATTTTGCCATTGTGTTCTGTCTTCATCATGTATTTTGAAGCTGCTCTGATACAGTTGAAGGTCCCCTTGAGACTAATATCAACACATAGGTCCCACTGGGCATCCGTCATTTTATGTATTAAAGCATCTCTGGTAAGCCCGGCATTATTGACCAAAATATCTATTTTGCCGAATTTCTCCACTGCCTTGTCCATGACTTTCTGACAATCTTCGAGCTTCGTCACATCGCCAGCACAACCATCAGCTTTTCCTCCAGCAGCCTTTATGTCCTTGACTACCTCCATAAGCGGCGCCTCATCAATATCACTCACAAAAACGGCAGCACCCTCTTTGGCCAACAACAGAGCATCAGCTCTCCCTATACCCCGCGCCGCCCCTGTGATAACCGCTACTTTCCCATCCAGTTTTCCCATTTTTACCTCCTTGAATCTTATTCTCCTGAAAGCAGGCTCAATTCAGGATGTCCAGAGAACTGCTTCTAAACAGCTATCAAAACAATACTATCGCCTATTTCTTGCTTCGTGTGGGTAAAGCAACTAAGGCTGAACCAGGCGTTGTCTTTTCCCCTTTCCCATTCTCCACCCAAATCTCGCACTCAACGAGATGCTCACCGGCATCTTCATATTTCCTGGTCACCTTGCCTTTACACCACCATGTTTCGCCATCACAAGGCTCTTCCATAGTCTGCATTTTCCGGGGATAGTCCATACCACGGTACTGGCAGGACAGTTTCTTGAGTTTTCCCTGCTCTCCAACCCACTCAGTCATCAAATGCCCCAACCAGGCACGCTTAAGCGCGCCATGCACAATGGGGGCACCTACGCCCATAGCCTTCGCGAAATCTTCATCATAATGCAAAGGGTTAAAATCTCCCGATGCCCCCGCCCATTGAACTAACATGCGAGTCGTAGCAACTTTAGCCAATGGTGTTATCTCACTGCCTACTTCGACGTCCTCATAGCAAATCTGTTTAGCCATCTTTCCTCCAAAAACAAAGCAGTTCAAAAACTAGAACTGGATTATTGTTGCCCAGCTTTTAAGCACTACGTTGCCCTTCTGGTTCACGAAAGTGACCTCTGCTGTGGTGAACATAGTCTTACCCAGCCTGGTTTCGCGTTCGGCCACCTTGGCAATTTTGGTCGTGGCAGTCAATACATCGCCAGCACCGATGGGTTCAATAAATTCGAACTCAATACCTCCGTCGAGAATCCTGGGAGGTGCTCCAGCTTTCACCAGGAACGCAAACAGTTTTTCTGTAGGGCGTCCGGCCTTCGTAGGCCAACCAGTGAAACCAGGAGGAGCTATCAACCGTCCGTACTTGGTTCTTCTGGCAAAATCCGGGTCATTATATAGAGGGCTCGGATCACCTACGGCCTGAGCATACCTCTGAATTGCTCCTTCCTCGACCTTGAAAACGATAGTGTCCAAAGTCATACCTACCAATTTTCGCAGTTCATCGGTGATCAGACTACCATTAGCCATAGCTAGCCTCCCAGATCCAGTTTCTTTTACAATCCTACGATAGCAATACTAACGATGTTCATGGGCGGAAAACCGCCCAAATTGTGGGTTAAACCTAGCTTGGGGTTCTTAAGCTGCCGTTCTGGTAGTTGGGCTTTGCCTTGCAATTGCTTGTACATCTCATACAGCATCCTGAGACCAGAGGCTCCAATAGGATGCCCGAAGCACTTCAAGCCACCATCGGGTTGAATAGGCTGCGGGCCATCAAGATTAAAACGGCCAGCCTCGATGTCTTCTTTGACTTTTCCCCGGGGACTAAATTGCAAATCTTCCATGGTCACTGCCTCAGTTATGGAGAAGCAATCGTGCACCTCGGCCATACTTATCTCTTCACGCGGATTCTTTACCCCTGCTTCCTTGTAAGCTAATTTGCCACCACGATAAGTAGTCTCAACATGAGCTCCATCCCACTTGGTATACATTAATTCCTCGCCCGAGCTTAAAGCAATTTGTAGTGCCTTAACACGTATGGGGTCTGGCCGGAACTTCTTAGCCATGTCAGCTCTGGTTACAATGGCAGCCGCTGAACCATCGCTGACTCCGCAGCAATCAAAAAGCCCCAATGGCCAGGCGATGATAGGCGCATTTATTATCTGTTCCTCAGTCACTTCGCGGCGCAAATGTGCTTTCGGGTTCCTGGCTCCGTTATAATGGCTTTTGACTGACACTTTAGCCAGCATTCTCTTGCCTTCCTCCGGCTTAAGACCATATACAGCAAAGTATCGAGTCGCCAGCATGGCAAAAGCTCCAGGAGCGGTCAATTTGGGCATAATCAGTGCATTCTTTGTTCCCATAAGACCAGGACCGCCGGGAAGCCCACCATACCCCGTATCCTTGAGCTTTTCTACACCCAAAGCCAGGGCAATGTCATAAGCCCCTGAAGCCACACCGTAGCATGCACCTCTGAAGGCTTCTGTGCCAGTAGCACAGAAATTCTCCGTCCTAGTGACCGGAATAAAGGGCAACTTCAATGTCAAAGACAAAGGGGTAGCCCCTTTTCCCACGCTTTGTTCCTCAAAATGTACGCCAAACCAGGCTGCATTGATGTCCTTTTTTTCTATACCAGCGTCCTCGATACATTCTTTAAAAGCATCCACCATAAGGTCCTCGGCACTCTTGTCCCATAGCTCCCCAAACTTGGTGCAACCCATCCCTATAATAGCAACTTTGTCTTTAATACCTTCTGCCATTTTTTGCTCCCTCCGTAAATTCCATTATCGTTTATCGTAGTCAGGCACGTATAGGCGCTGCCTTCCACGAATAACCGTGGACACCGCTTGACTCATCAACATATCGTCTGCGGAAGGTCATCTCTACCGGCATGCCTACTTTAACCGAATCCAGGTCACAATCAGTGAAATCAAACCAGAACCTACCGCCACCATCAAAATCCACCAGACCATATATTGAAGGCGGGTCGATACTGGCAGCTAGATTATCACCTGTATAAGTAAATACGACGGCTTTCTTGTCCGAAAAGCGGTAATCTCCCATCTGGTCAATGGCCCCGCAATCAGGATTTACACATACTCTCTGATATGGATATTGCGGCGTGCCGCATTTTTTACACTTCGAGCCACAAAGAGCCAGAATTACTTTCCGCTCCCTGAACAACGCCGACATCGGTGTGCGAATGCTTATCTCTCCACGCATACCTAAGTCCATCGGGGCTAAATTCCTGAAAGCCAGATATTTTTCATAGCTGGCAAGGTCTTTTTTCGAGTTCAGGTGTCTCTTCACCGCCCTCCTATCAGCCACACTTTTTATTCTTTCAGTAACCTGGAAAAACAGTGCGTCGCCACCGTTCCCAAAGCTGGCAACTAGTATTTTGTCGCCCGGCTTGGCATCTTCCAATGCCGCTACCAACATCATTAAAGGTGAAGCTGATCCGGTATCACCGACTGTGCTAAGCAATGTATCTTGAAGCTGACCAGGATCGGCACCTAACCGCTTGGCTATAGCTCCATGCTCTCGTGCATACAGACCGGGATAGACTATCTTGGCAAAATCTTTGATATTCAGCTTGTATTTCTTCAAAAGCCCGGAAATTACCTCCACAACAAATTGACTATAGCCGGAATCGCGAATGAATCTGTCTTCCCAGGCATGTTCGAATTTTTCTCCACTTGCTCTCCAGCGGTCGGGAAAATCGTAGGAGACAGAATACGAACCCTCAAAAGTGGCAATCACTTCATCACTGCCAACAAGAAGTGACGCAGCGCCGTCACCATAGAGAGATTCTTGAGGACTGCCCGGCTTGCTCAACCGGCAATCGGAAGCACAGACGAGAACATTGTTCGACATCCCTGCTTTTACAGCATCAAAGGCAGCAAGCAGCCCGGTAGTCCCTGACTTCGTAGAGCCTATGAAGTCAGCACTTCTTAGATTTGACTGCAAATCAAGAGCAGCAGCCACCAGAGCCGAATTTTGCCTTACCATATAAGGCTGGCTGGTCGTAGCAAGATACAGACCCTCAACTGCCTCCCGTTTCACACCACTTAAACAATCGATTCCTGCGGCTACTGCCATAGTAAGAGTATCTTCGTCATGATTAGCAACCGCATTTTCACCGGGTGGGGGGAACGATCCCAAGAATGCAACAGCCATGAATAGAGTGCCATGATCCATTCGATACCGTGGGATATAAGCTCCGTAAGACTTTATGCCGACCATTGATTGACCTCCTGCCGCAAGCTTTTTCGAACAAGAGACTATGCCATAAAAACTATATGATGTCAAACCCTCACACTCATGAAAATGAACCGAGAGTGACCATTCCTCCTGATTATCAGTTGGCAAAAAAGAGGTTGAATTTGAAAGCATACACGATTGAGGAGACTAACATGAAATTTAATAGTAAAATACTGAATTGAGAGGGATCTATTATGAACATTGGCAATGGCATAGAGGATAACATCAAAAGATTCGGCGAATGTGAAGCCCTTTATTTCGAAGGGAGATGGTACACAAATGTTGAGATAAATCACAACGCCAACCTATTAGGGAATGCACTCAAAGAACTTGGCATAAACAAAGGAGACCGGGTCGCGGTACAGATGCCCAACAGCCCGGTGGTGCTTTCTGCTTTTCCCGCTATATACAAGATAGGCGCTGTTGTCGTTCCCTTGAATCCCCTGTTGCGACCCGACCAGGCCGCCTATATGTACCGTGACTGCGGAGCGAAAGCTATCATCACCAGCTCGGATTTTGTGGGCCGGGTACTGGAGGCCCAAAAGCAAACTCCAAACTTACAACATGTAATCCTCACAGACCGCGACGACGTTCCTGGAACCATCCCATATCATAATATTATGTCAAATAGTTCCGGCGAACTGACGACCGAAGAAACTGACAATAACGATATTGCCGCTCTAATATACACTGCCGGCACCACAGGCCCGCCCAAGGGTGTGATGCACACACATTACTCGCTTTATATCAATGCCCTATTCTTCTACGAATACATTCTGGTCCATCGCTCCGTGACTCTGCAATTGAACAGCCGCGCGCTTAATCCCAAAACACTCCAACTCAATGAGGTCACTCAGCAAGTTTCCGGTGTAAATCGAGCGATGGTCAGCCTGGGAGTGCTCCCTCTATCACACTCCTTCGGCATTGCCTTCGGTAACACCAGTAACTTCGTAGGCGGAAAAACGATTTTGCTACGGTGGTGGAATGTCGAAGAGTCACTGAAAGCCATTCAGACATTCCGTGTCACTCAAATAGCTGCAGTTCCTACCATGTACATCCAGATGCTGGAGTTCCCCGAGCTGGACAAATATGATTTGAGTTCGCTTGAGGACTGCCAATGTGGGGCAGCACCACTGCCCGTGGAAGTAGCCTTAAGGTGGAAGGAAAACGTGGGAGTGGATATTCGAGAGGGGTGGGGCCTAACCGAATCAGGAGCCACTACTACAGGGCAACCAGGTGACCTCACACCCAGGTATGGCTCCATTGGTAAGTGCCTGCTGAAATGCAACACCATAGAAGTTTTCAACGAGAAAGGTCAAGAGCTTCCACCGGGGCAGCAAGGCGAGATAGTAGTCAAGGGGCCTACACTGATGAAAGGTTATTGGAACTTGCCTGAAGAAACAGCCAAAACCATCAAAGATGGCTGGTTTTATACCGGCGATATAGGTTATATGGACGGGGATGGCTACTTCTACATCACCGGCCGCAAGAAGGATATTATTATCAGAGGTGGAGAAAACGTATCACCGGCGGAGGTTGAGGAGATTCTTTTGCAGCATCCAGCAGTCGCGGAGGCAGGAGTTGTGGGCATCCCTGATGCCATATATGGAGAGGAAATAAAGGCTTTCGTCGTCACAAAGCCAGGTAAACGTGTAAATGAAGAGGAACTAATTGTCTTCTGCAAAGACCGCTTGCCTACCTTTAAGCTGCCAAAAAGGGTGCAATTTATGGACTTCTTGCCCAAGAACCTTCTGGGCAAGGTACTGAGAGCCGAATTACGCACGCTCGGTTGATTTTGAGCAGTGCGACAAGGAACCGAAGGGAGGGATATGCCATTGTCTGAATTGAAATTTGACAAGACAAAATGTGCCCAGTGCAAAACCATCAGTTGCCTCGTTAAGTGCCAGTACATGGATTTCAAGGACAAAAATAAGGCGAAGAAGGAGTGGCAGAAGGTAATCAACGGTGAGGACTCTTCCGTGCTAGAGGCCTGCACCACTTGCTACGCCTGCGAAGAATATTGCCCGTTTGGTAACCACCCATTCTACTTGATTGTTGAGCGGCAAGAAGAGAAAGGTATATTACCGGCACCGCGGCCAATCATCACAATGTGGATTAACCAGTGCCAGCCGGTAGGCAGATTCATAGTGGGCAAAGTTGAGGAAAGGGCATTATCGTACTGCTTTTTGCCCCACTTTAACACATTGGTCAAGGGTAAGATTTTCGACGGCATTGCCTGGTCTGTAATCTTCGGGCAGGAGTTTTTCTGCAATGCTGTTTACCTGCATTACGCAAAAGCATCAGTAATCAAGGACAGACTACCCAAGATAGTGGAGAATATCAAAAATCAAGGAATCAAAGAATTGGTATGTCTCCATGACGAATGTTACGGCACCTTCACCTCGCTGACGTCTGCTTACGGTATAGACACGCCTTTCAAACCCATTCATTACTACGAGTACCTGTATGGCAGGCTAAAGGAGCTCAAAGCCCTCATAAAGCCGCTCAACATCAAAGCTGCCTACCAGAGAAACTGCTCAGCCCGGCTTTGCCCGGAGACGGACCACTATGTGGACGATATATTCGAGCTGCTTGGGGTAGAGCGAGTTAAGCGGCAGTATGATAGGGAAAATGCTCTGTGCTGCGCCGAGATTTTCAGGATGGGGAAGGGGCCAGCGCTAGCCGACAGCGTCCAGAAACGGAATATAGACGACATGGTGAAGTTCGGCGCCGAATACTGCGTCTTTAATTGCCCGGCTTGCTGGGACTCGCTAGCGCATAAGGTTGTCAAGCAAGGCATAAAGCCGATACACATGATTGACCTGTGCAAACTTGCTATAGGCGAAGAACAAGCCCTGAGGCTGCCTGAATTAGTAGCGGAGGTGTAAATTATGACGACCACCAGTGCTTTATGCGATTCGTTGGTTAAAATAGTCGGTAAGGATTTCGTCTCCGACGAGAAAGAAGAGCGTTATTTCTATGCCCGGGATGGCGGGCTTATGCCCCCGCATGAACCAGACTTTGTGGTAATGCCCAAAACAACTGCAGAGGTGCAGGAGATAGTAAGGCTGGCAAACAAAGAGAAGGTGCCCCTGGTTCCCAAGGGAGCAGGCTTGGCATTGACCGGTCTGGTTATCCCTCAACGAGGCGGCATTGTACTGGATATGAAGCGGATGGATAGAATTTTGGAGGTAAATGAGAAAGCCAGATACGTCGTCGTTGAAGCCGGTGTTACCCAGGGTGTATTGAAAAGCTATCTCCAAAAACACCACCCTCACTTACGGCACAGCATACCCGATTCTCCCCCGGTAGCAACGATCGTTGCTAACGCGGTAATACACGGGCAAGGGCGCCTGTCGCAGCAGCACGGTTTCAACTCCGACATGGTCTCCGGCCTGGAAGTTGTCCTGCCCACGGGAGAACTCTGCCACATCGGTTCGTGTTCAGTGTCTTCATACTGGTTTTCAAAGGGGCCTCCACTGCCGGATTTATCCGGACTATTTCTGGGCTGGTTCGGCACCACTGGCATAATTACCCGGCTCGGGCTGAAACTTTACCCCTGCAAGAAGATGCGAGATGTGATGGTCTTCCTGACGGATAAGGCTGAGCTGGTTCCCGACATTATGCTGAAGCTCAGCCACACCGAGATGATTGAAGACGTGGTGGTTTCAGCTCAACCGTTGCCTTTGAGATTCCGAGGGACTTTCTGGATAACGCCTTACATAACCGGCGATTCTGACGAAGAGATGGAGTTTAAACGCAAGATGGTGTGGGATGCCCTCTGGGAGTACTTTGAAAGCCGGGACGTAGGATTTCTGAGCCTTCCGCCAGACATGAAGGCACCTCTGATGTCAATGCCTTCCAAAGACACAACCAGATTTGCCGATGTGTCTAAGGGGGGTGGATTTCAATATGCCGGGCCCATTACCCCCATCGAGAAGTTCCCGGTTTTCATCAAGAAACTGGAGGAGGTGGCTGCCAGATATAATGTCTTCTATTCATCCGCCACTCGGCTCATTGGCGCCGGGCATTGCATGATGTTCTCATTCTCCTTTTCCTTTAGTAGAGCCAATGCTGATGAGATGGCAAGAGCTAAAGAGGCTCTGGATGAATGCAGCAAATTCGCCTTAGGGGAAGGGGGCGTGCTCTGGAAGGCGGATATTTACGAACAGAAGCTGCTGATGGACAGGATGGACCCGAATACGCTTGCCCTTATGAAAAAGATAAAACAGCTCCTGGACCCCAATGGAATAATGAACCCTGGAAATTGGGAGGTAAAATAATGCAGAAGTATGTTAGCCAGATTCATAGATGTTTCAGGTGTGGGTACTGCAAGTTTCCCACCGATTATTCAAGTTTTAATTGTCCCTCCTACAGAAGGTTCAGGTTCGATAGCTATTCCACAGGCGGGCGACTTTGGCTTATTTATGCCTGGTTGAAGGGTGAAATCGAATGGTCGGAGCACCTCGCTGAAATCCTTTACACCTGCACAACCTGCAAGAACTGCGCTGAGCAATGTCCCATGAAGTTCGCTCCTGATATTATTGACTGGATTGTTGGAGCCAGGAGCGATATGGTCGAGAAAGGGAAAATACCGCCCCGTGTGGCACGCTTTTTTGAAGCTGTTTATGGCTATGGGAATCCTTTTAAGCAACTCAGGAGCGAGAGGGCGGCCTGGGCTAACGGCACCAAAAAGTATGCATCAGGAGATGAATACCTCCTGTATGTCGGCTGCCTGGGCTCGTACGACGAGAACGGACAGAAAATGGCCAGGAGTCTGGTAGATATCTTAAATGCCTCGGCAGTATCTTTCGGGATACTTGGTGAAGAAGAAGAGTGCTGCGGCAACGAGATATATATGCTGGGTGAAACAGGACTGTTTCAGAATCTGGTGGAGAAAAACAGCCAGAAATTCAAAGAGCTGGGCGTTAGCAAGGTGCTTACGCTGTGCCCGCATGGTTACAACACCATGAAGAACAATTACCCGGCATTAGGTGGAAACCTCAAGGTGTATCACTACACCCAAATCCTGAATGATTTGATTAAGAGGAATAAGATAAAGGCTTCACGGGCTAAAACAAAAGCTACTTATCACGATCCCTGTTTCCTCGGACGTTATAATAATATCTATGACGAGCCGAGGCAGATATTGCAGAGCATTCCCGGCATTAAGCTGGTGGAGATGGAGCGGAACAGAAGAGACGCCTTCTGTTGTGGCGGCGGCAGCGGCAATTTCGTTACTGACCTTTTAGCAGGCAGTGCGGATAGCCCGGCACGAATCAGGGCCAGAGAGGCTTACGAAACGGGAGCCGATACTCTGGCGGTTGCCTGCCCGAGTTGCCTGACGATGCTCACGGATGCTGTGAAGGCGGAAAACCTGGATGATAAGCTAGCTGTCAAAGATATCTCGCAGATTTTGAGAGAGCTTCTGCCCGACAAATGAACCCCTGAATCCCGCCCTAGAGAATCAGGTTCTGTAAGCTACCCATTATCAGCACTGCAACCAGCATCACTCCAATGGCCTTGAACAGGTCTCTTATGCCCAGTTCCCGAGCCAATATCACAAAGGTAGCTACACAAGGGAAAAACATAGCCAGGACCGTGCTGCTGATAACCAGTTGCTTGGCAGTCAGGTCCAAAGCGGCCAGCATGCCCATAGCCACGTCTTTGCGCAAAAAACCTACAAGTATGGCGACCACTGACTCTTTGGGCAGCCCCCATAGTCCGGTCAATACTGGGGCGGCGACATCGGCAATAGCATCAAAAACGCCAAAAGTGTACAGGATGTTTACCACCACCACGGCGCCGAGCACTATAGGCAAGGCTTCTCTAAGAAAGCCGGAGACCCGTAGCCAGAGCTTTTCGCCAATGGCACGCCACGGCGGCAAACGATAAGGTGGGATCTCCACCAGAAGTTCCGGGTTAAATCCTTTGACAGCAAGGTTAAGGATCAGCCCTATGACAACCCAGGATGTAAGCAAGCTCGCATAGACCATAGCTACGTATCCTATCCCTTGCTTTCCCAACAGTCCGATTATCATAGCCTGCAAGGCGGCACAGGGAACGCCAATAGAAATCAGAGTCGCGGCAATGAATCTCTGTTTACGGCTCTCCAGAATACGGGTCGCCATGATGCCAGGCACATTACACCCAAGGCCCAGAATAGTGGGGATGACTGCGTAACCATGCATCCCCAGGCGGTGCATTATGGTGTCCATCAATACCGCCAGTCGGGGCAGGTAACCGACGTCTTCCAGTATGCCTAACACCAGATAAAAAGAGATGATATAGGGCAACACCACTGCGAACTCAATGTAAAGTCCAGTGCTGAGCAAGCCGAAGGACTGAAGATAGACAATTTCTCCCCCAATAAGTTTACCTATCAAGATGGTGTGCCAGAAACTTTCCGGTCCTAAGGCCAAGCTCAGCTTCATCAGCAGCGGTGTCCATGCCCATTGGAAGAAAGGGTCAGCTATATAGCTAATCATTCCCTCGCCAACGAATCGGACGAACCAAAAGGTGGCAAAAAGGACCAGCAGGGCGATGATTATCCCGCCTAACGGATGGCTGCTGGCATCCTCCAGACGCTCGTACCAAGTATGATGGCGATGACTCAGCGATTGCACCTGGCTCACGATGTCACCCACTCTCGCCCACCGCTCATCGCTATTGGCATAAGTGCGAGCGTTTTTGGGCACCCTCGCTTCAGAAAGACGGCTGACTAACTCCTTAATTCCTTGTCCGGTAATGCCTGCGGTGGGCACGACCGGCACTCCGAGAAGCTCCTCCAACCTGGCAACGTCAATGCTTATGCCCCGATGCCGGGTATCATCCCACATGTTGAGGGCGACTATCACCGGAGTCTGTCTTCCTAGCAACTGCAAGGTCAGGTTGAGATTTCTCTCTAAATTGGTGGCGTCAACAACATTTATGACCAGGTCTCCCTCTTTAAGCATTTCCACAGCCACTTCTTCCGCCTTAGAAGTTGGGTCAAGGGTGTAGTTACCGGGGACGTCAATGACCTCAGCCTGTTCTCCTCCCAGCTTCAAATACCCTTTAGTGAACCCAACAGTGGTGCCGGGATAGTTGGAAGCGATAATGCGTGTACCGGTCAATCGGGAAAAAATGACGCTTTTGCCCACGTTGGGATTACCGACCAGCAGGATACGCATCATCTCAGGAAGCTCGCGGCAGATATTTATCTAATTCAACTATTATCTTTCTGGCCATGCCGAAACCAACAGCCACCTGCGTACTATCGGCCCTGAGGATAACCGGGCCATGAAATAGCGTGGAACTCAGTTTGGTCACTTTCTTTCCTGGCCTGATACCCAGAGCATCCAGACGCCTAACCAAGCCGTGCCCTCCCAGAACTTCAACCACCGTGCCCGTCTGCCCAGTCCTCATCTGGGCCAGCGTCAATTGATCATTTTGATACATCGTCATAGCTCATCCTTTGTTCCTGATAAGTTAGTCGCGTTTAACTTACAGGTTCCAAATTTTTTTGCCATTTCTATTTCCTTTTCTTCATGCCCTTTTTCGAGCAATCTTGAGGAAGCTCCCCATGTTCTAAATAATATTCATACCTGCTGGGGAAATTAGCTCCTCCCAGTGGGCAAGCTTCCATAAACTCCACAAATTTTGCCAGCCTCTCCATGCTCAAGGGACTGATGACATGCTCAATCTTGCAGGCGTCTTCTTCCGCGGTTTCCCGGTCGATGCCCAGAGCTTGCGCAAAAAAGCGGGTCAATGCCTCATGGCGGCAAATGACGTCACGGGCGACCGCATCACCTTCGGGAGTGAGCTTTATATGGCCGTATCTTTCATGCACCACAAGTTCCTGTTCCGAGAGTTTTTTCAAGGCAGAGGTAACACTGGGCATCTTAACTCCCATCATCTGGCTGAGCTGCTTTACTTTGACCACCTTCCTGCCTTCACCCAGCTTGGCTATCGCCTCAAGGTAGTCTTCCATGCTGGCGCTCTGCCCTCTTTGCGCTTCTTGCTTCACCATTGCCTGCCCCCATAATTGTTAGACACGACTAACAATTATAATGTGGTTTATTTCTCCTGTCAAGACTCCCCCTAGGAGTGTTCAACAATCCCCCATGTCATCGCGAAGCATCTTGTGCCGAAGCAATCTCAAGAGATTTCCGCGCTTCGCTCGCAAGGACGGACGCAGAGTCGGTAAACAAGCTTTTTGTCGGGCTTCTACAAAACATGAAGGGTTTTGTTCTGGTCGGGGTGAGTGGATTTGAACCACCGACCTCATGGTCCCAAACCATGCGCGCTAGCCGCTGCGCCACACCCCGTATGGCTAAGTATTATAGTAGGTAAGGAGAATTGAAGCAATTGACCTTGCTTACTAGAAGGAATCAAGCTGCAAAACAGGCTACTTTTGCCTTGAGTTTAGCGTATTCCCCATTTACGTGTTCTTGAATCTTGGCAATCTCCTCATCCAGCAAATGACGGAACCGACCCTGTGGCTTCAAGTATTCCTCAACCGGTCTCAGCTTGGGCCGGTCGACATTTAATTTATACCGGCCATTTTCTACCTCATAAAGAGGGAAAATGCCCGTCTCTACGACAAGCCGCCCTAGCTCAATAGCTAAATCGGTAGCATATCTCCAGCCTGTCGGGCAAGGAGAAAATATATGGACATAAGCTGGCCCTTTGACTTCCGCACCCTTTTTAACCTTGTTCATTAAATCAAAAGGATAGCTGGGACAGGCTGTGGCTACATAAGGTATGTTATGGGCAACAGCAATTTCAGGCACGTTCTTTTTCCAGGTAGTCTGGCCAATGCTGAACTTGCCCGCGGGTGCTGTAGTAGTCGAAGCTCCATAAGGAGTGGCACTCGACCTCTGAATACCCGTATTCATATACGCTTCATTATCAAAACAAAGATATAAAAAGTCATGGTTCCTTTCAAACGCCCCAGACAAAGCTTGAATTCCTATGTCGCTTGTCCCGCCGTCTCCAGCTACAGCCACACACTTAGTATTCTTTTCAGGCATCTTGCCCTTCTTCATCAGAATCTTTAGGCCTGCGTCTATACCTGAAGCTGTAGCGGCGACATTTTCAAACAATGTATGTATCCAGGGAACTCTCCATGAGGTGACAGGAAGTGGCGTAGTACAAACCTCTATACATCCGGTAGCATTGGCAATTATTACATTCCTTCCCAGGGCTTTGCAGGCGAGTCTTAAAGCCAAAGCTTCGCCACAGCCAGTACAAAAACTATGTCCTTCGGCAACAAATTCCTCTGTGGTCACAAGGTTTTTGCCGAATTTTATAGATTTCTCTTCCATGTTGAACCTCTTATGCCTGTTACCTCGCCTCTTATGCCCACTGTCTCAAACAACTCCTCCGACCCCTTTTCTGCAATCTCCCGACCCCGGTCAATAACATATTCAAAATCTTTTACCGACATGTCCCTTCCGCCCAAGCCACCTACGAAACTCACAACCCTCGGCCTTTCCTTTTCATTATATAAGGCCGACCTGATTTCAGAGGAAACTGGCCCTCCTGGACCTCCGAATGAGATACATCGGTCAAAGACGATAAGAGTTCTGGCACTCTTTACCGCCTGGCGCAGTTCCTCGAATGGGAAAGGCCTCCAGAGCCGCAAGTTGATAAGCCCTACAGATTCTCCTTTGTCCTTCTTTGTATCTATGACAGTCTTTGCTGTCTCACCAAAACTTCCCATGGTCAGAAGTAACGTGGTAGCTCCCTCTGTTTTGTAGGGCTCGACGGGCTGATAATGACGGCCAAAGATGTCTCCAAATTCTTCGAACCCTTGCATTACCACTGCCCTGGACTTCCTGGTCGCCACCTCTTGAGCTATCTTTGCCTCCGAATATATGTCGGGGGGTGCAAAAGCCCCCAGAGTCATGGGATTATCGGGATCTAACGTAAAAGGGTAGTGAAATTGGGGGAGGAATCTGTCCACTTCTTCTTGTTCCGGCAAAATAACTGGCTCTGTTACGTGAGTGAGGTGAAATCCATCGAAATGAACCATTACCGGCAAAAGAACTTTTGAGTCCTCCCCGACACGAAAAGCCCAGAGGGTCATGTCAAATGCCTCCTGGCTGTTCTGGCAGAACACCTGAATCCAGCCGGTATCCCTGACAGCCATGGCATCGGAGTGGTCCCCCCAAATGCTCAGCGGTGCGGATAAAGCCCGGTTGGCCACCGTCATGACTACCGGCAACCGCATGGCTGAGGCGACGTACAGGACATTGTGCATATACTCCAACCCCGGACCTGCAGTGGCTGTGAAAGTCCTGGCTCCTACCGCGGCGGCTCCCAGGCAAGCGCTCATAGCTGAATGCTCCGACTCCACCGGAACATAAGCGGCATTTAGCTCGCCATCGGCTACCATCTCGGCAAGCCGTTCGGGGATATGCGTCTGGGGCGTTATAGGATAGGCAGCAATAAAATCAACATCGGCCATCCTGGCTGCTTCAGCAGCAGCATGTGAAGCTTCTAACCCCACTCTTTTGCTCATTTTTCCTCCTCCTCTATCATTGTTATGGCATCTTTGGGACAGATTTTGGCACAAATCCCACAGCCTTTGCAGTAGAAGAGGTCAGCTTCATAGTATCCATCCTCAGAAGGCTTTATGGCTGCGTCAGGACAATAAAGCCAGCACAAGCCGCATTTGTTACACTTTTCCTTGTCAAGTATCGGCCTCTGGGATCTCCAATCTCCTGTCCTGCGCAAGGCAGCATTGCCCGCTTCCGTAACTATATTGCCAACTTCCATATCCTTCCAGGTAAAATCAGACCCCGTTTTTAGCCTTTTCCCCGTCATTTCTTACTCCTCTATCACAGTCTCTTTGTAAGCTCTTTTCATGGCCTCGATATTTCCCTTAGCCCGCGCCCCAAATCGTTCATGTAGCTGCTCAACGACAGAATCAACTTTCACGGCCTCAGCGACTCTTAATAGTGCGCCTATCATAGCGGTGTTAGTGATAGGCATCCCGATAGTTTCTCTGGCGATTACTGTAGCGTTAACTGCAGCTACGGGCCACTTATATCCAAATTCAGACTTCAGTTCAGTCGGCGATTTTCTGGAATTGATTACGATTCTGCCATTCTTCTTAAGCCCTGAGGTTACATCAACTGCGCGCAACAAGCCGGGATCGAGTACAACCACTACATCAGGCTCATTGATAGCTGTCCTCGTTCTAATGCATTCATCGCTTATCCTGAGGAAAGCAATGACCGGTGCCCCTCTCCGCTCAGGTCCAAAGCTAGGGAATGACTGAGCATATTTCCCTTCGCTTATAGCGGCACGGGCAACCAGCTCCGCCGAAGTCACCGCCCCCATGCCTCCCCTACCATACCACCTTACTTCAAGAAGCTCAGCCATAATCTAACACCTCCCTATCAGACAACGAGGCTGTATGATTTTGATTTCCCGTTCCATTTTGGGCATTTTTGTAGCTGCCCAAGTACAAAGCGCCCCTGAAGGGACTCGAACCCTTGCACCTGGCTCCGGAGGCCAGTGCTCTATCCTCTGAGCTACAGGGGCCGATAGTACAAGAAAACAACCTAAAATGTAACACAGGACGGCACTTTATTCAATGCCAATTGCTAAGGGAGCTGGTGTTGAGCAACCTATCTCCGTATGTCCCCCTTCCCCGGTAAGGGAAGGGGGAATCTAGCTGAGAGAGGGGCAAAACCCTCTTTAAAATTTCTTTCCCCCTCTCCTGCTTGTGTTTAATAGGGTCGGTGATTAGCTTCTACCGAGAGAGTCTATAGACCGCCTGATTGTTGCACCAAGGGGTTGAATATGTGCTATGGGAGTGGAGCGATGCCCATACCTGACATAATTGCCAACATGACTGCGGCGGCCATAACCGAACCTATCTGACCACCGGCATTAGCACCTACGGCATGGAACAACAAAAAACTTCGCGGATTTGCCTTCTGCCCTTCCTTTTGCACTACTCTCGCTGACATGGGAAAAGCCGAGGTACCAGCAGCGCCAAGGAGGGGGTTTATTTTCCCCTTTGTTATCACCCGCATGAGCTTCCCCAGCAAAACCCCCGTTACAGTATCAAGCGCAATCGCTATCAATCCGAGAATAAACACAAGTATGGTCTGCCATCGCAGGAAATTGCCGCCCAACATAGAGGCACCGATGCAAAGCCCCAAGAAGAGCGTTACTATGTTAGTCAAAGTTGATTCGGAAACATTTACCAGCCTTTCGAGTACACCAGATTCCCTCATGAAATTCCCCAGCATAAGCATTCCCATTAACGGTGCTCCCATCGGAGCTATAAGTATGGTAACTATTCCAGTCACCAGGGGGAAAAGGATTTTAACCCTCTGGGAAACCTTTTTCTCACCAAGCTCCATAAGTATGGCGCGTTCTTTCTTGGTGGTCAGGGCTCTCATAATAGGAGGCTGAATAATCGGCACCAGAGACATATAGGAATAGGCAGCGATTGACACCGCCGGCAATAATTCACGTGCATATTTAGTGGTGACATATATGGCGGTAGGACCGTCACAGGCCCCTATTATTGCTATGGAAACAGCTTCCTGGCGGACAAATCCAAGTTGCAGAGCCAGAAAAAGAGTCAGAAATATGCCAAATTGACCGGCAGCGCCGAAGATAAGCACACGCGGGTTGCCCAGCATGGGTCCAAAATCTATCATAGCGCCAAGTCCGAGAAATAGAAGGCAGGGAAATAGCTCGGTAAGGATACCCGAGTTATAGAGCAAATTTATGATGCCACCTTTATCGTATGCCGATAAACCAGCCAGGGGAAGATTCCCCAAGATTACACCAAAGCCAATAGGGACCAATAGGAGAGGTTCAAATTTTCTGGCAATACCCAGATAAAGGAGAAGACAGCCCAGAAGAACCATGATGGCGCTTTGCCAGGTAAGGCTGGCAAACCCTTGTACCAAGCTAGAAAGAGCTGAAATAAGGACATCCATCAAAAGCCTCCTTACTTTATGTGTTGAGTATCATTCTAATCTAGCCCTAGCCCTAGCCCTCGCCCTCCTCGTCTTCCTTCCTAGGGAACAACTTGATTAGGAGACGAATTAACAGGGTCAATAAGTAAAGTGTGATAAATGTGACACCCATCCCCAAGATTGTCATGGTTAAACCGAAAGCCCAATCTTTCATACGTTACCTCCTGATTGTCCCATTATTCTTAGGCTCTAGCCGTTTTACTAATCCTCCGATAGATAAATTTGACGATTTCAACGATTACAAAGCCCGAGATAGATATTGGTACTATCCACATCCAATCTTCTGGACCCATGTGTACTACGTGGAACGGACCATTTAAAGCGGGTATATACAGCACACCCATTAGCAGAGCCAACGAACTAAGATTGGCATATATTAGCCACTTATTACTGAGGGGGCCCAATTTGAAGAAACTGTGTATTTCAGAACGACAGGCGAGCGCGGTGAACAGCTCAAAAAAGACCATAGTGCACAGCACCATGGTTTGCGCCTCCGGTATAAGCGGGTTACTATGGTCTTGCCATGAACCACCCTCGGAAGTCAGCTTCCATAGAAACATAGGTATCATTGTAGCCGCCATGGCAACGCCAATAGCCCCAATCGTAATCATCATATTCCTGGAAAAGATACTTGATTTAGGGTCACGAGGTGGTTGTTCCATAATATCCGGGTCGCTGGGGTCAACAGATAGAGCCAGCGCTGGCAACCCGTCGGTGGTCAGGTTTACCCAGAGCAAATGGATAGCTAGCAGCGGCAGGGCCATCCCCATGATACCGGCGACGAACATTATAAGTACCTCACCGACATTACAAGAAAGCAAGTAAATCAAATACTTCTTTATGTTCTGGAAAATACCCCTGCCTTCTTCAACGGCTGCAACAATAGAGGCGAAGTTATCATCAGTCAGTACCATTGCCGCCGCTTCCTTGCTTACATCAGTACCGGTAATCCCCATAGCAACGCCGATGTCAGCTTTTTTCAGAGCTGGGGCATCGTTTACCCCATCCCCTGTCATAGCTACTATCTCGCCTTTCTTGTCAAAGGCTTCTATTACCCTCAGCTTATGGGCTGGCGACACACGGGCATAAACCTCAATATCCTCTACCTTATTCTCGAACTCTTGATCGGTTAACTTATCAAGTTCGGCCCCAGTTAGAGCGATGCCTTTCTTAAGAAGACCTAGTTCTCTGGCTACTGCCATGGCAGTAAGTTTATGGTCACCGGTAATCATTACTGACTTTATTCCCGCCTTATCACATAACCTAATAGCTTCTTTTACCTCTTCGCGAGGCGGGTCAATCATACCGGCCAGACCGACAAATACCATACCTGCTTCGGAATCCTCTCTGCAAGTTGGTATTTCAGGGAATCGCCTATAGGCCATACCGAGCACACGCAATGCTTCACCCGCCATTTGCCTGGCAGTATCCAGTACCCCAGTCTTATCGTTTTCAGTTAGCGGTCTTTCCTTGCTATCTATCAGAATATGGGAACAGGAATCCAGGATTATCTCCGGAGCACCTTTAGAATATGCTACCCTACCCTCCTGAGTATTATGTATTGTGGTCATTCTCTTCCTTTCTGAGGAGAAAGGAATTTCATCTATACGCGGGAATTTGTCATTAGCTTCTTCCTGCAATAGCCCGGCTTTGGCGCTGACAACTACCAGGGCTCCCTCGGTGGGATCGCCCTTTATTCCCCAGACTCCATCAACGGAAACCAACCTGGTGTCATTGCACAAGGTATTTATCCTCATTAGGGTCTGTACTGCCGTATCTTGAGATATGTCCATGGCCTTGCCATTGAGCTGAAATTGGCCCTTCGGCTCGTAACCCACTCCACTGACGTTTATCAATCTGCCGCCTGTATAAATCTGGCGCACTGTCATCTGGTCTTGAGTTAGGGTGCCGGTCTT
>Ga0315277_10000898_pt1 | contig 45020 bp, 45 predicted proteins | sample YL17G05_15_MG_FD_203695 | JGI IMG/M metagenome (GOLD analysis project Ga0315277, IMG submission 203695) | Sediment microbial communities from Yellowstone Lake, YNP, Wyoming, USA - YL17G05_15 | ecosystem: Environmental > Aquatic > Freshwater > Lake > Sediment | place: USA: Wyoming | collected... | reverse complement strand
GAGGAGGTGCAGAAGGTCTACCGCTCCCAGGGCGTCAATATCAACGACAAGCACATCGAGACCATCGTGCGACAGATGCTGCGCAAGGTGCGCGTCGACTCGCCGGGTGACACCGCCATGCTACCCGGGGAGCTGGTGGACCGCTTTGTCTATGAGGAGGTCAACGCCAAGGTGCTGGCTGAGGGCGGCGAGCCGGCCACGGCCGTGCCCGTTCTCCTGGGCGTCACCAAGGCCTCGCTTAGCACCAGCAGCTTCCTTGCCGCCGCCTCCTTCCAGGAGACCACCCGCGTCCTGACCGAGGCCGCCATCTCCGGCATGACGGACCGGCTCCTGGGCCTGAAGGAGAACGTCATCATCGGCAAGCTCATCCCAGCCCGCGCCCATATCGAACTGCCACCGGAGCCGGTGAAGGAGGTGGCCCTGCCTGGGGCCATGATCTCGGAGGAGGGTGCCGCCCAGGCCGTCCTGGAGGAGGCCGGTGCACCCGCTGTCGTGGCCGTGCTCGAGGGGCCGGGTGAAGGAGCCGGCGAGGAGGAGGCAGCGGAGGGCAAGCTCGAGGAGAAGCCCTCTGAGGAGAAGGAAGCCGCCCCTCCTGGGCTATCCGGGTTCCCACAATCCTACGTCGCCGAGCCCGACGAGCCCGAGGAACAAGAGTGACCGGTGGGGCTGCCCCGAGAGGCGTACCGAGCCGGGGTCTCCAAAGGGGGCCCCGGCCTTCCTTTGTGCGACGGCCGGGTCGATGATCAGATGGGAACGTTATGGTGATCAAGGCCGGGCATCTGGGCCCAGCCAGACCCTGGTTCTAACGATCAGGAAGGATGAAGGGCCATGACACAAGTCACCGCTGGCGCCGAAAGGCAGCCTGATAACCCCTACGAGATGGCTCTCGCCCAGTTCGACGCCGTAGCCGACCGGCTGGGGCTGGACGACGGCTTGTGCCAGGTCCTCCGCACCTGCAAGCGGGAGCTCATCGTCCGCTTCCCCGTCAAGATGGACGACGGTTCCATTCGCGTCTTTACCGGCTACCGCATCTGCCACAACGAGACGCGGGGCCCAGCCAAGGGCGGCCTCCGCTTCAACCTCGCCGTTAGCCTGGACGAAGTGCGGGCACTGGCCATGTGGATGACCTGGAAGTGTGCGGTGGCCAACCTTCCTTACGGCGGTGCTAAGGGGGGCGTGGAGGTAGACCCCCGCACCCTCTCAGAGGGGGAGCTGGAGAGGCTCACCCGCCGCTACACCACCGAGATCAGCCGCTTCATCGGCCCGGAGCGGGACATACCCGCTCCGGACATGGGCACCGATGCCCGCGCCATGGCCTGGATCATGGACACCTACAGCATGCACCACGGCTACTCGGTGCCGGGGGTGGTCACGGGCAAGCCGGTAAGCGTCGGTGGCAGCAGCGGCCGTTTCGAGGCCACGGGCCGCGGCGTCCTCTTCACCACACAGGAGGCCTGCCGACACCTGGGCATACCCCTGGAGGGGGCCACGGTGGCCGTTCAGGGCTTCGGCAACGTGGGGGGTGTGGCAAGCCGCCTTCTTTGCCAGGCCGGGGCCCGCGTCGTGGCCGTCAGCGACAGTCGCTGCGGTGTCCACAACGCTCAGGCCCTGGACGTAGACGCCATCTGGGACTTCAAGCGGGCCGGCGGCTCCCTGACCGACTTCCCCGGCGGCGACCGCATCACCAACGAGGAACTGCTCACCCTGCCTGTGGACATCCTCATCCCGGCGGCGCTAGAGGCACAGATCCACGACGGCAACGCCGCCGCAGTACGGGCCCGCCTGCTGGTGGAAGGAGCCAACGGCCCTGTTACACCCAAGGCAGACCTCATCCTGTCGGAGAAGGGCGTCTTCGTGGTGCCGGACATCGTGTCCAATGCCGGTGGCGTCATCGTCTCTTACTTCGAGTGGGTGCAGGACCTTCAGTCCTTCTTCTGGGAGGAGTCTGAGGTGAACCAGCGCCTGCATCAACTCATAGTACGCAGCTTTCAAGAGGTCCTCGCCTGCGCCGAGCGCGAGAAGGTCCGACTGCGGGAGGCTGCCTACATGTTGGGTGTAAGCCGGGTGGCAGAGGCAGTGCGCGTCCGGGGCATATACCCCTGAGTCAGCAACCACGGGACACTGAAGGCCACACTGAAGGCCAGGCTTAAGCCTGGCCTTCAGTTCATTGCAGGTACGAGCGGGAACAAAATAGGGTGGCGCACTTCGCCGGGGGGCAACGAAGTGCGCCACCCGTGGCGGGCTTAGCGATGAGCCAATCGACCTCGGCCGCCGGATGGCAACAGGCCAGCGGCGTGGGGGTCCAGATAGAGGCCCAGAGAGACCAGCCGGCGGGCCAGACGGCGACGCAGACCGCAGGGTCGTGACGGCTGTAGCCTTGCCTTCAGGCAAGCGCTTTGCGTCTCCCGAGCCACTTCCCTCATTCGCTCACGACTGGCGTATTCCAAATACAGTGGCGCGTCCCACATGTCTAACTCACTCCTGTCGCCGCCGCTGGGGACTTCACTTCACCCCTTGTCTGACTCTCAGCCAGACGGGCTTGGAGCAGGAGGCTAAGCGTCTCCAGCACCTCGCGGACGTTCACCTCCTGGGGATACAACGCCCGGTAGAGCTGCAAGCCGTGAAAAAGGGCCATGGCCAGATGGGCCAGCCCCGCCGGTCTGGTGGTTGGCGACCTTATCCCGGCTTGCTCCACGGCCAGGCGATAGAGCTCGGTCAGGGCTTGACTGAGAACGCGAAACTGGCGGCGATATGTGGCCCGCAGTTCCGCATTCCTGAGCGCCTCTTCCCAGACCTCCACCTCAAGGGCGGCGACACGCTCCATGCCCTCTCTTTCCAGACGCCCGAAGAAGTGCTCGCCGATGGCTTCCAGGGCTCGGGCGGCCTCGGAGTAAGAGGCGCGCGCTTCCTCGATTTGAGCCGCCTGGCGCTCAGTGCTCCGCCCGATGACGGCAGCGATGATGTCGCTCTTGCTCTTGAAGTAACGGTAAATAGCGCCTGGGCTGAGGCCGGATTCCCGGCAAATGTCCTGCATGGTGCACTGGTGGAATCCCTTGCGCAGGAAGCAGGCCTCAGCGGCGTCTATGATCTCGCTCTTGCGTTCCTCTAGGTAGCGACTGGATACCTTAGGCATGGAAAGCAATCATTCGCTTTTAAAAACGGCCATCCGCTCTCTTTTTTACCACAAGGCCTCCCGCTTGTCAAGACCTCTTAGGAGCGCGGGTGGCAACACAGAGAAGAGAATCGCCCACCGCCGGCGCTCCTCCTTATCCGACTCCTCCTTAGAGCCATGGGGTCACGGATGACCGCGGATTATCGGGCCAGGCGGGCAGCGTTCCTAAGTCTTCGTGAGGGGGACGCCCTCGCGGCAGAGCGGGCAGTCGGAGGGTTCGTAGCTCTCGATCTTGAGAGCCGTGCAGGCGAAAAAGGGTACCCCAAACTCCGCGGCGCCCGCGGTTCGGTCGGCGAGAACGGCCACCCCGACGGGCTCGCCGCCAGCCTGTCGCACCGCATCCAGGACATCGCGGATGCTACCGCCGGTGGTGAGGATGTCGTCTACCACCAGCGTCCGCTCGCCGGGCTCAATGCGAAAGCCGCGGAGAAAGCGACGGCCTCCCTCCACGCTCTCGGCGAAGACACCGCGCACGCCCAACTGGCGGGCCACCTCAAAGCTGAGGATGATGCCGCCGGTGGTGGGGCCAGCCACCACCTGCACCCCGCTGTCCCGGAAGCGCTCCGCGATGAGGCGACAGAGGCGCTGCGTCTGCTCCGGGTACTGGAGGACGCGGAACTTCTCCAGGTAGGTTCCGGAGTGGCGCCCGGAAGTGAGAAGGAAATGGCCCTCTAGGATGGCGCCGGTCTGGCGGAAGATGTCTAGCACCCAGACCGGTGCCCGTCCGGGCACCTCCTCCCGCCAAGGGCGGGTCCGCCTCCGGCGGAGGCTCATGGCCCACCTCCTTCAGGGAGCCTGGGGCGATAGGTTCTTGTTGAGGACCAGTCCCCAGTCGTCCTTCGGCCAGTAGGAAAGCCAGGCCTGGCCGATGATGTTCTCCTGCGGGAGGAAACCCCAGACGTGGGAATCGTAGCTATTGTTCCTGTTGTCGCCCAGGACGAAGTATTGCTTGGGCGGCACCTCCGTCGGGCCATAAGTGTAGGTTGGCTTATTGGTGATGTAGGGCTCATCCAGGGGGTTGCCATCAACGTAGACGGCACCGTTCTTGATCTCTACCGTGTCACCCGGCTCTCCGATGATGCGTTTTATGAAGTCCCGGTCGGGATTGCCGGGGAAGCGGAAGACCACCACGTCGCCCCGCTGTGGAGGGCGGAAGAGGTAGCGGACCGGGTTATCGCCCGGGTCAATAAAGGGGATGAAGCGACTGATGGTCTTCAGGTTTATACGTGTGTAGATAGCCTTGTTGACGATGAGATACTGGCCGTTGTGGAGGACAGGGTCCATGCTGGAGCCCTCGACCCTGAAGTTCTGGAGGGCAGCCCGGACGACGAGGAAGATGAGGAGAGCGAGGACGAAGGTCTCGATGAGCTCCCGCGCCAGCCGCCTTATGCGCTTGCCGAGGCTGGGCTTGGGTGGTGCCTCCTGGGCTACCTGTGGAGGGTAAGGCTCACCGACCCCGATGAGCACCCCCTCATCGGCGCCGCTTGACCAGAACAAGGCCTCAGGTTCCGCCGCTTCCACAGTGGGCGGCGGTTCGCCGGAAGGCGACCCAGCCGGCATTTCAGGGAGAGGGGGTTGCTCGGAGGCAGATTCGGTCATAACAGGGTATGACGATTATAGCATAGGAACGCCTGAAAGACGGTCGGGGGCCCCTCTGCTAGAATGATGGCGCCGAAAGCCGCACGGTGGCGACAGCCGGTCGAAAGCGCCAGCGAGGTTCTCTTGCAGGCTACCGCCCCAGAAGACAGTCGACTGGTGGCCCTCAGCCAGGAGGGCGACCTTGCGGCCTTCAACGCCCTGGTGGAGAGGTACCAGGGCCAGGTGTACAACCTCTGCTGGCGCATGCTGGGCCTTCGGGAGGCGGCCGAAGATGCCACCCAAGAGGCTTTTCTGGCCGCCTACCGTAACATACGCCGATTCCGCGGCCCCGGTTTCCGCGCCTGGCTCCTGCGCATAGCTGCCAACGCCGCTACCGATGAGCTGCGTCGCCGCCACCGCCGACCGCAGGTATCCCTGGAAGCACCCGTCTCCGACAGCGAGACCGCCCTCGACCTGCCCGATCCCTCGGCCGGGCCCGAGGAGTGGGCCCTGCGCCGCGAGCAGGCGCGCTGCCTTCAGGCGGCACTTCTCACCCTGCCGCTGGACCAGCGGCTGAGCGTCATTCTCTCCGACGTGCAAGGGCTAAGCTACGAGGAGGTTGGTCAGGCCATGGGTTCGTCCCTGGGCACTGTGAAATCGCGCCTAAGCCGCGGTCGCGCCCGCCTGCGGCGCTACCTGTTGGAGAAGGGGGAACTTTCCCTGCCGGGCCAGCGTCCAACCCAGTAGAGGGGCTGTGTCCCGGCCAGCCGAGGAAGGATATGCGAAACCCGTTCGTGAGAAGGCACCCGTTCGGCGAGGAAGAGCTGTCCTCTTACCTGGACAGGCGGCTCTCGCCTGCCGAATCGGCGCGCCTGGAGGAGCACCTGGCCTCCTGCGAGCCCTGCCGCCGGCGCCTGGAGGGACTGCGAGCCGTGGTGGAGGGCCTGCGCGCCTTGCCCTCGGGGCCTGCGCCCCGTTCCTTTGCCCTGCGACCGGAGCAGGTGGAGGCAGCGCGGAGGCAAACGCCCGTCGGGCCCGCCGCATGGGTTCAGCGGGCGTATGCCTTCAGCCCGGCGGGAGTGGCCGCCGCAGCGCTTCTCCTCTTCTTCGTGTTGGTGGGCGTGGACCTGGCGACCCTGGGCGGGGGAGGTGGGCCGCAGAGCGTCGTCCCGGCGCCCTCCGCGAAGGAGGCCTTTGAGGCCGGGCAGGCGCTGGGCGCAGCGCCGGCACCGACGCCCGTCCCTGCGCCGCCGCTCGCCGCTGCGCCGCCGACGATAGCCGCCGACGAGGAGAGCAGAGGCGCCACCACGCCGGAGCCCACCGTCGGGGCTGCCACACCCACAGAGGCGCCAGCAACAGTAGAGCCGCCCGGGGCTGCCAAGGAAGGAGGCGACGCTGGTCGCTGGGTGCTGCGCGGCTTCCAGGGCGCTGCCGGCGCCGTCTTCCTCGCCACCATAGCCGCCCTGGTCTGGCAGCGAAGGCGAGGGCGGGGTGTGGGCCGCACCTAGGCGCGACGCCGGGCCGTTAGCTCCTCCGAAAGACGTGTCCCACTTCAACCAGGAGGTGTGAGCCATGCTCAAGACATCCCTGCTAGCCGTTTTGCTGGGCCTGGCCGCCCTGGCGGTCGCCTGCACCACCGAGAACATCAAAGTCCAGCCTCCCGCGCAGGTCCAGGGCATCTCCGTGAGCGGCACCGGCGAGGCCTCAGGCGCGCCGGACCTGGCTCTTGTTGAGCTCGGCGTCTCGGCAGAGGGGAAGACAGTCAAGGAGGCCCGGGATACCGCCGCCACTGCCATGAACGATGTCCTGGACGCCCTCAAAGGCGACGACGTGGCCGAGAAGGACGTTCAGACCCGCCAGTTCCGCATCGAGCCGGAGTACCAGTATCCGGACGGCAAGCAGGAACTGATCGGCTTCCGGGTAACCAACATAGTCGAAGCCAAGGTGCGCGACCTTGACCGCGTGGGTGAGGTCATCGACGACGTGGCGAAGGCCGGCGGCGACATCGTCCAAATCCAGGGCCTGAGCTTCACCATCGAGAAGCCGGAGGATCTCCGGGCCCAGGCCCGTCAGGAGGCGATGGCCGATGCCCGCGCCAGGGCCGAGGGCCTGGCTGAGCTGGCCGGTGTGAAGCTGGGCAAGCCCATCTCCGTCACCGAGAGCGCCGTCGCCCCGCCCACCGCCTTCCGCGAAGCAGCGCCCATGGGCCAGGGTGGCGGGGAAGCCACACCCATCCAGGCGGGGGAGCTGGAGGTAAGCGTCACCGTCGATGTCCTCTTCGCCATCGAATAGGGCGACGAGGATGGCCGGGCCGAAATCCTTGTAGGGGCAGGGCTCGCCCCTGCCCCTACAGGCCGCCCGCGAGGGGCGCCCCTAAGACCACCGGCTTCGCCCCTGCCTACAGACCGCCTTGTTCCCCTCAGAGGCCCGATGCTAGAATGAGGCCACCTCCGGTTCGCTGTGCATATTACGGGCGCCCGTCAAGGCGGGCTGCGCCCCTACGAGGGTAGGTCTCTTGGTCCTCAGCGATAGAACCATCCGAGAGGAGATCGCCTCCGGGCGGCTCATCATTGACCCGCTGGATCTTGATTGCATCCAGCCCGCCAGCATCGACCTGCACCTGGACCGGGTCTTCCGCGTCTTCCGCCTCAGCCATCGCGCCCACGTCGACGTGCGGGAGCCGGTGGAGGCCCTGACAGAGGTGGTGCAGATAGAGGACGACACTCCCTTCTTGCTCCAGCCGGACGAGTTCGTCCTTGCCAGCACTGTGGAAACCATCACCCTGCCCGACGACATCGTGGGCCGCCTGGACGGCCGTGGTTCCCTGGGGCGCCTGGGGCTGCTCGTTCATGCCACCGCCGGCTTTGTCGATCCCGGCTGGACCGGCAAACTGACGCTGGAGCTCTCGAACGCCGCCAAAATGCCCATCGCCATCTACTGCGGCATGAAGATCGCCCAGATATCGTTCCTGCGCACGTCCACCCCCGTGGAGAGGCCCTACGGGAGCCCCGGCCTGGGGAGCAAGTACCAGGGCCAGCAGGAGCCGACCGCCAGCCGCGCCTATGAAGACTTCAGGGCGGGACGCGCTGAGTGACCGTGCCCACTGACTTCATGGAGAGGGCCTTGAGCCTGGCCCGCCAGGCCCTGGGGATCGCCAGCCCCAACCCCGCCGTCGGCGCGGTGCTGGTGAAGGACGGCCGCATCGTAGGGGAGGGCTTCACACAGCCCCCCGGAGGCCCTCACGCCGAGGTAGTGGCCATCCGCCAGGCCGGCGAAGCGGCTCGCGGTGCTACGCTCTACGTCACCCTGGAGCCCTGCTGCCATCACGGTCGCACGCCCCCCTGCGCCGAGGCCGTCCTGGCCGCCGGAGTGCGCGAGGTACACCTTTCGCACCTGGACCCGGACCCTCATGTTGACGGTCGCGGCAAGGCGGAACTGGAGTCGGCGGGGGTGACGGTCTTCGCGGGCGAAGGCGAGGCGGAGGCACGGCGCATCAACGAGGCCTACCTCAAGCACCGCACCACGGGCCTCCCCTTCGTCATCGCCAAGTTCGCCGCCAGCCTCGACGGCAAGATCGCCGCTACCAGCGGCGACTCGCGCTGGGTGAGCGGCCCCAAGTCCCGTCGCTGGGCCCACCGCCAGCGCACGCTGGTGGACGCCATTGTGGTAGGGGTGCGCACCGTCCTGATAGATGACCCGGAGCTCACGGCGCGCCCCGAGCCGGGCGAGGGGGCCCGGCAGCCGGACGGCGAGCCGCGGCAGCCGCTGCGGGTGGTGGTGGACAGCCGAGGCCGCACGCCGGCTTCCGCGCGGGTGTTGCAGGGACCGGCCGGGACGCTGGTGGCCACCACCGACGCCTCGTCCGAGGCCTGGCGGCGAGAGATGCGCGACACCGGCGTTGAGGTGGTCGTCCTGCCTGCCCGCCCGACAGGCGGGCCGGCGTCGGAGGGGCGGGTAGACCTGGGCGAGCTCCTACGTCTCTTGGGTAGCCGCGACATCCTCAGCCTGCTGGTGGAGGGGGGCGGCGAACTGCTGGGCGGCTTCTTCGACCTGGGGCTGGTGGACAAGGTGCAGGCCATCGTCGCACCCATTATCATCGGAGGGCAGGAGGCGGCCACCACCGTCGCCGGACGCGGCGCCCGTCGCATGGCCGACGCCCTGCGCCTGCGGGATGTCACTGTCGAGCGGCTGGGGGAGGACATACTGGTGGTGGGGTACACTGGCCGGAAGGAAGAGAGCGAGGGCTGATGTTCACGGGCATCATCGAAGAGACGGGGAGGGTGCGGGTGGCGGAGGAGGGCCGGCTGGTCATCGAGGCCAAGAAGGCCCTCTGGGGCACCAACCTGGGCGACAGCATCGCCATCAACGGCGTGGACCTCACCGTGGCCTACATAGACGAGGAGAGCTTCGAGGCCAACGTCATGCCGGAGACCTACCGGCGCAGCAACCTGGGAGACCTGAAGCCAGGCGACCTGGTGAACCTGGAGCGGGCCATGCCCCTGGGTGGGCGCATGGGCGGCCACCTGGTGCGCGGTGTCGTCGAGGCCACCGGCACCCTCGTCTCGCTGACCCCCGAGGCCGACGCCGTGCGCGCCCGCTACTCGGCGCCGCCCGAGATCCTGCGCTATGTCATCGTCAAAGGGCCCGTCGCCATCGATGGCGTCAGCCTGACGGTGGTGGGCAAGGACGAGACTTCCTTTGCCGTCTCGCTGGTGCAGTATACCCAGGAGAACACCAACCTCACTCGCCGAAAGCCAGGCGATAGGGTAAACTTGGAGTCGGACATCATCGCCCGCTACGTGGACCAGATGCTGACGGAGCGGGGCTATGGGCCCGGGACGCGCTGAGACAGGACAGGGCCAAGGTAAGACGTGACATGGCGCTGGCGACCATCGAGGAAGCCATCGAGGAGTACCGGCAGGGCCGGTTCGTTGTCATCATCGACGACGAGAGGCGGGAGAACGAGGGCGACCTGACCCTCCCGGCCGAGCACGTGACCCCCGAGGCCATCAACTTCATGGCCCGCTACGGTCGCGGCCTCATCTGCGTGCCCCTGACGAGGGAGCGCATCGACGAGCTCCGTATCCCCATGATGGTGGGCCGCAACGAGTCTCGCTTCGAGACTCCCTTCACAGTCTCCGTGGAGGCGCGGTGCGGCGTCACCACCGGCATCTCGGCCGCCGACCGGGCCCACACGGTGCGCGTGCTCGTCGACCCCAAGACACGGTCCGACGACATTGTCATGCCGGGCCACATGTTCCCCCTGCGAGCCCGCGACGGAGGGGTGCTGGTCCGGGCCGGGCAGACTGAGGCCACCATCGACCTGTGCAGGCTGGCCGGCGTCTACCCGGCCGGCGTCCTCTGCGAGATTATGCGCGCCGATGGCACGATGGCCCGCCTGCCCCACCTCAAGCGCTTCGCCTCCCGCCACAAGCTCAAGATCATCAGCGTCAATGAACTCATTCGCCACCGGCTGCGGAGGGAGAAGCTGGTGGAGCGGGTGGCGGAGGCCACTCTGCCCCTGCCCATGGGCAGCTTCCGGGTCATCGCCTACCGCAGCGTCATCGACCCCGACGAGCACGTGGCCCTGGTCATGGGCGACATCAGTACGCCGGAGCCAGTGCTGGTGCGCGTGCACAGCCAGTGCGTCACCGGCGACGTCTTCGGCAGCCTGCGCTGCGACTGCGGCGCCCAGCTCGAGGAGTCTCTGAAGCGCATCGCCGAGGAGGGCCGGGGCATCGTGGTTTACATGCGACAGGAGGGCCGGGGCATCGGCCTGCACAACAAGCTGCGCGCTTACGCCCTTCAGGACAACGGCATGGACACCGTGGAGGCCAACCAGGCTTTGGGCTTCCCTGCCGACCGCCGCGACTACGGCATCGGTATGCAGATCCTGGTGGACCTGGGCGTGCGCGAGATGCGGCTCCTCACCAACAACCCCGGCAAGAGGGCCGGCCTGGAGGGCTACGGCCTGAAGGTGGTGGAGCGGGTCTCCATCATCACCGAGCCCAACCCGCACAACGTGCGCTACCTGGAAACCAAGCGCACCAAGCTGGGACATCTCCTCCGGGCGGAGGAAGGAAACCTATAGAGAGTGAAGCGTGGCTAGAACCTTTGAAGGTAAGCTTTCCGGCCAGGGACTCTCCCTGGCTATCGTCGTCTCCCGCTTCAACCGCCTGGTGACCGAGCGGCTGCTGGCCGGCGCCCAAGATGCCCTGGCCCGCCACGGCGTCGATGGGGAGAAGGTGGACACGGCTTGGGTGCCAGGCTCCCTGGAGCTGCCCCTGGCGGCCCGCCGGCTGGCGGAGCGCGGTCGCTATGATGCCATCGTCTGCCTGGGCGCTGTCATCCGCGGCGAGACTCCCCACTTCGACTACGTGGCAAGCCAGGCCGCCGCCGGCATTACCCGGGTAGCCCTGGACACCGGCGTCCCCACCATCTTCGGCGTCATCACCGCCAACACCCTAGAGCAAGCTCTGGAGAGGGCTGGCGGCAAGGCGGGGAACAAGGGCTACGACGCCGTTGTCACCGCCATCGAGATGGCAAACCTGCTGGAACAGGTGGAGGGAACCAATTAATGCTGGAAGTGAGGGAGGAGACCTCGCCGCCCGAGGAGCCGACAGAGGGAGAGGAGCACGCCTGGGACGCTCCCGAGGGCGAGCAGCCCGATAGCGCCACCAGACACACCCTAAGCCTGGCCCACCGGGCCATCGACCGCTTCCCAGAGCTGGCCCGGCGCTACCGCCGTTTCACTGGCCCCGCCGCCGTCGTCTCCACAGTGCTTGTGCTCCTGACGGGCATCGCCATCGCCCGGCGCCTGCGCCTCGGCGAGCACCCGGAGCAGATCCTTGACTCCCTGACCCCTGACGAGATCGAGAGCGCGGCCGTCGTAGAGCAAGAAGAGAAGGTGCAGCGGCACCGCCAGATCCAGACCCAGATCCAGGAGATGTGGAGCCGCCTCAAGCCGAAGAGGAAGCGGGGCGAGCGGGCTCCGGAGCCCGAGGACGAGTGAGCGACGGCTCCTATCGCTGGTGGGTCTCCTGGGAGTGGCCGCCGCGCCACCGCAATGAGTGGTCCCTGGAGAGCCTGGCCCTGCGCTTCGTCGTCAGCGCCATCGGCATTCTTCTGGCCGATCAGTGGGTGCGTGGAGTCCGGGTGGGAGACTGGCAGGCCCTGCTGGTCTCGACGGCCATCTTCGCCATCGTGCACACCTTCGTGCGGCCCATCCTGTTCTGGTTGACCTGTCCCCTCCAGATCCTGACCCTGGGCCTCTTCACCCTGCTCCTCAACGCCGTCATGCTGGCTCTGACGGCCTGGGCAGCCGGCCAGCTTGACGTCGACTTCTCTGTCGACGGCTTCTGGGCCGCCTTCCTCGGGGCGCTCCTGATCAGTGTTACGGGGCTGGTGCTGACGAGCCTAGCGCGCCGTCGCCCGGCTCAACCTTAAGCCACGACCCCAGCCTGAAGGCTGGGGCATCAAGAGGCGAACCTATGCCCCCGCCTTCAGGCGGGGGTCGAGGATTCTCCCAACAACGACGAACCAGTCACAACCTTAAGGGTCTGTTGCCAAACCCCGCAGTTCTGTCACCCTGAGCGCCCGGACGGGCCCGTCTGGGAAGCGAAGGGTCTCTATGAACCAGATTCTTCGTCCGCCTCTGGCGGACTCAGAATGACGGGGCCGTGCCGGGGTGTTTTTCAACAGCCTCTCAGGGTGTGACCTTGAAGACCGTGTCGCCGCCCCGGCAGCGGTCCATCACCTTGATCCCGATGGCGTCGCCCGGCTTGGCCTCCTCCACCTGGTCGTGCTCGATCTGCATGGACTCCACCACCTGCTCGAAGTCGCTGGTGTGCCCCTTGACATGGATCGTGTCACCCACCTTCAGCCTGCCGGTGATGTCGATACCGGCAACGTTGATCTTGGCGAAGTAGTCCTTTACTACGCCCACCTTCTCTTCCGGCATGGTGGTCTCCCTTCCGGTATCATCCCTCGCTGGCCACAGGGCTATCCGCCCAGAGCGGCGCTAGTTTAGCACCAGGCCGCGCCGCCTTCAACACATGACGCCTCTCTTGACGCAATAGCACATATATGCTACCCTCCCCTGATGGGAGAAGCTGGGGGCCATGCGTACCATCCTCCACGTGGACCTGGACGCCTTCTTCGTGGCCGTCGAGCAGGCGCGCGACCCGTCCCTGCGCGGCCGCCCCGTCATCGTGGGCGGCGACCCCTGGAGCCGGGGCGTCGTCGCCACCGCCTCCTACGAGGCCCGCCGCTACGGCATCTATTCGGGCATGCCCCTGGCCACCGCCCGCCGCCTCTGCCCGCAGGCCCTCTTCCTGCGCGGCGACTTTCGCCGCTACGAGGAGGCGTCGCGGGCCTTTCACGCCCTTCTCTGCTGCTACACGCCCCTGGTCGAGCCCGCGGGCCTCGACGAGGCGTACCTGGACCTCACCGGCTGCGAGCCTGTGGCCGGCGCCCCTCTGGACGCCGCCCGCCAGATCCGGGCTTGCGTCCGCCATGAGCTTTCCCTCACCGCCTCCGTTGGCCTGGCAACGAGCAAGACCGTGGCCAAGATAGCCTCCGACGCCGCCAAGCCCGACGGCCTCCTGGAGGTGCCGCCGGGCCAGGAGGCGGCCTTCCTGGCGCCCCTGCCCGTGCGACGCCTCCCCGGCGTAGGGCCTCACGTAGAGGCGGCCCTGGCGGGCATCGGCGTGCGCACCCTGGGGCGCCTCGCCTCCCTGCCGGAGACAAGACTGCGCAACCTGTTCGGGCGGTACGGGCCGTCGCTGGCCGAGCGCGCTCGTGGCATTGACCTGTCGCCCGTGGTGCCGCTGGCAGCCTCTCCCAAGTCGGTGAGCCGGGAGGGCACCTTCGCCAGTGACATCTCCGATACCGCCGCCCTCCGTGCCGTGCTCCGCAGCTACTGCGAGAGCGTGGGCGCCGAGCTGCGGCGCCTGGGCCGCCGTGCCCGCTCCCTCACCCTCAAGCTCCGCTACGGCGATTTCACTACCATCACCCGCAGCCTGACCCTGGGCCAGCCGACCCATGCTGACGATGTCCTCTACCGGGCCGCCGAAACTCTTCTGACGACAGCCCTGGCCCGAGACGGCCGCGCCCTGCGCCTCATCGGCTTCGGTGCCTCCAAGCTGGTGGAAGACGCCGTCCAGCTCCCCCTGGAGGAGGTCCTCTGGCAGCGGCTGGAGCGCCTGGACCGGGCGATCGACCGGCTACGCCTGAAGTACGGACGCCGCTGCCTGCAAAGGGGCCGCATTCTCTTTGAGCCGCTCCTCTCCCTGCCCCACTGGGATCCAGGTCGGAGGACGGGCCTCTCCTCTCAGATAGGGCTTCCCTAGCAGGGTACTCAAAGACCCAAGTGGGCCGCTCGCCCTGAGCCTGTCGAAGGGCGTGGTTCGACAGGCCTGCGTGCCGGCAGGCAAGCTCACTGCGAGCGGAATTCAAACACCGCTCGCCCTGAGCCTGTCGAAGGGCGCGGAGTGAGGTTTCCAGCACCCTGCTAGGCCGTTCGGCAGGGCCGGCGGCGCCCCAATTCTCCGCAAACCTCTCAAAATGTATGCGACGATCGGACATAAAGACGGGTCTTTCGGTACATTGACCGCAAGAGCCTGACACTCTACAATCCTTACAAACGGGGGCCGCGCTTGCTCACATTTATATAGCTTTGAGCGATTTACCAACGGCAGCCGAGGCTATCGAGCCCTCCAAGCCGGGAGGCTGGCTTACCCTGGGGAACGCCTCCCGCATGCTTGGTGTGGACGAGTCGACCCTCCGGCGCTGGGCCGACGCCGGCCAGATCCGCGCCTTCCGCACCCCCGGCGGCCATCGACGCTTCGCCGAGGCCGACGTGCAGGCCATACTCAGCGGCCAGGCCTACAAGCCCCACGCCCGCCCGGGCGATCTGGGCACCCTGGCCCTGGCCCGCATCCGCCGTCAGCTCCAGAGGGGGCCCGTCCACGACGCCCCCTGGCACATAGAGGCCGGCGAACAGGAGCGGGAGCGGCTGCGCGTCCTCGGCCGGCGGCTGGTCACCTTCGTCTCCGACTACCTGAGTGGCCGCAGCCGGCGGGGCGCCCGCGGCGAGGCCCGCGAGATAGGCCACGAGTACGGCCGCGAGCTGGCCCAGGCCGGCCTCTCTCTGCACCAGACGCTGGAGGCCTTCACCTTCTTCCGGCGGAGCCTGAACCAGGCCACACGGCAGGTCGCCCAGAAGACCGGCCTCTCCCCTGAGGAGACCCTGACGCACCATGAGCAGATCATGGGCCTCGCCGATGAGGTGCTCCTGGGGATAGCCGAGTCCTTCGAGGAATCTCGCAGCGCCGCCTCTCCACCGGGGCTGGACCGGCCTTCGGCGGAGCCGGGCCCCAGGCCCGTGACGGCGCCGCGCGGCAGGGAACGGCGGTAACCAGCATGCTGGGCGTAACGAGGCTCCTCTGCGGGACAGCCACACCGGGCGACGCCCTGCGCTACGAGCGGCGGGCGGGGCGGCTCCCGCCTCACCTCCTCCACTACTCCGAGGACAAGAAGCCGGTGGTGGTCTGGAACCTCAGCCGGCGCTGCAACCTCTTCTGCGCCCACTGCTACAGCGACTCCCACAACAGGGACTACGCGGACGAACTGGGCACCGAGGAGGCGCTGGGCGTCATCGACGACCTGGCGCAGTTCGGGGTACCCGTCATCCTCTTCTCCGGCGGCGAACCCCTCCTGCGACCGGACCTCTTCCAACTCATCCGTCACGCCCAGTCGCGAAGCATCCGCGCAGTCATCTCCACGAACGGCACCCTCATCACCCCCGCCCTGGCCCAGGAGATGAGGGACCTGGGCCTTTCCTACGTGGGGGTGAGCATCGACGGCCCGGAGCGCGTCCACGACAAGTTCCGGGGCAAGCTGGGGGCCTTCCAGGAGAGCCTGAGGGGCATCCGCGCCTGCCTGGACGCCGACCTGCGGGTCGGCATCCGCGTCACGCTCACGCGGTACAACTATCGCTACCTGGATGAGCTCTTCGACCTGGTGGAAGAGGAGAACATCCCCCGCGCCTGCTTCTACCACCTGGCCTACGCCGGCCGCGGCGACCGGCTCCAGACGATGCACCGCGTGGACCTGACCCACGAGGAGACCCGCGACGCCGTGGACACTATCTTCCGGCGCACGATGGACCTCCACCGCCGCGGCATCACGAAAGACGTCCTCACCGTCGACAACCACACCGACGCCGTCCACCTCTATCTGAAGGTGCGCCGGGAGCAGCCGGAACGGGCCGGCGAGGTGTACCAGATGCTGCGCTGGCAGGGCGGCAACCAGTCGGGGGTGGCCGTGGGCGACATCGACAACCTAGGCAACGTCCACGCCGACCAGTTTAGCTGGCACTACGCCTTCGGCAACGTCCGCGAGCGCCCCTTCAGCCAGATCTGGACTGACACCAGCGACGCCGTCATTCGCGTCCTCAAGGACCGCCGCGGGCACATCAAGGGCAGGTGCTCGGTCTGCCCCTACTTCGAGATCTGCAACGGCAACCTGCGCGCCCGCGCCGAGAGCTACTACGGCGACCCCTGGGCCGAAGACCCCGCCTGCTACCTGAGCGACGAGGAGCTGGGTATCACCCAGGCCTATGAGAGATTAGAGCCTCTCCCCAGCAAGGCGGGCTCTCTGGCCCCCTCCATGCCTGTGACCACAATGGAGTCGGCAGACATCGCACCGACGCCGGCGGAAGAGGCACGATAAGCCAATGGGATACTACCCGGTCTTCCTGGAGATGAAGGACCGCCCCTGCGTCGTCGTGGGAGGCGGGACGGTAGCGGAGCGCAAGGTGGAGGGCCTGCTCGCCGCCGGCGCCCGGGTGACCGTCATCAGCCCGGAGCTGACGCCCGCCCTGGCCGCCCTCGAGAAGGAAGGACGGCTCCACCAGATCGCCCGCCCGTATCGAGAGGGGGACCTGGAGGGGTACGAGGTGGCAGTGGTGGCCACCGACGACGGCGCCGTCAACGCCGAAGTGGCCCACGAGGGCCGGTCCGCCTCCGGGCGGATCTGGGTGAACGCCGCGGACGACCCGCCCCACTGCGACTTCATCCTCCCTTCCGTCATCCGTCGCGGCGACATCGTCATCGCCGCCTCGACGGGGGGCGCCAGCCCCGCCCTGGCGCGCCGCCTGCGGGAAGAGCTGGAGGCCTTCCTCGACGAAGGCTACGGCCCCCTGGCCGAGCTGCTGCAAGAGGTGCGACAGGAGCTCCGCTCGCGGGGCATAGTGGTTGATCCGGAGGCGTGGCAGAGAGCCATCGACGGCCGCCTGCGCGCCCTCCTCGCCCAGCGCCGTAGGGCCCGGGCCAAGGCCTACCTGCTGACCTCCCTGGGCGTGGAGGCGCCTGTCTCCCGCACAGGCAGGCCCGCGGCGGGAGCGGCAGATCGTAAGAGATAGACCATGGCCGTAACACTCCTCGGCATCAACCATAAGACGGCGCCCATCGAGGTGCGCGAGCGCTTCGCCTTCACCTCCGCCGAGCTGCCGGCGGCGCTGGGCGCCCTCAAGGAGGAGTACGGCAACGGGGCCATCATCTCCACCTGCAACCGCACTGAGCTCTACGTGGTGGGAAGACGCGGCCACCCTGGCCGGACGGAGCTGCTGCGCTTCCTGGGCCCGCTCAAGGGAGAGAACGCCGAGGAGCAGAGGAGGCGGTTCTACTTCGCCACCCAGACGCGGGCCGTGAGCCACCTGTTCCGGGTGGCGGCAGGCCTGGAGTCCATGGTCCTAGGCGAGGCCGAGATCCTGGGGCAGGTGCGCGGCGCCTACGCTGCCTCGGCGAGCGCCGGCGCCAGCAGCCCCATCCTCGACCGGCTCTTCCACGCTGCTATCCACGTGGGGAGGCGGGCCCGCAGCGAGACGGGCATCGGGCGCTACTCCATCTCCGTCAGCTCGACGGCGGTGGGCCTGGCTCGCCGCATCCTGGGCGACCTCAGGGGCAGCACCGTGCTCGTGGTGAGCGCCGGCGAGGCCGGAAAGCTCACCGCGCGCAACCTGAAGGAGACCGGCGTCGCCCGCCTCCTGGTCACCAGCCGCACCCTGGAGCGGGCCGCCGAGCTGGCGGCCGACCTGGGGGGGCAGGCCATCCCCTTTGACCAGCTCGGCCACGCCCTGGCCGAGTCTGACATCGTCATCAGCTCCACGGGGGCACCCGCCTTCCTCATCGACCAACCAACTATCGAAGCGGCCGTGCGCCGCCGCGACGGTCGCCCGCTCCTGCTCATCGACATCGCCGTCCCCAGGGACGTGGACCCCTCCGTCCGCCGGTTCGAAGACGTCCACCTCTACGACATCGACGACCTACAGGCGGTAGCCGAGGCCAACATGCGCGAGCGCGAGAAAGAGGTGGACAAGGTGGAGGCCCTGGTGGAGGAGGAGGTCTCGCGCTTCGTGGAGTGGTATCGCTCCCTGGACGTGATCCCCACTATCGCCGCCCTGCGCCAGCACGCCGAGCGGGTAAGGCACGTCGAGCTGGACAAGACCTTGGGCCGTCTCCCCAACCTCTCCCCCGAAGAGAGGGCACGCGTCGAGGCCATGAGCCGCGCCATCGTCAAGAAGATGCTGCATCAGCCCATCGCCCGCCTGAAGTCCGAAGGGGGCGACGGCGAGCAGTACGTGGCGGCCCTGCGCGACCTCTTCGCCCTGGGCGAGCACCCGCCCGAGTCCTGACCGGTGTCTCCCGAACGAGTCATCATCGTCGGCGGCCGGGGCAGCCGGCTGGCCGTGCGCCAGACCGAGCTGGTGCTGGCAGAGCTGAGCCGGCGCTTCCCTGACCGTCGCTTCCAGGTGCAGGAGGTGCGCACGACCGGCGACCGCCGGCCGGAGGTCTCACTGGCCGCCATCGGCGGGCAGGGCGTCTTCGTCAAGGAGCTGGAGTCAGCGCTGCGCGCCCGGCGGGTGGACCTGGCCGTCCACAGCCTGAAGGACGTGCCGACGGAGCTAGGCAGGGGCCTCGTCCTGGCCGCCGTCACCGAGCGCGGCGACGTGCGCGATGCCGTCGTCAGCCGCGGGCACCGCCGCCTGGCGGAGCTGCCGGCGGGATCGCGCGTCGGTACCGGCAGCCTGCGACGGGCGGTGCAGGTACGAGCGCTGCGCCCAGACCTGGAGGTGGTGGACCTGCGCGGCAACGTGGACACACGTCTGCGCAAGGTGGAGGAGGGCCTGGTGGACGCCGCCATCCTCGCCGCCGCCGGCCTGACCCGATTGGGCCGCCTGGAGCGGGCGGCGGAGCTTTTGGACACCAACGCCATGCTGCCCGCCATCGGGCAGGGGGCCCTGACGCTGGAGGCCCGCGCCGGCGACGCGGAAGCCATCGAGATGGCCTCTGCCCTGGACCACCGCGACACCCGGCTGGCCACCACCGCCGAACGGGCCTTCCTCGCCCGCCTGGGCGGTGGATGCCGTCTCCCCATAGCTGCCCTCGGCATCGTGGAGGGCGATTCGCTCCGCCTGCGCGGGCTCATCGCCGATGCCGAGGGGCGGCGCGTCCTCCGGGGCGAGGCGGCAGGCCCCGCCTCGGACGCCGAGGCGCTGGGCGCAGCGCTGGCGGAGCAGCTACTGGCCCAGGGAGCCGCCGAGCTGATAGGGGAGGCCGCGCGATGAAGCCGCCGGGCAAGGTCTGGCTCATCGGCGCCGGGCCGGGCGACCCCGGCCTCATCACCGTGGCCGGTGTCGCCGCCCTCGCCGAGGCCGAGGTGGTGGTCTACGACCGGCTGGTGAGCGCGCAGCTCCTGGCGCTGGCGCCCTCCTCGGCCGAGCGCATCTTCGTCGGCAAGGAGGCCGGCACCCACGCCCTCCGCCAGGAGGAGATCAACGCCCTCCTGGTGGAGAAGGCACGCCAGGGCAGGCGCGTCGTCCGCCTGAAGGGGGGCGACCCCTACGTCTTCGGGCGCGGCGGCGAGGAGGCCGAGGCCCTGGCGGCGGCCGCCATCCCCTTCGAAGTGGTGCCCGGCGTCACCTCGGCCGTGGCCGTCCCCGCCTACGCTGGCATCCCCGTCACCCACCGCGGACTGGCCTCCTCCTTCGCCGTCATCACCGGCCACGAGGACCCCACCAAGGGGGAGACCGCCGTCGATTGGTCGAAGCTGGCCACCGGCGTGGACACCCTGGTCTTCCTGATGGGCGCCGCCACCCTGCCCCAGATCGTCGAGAAGCTGGTAGAGCACGGGCGGCCGGCCGCCACGCCGGTCGCCGTCATCCGCTGGGGCACCACTCCCGCCCAGGAGGTGGTGACCGGCACCCTGGCCGACATCGTGCGGCGGGTGAAAGAGGCGGGCCTCGAGCCGCCCGCCGTCACCGTCGTCGGCGAGGTGGTGCGCCTGCGCGAGACGCTGCGCTGGTTCGATTCGCCGCGGGCGAAGCCCCTCTTCGGCAAGCGAGTGCTGGTGACGCGCACCCGCCAGCAGGCCAGCGCCCTCAGCCGCCTGCTCTCGCAGGAGGGGGCGGAGCCCATCGAGCTGCCGGCCCTGGAGCTAGTGCCGCGCGACGACCCCCGCCGGCTGGGGCGGGCTCTGGGCGCCCTGGCCCGCGGCCGCTACCAGTGGGTCGTCTTCACCAGCGCCAACGGCGTCGATGTCTTCTTCCAGCGCCTGAAGGAGGCGGGCCGCGACGCCCGCGCCTTCGCCGGGGCCCGCGTGTGCGCCATCGGGCCGGGCACGGCGGCAGCCCTGGCCGCCCGGGGCCTGCAGGCCGACCTGGTGCCGCAGGAGTTCGTGGCCGAGTCGGTGGCGGAGGCCCTGGCCCGCCAGAAAGTGGCCAGGAGTCGAATCCTGCTGCCCCGCGCCGAGGGCGCCCGTCGCGAGCTGGTGCGCGGCCTGCGCGCCCTGGGCGCCCGCGCCGATGAGCTGCCCCTCTACGTGGCGGCGCCGCCCGGCGCGCCGGAACCGGAGGCCCTGCGACGGCTGCGCGCCGGCGAGGTGGACGTCGTCACCTTCGCCAGCTCGTCGGCGGTCCATAACTTGGTCAAGCTGCTGGGCAGCGACACGGCGCCCCTGAAGGGCCCTCTCATCGCCTGCATCGGGCCCGTCACCGCCCGCACGGCGCGGGAGGCCGGGCTGGCGGTGGGCGTGGAGGCGAAGGAGCACACCATCCCGGGCCTGGTGGCGGCGCTAGAAGACCACTTTTCGCAGGCTGGCAACACAAGACCATGACGGAACTACGGACGGTTCAGCGCCTTTATGGTCTTGTGGCCGGCATCTACGACCTTCGTGTCGGGCCATTTCTGCGCCGGCGCAGGACCGCCCTCGAGGCCCTGCGCCCTCGACCGGGGGACACGGTGCTGGACCTGGCCTGCGGCACGGGTCTGAACTTCCGCCACATCATCGAGCAGATCAGCCCCAATGGCAGGATCGTCGGGGTGGACTGCACGCGCGCCATGCTGAAGCGGGCCCGGCGGAAGCTTGCCCGCCGTCGCTGGGACGGCGTGACGCTGGTGGAGGGCGATGCCACCAGCCTGCCCCTGGCCAGCGACTCCTGCGATGCCGTCCTCTGCTCCTACGCCATGGCGATCATCCCCGACTACCGCCGTGCGATAGCGGAGGCGGTGCGCGTCCTCAAGCCCGGCGGCCGGCTGGTGCTGCTGGAGCCCAAGCGCGGCACCGCGCTGTGGGCCAGGGTCGTGACCCCCCTGGTGGCTTTCTCCGGTCTCGGCGTCGTCCACCTGGACCGGAGGGCCTGGGAGGAGCTGCCCGGCCTGCTAGAGGACGTTTCCCGTCGTGACTACCTGGGTGGGTTGGTGTACATTGCGAGCGGGATGAAAGGGAAGGAGGCAGAAGATGGGCCTCACGACTCTTGAGCTAGAGATCGCCAACGTAGCGAGCCCGGAGCGCACGGAGAAGCTGGAGTTCCTTGTCGACTCCGGCGCCATCTACTCGGTGGTGCCGGCGCCGGTGCTGGAACGGCTGGGCATCAAGCCGCTGGCGCAGCAGGAGTTCCGCCTCGCCAACGGCGAGAAGATCGTGCGCCAGAAGGGAGGGGCCTTCTTCCGCTACAAAGACAAGGTCGGTGTTGCCGACGTGATCTTCGGGGAGGAAGGCGACGCCACGCTGCTGGGCGCCTTCACCCTTGAGGCGCTGGGGCTCGCCCTGGACCCCCTGAAGCGGGAGCTGCGCGACCTGCCCATGATGCTGGCATGAGGTGGGCAGAGCGCCTAAGGCGGGAGGTGCGCGAGGTGTTCCGTCGGCCCGTAACGGGGGCGTAGGAATGGCTGGCAAGGTCGATGCAATACGCAGCGAGCTGGCGTCCCTGGTCGAATGGGGGAGGCGCCTGTACGAGGCCCTGTCCCAGAACAAGGATACGACTACGTTTAGGTCGGAATACCAGCAGTGGTATTCGAAGGCCCTCCCTGTCGTCCGCCAGTTGTTGCCGGATCGGCTCGCTGAATTCCAAGGCTTCTACCGCCTCGCGAACCGCAAGGCAATTACGTACGCCACCTACACCCTCGAGGACTACATGATTGCCGTTCAGATCAAGACCGGTGTCCTCCCGGCCTTTGATATCGACAATGCGGCGGCCAACAAGTTCGTCAATCAGGTTCTCATCCTTCAGTCAGCCGAGTCTAGGTTGACGGGCGCCCTTGCTGACATCCGGGGCGTTTTGCAGGCAGACCTCTTCGATTCGGAGCTCGGGGCTGCTCGCGAACTCGCCAAGAACGGCCACCTGCGAGCAGCGGGAGCCGTCGCGGGTGTCGTTCTCGAAGGCCACCTAGCAGAGATGTGCTCAAATCACGGAATCACCGTCAGCAAGAAGGAACCTACAATAGGTGACTACAACGACCTGCTAAAGCAGAACGAAGTGCTGGACGTTCCACAGTGGAGGCTCGTCCAGCGGCTGGCCGACCTGCGCAATCTATGCACTCACAAGAAGAGTAGGGAACCCACCGCTGACGAGGTCCTAGAGTTGATTGGCGGCGTCGACAAGGCAGTCAAGACACTGTCGTAGGGGTACACTCATGACCACTGAGACACAGGCTCACACCCCCTTCGCCCGCTTCCGGCGCCTGCGCCGTAGCGAGGGGCTGCGCGGCCTGGTACGCGAGACCCGCCTCTCGCCGGCCGACTTCGTCTATCCTCTCTTCGTCGCCCACGGCCGCGGCCTGCGACAGGAGATCGAGTCGATGCCCGGCCAGTACCACCTCTCGCTCGACGGCCTGGCCCGCGAGGCCGAGGAGCTGCGCGCCCTCGGCATCCCCGCCGTCCTCCTCTTCGGCCTGCCCGCCGCCAAGGACGACGTGGGCAGCGAGGCCTACGCCGACGACGGCATCGTCCAGGAGGCGGTGCGCGCCCTCAAGCAGGCCGCCCCCGACCTGGTCGTCATCACCGACGTCTGCCTCTGCGAGTACACCAGCCACGGCCACTGCGGCGTCCTGAGCTCGCCGAAGGGCGGGGTTGTCGTCGATGGCGAGGTGGACAACGACCGCACGCTGGAGCTGCTGGCCCGCACCGCCATCTCCCACGCCCGCGCCGGCGCCGACATGGTGGCGCCCTCGGACATGATGGACGGCCGGGTGGCGGCCATCCGCCGCGCCCTGGACGAGAACGGCTTCGCCCACCTGCCCATCATGGCCTACGCCGCCAAGTACGCCTCCGCCTTCTACGGCCCCTTCCGCGTCGCCGCCGACTCGGCGCCCCAGTTCGGCGACCGCCGCGGCTACCAGATGGACCCGCCCAACGTCCGCGAGGCCCTGCGCGAGATCGAGGCTGATATCGCCGAGGGGGCGGACATTGTGATGGTGAAACCGGCCCTCGCCTACCTGGACGTCCTGGCCCGCGCCCGCCAGCGCTTCGACCTGCCCCTGGCCGCCTACAACGTCAGCGGCGAATACGCTATGGTAAAGGCGGCCGACCGCCTGGGCTGGCTCGACGGCCGGCGGACGGCGCTGGAGGTGCTCACGGCCATCAAGCGGGCCGGCGCCGACATCATCATCACCTACCACGCCAAGGAGGCCGCCTCCTGGCTGGCGTGAGGGAGAGAGTGTGCTTCTGCTCTGTCACCCTGAGTCCGCCAGCGGCGGACGAAGGGTCCGGCCAAACCGGATTCTTCGTCCGCCTTAGGCGGACTCAGAATGACAAGGCTAGTGCTCTCTCGTTACCTCAGGGATCATGGCCTTCCAACCCAATCTGTGTCCCATCTGTGTTTATCTGTGGCTAAACCATCTTCCGTCACCTGCCCGCGCTGCGGGGCCCGCCACGCCCTGTACCGGCACCCCGTCGGCAACAGCATCGTCTGCCCCGACTGTCGCGCCGTCTTCGAGGTGGAGACGCACCGCTTCTGCCCCCTCTGCGGCGCCGCGCTCGAGCGCCGGAGCGCCGGTGGCCGGGAAAGGCCAGCCTGCCCCCGCTGCGGCTACGTCCTCCACGGCAACCCCCTGCCTGGGGTGGCCGTAGTCGTCGTGCAGGATGGAAGCGTGCTGCTGGGGCGGCGTCGCAGCTCCCCCTTCGAGGGGCAGTGGTGCATCCCCTGCGGCTACGTGGAGGCCGACGAGGACGTGCGCGATGCGGCGCGGCGCGAGCTCCGAGAGGAGACCGGCCTGGAGGTGGAACTGGGGCGCCTCTACGCCGTCCACTCCAGCTTCCAGGTGGCCGGCCGGCCGGTGGTGGGCCTCTGGTTCCTGGCGAAGGTGGTCGGCGGCGAGATGCGCGCCGGCGACGACCTGGCCGAGCTGCGCTTCTTCCCCATCGAGGAGCCGCCGCCCGACCTGGCCTTCGAGGGTGACCGCCTGGTCATCGAGCAGCTACGGGAGGAGGCAGGAGGGTGAAGCCGCCCCTGCGCGCCATCGCCTTCGACTGCTACGGGACGCTGGTGGACTTCGGCGACCACGGCTTCCAGCGCGCCTACGACGAGGTGTGCCGGCTCCAGGGGCTCCCCTGCGACGGCGCTGCCCTCTGGGACAAGTGGATGGACATCTGGCGGCGTTTGGCCCGTCAGCCGGGCGGCGGCGAGAGCCCTCCGAACGGCCCCATGCTGGTTGTGGAAGGCAGGCCCATCAAGGGCCCGCCGCCCGCGTTCCGCCCCTATCGAGTGGAGTGGCCGCCGCACTTCGGCCAGTGCTTCGACGAACTGGGGCTGAAGGGCGACCCGGAGGCGGCCTACGAGCACGTGCGCCGCCGCCTCGCCGAGGCCGCGGCCTTCCCCGAGGCCGGCGCCGTCGTCGAAGGGCTGCGCCCCCGCTACCGGGTGGCCCTCCTCTCCAACGCCGACGACGACTTCCTGCTGCCCTGCCTGGAGCGCAACGGCCTCGCCTTCGAGACGGTGGTCTCCTCGGAGTCGGCCCGTGTCTACAAGCCCCACGAGGCCATCTTCCACGGCCTGGCCACCGAGCTGGGGCTCAAGCCGGCGGAGATCATGTACGTGGGCGACAGCCACTTCGCCGACGTGCTGGGGGCGAAGCACGCCGGCCTGCGGGTCGCCTGGCTCAACCGCGAAGGGCGCCCGCTGCCCGAGGGCGTCCCCCAACCCGACCTCGAGCTGCGCTCCCTGAGCGAGCTGGCAAGGCTTCTCGAGGTGGAGTGAGGAACGGATGGAAACGCTGCCAGAACCGCAGGATCCTATTAGGCCTTTCCTGTCTCCGTTCATGAGCGAGGAAGATGTGGCGCGCTACTCCGACCCATCCTACGCGATAGAGATGGTGAAGAGGGGCCAGCTACGTTGGCAGGCACCGGTTTCGATCGGCGTGCACGCTCTTGTGCTTGGGGTTCTTGCCGGGCCGGATGACCAAAAGGCGGTGACAGATGACCTGGTTGGGCATGCCCTCGAGCCCTTGGAGGCCCTCTACCAGTCCCTCACCCAGCGGAAGGGCCGACAAACGTTGACTGACAAGCAGGCGCGCATGCTGTTCCACGTCCGCTTTGGTCTGGGATTCCTTTTCCTGGCAAAGGGCGAACGGCAGTGGGCCATCCAGTTGCTGCGCGAAATGGCTGCCACCCCACTTACTTTGTCTGCCGGACACGTTCGCTCAGGCCCTGGCCTCGTGACCTGGCGGAAGGATGTGATTGCGGGCAAGATCGCTGTGGCGTTTGTCATGTCCTTCATTGACCTCGAAGAGGATGAGTACGAGAGCGCGCTCTACTTCGTCAAGGAGGCAGCGGACTGCGCCGGCGGGATCTCACCGCTAATCTCACGTGGTTGTGAGCTTATCGAGCGAGCAGCGGCCACCTGTGATTTCAGAGAGTACCGGGATGAGGACCAGGACTACTTCTTTGATGATGATGTCGCATTTAACGGATGGTACGACCTGCTCTTCAGCGCCGCGAACCTACTGTCGGTGTGCAGGCATGCCGACACTTCGGGAGCCGACCCCCGCGACTGCGAGACCGGTTCGGCGCAGTTCCTAGCCTACAAGTTGGGTCAGTTGGCGGCGACCTTCGCCATGAGCAAGGCCGATTCGTGGGAGCGATTCGTGGCCGATTGCGGGCTGACTTCGGATGACGAGCTTGTGGTGGACTCCCTTATGTGTGAGTACGAACCACGGCGCGATTGGCAAAAGGTGCGAGATCGGTATATACAGCGTTGGCAGAGAACGCCCGCTTCCGAAGGGGCATCGCCTGACGAAATCGGGCCTCACATGGACCTGTACTGGGCCATGCGCATCGGGTTCGCTGACAAGATGATCGAGAGCGCGCAAGCGCTGGAACCTCTGCAACCGCCTGCGGCTGAGGTCAGCGTTGTCCAGGACGTCCAGGCGATCAGAGACATTGTCAGCAGCATAGCGCTGCGGCAGTTGAAACAGGAGCAGGAGCTAGAGCAGCGACTGCCGCCTAGGGGACGCCAACTTCACTCGTTTCTGTCGCAGTGTATGGGCGACGTATGGCCGTCTCTGCCATCCAAGGTGGTGGATGCCCTGACCAAGGCTGAGAACTACTACAAGACGCAGGTCAACGATGACGACGCGAAGGTGTGGTTTGTCAAAGCCTTGGAGGCGGCCCTGTACGACTGCTTCCTTTCCCCCCTCGCTGATTTCATGCGGCAGGACTCGTGCAAACAGATAGATCTCCCCCTGCCACCTCCCCGTGACCGGATGGCGGCCAAGGCGCTTCGCAGACTGCCGCTTTCAGCGTGGGCCGACGTATTCGACAGACTCGCTCCCCCTCCGCCCAAGGGGGTATCTGCATTGCGGGCAGGGGGATTGAGCCGCTTCCTAGACGAGCATATTGGCCCTCGGTGGCCTGACTTTGCGCCCCTGGCCCAATCCCTGAGAGATGTTCAGGAGTTCCGAGGCGGTAGCGCACACTATCAACTGGCTGAAACGCGCGTCGACAAAGAATCGTGGGAGCTTGAGGAGGTACGAAAGCTCGTCCTGGGCACCGCTGGCTCGCCCTCGGTCATCGTCCAGATGTACCGTCTTCTGGCTCCCGGCAAGCAGCCATGACGCGCGCCCACAACCGCTCCCGCGAGCTCTTCGCCCAGGCGCAGCGGCTCATGCCCGGCGGCGTGTCGAGCCCCGTGCGTGCCTTCAAGGCCGTCGGCGGCGAGCCGGTGGTCATCGCCAGCGGCCGCGGCTCGCGACTGGTGGACGTGGACGGCAACGAGTACGTCGACTACGTCTGCTCATGGGGGCCACTGATCCTGGGGCATGCCCACCCGTTGGTGGTGGAGGCGCTCCAGCGCGCCGCCGAGCGGGGCACCAGCTACGGCGCCTGCACCGAGGCGGAGACGGAGCTGGCCCGCCTCATCCAGGAGGCCATGCCCTCGCTGGAGTTGATCCGCTTCGTCAACTCCGGCACGGAGGCGACGATGTCCGCCCTCCGCTTGGCCCGCGCCTTCACCGGCCGCGACAAGATCGTCAAGTTCGAGGGCTGCTACCACGGCCACGCCGACGGCCTCCTGGCGCGGGCGGGCTCCGGCGTCGCCACCCTCAGCCTGCCGGACAGCCCCGGCGTGCCCGCCTCCTACGCCCAGCACACCCTGCTGGCCCCCTACAACAGCACCGCGGCCATCCAGAGGCTCTTCGAGCAGTGGGGGAAGGAGATCGCCGCCGTCATCGTCGAGCCGGTGGCCGGGAACATGGGTGTGGTCCGGCCCGCCCCCGGCTTCCTGGCGTACCTGCGCGAGATTACCCGTCGGGCCGGCAGCCTTCTCATCTTCGACGAGGTGATAACCGGCTTTCGGCTCGGCCTCGGCGGCGCCCAGGCCCTCTTCGACGTGCAGCCCGACCTGACCTGCCTGGGGAAGATCATCGGCGGCGGGCTGCCCGTGGGCGCTTACGGCGGCCGCCGCGACGTCATGGAGATGGTGGCGCCCCTGGGCCCCGTCTACCAGGCGGGCACCCTCTCCGGCAACCCCCTCAGCATGGCCGCCGGCATAGCCACCCTGCGCCTCCTCAAGGGCGCCAGCGTGTACGACGAGCTGGAGACCCTGGGGTCAGCCCTGGCCAGTGGGCTGGAGGGCGCCGCCCGCCGGGCCGAGGTGGACCTACGGGTCAACCGCCTCGGCTCCATGATGACGCCCTTTTTCACCGCCGGCCCGGTAAGCGACTACGACAGCGCGAAGCGCTCCGACACGGGCCGCTTCGCCCGCTTCCACCAGGAGATGCTGGCGCGCGGCGTCTACCTGCCGCCCTCGCAGTTCGAGGCGCTGTTCGTCTCCCTCGCCCACACCCGAGCCGACCTGGACGCCACCATCGCCGCCGCCGAGGAGGCCTTCCGGGCAACGCTTGCCGGTTGATCCTCATCGGCGAAATGACTTGTCATCAAGCGGGATTCGTAGAGGAGGGCTTCAGCCCTCCACGAACCTCAGTGGAAGGCTGAAGCCTTCCGCTACATGCTATCTAGGTTGCCACAGATTCACACAGATAGAACACCGATTGCGGGGTCGGCGGAACCTGTTGCGGACAATCTGTGTCTGTCTGTGTCTGTCTGTGCCCATCTGTGGCTGGTGACCCGTTTTGTCAAGGGCCATCAGGTCGGCCCCGCGAAGCACCCTATTGCCGACCGCTCAGGGCCGAGCTAATGATCGTGTTCCCGAAGGCCAGCCTTTAGGCTGGCATGATGCCAGGCTCAAGCCTGGCCTTCAGTGTTTAGGTCGCTCGATGTGTCGGCTTACTATCTCGATGACCATAAGGTGGGCCTCGCGAAGCACCCTATTGCCGACCGCTCAGGGCCGAGCTAATGATCGTGTTCCCGAAGGCCAGCCTTTAGGCTGGCACGATGCCAGGCTCAAGCCTGGCCTTGAGTGTTTAGGTCGCTCGATGTGTCGGCTTACTATCTCGATGACCATAAGGTGGGCCTCGCAAAGCGGCCTATTGCCGACCGCTCAGGGCTGCGCTATAGATCGTGTTCCCGAAGGCCAGCCTTTAGGCTGGCACGATGCCAGGCTCAAGCCTGGCCTTGAGTGTTTAGGTCGCTCGATGTGTCGGCTTACTATCTCGATGACCATAAGCTGGGCCTCGCAAAGCGGCCTATTGCCGACCGCTCAGGGCTGCGCTATACTTCGGTCAAACCGAGTAAGTGGGTGATCGCTATGAAGGTTTCTTGCCTCCAGGAGAACCTGACCAAGGGCCTTGGCATCGTCGGGAGGGCGGTGGCCACCCGCACCACTCTGCCCATCACCTCCCACATCGTCATGGCCACCGACGAAGGCCGCCTGAAGCTGGCCGCCACCAACCTGGAGATCGCCCTGAGCTGCTGGATCGGGGCCCAGGTGGAAGAAGAAGGGGCCATCACTACGCCCGCCCGGCTGCTGGTCGACTTCGTCAGCTCTCTCCCCAGCGAACGCATCGACATGACGCTGCCCGCCCGCTCGCGACAGCTCAAGCTGGTCTGCGCCCGCAACGAGGCCACCATCGGCGGCATGGACGCCGACGACTTTCCGCCCATCCCGAAGGTGGAAGGCGGCCCCAGCGTCAAGCTAGACCCTCAGACGCTGCACCGGGCCATCCGCCAGGTCGTCTTCGCCGCCGCGACCGACGACTCACGGCCCGTCCTCACCGGCGTCGACGCCGTTCTGGAGGAGAACCTGCTCACCCTGGCCGCCGCCGACGGCTTCCGGCTCGCGGTGCACAACACGGCGATCAAGGAGAAGGTGCCGGAGCGCACCGAGATCATCATCCCCGCCCGCGCCCTGGGGGAGCTCGACCGCCTCCTGGCTGAGGAGGAGGACCCCGTGGAGATGACCCTCAACAGCGCCAAGACCCAGGTCCTCTTCCGTCTCAAGACCGTGGAGCTGGTGTCCCAGCTCATCCAGGGGACCTTCCCCAACTACAGCCAGCTCATACCCCAGAGCTACGCCAGCCGGGCGGTGGTGGACGTGAGCGAGTTCCTGCGCGAGACGCGCATCGCCTCCATCTTTGCCCGCGACGGCAGCGGCATCATCCGGCTCCAGTTCTCCCCCGGCGAGGGGTCGGCGCCCGGCCGCCTGACCATCACCGCCCGCGCCGAGGAGGTGGGCGACAACCGGGGCGAGCTCGACGCCGCCGTAGAGGGAGAGGCGGCGAAGATCGCCTTCAACGGCAAGTACCTCCAGGAAGTCCTCCAAGTCCTGGACGGCGGCCAGGTGGCCCTGGAGACCACCAGCCCCTCCAGCCCCGGCGTCATCCGGCCCGTGGGCGTCGAGAACTACGTCCACGTCGTCATGCCCATGTTCGTGCAATGGTGAGGGGCCCCACGCCTTGCGCCCTTCGTGGGGCGTGGGAATAGTCGCGTAGTTCACAGATGAGCCGGCTATCAGGTACTATTGTCGTGCCTGGGGGCTACCAAGGATATTGCTTTCTTGCCGTTGATCCGGCGGCAGGCGATTCCGAGGCAACGCTTCATTGTTGCGCGCATCTGCTCCAGGCGCGGTTCGCTGTCTGTGCAGCGCGCATAAGCGGAATTCCTTGGTAGCCCCCGCGCCATGGCCTCAAGTGTCAGTTTCGAGCTAAGTCGCGACCCAGGCGAGTTCAAGCGACTGTTCTATTCGCTGCGGTCCGCGAGCGATGTCGCCGACCTTCTAGAGGTGCCCCACTGGCAGCTGCTTTACATCCTCTATCGATCACCTGATCGGTATCCGTATCGCACGTTCTCTATCCCCAAGAAATCCGGCGGGGTTCGAGAGATTTCCGCCCCCGCCTCTTCGGTGCGCATTCTGCAGTCCAAGCTCAACAGCGTGCTTGGGCTGGTCTACCAGCCCAAGCCGTGCGTTCACGGATTTGTGGTGGAACGCAGCATCCTCTCGAATGCGCTCAGGCATACCGGCAAAAGATTCGTGCTGAACATTGACCTTGAGGATTTCTTTCCTTCAATCAACTTCGGGCGAGTGCGCGGCATGTTCATGGGCAGGCCGTACAAGCTGGATCCGAGAGCCGCTACGGTTCTCGCCCGAATCTGCTGCCACGAGAACCAGCTACCTCAAGGCGCTCCGACATCGCCAATCGTATCGAACATGGTTTGCGCCAGGCTTGATGGCGAGCTGCAGCGCCTGGCGAGGGATCACATGTGCATGTACACCCGGTACGCGGATGATCTAACATTCTCCACCACGCTTCGCACCTTCCCATCGGCGCTCGCAAGTAGGGAAGGGGGTTGGACAGGCCCGCACGTCGCCCTGGGCGAGGATCTCCTGTCCGTGATTGAGTCGAACGGCTTCCGCGTCAATGCCAGCAAGCACCGGCTACAATACCGCAGTTGCCACCAAGAGGTGACCGGCGTCACCGTGAATAGGTTCCCGAACGTCGATCGGCGTTTTGTGCGACAGGTCCGCGCGATGCTTCACGCGTGGGAGAGGTATGGACTGGAGGCTGCCGAGCGCGAGTTCCACGAGAGGTATGACGGGCGCTCGCGTCGTCCGGGTGGTCGGCCTCCGTCGTTTGGACGGGTAGTCCGGGGGAAGCTTGACTTCCTCAAGATGGTCGTCGGCGAGAGTGCGTCGAGCTACCGTAAGCTTGCTGGTAAGTTGCATGATCTCGACCCTTCCCTGATCGGCGAGCTCCCCGAGCAGCCGCCTCCGTTGTCCACTGGAGCGAGCTTGGCTGACAAGACGTGGACTTACTGGTACGAGCAGTACTGCGGCCTGGTATACCACCTTGAACTGCGGAAGCGGGACGGGGTGGTCAGTGGTGGAACGGCGTTCGCGTGGGGCCCCAAAGCTCTGGCAACGGCAGCCCACAACCTTGACGGTGAGGTGCACGTCAGTCCGCCACTGCCGGAGGGCGTACCCGCAGCCGATGTCCTCCGGCACCCTCGCGTGCCGGATGGGGTTGACGCAGCACTCATACGCCTGTCAGGAGTTGCGCTTGTGGGGAGGTCACGTCTCCCCGTGCGAATCCAACCACCAAGACCTGGGGAGGAAATAGCTATACTTGGGTATCCGACGATTCCTAGGCGCCAGCCAGCGCTGGCCATTTTGACCGGCCTTGTTGAGTCGATAGCACTCAACTACCCACGTACCGCCGAGACCATCCAGGTGAAGGTTGAGTTCAGTGGGGGAATGAGCGGTGGGCCTGTCATAGATCGTGGTGGCCAGGTAGTGGGAATCGCGATTGAACAGTCCTTCGAGGACGCGGACCCGGATGTTCCGCGCCGAGCCTTCTACCATGTGCTTCCCGTCCGCTACCTCTTGGAGATTGACCTGGAGCAGGCTGACTCAGTCGATTGACTTGGACGGGACAGCCGCTATCCTAGCGTGATGCTACAATTGGTGCGTGGAGTTGACCCCCCAACGCTGCGCGTGGGCAGAGGGCAGCGACCTCATGCGGCGTTACCACGACGAACAATGGGGCGTGCCGACGCATGACGATCGCCTGCTGTTCGAGCTCCTGATCCTGGAAGGCGCGCAGGCCGGCCTCAGTTGGGAGACGATCCTCAAGAAGCGGGACGGCTACCGGGCAGCCTTCGACAACTTTCGCCCCGATCTGGTTGCGGCTTACGATGAGAGGAAGGTAGAAGCCCTGCTGGCCGACCCGGGTATCGTGCGCAACCGGCTGAAGATAGCGGCTGCCATCGGCAACGCCCGGGCGCTACTGGCGGTGGTACACGAGTTCGGCAGCTTCGATGCCTACGTCTGGGGTTTCGTGGGAGGGAGGCCAAGGAAGAACCGATGGCGCTCGCTCCAGGAGATCCCATCCCGTACGGCGGAGTCCGACGCGATGAGCAAGGACCTGAAGCGCCGCGGCTTTCGGTTTGTGGGCTCCACGATCTGCTGCGCCTTCATGCAGGCCGCCGGACTCGTCAACGACCACACGGTCGACTGCTTCCGGTACCGCGAGGTAGGCTAACCCACCGCTCTTGGGAAGCCAGGCTAAACTCAGACGGGAATACTCCAACCGGGCCTCGTCGCGAGACCAGGCCGGTATGATGGGGCCTTGGGGGGTCTGGAGCGCGTCGACTAGGCCGCGGCTGCGCTCTCCTCCCTGAACATCAAGAAGCCAGCCACAGCGAGCGCCGCCGCCGCGATGATACCCACGTAGAAGGCAAATCCCATGTGGCTGGACTCATTCGCGAGCTTGATCAGCACAAACAGCAGGGCAGCCACGCCAGCGCCCAGGTGAATCTTGGGCCAGGTGACGCCTCCCACGTTGTCCGGAACAGCCACCGTCCCAAGATTCTTCACGACGACCACACCCGCCATTGCCAGGCCGACGAGAATCGCCAGGATTGACCAGATCGCCCCAGGCGACTCCCATCCGTTGCGGCTGTAGGTGCCGAGAGGCCCGAGGTCGACGCTATACCAGGGCAAGAACCCGACTATGAACAGGACCACGCCCGCTGGAAGGATGATCTTCTCCCCGACGCTCAGGGCATTGAACTTCTCAATCCATTTCTCCATCCGTGCCTCCTCAAGAAAGCCAGTCGGATCATCCCAAATCCGAGAACCGCCAGGTTGCCGACGGCCCGATCCTCATGACCGTCGCTGGGCTGTCACAAAACTAGTCATTACGGGCTACGATGTCAATCGGCTTTCCCCATATTTGGGGGAGAAGTGAGAAAGTCCTAGCAGAGTGCTGATAAACCCAGGTGGGCCGTTCGTGGTTCGACAGGCTCAGGACGAGCGGAATTTGGGAACCGCTCGTCCTGAGCCTGTCGAAGGGCAAGCGGCGACTTTTTCAGCACCCCGCCCAATCCGTCGCATCGACTGCCCGGCTCCCCAACCCCCTCCATCCGGCCGTCCAGCATCGAGGCCTACCGGCGCACCGGCACCGTCTCCGCGTTCACGGTGTCCGGGAGGCTATAGCGCCGGAAGCTGAGCATGGCCACGAAGACGGCCAGGCCGGCCACCGGCCCTACCAGTCGTATCCCCAGAGGGTCATCGGCGGTGCCGCCCAGGAGCAAGAGCCCCGCCAGGATGGCCGGGAACAGGGCCGACGCCATCTTCTCCAGGGTGGCCTGGGTGCCGTAGTACATCGCCTCTCGACGCATGCCCGTCCGCAGCTCATCGTAGTCGATGATGTCGGCCATGAGGGCGTTGGGGAAGGTGAACACCGCCGCCATGGGCACGCCCAGGAACGGGACAAAGAGGAAGGCCTGCGCCACCTTGGGGATGACGGGGAGGAAACCCATGAAGAACATCGTCGGCAGGTAGAGGGCGCCCAGGAGCATGGCCGTCCCGTACACCCAGGCCTTCCCCTTCAGAATCGCCAGTCGATAGACGAAGGGCAGCGACGCCAGCACTACGACGATGGCCCCGGCGGTGAGGACCGCGACGTAGAACCCCTCCTGCTCCTTGCCCAGCACCTCCGTCACGTAGTAGGGGAGCGCCGCCAGGAGCAGAGAGACCCCCATGTTGAAGAAGATGAAGGTGGGGAGGAAGTAGAGGAACTGGTCGTTGCTGAAGGTGGTGCGGAAGGCCTGTCGCAGGTCCAGGCGAGCGGGCGGCTGCTCCACGCGCACCCGTCGCCAGGCGCCGCCCAGGGCCAGGTAGCGCGAGGCCAGGGCCAGAACTGCCATCACCGCGGCCATCGCCTGAAAGCCCCACAGTTCCTTGATGACGCCGCTGCCTGTCAGGGCGAGGGCCGCCCCCACGGTGCCGAAGAAGACCTGCCAGGTCACCACGCCCACCCGCTCCTTCGACGTGACCGCGATCTCAGGCAGGAGCGACTCGAAGGGGCCGCCGGAGAGGGTGCTGAAGAGGTGAAAGCCCTCCAGCACTGCGAACAGGTAGAGGGCATTGGCGATGGTCTCGTGATTGTCGGGAGGCATCCAGAAGAGCACGAAGAACAGCGCCCAGAAAGGCGTGGCGAAAAGAACGAAGGGGATGCGCCGGCCCCAGCGGCTGGTAGTGCGGTCGCTCCAGTAGCCGATGAGAGGGTCGTCGAGGGACTCGATGATGCGGGCCACCGTGAAGATGGCGCCGACGGCGACGATGGAGGTGCGGCGGGCGACATCGGTCTCGTCCTGAGGCGGTGCGAAGAAGAATATGAGCCAGAGGTCCTTGGTGCGCGAGATGACGTTGCCCGCGAACGAGCCCGAGGCGTACAGGAGCATGTTGCGGCGCGGTAGTTCCCCAGCGACGGCCATGGCTCACTCCGCGGCCAGAGTAGCAAATCGGCAGGCCGCCGACGAGAGGCGTCCAGAAGGGCAGCAGGGGCTATCCCTCAACAGGTGTCCGTTTCATAATCAACAGCAGCCGGAGCCGACTCACCAGTGATTGTGTTAGGAGGAGAAGGCTATGCCTTGGGAAGACCTCAAGCCGATCTTCCGTCCAGAAACCGTCCACATGGGGGTGCTGAGAGCAGACCCGGAGAAGTGCACGCGGCCTCGCGGCTCAAAGTGCCAGTTCTGCTGGGACAACTGCCCCCTTCGAGCCTGGGAGTTGCAGGAAGGCGACGCCCCGCGCATGAAGGAGGGGCATGATTGCTTTAGCTGCTACAACTGCATGGTGGCTTGCCCGAGGAAAGCCATCTCGGTTGTTGAGCCGTACCACGTCGATGAGGGTTTCTACAAGACTGAGCCTCATCCGCTGCCGGCCAAGCTGCCCCTCGAACCCCGGGACGCCGAGGGGAATCCCGACCAGTGGAACGCCATCGAGAGGGCGGTGTTCCACCGGCGCAGCGTTCGAAACCTCAAGGACACGCCGGTACCCGAAACCCTTGTCCGAAGGGTGCTGGAGGCGGGCCGGTTCGCGCCCAGCGCTGGCAACTCTCAGCCCTGGAAGTTCATCGTCGTCACTGACCAGGCCCTCATCCACGAGATGAACGAGGGCATTTACGGTGCCCTGTCCATGTTCTACAACATGTACAAGGACGACGAGATGGTGAAGCTCCTCGCCGCCGGCTACGAGGCCAGCCCGACGCCGGGGACGTATGATCCCCGCATCATTCTGGGCGGGATGGGGAGCGTCACCAAGAGGAACGGACCCGTGTTCCTCAACGCTCCGGTGGTGATCCTGATGGCCTGCGACGAGCGCTGCATCGGCGGCCCCGAGATCAACGCTGGCATCTGCGGCCAGAACATGAGCCTCGTGGCCAACTCCTTGGGCATCAAGTCCTGTTGGGTGGGCTTCAGCCAGGTAATCAATAACCTGCCCCCTCTCAAGGAGAAGCTGGGCATAGACTACCCCTGGAAGATCATGACCGCCCTCGTTCTGGGATACCCCCGCTTCAAGCAGGAGGGCGTGGTGCCCAGGGAGTTCCGGCCCATCACCTGGTTCCGCGAGGGAGCCGGCAGTCCCGAGGTAGAGGAGTAGGCCGCGGACAAAAAGCGACCGGCCCGAGCCGGTTGCTCGGTCGCAGAGCAGCCACCTAAGAGGCCGATAGGCCTGCCGCCTCTATCCTTCCTCTATCCGGCCGTCCAGCATCCTGATGATGCGGTCGGCGCTGGCCGCGATGCCCGGATCGTGGGTGACCATGATAATGGTAAGGCCGTGCTGGTGATGGATGCCCTCCAGGGCCTCCATCACGTTACGGCCGGCCTTTGAGTCGAGGTTGCCGGTCGGCTCGTCGGCGAGCAGGATGGGCGGGTCGTTGCTCAGGGAGCGGGCGATGGCCACCCGCTGACGCTCGCCGCCCGAGAGCTGCGGCGGGCGCCGCCGGGCCTTGTCGGTCAGACCCACCAGCTCCAGGAGATGGAGCGCCCTCCGGCGCCGCTCCCTCATGCCCAGGCCCGTCTCGTACATGGGTACCTCCACGTTCTCGACCGCCGTCAGGTTGGGGAGCAGATTGTGGAGCTGAAAGACCAGCCCAACCGTGCGGGCACGGTACCGGCTCAGGTCATGCCGGCTGGTGATATCCTCGCCCAGGACCACGATGCGGCCGGAGTCGGGTCGCTCCAGGGCGGCGATTAGGTGGAGGAGGGTGGACTTGCCGCATCCCGAGGGGCCTGTGACAGCTACGAACTCCCCCTGGACCACGCTGAAGCTGGCGCCGTCCACAGCCCGGGTCTGTCCTTGATCGAAGGTCTTCACCAGGTCGACGACTTCGACGGCAGGCGGTCTTTCACTCATAGCGGATAGCCTCGGCCGGCGAGAAGCGCGCCGCCCGGTACGCGGGGTAGATCGCCCCCAGTACGGCCACGCCTACGCCCACCAGGATGCCCCGTATGAAGACGTCCGGCGTGTACTCCGGCGAGATAAAGGCACGGATGGTGGGCAGGAGGACAATGAAGCGAGTCAGCAACACCGCCACGGCTGATCCGAACACGGAGGCGATGATGCAGAGCATGATCGCCTCCCCCACTATCATCTGTAGGATACGGCGCGTACGCCAGCCCACGGCCCGCAGTATGCCGATCTCCCGCGTCCTCTCGAAGACGGCCATGACCATCGTGTTCATGACGGCGATGCCGCCGATGAAGACGGCCAGGATAGAAATGCCCAGGTTGAGGGCATCGATCATCTGGAGCCCCTGATCCACATCCGAGACGTCGTTCACGCCGCGCAGGGTAGCCAGGTCCGGGTGGTCAGCTTCGATGCGCGCCGTAAGGGCAGCCAGATCGGTACCGGGCCTGACCTTGACGTACAGGAGCGTGTAAAGTCCCTCCTTGCGCTCGTACTCCCACACGGTGGAGATGGGGAGCACAGCCCCGCCGTCCAGATACACCGCGCCTGTCCGGTAGATACCGACCACCCTCAGGGTTTGGTCCCGGACCACCACCTGGCCTCCCACCCGGGCGTTCAACTGCTTAGCCGCCTCAGGGCCCAGCATGATCTCGCTGCGGGCACCCGGAGCGAGCTGCTGTCCCTCGACGATGGGCAGGTCGAAGAAGTCCAGGTCGTTGGGATCGATGCCCACTTGGACAAAGTAGGGGTTGGACCCCACCTTGGAAAAGGCCAGCAGAACCCCGCTGATGTGCGCGACTTCAGGGTAGTTCTCCACCTTCTGTAGGTCACTGGCCGTAAGGGTGCTGAAGGTCAGGTCGGAGCTGCCCTGACGGCCAACAGCGAAATCGCTTGCGCCAGCCGTCAGCAACTGGCCGGCGGAAGACTTCAGGCTGGTGGTGATGATCCCCAGCGCCACCACCGCGGCGATGCCGATGCTGATGCCCAGGACCGTGAGGCCGGTGCGGATCTTCTGACGGATCAGGTTCCGGAAGACCAGTAGGATGAAGGGCATAGCGGCACCCCCGGATGTGAGAAGAATCGAACGGCACCCCCATTCTAGCTCCTAGGCCGCCATGTTCGTCCAGTAACGATCTCCCTTACGCCCGGTACCGCTCGTCTTCGGCGTAGCGACTGTCCAGCCCGACCAGGGCGTTGAACTCCTCGAAAGGCATGACGGCGGGACGCCTCTCGTTCTTGACGCGGGATCCGGACCTAGGCAAGGGGCTAGGTCTGACCACTCCGAGTTAATGCCCTTTTAATCTTCGTCCCCTATACTGATTATGAGGGGCATTTTGCGCCCAACAGCCATGCGTGTGCTTGTAGTCGAAGACCAACATCGGATCGCCGACTTCATATCAAGAGGGCTGTCCGAACAGGGTTATGCCGTCGACGTAGCCTACGACGGCGATGAGGCATTGCAGTGGGTGGGCGCGGCGGAGTTCGACGTGATCGTCCTTGATGTGATGCTTCCCGTTCGAGACGGCATCGAGGTCTGCCGCACATTGCGGGAACGGGGGCTGCGGACGCCCATCCTTATGCTAACTGCCAGAGACGCCGTGGAGGACCGGGTTCGGGGACTGGACAGCGGTGCTGACGACTATTTAGTGAAGCCGTTCGCGTTTGTCGAGTTACTGGCACGCCTTCGAGCGCTCACTCGGCGGGAGCCGGCTGCCCTAGGAACAGTCCTGCAGGTGGGCGATCTAATCCTCGATACAACAACCCGGGAAGCATCCCGACAAGGGATGTCCCTGGAGCTCACGAGCAAAGAGTATGCACTCCTCGAATACCTAATGCGTCACCCTAACCAGGTGCTTACCAGAACGATGATCGCCGAGCACGTGTGGAACTATGACTTTGACAACGCCACGAACGTCATCGATGTGCACATCCGCAACCTGCGGCGGAAGATCGACGATCCGTTCCCGACAAGGTTGATCCAGACTGCACGAGGCGCCGGCTATCGAATCTCCGCCCGGCAGTCGGTGTGATTGTGCTGATCCTTCGCTCAGTCCGCCTCCGCCTGACGCTGTGGTACGTCCTCTTGTTGGCCATTATCCTGGCGGCGTTCAGTGCCGGGGTCTACCTAACATTGCGTCATAACCTCTACGCCAACCTAGACGACTCGATCGAGAATCGCGCCAACGTCCTCTCGAGCATCATGCGATACGAAGAGGGCCAGCCCACTCTGGCTGGCCGCGTCTCGTCGGAAGACCCGAACGAAGGCGAGCGCTTTGTTCGAGTCTTCAATGACTCGGGAGAGGTGACCTTCGACAATAGCGCCGTGGCGGGCGGTGTCCCAATTGATCAGCGGGCTGTCGAAAGCGCCCTTCAGGGGAAATCAAGTACCCGTTCCCTCAGCCTCGCCGATGAGGGCCTGCGGGTGAGAACCCTACCCATTGAGCGAGACGGCCGGATCGGCGGCGTGCTGGAGATGGGCCAATCTCAGGATGACGTGGCCGATACGCTTCAGACCCTCCTGTTCATTGTGGGCATCGCCTACCCGGCGACCCTGGTTGTGGCAAGCCTTGGCGGGGTCTTCCTGGCCGGGCGGGCCCTCTCACCCGTCGACAGAATGACCCGTCTGGCGCGCCGCATATCGGCCGAGGATCTAGGCCAGCGGCTCAATCTCCGGTCGAGCGATGACGAGGTCGGACGGCTGGCGCGTACCTTTGATGAGATGATCGCTCGGCTGGACAACGCCTTCCGCCGCCAGCGTCAGTTCACGGCTGACGCCTCACACGAACTCAGGACGCCACTGACCGCCATCAAAGGACAGATCGACGTCGCCCTCCAGAGACGGCGCGACCCCGCGGCTTACCGACAGGCACTTCAGGTCGTCAACGAAGAGGTGGACCGCATGATGCGGTTGCTGGGCAGCCTGCTCACCCTGGCTCGCGCTGATGCGGGCCAGATCCCCCTGGCATTCGAGGCCGTCAGTCTGCCCGACGTGGTTGGCGCCGCCGTTGAGCAGGTGCGCCCCGCGGCAAGCGAGCGGGGCATCGAGCTCCAACTGGTCTCCAGCCCGGCTGTCACCTTGCGGGCGGACGAAGATCTGCTGCTCCAGCTTCTGCTCAACCTCCTGGACAACGCTGCCAAGTACACCCCGGCGGGCGGACAAGTCACTGTAGGCTGGAACGTAGACGCCGGGCAGGTTGAACTTTGGGTCCGGGATACCGGCATCGGCATTGCTAGCGAACACCTTCCGCATCTCTTCGACCGTTTCTACCGAGTGGACAGGGCCCGCAGTCGCGCTGAGGGCGGGGCGGGGCTGGGGCTAGCGATCAGCCGTTGGATCGCAGAAGCTCACGGCGGCTCCATCTCTGTCGAGAGTGCCCCAGGGAGGGGGTCAACTTTCGCGGTCACGCTCCCCATCGACAGCCGATAGCAGGCCCTCCGCTACCTCCACACTTCATCCTCTCTTAATCCGAGCACCCCAGAATGGTCTGGGATGTCTCCCCGAAAGGAGGACATTACGCATGAATCGATACGTTGTGTTGCTGGCAGTTTCGGTCATGGCGGCGGTGCTGCTCGCCGCGTGCGGAGGGGGAGGTGCCAAACAGACGGCCCCTACTGCAAACCCGGCGGATTTCCAGGCCAAGGTGGACAATCGCTTCTACCCTCTGATGTCGCCTACTGCCAAGACGTACGAGGGCGAAGAGCGTGATCCTGACACAGGCGAGGTCAGCAAGACCCGGGTCGAAGAGAATGTCGCGACAAAGACGGACACCGTGGCGGGCGTGGAGGTCACCGTGGTCGAGGCCAGGGAGTACAAGAACGGGGAACTGGTCGAGTCGACGCTGGACTACTTCGCTCAGCACCGCGACGGCTCGGTCTACTACTTTGGTGAGCGCTTAGATGACTACGAGGGAGGGAAGGTCGTCGGCCATAGCGGCCAGTGGCTGGCCGGCGAGGGAAAGAACCAGCCGGGGGTCTTCATGCCCACCCAGCCCACGCTCGGCCTCACCTTCGAGCAGGAGAAGGCCCCCGGAGTGGCTGAAGACAGGTCCAAGATCGTTGCCGTGGACCAGAGCGTTAGCACGCCTGCCGGCTCGTTCAACGCCTGCATCAAGGCGGAGGACTTCAATCCGCTAGACAAAGCGACCGAGTTCAAGTACTACTGCCCCGGCGTAGGTATGGTCCGCGAGGAGTTTCCAGGAGGTCACCTCGACCTCATCAGCTACGAGTGAGCCGAATCTTAATGCTCACTTCACGGCAGTTTAATGGAAGCGCCCTAGGCTGCACCTAGGCCCTCGAAGTCCGGAAAGGAGGAACAAATGACCTTCGGAAAGCGCATCTACTGGGTGGCAGCCCTGGTGGCGGTGATGGCCTTAGCCGGCGCCGGCGTTGCAGTGACCTCCCGCATCACCTCGGCCAGCGAGCCCGACCCCACACCTGCCGTCCAGACTGGCGGTCAGCAGGATGAGGCCGATGACGCCGGGGAGCATGCCGCGAAGGGGCCGGATACCGACACCCTCGACGAGCAGAGCGGCCCTCAAGACCAGGCGGATGAAGCCAGCGAAGGCACAGACACGGTAGTGCTGTGTTCTGACCAGGCGGGTGCCGACGACGATGCGACGGAAGCGAAGGGGGAACCTGACGCTGACAACATCCAAGAGCAGTGTGGCCTACAGGACGAGGCCGGCGATGCCGCCGGGCGCTAGCGACGGCAGCATAGTGGCCGTCGACTCGGACGACTAGCGTCGCCTGGCGCTCGCTTGTCAGGCTGAGGGGGCCGGCTTGCCGGCCCCCTGGCCGCTTTGCCGTAGGGATCAGCCTCTTGAAAAAGGCGTCTCTTGCACGCCCAAGCTGAACCGAGGTGCCCATATTCGTCCAATGGTCAGGGGCTCCTACGGTTTGTACCGCTCATCTTCGGCGTAGCGACTGTCCAGCCCGACCAGGGCGTTGAACTCCTCGAAAGGCATGAGGGCGTCCGCGATGCCCTCCGTAGTCCCGCGCGCCCGGATCTCGGCGTAGGTGCGCTCCAGGGCGCGCGCGGCCGAATAGAGTCCGGAGAGCACGAAGCCCACGCTGTAAAACCCCATCTCCACCAGCTCCTCCAGGGAGCAAAGGGGCGTCCGGCCCCCTTCAATGAGGTTGACGGCCAGCGGCCCGGGGAGCTCCCGGCCTATGCGACGCAACTCGTCGCGGCTGCGCGGCCCCTCGACGAAGAGGACGTCGGCGCCCGCCTCCTTGTAGAGGCGAGCGCGGCGGATGGCCTCCTCCAGCCCGTGGGTCTCCAGGGCGTCCGTCCGGCCAACAATGACGAAAGGCGCCTCGCCGCGGGCGTCTCTGGCGGCACGCAGCTTCGCCGCGTGCTCCTCGGCGTCGATGACCTGCTTGTCCCGCATGTGGCCGCATCTCTTGGGCCAGCGCTGGTCCTCCAGGATGACCCCCCGTGCGCCCATGCGGATCAGCTCGCGGACCATGCGCTGTACGTTCAGGGGCCCTCCGTAGCCGGTGTCGCCGTCCACGATGACGCCGATGCCGACGGCGGCGGTGACCCGCCGGGCCACGTCCAGGACCTCCGTCTGGGTGAGCAAGCCGAAGTCGGGCTCTCCCAGGTGACTGGCGGCCACACCGTACCCGGTAAGAACTACGGCCGGGAAGCCGACCCTTTCCGCTATCTTTGCGGAGAGGACATCGTAGACGCCGGGTGTCACCATCACTTTGCCTTGGGAGATCAACGGGTGCACCTGAGCCTGTGCCATCTCTCGCCTCCTTGTTGGACAGCCTCTCCTCTCGCCGGGCCGCCTCATCTTGCCAGTCGGCGCCCCGACGCCGTTCCGTCACCACCCACACCACGCTGCGGTAGATTATAATGGGCGCCGGAGCGGGTTATCCCCGCATCAGACAGAGAAGTGAGGATCGACATGAAGAAAGCTCTTCTGGCTTTGGCGCTCCTGGCGTATGCCGTGGTCCTGGCCGCCTGCGGGGGCGGCGAAGAGAAAGAGCAGGGAGTTCAAACACCGACGGGACCCGTCAAGATCGCCCTCTGGCACTCCGAGACTGCCGCCAACCAGGAGTCTATCCAGCGCCTGGTCGACCGGTTCAACGCTTCCCAGAGCGAAGTCCAGGCCGAGGTCGCCTTCCAGGGAGGCTACGTCGACCAGCTAAACAAGACCGTGGCCTCGCTGGGAACTGGCAACGCACCGAACCTGATCCTGCAGGATGGGAACCACACGCAGTTCTTGATCGATAGCGGGGCTGTGACCCCCGTCCAGACCTTCATCGACCAGGAAGGCTACGACCTCTCAGACTTCGACCAGAAGGCGGTGGACTTCTGCACCATCAACGGCCAGATGTACACCATGCCCTTCACCATCTCCGTACCCATGATCTTCTACAACAAGCTGCCCTTCCGGGAGGTGGGCCTGGACCCCGAGCACGCACCCGCCACCCTGGAGGAGGTGCAGGCGGCCTCGGAGAAGCTGCTCAAGAAGGACAGCGCCGGAAACGTCACCCGCAGCGGCATCGTCCTGGAGATCAATGACTGGTACGTCTGGCAGATCCACGCCCTCCAGGGCGAGCTGGCGGTGGACAATGGGAACGGGCGCGAGGGCCGCGCCACCGAGGCCATCTTCAACGGGCCCACCGGCCAGCGCCTTTTCCGCTGGTGGGACGACATGATCGACCAGGGGCTGGCCTACAACGTCGGACGCAACCCCAACGGCATCGACAACTTCATGGCTTTGGCCAGCGGCCGCGCGGTGATGACCCTGACAGCCTCCTCGGCCCTGCGCTCGGTGGTGGACGTGCTGGAGAAGGGCATGGAAGGCGTCGAGCTGGGGACAGGTCTCTTCCCCGGCTTCGCGGACGGAAAGGGAGGGCCGGAAATGGCCGGCCTCTTCCTCTGGATCCTCAACGGCGGGCCCGAAGAGGAGCAGGAAGCCACCTGGAAGCTGGTCAAATGGCTGATGGAGCCCGAGCAGCAGGCCGACTGGTTCGCTGGCAGCGGCTACCTGCCGGTCAGCCAGTCCGCCTATGACTTGCCGCCGGCGCAGCAGGTCATGGAGCAGTATCCCCACTTCCGCAAGCCCGTGGAGGCATACCGGCAGGCGCCCTCGACGCTGGCCACTCGCGGGCCCCTCATAGGCCCCATGGCCCAGGTGAGCGAGGCCATCAAACACGCCGCCGAGGAGATGGTGCTGGGCGGTAAGGACCCCATCGACGCCCTGAACGAGGCCGCCGCCGCCGCAACGCAGGCCATCCAGGAGTACGAGAAGCGTGTCAATCCGTAAGGCATACGAGTAGGGCGCGACGCATCCTCCTCCGAGCGAAGACCAGGGTCAGGGGCTGAGGACCGGGCGTAGTAGCCTTCTCCTTCGGTCACGGGCACTTCGCCTACGGAGCCAGCGATGTCGTTGTCGACGGCGAGACGGTGAAGGCGGACGAGCGCCGGGCCAGAGGCGTGCACGCCAACGCGGCCATGCGCGTCGATCCCCACCTGGGCAACACGTGCCTGTCGGACATCACAGGCGGAAGCGCCGTGTTCTATGACACGCAGGTCAAGCTGGTGAAAGCGTAGTCCACGTGAGCCACTCAGGCCACGGGCACTGGCCGCAGAGCTCCCCTGCACGGCGTTAGCCTCTATTTTCCTGTATCATGTCAGATTCTCCTGGGCATTGTCCTGTGGTGCAGCTTCGTGGCCAGCAGAAGAAACAGGACAGTAAAGGCAATCAGGACCGAAAGGTCGACCGCCATTGGCAGGTGCCCCCGGCCCTGGACGCAGCCGCGGGCAATATCGGTGAAGTAGGTCAGAGGCGAGATGTAGGCGATCGCCTGTCCCCAGGCGGGGAGCTC
>Ga0315277_10000897_pt1 | contig 45046 bp, 34 predicted proteins | sample YL17G05_15_MG_FD_203695 | JGI IMG/M metagenome (GOLD analysis project Ga0315277, IMG submission 203695) | Sediment microbial communities from Yellowstone Lake, YNP, Wyoming, USA - YL17G05_15 | ecosystem: Environmental > Aquatic > Freshwater > Lake > Sediment | place: USA: Wyoming | collected... | reverse complement strand
TGGACCACAGCGACTTCAGTCGCTGCAGTCGCGTGGGTGGGAGCAGCTTTGCCAGACCTAACCGGAGTTTCCAGGCTTCTTGCGATCCTCTCCCTGCTTCTCCTCACGCTCTCCCTGATCTTAGCCATTGTCTCAATGAAGCGTATGTTGGATGCCTCGTCGAATGAATGGGACCTCTCCCGCTCAGGGCGATCCCTCAAATTGGTTGAGATGTTCGAAAAAGGCGGGGCGTCCAAGGAGTTCGTTTCTCGCAAACGAACTGAACTCAGAGGGATATTCGAAAGGGCGCTCCTGAAAAGCAGCAGCTATTATGGTAGCACGTTCTTCAATGTGCCAGCGACCTGGCATACCGCGTTGCTTGCCCTTGGTATCGCCGTCTACGGGATTTCTCAATTGGCTGTACCTCTCTTTCCGCCATGAATAGTCAGCAAACGGTCTCCATTTCACCCCTCCCCCAAATCCATTATGGAGCCTTATTGTGCTAATAAAATTTTCGGTTATTTATCTGTGGGGGTGCGAGGGAGGCGTAGTGCTGAAATCGATCAAACGCAGTGTGTAGGCTCAATCAAGAGAAGACCTTACAGTTATAGAATTAGTGGGGTTGTGAAACTCTCACCGATTATGGGGATCCTTCGGAATTATTATTTGAATATGAATAAATAACCAAAATCCTCATCTGGACTTAAATTGATGTTTTCTCTTTTATAAGAGTCTTAAATTTCTATTATTGATTTATAATATGTAAGGTGTTTTTATTCATCAATACTACTCACAGTAGTTGATAGCTTTGCCCAATCTACCCATAGCTTATCAATTTTTGTTTCGGGATTTAAAAATCCAATCCCAACTCGACCAGTTGGTAAAGAGGAATAATCCGTCATATTCCAGACAAGCGTCCCATTAATATAGTATTTCAATTTACCAGCAATTGCTGTAATCTTTAAGGTATTCCACATCCCCTTTTTTATGGCTGTAGTTGTACTAATCTTTAGTTTGTTAACAATATAATTGTTAATTTTATGAACTCGAAAATTACCCTTATTATCATACCAGAATTGATAGCCGCTTTTCCACTCATTTCGATAGTCACGGAAAGTTGGATTACCTCGCACCATTACCAAACCCCAACCCGGTCCAGTGATTTTCAACCGTACTTCATATGTCAGAGTCGGATAGTTATTGATATGATTAACTGAAGCCAAGCATGCCCCCAAGATTTTAATCCCGCAGCCCTTCGTAGTAAGGTAATTCGAACTTTCGATGTACCATAAATGATCTTCGGAAACTATCCATCCATTGGCATTGCTATTAAATGGTGAATAAAAGCCACTAATTGCAGCTGGTGTATTTAAATATTGTTGGTTGTGATGTTGTTGTTCTGCATGGCTAACACCTATGCTTCCATTAAGTAGCATAGTAAATATAGTTGTGATGATTGTAATGTTAATTTTTATCTTCTTATGCATTTCAACCTCCTTTTCTCCCGTCTACCAACAAGTAAAATAATCCGGAAAATAACGTGTTTAAGCACGAAAAAGGATTATCTATACTCATTATTAATGGATTGGAAGAGGAGAACTGTAACTGTTTTAATATGTTAAAGTTATTGTAGCACATTTGTGCAATTTTATAGAACCACCAAATTTCGGAGTATTGGGAGATATTATAAAAAGAGAGGAGACCTGCGGTCGCAGTCTCGGCGGGGTTAGGAGATCCAGCCAAATCAGGGAGGAGGAAATGATATAATGACAATACAAGATTTGCCTAGACATATAGACCTTAAGATGACTATGACCTTTCGCCTTCGCTCAGGGCAGGTTTACACGCATGTCGTAAAGCGGGCGGTGGTATGTTCACCGTTAGATCTTATCAATCCTGGAATTAAACCATTAAAATTGTAGAATAATGAGTTAGTCGAAGCAACCACCGCGGATGAAAGGATAAATGGCAGAATGAATCGAAAAAGTGATGTTGATGTAATTCTAATTGCAGCAACCAAGCAATATAAGATGGTACGACAAGATTTCGAGAAAGCTTTACGGGATAAATCTCTTGATCTCCGAGTTCCTGTAAAGAACCTTATGGAAAATTTACGTAGCGCCCTTGACTATATGGCGCACGATATATATGAGTCATGTTGTAAATCACCTCGAGCAGCTAGTGGACAATCAGATCCAAAAAATATATACTTCCCTTACGGACAAACTGAGGCTGATTTCAAAGCAAGGGCAGAGAGTTCTTTACCAGGCCTTGCCAGTAACGCACCAAACGTTTATAAAATGCTTCTTTCGATCCAGCCTTTTTTTTGCGGTGACTCTTGGCTCTACGATATGTGCGTAATCCTAAACGAAAAGAAGCACGACCGGCTAAAAGCGCAAGAGCGGTTAGAGAACGAGACTTACACGGTAGAGAGCCAGCACGGTAGTGTAACTATTCCTGTCAATAATCCTAACATCAAAGTAACCTCTCTTCCTGGCGCGGTGAAGATATTTGGTGTCCCAGCAGAATTTCGAGAGGATGGAATTCATACCGCACCTTCAGATAAATTGAAACACACCCGCACTAAATGGGTCGCCTTCACTTTCATAGACACAAATGTGAATGTGATTAATTTACTCGACAAAGCCACAGCGGGAATTAACAACATCGCTGAAGAACTCTATCAGAATATTTAGTGCTGAACATAACAACACCTGTACCTGGCCACCTTCGGCGTGGGTATGCTGCGGCACTTTGCAAAGTTACTTGCTATGATTGTTTTGAGTCTCGCCAATCCCGCCGCTGCCGTTGAGCCCATCCGTTGGGCCATTCACCTAATAACCAAAGCGGCTTGTACAATAATAGATGAGTCGTAAAATGATAGTTACAGTATGGAACAATGGTGGCACAGGTTACGGCATCAAAATTGATATGCCTGACCGAAAGAAGTTTTTCAAGAAGGAATGGAAGTCTGTAGTTCTGGAACTTGAAGGCGTGGGTTTACCAATTGAAGTCAACACGGATAAGCCATCGTTCTGGCACCCAGGGTGTGGAGAACTTATCAGTAAAGAAATTGGAGAATGGCTTGCGAAGAATGGATTGATCCCTTGGCCTTACCGTAAACCCCCGAAACTTCGGTTAGAGCCATTGTCAAATCGTCGTTTTCGGCTTTTTAAGCCTTAACAAAAAAGGCAGGTTATCCTGCCTCTCTGTGGAAATTCTTGTTCTGCACTTTACCCGACTCCCGACCGTAATGGCGAGGTGAACAGCAAATTCAATTGCTACCGCAGATATCATATTTGTAACTCCTTCTTGCCAGGCGGCAAAAACAAGCAGTAACACAGTGAGAAAAAGCGTCAGGAGTGTTTTTAAGTTGTAAAGGTTGCCATGACGGTCAGTAGCACCAGCACCCTTTTTATGGGGCGTCGGGAACCGAGTATAGTGCAGAACTGAACCAATGCCATTATACCAAATGCTACACCTCATGCGCTTCTGTAAGTCATATATCATCAATTGAAAAAGGCCGTGTAAGGTTCGCGCGGAGTCTTCCAGTCATAGGCCGTGACACAACATCGGCTCCAAGCGTACTGTGCCTCTGCCGCTGAAGGTATGCGCTGCTTCACCAGTAATGTGCGATAATTGGGAAGGCGTCTCGTCGGTCCCGCCGCTGCCGCTACCCACAGGGCGATTCGTGGACGCAACCGTTGGGTTGTTTCTCTCTCAATGAAGTAGGGACTTGTAAATACTATCGCGCCGTGATATTATTGTGCCGTGCTCGAATCGTTCGCTTCCCCTGAAACTAAGGAAATCTTCCTCGGTATCATCTCCACAAAGCTGCCAAGAGATATTCAACGCACCGCTCGTCGCAAATTGATCTATCTGGACGACGCCGAGGATCTGCAAGACTTACTTGCTCCTCCAGGCAATCGTCTTGAGAAATTGAAAGGTAATAGGTCTGGGCAGTATAGCATTCGTATCAACGATCAGTGGCGTATTTGCTTCGAGTGGGTTGATAACAAGGCCAGGAACGTCGAGATTGTTGACTATCACTCGTAAAGGTAGGTAAATATGGATAACACGCTTTCCCCTATTCATCCTGGTGAAGTCCTGCTTGAGGACTTTATGAAGCCGCTAGGTCTAAGTCAGTATCGCCTGGCGCATGATATCGGCGTTACACCCATTCGCATCAGTCAGATCGTTAATGGACAACGTGCAATCTCGGTTGATACTGCCATGCGCCTGGCTCGCTATTTTGGCACAAGTGCAGCAGTTTGGCTCCGGTTACAAGTTCGCTATGATCTTGAAGTTGCACAAGGTCAATTGAGCGACCGTATCAATCGGGAGGTGAAGGTTTTGCACCAGCCTGCAAGTCGCATTTAGTCAAGAGCGCAACCCGTTTTTCACCTTTGCCTCGCTCAGTCGCTATTTCCCTAATCTTACCTCCCTGCGCGACTTCATCGCTTCCGAAGATTATCTAGGTGGATTGAGAATCACCTTTCAGGGCAACCTGTATGGGCTGGGAGAGAACCGCGCTGAAAAGTTATCTGCCATGCTGGGTTTGTTGGGTCAAATCGAAGCTGAAATCCGCGCCAACGTCACCGACTACTAAGGCACGCGCGAATTCCACCGCAACTGGATCCATGAAGTCTTCAAAGATAAGGTGTTGAAATTTGACGCTGAAAACCCACGCGCCGCAGACGACGTGCAGTTTGAGCATTTCGTCTCTGCCAAAGATTGGTTTGCCTTCAACACCGTCTATGGCACAAGCGCTTCCGCGGTTGTTTTTTATACCCTGGTTAACCCTCACAATCCCCTCCAGCCCATTCCTGGCTGAGTTCGCCTCTTTTCTTCAAAGAAAGTTCGAATCTCTATCCGGTCGGCTGAAGGTATGCGCTGCTTCACCAGAAATGTGTGATAATCTAGAATAAGTCTCGCTGATCCCGCCGCTGCCGCCCTGGATTGTCAGCCCAGGACAGGCTGAGCCAAAACGTTAACCCGCTCATACCAGAGGCGGGACAGATCAATTACAATGGTTAATGTTTGCAACCAGTATGCTCTCTTTAATAATCAGCTTTCAGCAAAACCAGAAAACAAAGGAGAATAAAATGTCCACCCCAGAATCCCCCCAGCCTCAATTACCTAAGCGACCGTATCTTTTAGGAACCATGCTTAGATTGTGGATGATTTTCAGCGCAATGTCAGCATATATTTATTTCCGTTCCCTTTCAGGGGTATGGATTGCTATTTCTGTGCTGCATCACCCGGCATGGGCAGTCCCGTGGTTGGGCTTCTTATCTATCGTGAACTTCGTGTGTGTCGTCGCGATCTGGAAATGGAAGCGGTGGGGGATGTACGGGTTGGCTGCTTCAGCCACTGTGGTCTTCATCATCACAATGATAAGCCTCAACTTTTTTACTGCAATCATTTCGGTTAGTGGTGTGATCATTATTGGTCTTCTGGTTCGCAAGGTTTGGAGTCAATTGGATTAGATTAAGACAATGTGCGATGGCCTAACACTCCAATAAATAATCATCGCGATTGGAAGAGGCGGTATTCTCGTAAGAGAGCAGGGGCTAACACCGGCTGTAGCGTACAGCGGCTGCGCCGCTAGGAATCAGGCGCGATTTGCCAGAAATGCGAGATAATTGAGAAGGAGGAAACAGCCCTATCCAACCTTCGGCCACCCTCCCCATTTCTTAAGACGGAAATGGAGAGGGAGAATAATTGAAGGCGTTACTGAAAAAGCTGAGGTGAGGGGTAAACGCGGAGGGGCGCAGTGACAGAAATGAGGCGACAATAGGAGCGAGTATCGCCGGTCCCGCCACTGCCGCCCTGAACTTTTCCTCCCCCCTGCCTCTCCCCCTCTCGATCACCCTCTCTGGGTTAGGTTTGTCTCCAGGGTACTCGAACAACTGCCGGATGATCTCTCGCTGCAAGCTGATCTCCTCCCTCAGGTCATCTTCATTTATATCCACCGCCTCGATCTCCTCCAGCCTCTTCCTGTAGCTTTATCTGCCATGCATTCATTGACGTTGCCATACGGTGCCCCGCCTCTTCCTGCCATTCGAAATTCCTTTCCCCCCCTAAATTCCGACCAGAGATCGCTATCTCGCTTTCTCGCTTTGCACGTTCATTATAGAACATATATTCTTTTTATCAAGGGTGTTTTTAGGGTTACACAATCCTGGGGCTTCCTGATTGTTTTTGCCTCTGGTAAAACCGAACGGTTGTGCTATAATTACTCACTGTCACTCTATTTACAGCCTCTTCTATCTGGTTCAACATCACCCTTACTCAGAGTTCTTCGAGCCTATTCGTTTTCATTCGTTCCCCGTTTTTTTTACTCAAAATTAATTTAATAATCCCATGGACCTCACCGACGAACAGTGGTTCTTGATTGCGCATTCTTTCCCCCCGCCGGTACCCACAGGGCGCTTCGCTCTCATCCCAACTTGGTTACCCTGCAGAGTCTGATGAAGTCAATGATGTTTTTATAGTTTATAACAATGTAAGATTTCGCTGACAATAGAAGGGCAAACTTGTGGTTTAATAATACCAGTCCTAGCGTGAGGTATCACAATGAAGAATGCCGATAGAGCCAAGCCGAAGCAAGGTCAAGCACGTACAAAAGGTCATCTCCGATCGACAAAGAAGACTGGTTCGAAGGATGGGGTGAAGGAGCTAACCTGCCTTCACCTGATCCACCGTGACCTGGGGTTGAAATTATCAATCGATGAATTATGTAAGCGAATAATCAAGCACCTTGAACAGGCCATGCAGTTTCCGGAAGTAGCCGCGCCCGTGATCGAATTCGAGGGCAAACGGTTCACATCGGAGAGATACATTGAGGAATTGACGCATTGCCTCCAGGCAGAAATCAGATCAGGGATTAAATCCCTCGGGCACCTGTTGGTATACTATACCGAGGACAAACCTTTTTTGATCCCGCAAGAGCAAAACCTCATAAATGTTGTCGCCGAGACCCTGGAATTGTGTTTGGAAAGGAAGCAGGTGGAAGAGGGATTGCAGGCTATGCACTCGCGTTATGAAGCAATGCTGGCTTCCATTCCCGACATCATCATGGAAGTGGACTCCAATAAAGTATATACCTGGGCAAACAACGCGGGAAAGCAATTTTTTGGGGACAGAGTGATAGGGAAAGAAGCCTCATTCTATTTCGAGGGTGAGCAGGAAACCTATGAGCTTGTCCAGCCGATTTTTGCAGGCAGCGAAGACGTGATCTATGTTGAAAGCTGGCAGAGACGCCAGGATGGGGAAAAACGCCTGCTGGCCTGGTGGTGCCAGGTACTTAAAGATGCCAGGGGAAACGTTAGCGGGGCATTATCGACTGCGCGCGATATTACTGAATCTAAACAGGTGGTAGAGGATTTAAAGCATCGTGCTGAAGAATTGGATGCCCTGCAAAAAACAGTTCTCGAGATCACCGTCCCACACGACCTGTCTGCATTGCTCAAGGCCATTGTTGAACGGGCTGTACACCTTCTTGGTGTTAACAGTGGTGGATTGTATCTATGTGACCCCGTTAAACAGGAAGTACGTTGCGAAGTGAGCTATAACACTCCGATGGATTATACCGGTACCGTGCTCAAGTACGGGGAAGGTGCCGCCGGTATCGTCGCCCAGTCCGGCAAACCTTTGGTCATAGATGATTACCGTTCATGGTCAAAGCGGGCTCACGTTTTTGATGAAAAACCACCCTTCTTTGCCGTACTCAGCGCGCCTATGCTCTGGCAGGGGAAGGTGACAGGGGTAATCCATGTCCTGAGCGATGATGAGAAGCGGCCCTTTTCACAGGCTGACCTTGAGCTGCTGACCCAGTTTGCAGGGCACGCGGCAATTGCATTGGAGAATACACGCCTGTATGACCAGGCTCAGAGAGAGATTGCCGAGCGTAATCAAGTAGAAACGGCGCTGCGTGAATCGGAGACACGTTACCGCACACTTTTTGACCAGTCACCGTATGGTGTCCTGCTTATCAACCCTGAAACCATGCTCCCCATTGAATTCAACCAGATGGCTCCTCAGCAACTGGGATATTCCCGGGAGGAGTACACTCACCTGCGGATCTCTGATTATGAGACCATCGAAAAACCAGAGGAGACAGAAGCGCACATCAAAAAAATAAAGCGTGAGGGGGGTGATGATTTTGAAACTCAACATTGCACCAAGCAGGGGGAAATCAGGGACGTACATGTGACGGTGCAGACGCTTGAACTGGCCGGTCACCCTGTGCTCAATTGTATTTTTCGCGACATCACCGAGCGCAAGCGTGCGGATGAAGCCCTGCGAAAAGAACAACAATTATTGGAGAAAACTTTTTCCAGCCTATCGGATGCCATTTTCATTATTGATGCCAATACGACCGAGATCCTGGACTGCAACCCTGCCGCCTCCCATATATTTGGTTACAACCGCGATGAAATGATGGGACAGACGACAACTTTCCTCCACGTCGATGAGGCAACGCTTGAAGAGTTCAGACGGCAGTTGTACCCGGCTGTGGAAGAGAAAGGGTTCCTGTTCCTGCCTGAGTTCCGTATGAAGCGCAAGGATGGGACGGTTTTCCCCACCGAAAACAACGTTATGCCACTCAATGACGAACAGGGAAAACGGATTTGCTGGGTGAGTGTAGTGCACGATATCACCCACCGCAAGCAGGCAGAAACAACCTTACAAGAGACCGAGGTACGCTATCGCGCCCTGGTGGAACAGATTCCCGCCATCATCTACACGGATTCGGCGGAAAAAATTGGCCACACCTTTTATATCAGCCCACAACTAAAAACAATATTGGGCTATGACATGGAAGAGTGGATAGCTGACGATGACCTGTGGCTCAAGATTCTCCACCCGGATGATCGCGAGGCTGTATCGAAAGAATACAAACGTGCTACCAAGGTTGGAATGCCATTCGTCGCTGAATACCGAATGGTCACTCGGAATGAAAATTTGGTGTGGATCCACGATGAGGCTGTATTAATTCGTGACCAATCGGGGCATCCCTTGTTCTGGCAGGGGATAATGCTTGACATCACTGAACGCAAGCAGGCGGAAGAGGCGATGAGGGAGTCAGAATCAAAATTCCGCACGCTGGTGGAACAGGTCTCTGCCGCCATTTATCTAAATAAAACTGATGAAACCTACACACCGATCTATATGAGCCCGCAGATTCAAGCTATATCCGGATACCCGGTCGAAGAGTGGGTGAAAGATGCTGGATTATGGGAGAGGTTGATACATCCAGAGGATCGAACCCGCGTGCTCAAAGAACGACAACTTACCAATACAACCGGCGATCCATTTAAGATCGAGTATCGCTTGATCGCCCGTGATGGTCGCGAGGTATGGATTCAGGACGAGGCGGTATTACTAAAGGAAGAGGCAGGCAAACCTCCGTTCTGGCAGGGGATCATGTTCGACATCACAGAGCGCAAGAAGGCGGAGGAGGAAATCCTGCGCCGGGCACAGGAAGCAGAAACCCTGCGCCAGGCTGCCTCCGTGGTGACTTCCACTCTCCAACAGGACGAGGCTATCGAACTTATCCTGCAGCAGTTGGCGCGCGTGGTACCTCACGACAGTGCCTCGGTGCAATTGCTGTATGAGGGGTATATGGAAATCGTTGGGGGACTCGGCTGGCCTGACCCACAGGCTGTAGTGGGTATGCGCTTCCCCATCCCGGGCGACAACCCCAACACCCTGGTTGTGCAGCAGCGCCAGCCGCAGATCCTAGGCGATGCACCGGCAGTCTATCCCAACTTCCGCCAGGAACCTCATGCCCACATCCGCTCATGGCTGGGCGTGCCGCTGGTTATCCACGACCAGGTGATAGGGATGTTGGCGGTGGAAAAAAAGAATCCGGACTATTTCACATCGGATCACGTCCGATTGGTTACAGCCTTTTCCGATGAAGTGGCGATTGCCATCGAGAACACCCGGCTATACAAAGCCGTTCAGCAAGAACTGGATGAGCGCAGGCAATTTGAGAAGGAACTGGAGACCAGTTTGTCCCTTCAGCGCGCAACCATCGAATCCACCGCTGATGGTATCCTGGTTGTTGACCGGGAAGGAAAGATCGCAAGTTTCAACAACAGGTTTGCGGAAATGTGGCGCATCCCTGAATCAATCCTCTCCACCAAGGATGATAACCAGGCACTGGAATATGTGCTGGATCAGTTATCAAATCCCGAAGACTTTTTGCAGAAAGTCAGGGAGTTATATGCTCATCCTGAAAGTGAAAGTTCTGATATATTGGTCTTTAAGGACCGCAGGATCTTCGAGCGTTATTCCCTCCCGCAACGGATCGGGGAGAGCATCATCGGCAGGGTATGGAGTTTTCGGGATGTAACGGTTCGTAAACATTCGGAGAAGGTGCAGACAGCGGTTTTCAGGATTTCCCAGGCAGCAACATCCTCCGCCAACCTGGATGAACTCTATCATTCCATCCACAGCATCCTGGGTGAATTAATTCCAGTGGAAAACTTCTATATCTCCCTGTATGACCCGGTTAATGATCTGCTCAGCTTCCCCTTTTTCGTTGACCAATATGACCAGCCAGCTCCACCTAGAAGACCTGGGTGGGGCCTGACCGAATACGTACTACGCACCAAAAAACCACTCCTGGCTCCTGAGGAAGTATTTAATCAACTTATCCAGCAGGGAGAGGTGGAACCTGTGGGAACCGACTCCATCGATTGGCTGGGTGTGCCCTTGATAGTGGAAGGGCGCGTGATCGGGGTGATGGTAACCCAAAGTTACACGAAAGGCATTCGCTACAACCAGGAGGACAAAGACCTGTTCGAGTTCGTCTCTACACAGGTGGCAGCGGCGATCGAGCGGAAACGGACGGAAGAGTCGCTCCTGCAAGCAGAATCGAAGTTCCGCAATATCGTGGAGACCCTACCAGGTGTCGCTTACATCGCCGGGGCAGGGGGACAGGGCATCTGGGAATATGTCAGCCCGCAGATCGAACCCCTGCTCGGGTATACAGCGGAGGAGTGGATGGCTGATCCCAGGCTCTGGGCAGCGTGCATACACACTGACGACCGGGAACGGGTGATCGCATTTAAAGCCAGCCTTTGGGATCTGAATGAACCTTGTACATTGAAAGATGAGTACCGCATGATCGCGCGTGACGGTCACCAGGTCTGGGTGCATGATGAGGCAGTGATAGTCAGGGACAATGCAGGTGAACCGGTTACCTGGCAGGGGGTCCTGTATGACATCAGCGAACGCAAGCAGGCAGAGGAGAGGCTGCGCTCCAGTGAAGAGCGCTATCGCAGCCTCTTTGAAGATTCCCCTGTGTCACTCTGGGAGGAAGACTTTTCCGCAGTCAAGCTGCGCCTGGATGAACTGAAGCAACAGGGCGTCACGGATTTTATAACATACTTCCAGGATCACCCGGAGGTCGTCACAGAGCTGGCGGGTTTGATCCAGGTCATTGATGTGAATAAAACCACATGCCGATTGCATAAGGCTGGATCCAAAGAAGACCTGTTAACGAATCTCAACCAGATACTCAGCGAATCTGCATACGAAAGCTTTCGGCTTGAATTGGTGAACATCGCCCATGGAAAGACCCATTTTGAATGGGAAGGCATCAACCGGACGTTGGCGGGTGACCAGATCTATGTCAGCTTGAGCTGGTCGGCGGCGCCAGGTTATGAAGAAACATTATCCAAAGTCATCATATCCGTTGTTGACATCACTGAGCGAAAATCCGCCGATGAACGGATCCAACTTCAACTACAACGCCTGGCAGCTCTGAACTCGATAGACCTGGCAATAAATTCCAGTTCAGATCTCCGGGTTGTCCTAAATCTCCTGCTGGAAGAAGTCACTACGCAGCTACGCGTGGACGCTGTAGACATATTGCTTTACGACAAGTACACCCAAAAATTGGACCATACCGCCGGGCGCGGCTTCCGCACTTCCGCTTTGCAGCATACCCATTTAAGGCTCGGCGAAGGTCTGGCCGGCAGGGCTGCATTGGAGCGGCGTTCCCTCCACATAGCCAATCTGAAGGATACAAGGGAGTTATTCGAAAGCGCTCCGTTGTTATCCGCAGAAGGGTTCGTCTCCTACCATACTGTACCGCTGCTCGCCAAAGGACAATTGATGGGTGTGATCGAGGTTTTCCACCGCTCACCCCTCAATCCCGATGCAGAGTGGATAAACTTTTTTGAGACCCTGGCTGGACAGGCCGCCCTGGCTATAGATAATGCGCGCTTGTTTGAAGGATTGCAGCGATCGAACATTGAACTTGCCCTGGCTTATGACAATTCACTGGAAGGCTGGTCACGCGCCCTCGACCTGCGCGACAAAGAGACCGAAGGTCACACAAAGCGGGTAACCGAGACGACCCTGAAACTGGCAAGCCACCTGGGAGTAAAAGACGCTGAGCTTGTGCACGTTCGTCGCGGCGCATTGCTGCACGATATCGGCAAGATGGGTATTCCGGACAGCATCCTGCACAAACCCGGTCCGCTCAACGAGGAGGACTGGGCTCTCATGCGCCAGCATCCGGTCTTTGCCTATAATCTGCTGTCGCCCCTTACGTATTTGCGGCCAGCATTGGAGATCCCTTACTGCCACCATGAGAAATGGGACGGCAGCGGTTACCCGCGAGGGCTGATGGGTGAGCAGATCCCATTAATGGCACGCATCTTTGCCGTGGTAGATGTATGGGATGCGCTCATTTCAGACCGCCCTTACCGTAAAGCCTGGACGAACGAAAAGGCACTCGCGTATATCCGTGAGCAGGCAGGTCTTCATTTTGACCCCAATATCGTTGATGCCTTTTTGAAAATAATGGTCACCATGAATGCTAATTGAATCGGCTTTCTAAAGGATGTTATCCGTTATCCGGGGCTTCATTGCCCGAAGCCAGGCAATGGTTGTGGATTTCTTTATTATTTTGAGTGGTGAATACTTTTTCGGATAAAAAGCGAACCACATCGTGGAATCCATTATTGTTTAGGATGAAATGGTTAAAATGTGAAACATCTGAAATGAGATGAAGCGAATGTAGAGCCTGGAAATTGCATTTATTAACCCCCCAGGAAATAGATATTCATGGCTTCGGTTAGAAAGAACATAGGGTAATTTCTTGAAGGATTGCTCTGTGATCTCTTATTATTGGGCAGTGATTCCGGGTGTATAAATCTGAGCCACCAAAAAGCAGGGTCTCAATAATGAATATCGAGAGACCCTGCCATATGACCCGGTAAAATTTACGGCTTTCTGCGTGACATCGAACCAAGAACCTGCATAATGGTGTTAGCCACAAACGCTCCGGACTGGGACCGGTGAGAGGACTGTCCCATCGGGCTGGCGGAGATCAATGCGTTCACGATCGCCTCGGTATTGCTGCCACCACTCTGCTTCGCATCTATGAAAGCCATGCCAGCATTCAACAGATCGCCGACATCCAGGCCGGGATCGGTTTGCTGATTGGCGGGTTGCGTACCAGTCAGGCCACCTAATAGAGATCCAAGTAGATCGCCGCCTGACTCTGCCTGGGGAGTCGCTGAAGGCACTTGACCACCACCCAGGAGTGCTTGGAGCAGCTTGCCGGCGTTGTCAGTGGTGACTGGTTGCCCCTGGAACTGTTGGGAAGCCTGGGCAAGCCCGTTGGCGTATACCTGTGCTGATCCACTCTTTCGTCCTCTCAGGATCTCACTGGCATATGCCAGTTGATCAGCCGGATCGGCACCTTTTTTATCTTTGACAGCCTGTGTGATGACCTCGAATATCTGCACCATATTGTCGCCATGGTCATTGTTATAGGTGTCCGCCTGGTTTAACGTTTCCCGCTGCCCCATTAAACCTTTGGTTACTGCTCCGAACAGCTTCGCCAGGTCGATTCGTGTAGTCTGGGGATTGTTTGGCATTCTTTGATCTCCTTATTAATAACATAATGCTATGGCACATAATTGTATGTCAGCACAAGCACAGGTTTACTCGCATTCCCTGCATTTCCACTAAAGAACTCAATGTAGTCATCGGCAGAGTTGCCATTGTCACCTTTTCTAAAATATAGACGCAACTGGGTGATGCCCTTAACATTGACGTATTTGTATGCAGTCGCTCCGATGTCGACGCTGTACCAGTCGCTGACAGGTACGGTACCAAACTGCCCCACCTTGACCTTATTGGCATCAGCCTGGAAGTCTCTTGGCTCAAGAGCATAGCCGGTACCAAAGTATGGTTTGCGGATATCCACGTATAAAGGTATGTAAGTTGTGAATGGATCGATACCAACCAGCTTCATTTTCTTGATCTTGAGCATGATATCGGTGATAACTGCATCGTTGGGCAGGCTGGCTGTATCGAAGGAAAGGATCACCCGGAATTGCCGGTTCTTAAAGTTATCCCCAAGCTTGAAAGTGGTCATGGTTGGATATACAGTGCCACCGACCTCCGAGGTTGGTCCCGATTCGAGGATATGACCGTCATATTTTCCGTCCGAGTAGAACGATTTGGTTTTGGATACTGGAGTTCCGCATCGATATATATGCACATCATCCAGCCACCATCCCCAATCATACTCAGTGCTGTCTAGCCCCATTCGCCACCTGAAGCGCACATTCTTATCAACAAGAGTGCTAAGGTCCACCCGGCTGGAGATGTAGCCATGACTGTCTTCCACAAAAGCAGGTTTGCCATTCATGGGATTGGTCGAAGATGTGATCGTGCCTGTATAACCATTATTCACGAACAAGCTTCCAGCATCGGTCCAGGAGGCACCACCGTTGGTTGTATACTCGAGCACTCCGCCATCGTGACCGGCACCCTCGAAGCCATACGCATGGGAGAAATGCAGGTAAGCATTTGCCGGTAATCTCACGTTGGTTTTCAAAGCCGTATATGCATCTGTGACACTGGCAGGAGCATCGTCCGCATAAAGGAAATGCTCACCGGAATGTGCAAAGCTGCCCCAGGGTGAGTCAAGTTGCCAGCGACCGGTTCCTTTGAAAACCCCGAATTCCCAATTTCGAGAACTATTTTCCAGGTTATCGAAGAACAGGGTCACGGGATTCTGTCCAGCCGCGCACAAGGGTGCCTCCGTGTGATATCCCAGTACAGGTTGTTTGTCCATCTCGACTGCCAGTGTGGCGGTGCGTACATTCTGGCAATTTGCGGAGGTGATCCCCGATTTTCCAACCAGGTCGAGGCAAGCCTGGCGGATCACTTCATGAAGGTCTGCATAATCTGCGCCTGAGGTAAGCAGATTCGTTTGCGCTTCATAATATATCTTGGCGACTTTTAGAACTCCCATTGCAGACACTGTATTACCGTTGAATGATCCGCCATCGGTCAGCAGGTATACTGCCTTGTTGTTCACCCCGCTGTTCGTGTGCACCCCCCCATTATCACAATTATCCGAATCATTATAGTTGTCACAGGTAATGGTGTCATATTTGGGGCTGGTCATTTTATCTGGATCACCCTTTGCCGGCGGATCCTTCATATTTCGTATTGCCCCGGTGGATGTGTCTTCGCCTATCAGCCAGCGGACGCTGGCGGCATCGTTGCCCTTGCCATTGCCAAGGTCAACGAACTCACCCCAGATATCCGCAAGGGATTCTTTGATCGCACCGGATTGGTAGTAGCTAAATAAGCCAGACTCGTATTGTGTCACACCATGGGTGTATTCATGGGCGACGATATCATCGGCCACGATAAAGCAGCCATCGCTGTACACCAGCTGGGCGCCATTCCAGAAGGCGTTGCATCCCCTTAAACCATAATGCACTGTTGAAATAATATCCATGCCGGCGTTGTTTATGCTGTCCCGGTTATGTTTGAGCCTGTAGAAATCGTAGGTGTCGCCAGCGTAGATATGGGCGTTCTTGGCATCTTTATCGCCATCAGGACAGGTAGGATTGCCCTCTTCGCAGACCAGAGTTCCGGGTAGGGATAAGGTATTATTCGCAGTATAAGTTTTTCTGTTCCTGGCGCTGTCAATTTGATTGAAACTGAGTTCCACATTACCGCGATGGGCATTCACCAGCACCAATTCACGGATGGGGGCAAGATCGCTGGTCGTGACCTGCATACGCCAGACAAGCGAGGTGAATCCACCTCGAGGCTGGATCAGTGAGGGTTGGTATATCCATAGCTCTGGATCGGTTATGGTCAGGCTTTCGGTAGATAGTTGATATTTATTGGCTACAACCTGCATCGCCTGTATTCGGGCAGCATTGCTGTCTATGCTTGCCGCCGTATCAACCGAAATATCGGGTAATGTCTCACCATTCACTGAGATGATATTCTTTGATCCATCGAGTTGAACGATGAGTTCACCTGCCAGGACCGGAATTCCTTGATAAACCTGTTGGAAACGCACCACAGACCGGCCATCGTCTTCACTATGTTCCGCTTTCACCACCAGTTCCTCAGCCTGGTTTCTCAGTCCAAACAGGGGACCACAGACCGAGAAATATCCACGTGCAGCCTCTTCGGGAGAGGCGGCAGCCGAAAGCATGACCGGTTGTTGAATTGGCTGCCCCGGTTCAGTCCCAACGAATCGGATCACACCGGTCTGAAGGTTATATACATTTCTGGTTTGATCCATGTTGAGACATTGCGTTTCAAAACCGCGTGATACCGGTTTAAGTTCACCCAGTGAAGAGCCCCGGGCTGCTGTCTGATAATTATTTCCCGACAAGAGTAAAGCACTTATACCCATGACAGCGATGAGTACCTTGGTGATTTTGCTCACTTGGTTGAACTTGTGATGTTTCATGGTATTTTTATCTCCTCAATAGGATTTATGCCTATGCGATGAAAATTTTACCCCAGTTTTGAGTTTTTTGGCGGTTGCATGCTTTATCTGTCCGGCCAGGTGTTTTGAAAATGGGATATCCTGGCATGTCAATTGATCAGCCGATTACTCGATTCATATCGAATCCAATAATAAAGAAACCCTGAATTTTATCAAGCTTCAGGGTCCACGAGTGGGCGGAACAGGGCTCGAACCTGCGACCTCATCTGTGTAAGAGATGCGCTCTGACCAACTGAGCTATCCGCCCGGCTAGAAAAGATTATACCGCAGATGGAATGATAGGAAAACAGCAAAGTGTGTTAAACTTCGTCCGAATTTCGTTCCTGGAGGTTCCATGCGTATTGTCCGCTATCAAGCCGGCAAACAATCACCTCGCTATGGTTGGGTGCACAAGGAAAAAATTGGTGATATCCAAGGTGACCTGTACGGTGAGTTCCGCCGCAGTGAAGCACAAATACCACTTTCAGAGGTCCTACTACTGGCTCCTTCCCAGCCAAGCAAGATCATCTGTATAGGACGCAACTACGTCGAGCACGCCAGGGAACATAATGTGGAAGTACCAGAAGTCCCATTATTTTTCCTGAAACCACCATCAGCCGTCATCGCCTCTGGTGATGATATTATCCTACCCCAGCTTTCGGTGCAGGTGGAGCATGAAGGTGAACTGGTCGTGGTGATCGGGAAACGCGGTCGCTATATAACCGCTGACGAAGCCAGGGCTCATATCCTTGGGTATACGATTGGGAATGATGTCACCGCCCGTGACCTGCAATGCATGGATAACCAATGGACCCGGAGCAAGGGCTTCGACTCCTTTTGCCCCTTTGGTCCCTGGATCGACACCGAGTTCGATCCCTCCGATGCCATTCTTACCTGCCGTGTAAACGGGCAGATGCGCCAGATGGCTTCCACCCGCGATCTGGTCTTCCCTGTTAACACATTGATCGCCTATATCTCATCCGTGATGACACTCGAACCTGGTGACTTGATCTTCACTGGAACACCAGCCGGTGTGGGATCATTGACCGCCGGTGATGTGGTCGAAGTCGAGATTGAAGGCCTGGGTAATTTACGCAATCCGGTCGCGGCAGAATCCATCTGATCCAAACTCCGATCTGCTCTTTTCACGATAATTATTGGATGCATAATAGTACGAAAACCTTCGCAATATAGTCTCGTTATGAGATCATTACTATAAAGCTTGGGCATTTTTTAATACCTTCTTTAAACGCGTAAGTTGAGTTGGGGACAATTCCGGACGTCGCATATCCAGCATAGACAGGAAATACTCCTTGTTCTTTTTATCCACAGCGTAAAGAATGCTTTCCGCATGTGTCGGTACGTCCCGCGGGATGCAGGTTTCCAGTTGTTTCAGCAGAAACGGAAATATCTTCTCTTGGTATTTTTCACCAGCAGCCGCGACTTTAGCCACCGTTTTTACCCCCGCCACCACCGTGATCACACTCCCATGCTCTATGACAGCCAGCACATCATCAAGATGTGCCCAGATTTCCCCGGCACGCCTGTCAGCGATGGTTGCCAGCCCGATCATCGCGCCCCAGACCATCCGGTTTTCCTTGCTGCGCAAGAGCTTTAAAAAGTCATTCACATAATCTTGAATCAATTCGGGGTTGATATAGCCTATCTCATACAGCACCTTTAGGCAATCGCTGCGGATATTCTTGTTTTTACTCCATAAGTTTTCCGCTATCTCACGGATCCCCTCACGGTTGCTGGTCTGTGCAAGTTCCTTAGCCAGCATTTGATTGGGGATTTCGTTGCGCTGGTTCTGGTAGTAAGCGATTTTATTGAGAGTAGACATGGGCGCCTCCAATTCGTGTTTGGAACGGATTATCCAACATGCGTGGTGATCGTTCGTTTTGCCCCCGCTGCGACCAGCGCCTCAGCAACGGTTTGAGCCGACTCTGGCTTGACCAGTGCGATCATATTCCCTCCGCGACCACTCCCGGATAATTTCGCCCCAAGTGCGCCGGCGCTCCTAGCAGCATCCACCAACCGGTCCAGCAGCTGCGAGGATACGGTCATTTCCTGTAAAATGGAATGATTTTTGTCCATTAAAAGACCAAGGTCCATCATTTCACCCGATTCGATGGCTTTCCGCGCTTTTTGTACGATCTCCCCCACCGCGTCAAACATCTCCTCGAAGCGCGCTGGGTCAGCCTGCCACAGTTCGCGTACTTCCCTGACAGATTCTTTTGTTGAGGCTGACACCCCTGTATCACCAATTACTATGGTAAAGGGAACACTGGGGTGGAAGGTTTCCACTGGACAGCCCTTCAGAAAATAGACTGGTTTTGCATAAGTAACTACGGTGTTGTCAATCCCCGAGGGTGTACCGTGATGCAATTTCTCTATTTCAAAAGCCAGGGTGTTTACCTTTTCGTCTGGCATCACACATCCCAGGAACGATGCCAGGGCGCGGATCGCGGCAACGGACACTGCCGCTCCTGAGCCGAGCCCTGAAGCAACGGGGATGGTCGATTCGATGCGCATCGTGAAGGAAGGGGGATGTACGATTCCCAGTGCGCCGAGAACCGCTCTGGTAACAGCTGCCAGCGGATGATTAGGGGGAAGCGCCTGGAGATCAGCATTCAGGCCAGTGCCCGGGGTTTCGATCCGGATTGTCCCGAGTCTGTTTTCAATTACCGTAGCATTCGCCTGCACATCAATTACCGGCACAGCCAGGGCTGGTCTCCCGTAGACGACGGCATGCTCCCCGAACAGAATGATCTTCCCAGGAGCCGAAGCAGATGTCATGAAAGATAAAATATGACCAAAACTGCCAATCCCCACAAAGTAATCGTAGCTTGCAACGGCCTGTCGGAGAGCAGCACTTCCTCGGGCGCACCCGCAGCATGCGTGACCTGAATGAGATAAAGGTAACGGAAAACACCATACAGCACGAACGGGATGGTCAGCATCATGGTGTGGTTCGCGGGTAAATTAGGTGCTGAGAATGTGTACAGGCTGTAAGCCACGATCGTCGTGGAAGAGACGATGGTGATGAACTGATCAAGTAATGGGATGGTATAACCATCCAGCACTTTGCGATGCGTTCCAGCTCCGCTCGCCAGCAGCGCAAGTTCAGATCGCCGTTTGCCTAAACCCAGATACAGTGCACCAAGAGTGGTGACGACATATAACCAGGGTGAGAACCGCTCGACCTCGATCAACGTGACCCCTGAGTGGACACGCAGCACAAATCCCGCCGCGATGACCAGTACATCCAGGATGGGTGTATGCTTGAACCAAAACGAGTAAGCCAGGATAAGCAGGAAATACATCGTAATAACGGCCGCGAAAGCTGGTGCAAGCAGATAGCCTAGCGGTAAGGTGATCATCACCAATAGAATTCCCGCCACCCAGGCAAAGCGGAAAGGCAGTTGTCCTGAAGGAAGAGGCCTGTGCTTTTTCTCCGGATGCTGCCGATCTGCTTCAAGGTCAACCAGGTCATTAAATATATATACTGCGCTGGATATCAGGCAAAAAAGGAAGAAGCCCGCCGCGGTTCGTATTGCAGGTTCAGGATGGAATAACTGCTTATCAAACACCAGGGCAAAGAACACGATGACGTTCTTCGTCCACTGGCGTATTCGCATGGTTTTTAGGATGGCTCTTAACATAAGGTTATTTTACCTGATAGCGGTAAAATACAGTGAATGAAAAAAATCCGCTTGGATCTCCTGCTCGTGGAACGTGGCTTGGTTGAGAACCGCAGCCAGGCACAAAGCCTGATCATGGCAGGTCGGGTACGTCTAAAGGGGCAGTTGGCGAATAAACCCGGGATCATGGTCACACCGGAGGCGGAGATCACCCTCGACTCCAATTCGCGGTACGTCTCACGTGGAGGCAAAAAACTTGCCACGGCCTTAAAAAGCTTCAAGGTGGATGTAAATGATCTGGTCTGTGCTGATGTTGGAGCATCGACAGGTGGATTCTGCGACTGCCTGCTTCAGCACGGTGCCGCGAAGGTTTATGCCATTGACGTGGGTAAAGGCATCCTGCATTGGAAGCTCCGTAATGATGCCCGGGTGGTCGTGATGGAAAAGACCAACGCCCGATATCTGCAGTCTCTTCCAGAGCTGGTAAACCTGGTGACTGTTGATGCATCATTTATATCATTGAAGATCCTCTTACCGGTAATTAAAAAATGGTGTTCATTATCAGGTGAGGGCATCATCGCGCTTATCAAACCTCAGTTCGAGGCTGGTCGCCTTGATGTTACCCGCGGGAGAGGCGTGATCCGCGACCCGGTGATCCACCAGCAGGTGCTGATGGATATTCTTACCTTCAGCCAAAAGGAGGAATTGTATCCACAAGGTTTGATCCGCTCACCGATCTTGGGACCGAAGGGTAATGTTGAATTCCTTGTATGGTTTACGCTCAATGAACCAGGAGAGCGGCCAGAATGGTTGATGGAAAAATTATTCCAATCCTGTTCAAATGAGAGCTTAAAATGAAATGCCCAAAATGTGATATCGAGCTGGTCAAGAAGTTCTACAAGGGAATGATGGAAGTCGACTGCTGTGTCAACTGCAGGGGCATGTGGCTGGATCTTGAAGAATTGGATACACTCGAGGATGCAGCCTTTGATGCAGATGAGTACAAGGGTTCATTGTTTCATAAAAACACTGTCAGCGAGCATCTCTGTCCTCGCTGTGGAACCCGGTTGCAGGAATTCCAGTACCGCCTCTATGATTTGAAGTTGGAATATTGTTCAGATAACAGTCATGGTTTCTGGTTGGATGCTGGCGAAGACGAGCGTATCATGGAAATCATGCACATGCGTGCTCGGCAGGTGGAGAGGAAGCTCGATGTCGAGTCCGAGTGGCAACAAATCCTGAAACGATTTCGAGCCAGGTCTTTCTTTGATAAACTCTTCAAATAATCCGGGAATCCTTCTTAATACCAGTGTAGTATGTACTTCTGCGGGTGTTCAGCAGCTTGTGAATTCATTTCTAATATAATCAGATTTTGAGTCCTTCAGATATCATTTCTTCCGATAATCTGGGAAGGACGGATACACCGGTCCTATACCATAATAGTCCGGACAGAAATTTACAGGTGGAAATCGGTTATACTTTCCCGTTGCGTTATGTCTGAGAATATCCGTAATTTTTGCATTATCGCCCACGTGGACCACGGCAAGTCTACCTTGGCTGACCGCCTGTTGCAGATCACTGGCACGATCTCCGAGCGTGACATGACCGAACAGGTCCTGGACAGCATGGAATTGGAACGCGAGAAGGGCGTGACGATCAAGGCTTCTGCCGTGCGCATGAACTACACCGCGGTAGACGGTCAGACCTATGAGCTCAACTTGATCGACACCCCCGGACATGTGGACTTCGGTTATGAGGTCAGCCGCGCCCTGAACGCCTGTGAGGGCGCGCTCCTGGTTGTTGATGCCACCCAGGGAATCGAAGCCCAGACTCTCGCCAACCTGTACGCCGCGCTGGAAGCAGACCTGGAGATCATCCCTGTTATCAACAAGATCGACCTTGCTTCCGCCCATCCCGACGAAGTCGCTGAGGACATCAGCAGCCTGCTGGGTGTTCCACCCGGCAGCGTGATCCGCATCTCGGCAAAAATGGGAATAAATATCACTGAGGTACTGGAAACCATAGTAACACAGATACCAGCGCCAAAAGGCACTTCAAACGCTCCATTACAGGCGCTGATCTTCGATTCACATTACGACGCATTCAAGGGTGTGATCGCATACATCCGTGTGGTCGAGGGCAGCATTCTCCCCACCCAGACCCTGCGTTTAATGTCCACCAACATCGATATTAAACCGGTTGAGATTGGCACCTTTGCTCCCAATCTTAAACCCGTCAAGGACCTCAACGCGGGTGAAGTTGGCTATGTGGCAACTGGTCTGAAAACTGTCCATGAATGCCGCGTCGGTGATACCCTGACCTCAGTCATACAACCGGCCTCACAACCCCTCCCTGGCTATCGGCATCCCAAGCCGATGGTATTCGCCGGCATTTACCCGGTTGAAGCGGATGATTATCCGGAACTGCGTGACGCCCTCGACAAACTGCAGCTCAACGACGCCTCGCTGACCTTTGAACCGGAGACCTCCCAAGCAATCGGATTTGGTTTTCGCGCCGGGTTCCTTGGCTTGTTCCACATGGAGATCGTCCAGGAACGCATCGAACGGGAGTATGACCTGGATGTGCTTTTCACTGCCCCTTCGGTCGAATACGAAGTGCTGTTGAATGATGGTACAACCATGCTGATCGATTCGCCGGCTGAATTGCCGGATGAAGCCCAGGTCAGTGAGATACGAGAACCCTGGATGCAGATCCAGATATTCACTCCGACCGATTACTATGGCACGATCATGGAATTGACCATTAAACACCGTGCCACCTACAAAGGGCAGGAATACCCAGCACCTCACCGCGTACAGCTTAATTATGAGATCCCTCTTTCTGAGCTGATCGTTGACTTCTTCGACGACCTTAAATCTCGCACGCGCGGCTATGCCTCACTTGATTACCAATTCAAGGAATATCGCCAGGATGACCTGCAGAAACTCGAGATATTGGTCAACGGTGAGCCAGTTGACGCGCTGGCTTCCATCGTCCATAAAAAAGATGCCTTCCACCGAGGACAGTCGTTGATCACCAAATTGAGAAAGATTATTCCACGTCAATTATTTGATGTCGCCATCCAGGCTTCGGCTGGAGGTCGTGTAATCTCGCGTGCCAACGTCAAGGCAATCCGCAAGGATGTACTCGCCAAATGCTACGGCGGTGACATCACCCGGAAGAAAAAATTGTTGGAAAAACAAAAACGCGGCAAGAAACGCCTCAAACTGGTTGGTAACGTGGAGATCCCACAGGATGCTTTTATGGCTGTCCTGCGCCTGGAGGATGAGTGAGCAGTATTTTACATGACGCCCGCCGCTGGCTTCCCGGCGCGCTGGTCAGCCTTGCTCTGGTAGCAGTGATCCTGTACTTTGTTGACCTGCGCGCGGTGGTTGCAGCCATGCGCTCTGCAGATTATCGTCTCCTCCTTTTTGTTCTGGCTGGGAGCATTATCTGGTTGATCGTCCGCGGCATCGTCTGGCGCATCCTGCTGCGGGAACAGGTATCTTACAAGGATGCCTTCCTGACCCTCAGCGAAGGCTACTTGCTGAACAACTTCCTGCCATTCCGCCTGGGTGAGATTGGACGCGCTTTTCTGCTCAGCCGCAAGACCGGTCTTGTATTCATGGAAATCCTTCCCACGATCGTAATCGAGCGCGTGTTTGACCTTGCGATATCAGCAATTATTCTGATAAGTGCAGTTCCTTTCGTGGTTGGCGCATCGGGTGCGGAAAGGATTGGTTTCGCTGTTGGTGGGGGGGTAGTGGTTGGGCTTGTAATACTATATCTAACTGTCCATAACCGTGAGCATGTCCGGGAAATGTTCCAAAACCTCACCGCCCGCTGGCCTGGTTTTCAGCATTTTGGGAACAATTTCCTCGGATCCTTCTTTTCTGGCCTAGCAGTACTGACCGATGGCAGGTTATTCTCCCGCTTTCTGTTCTGGATGGTATTGGACTGGTTGATAGCAGTCTTTCAGTACTTTCTGATCATCGCTGCCTTTTTCCCACAGGCAAAGCTGGTATGGGGTATGTTCGGATTGGGCGCGGCGGCTTTTGGGGGGGCAGTTCCATCACTCCCAGGTGCAATCGGGACATTTGAAGGAGCCTTCGGCGGAGCCCTTACCCTGTTGACGGGTGATCAGTCCACTGCCCTGGCGGTAGCCCTGACTGCCCGCCTGTACAACTACCTGGTCAGTGGTGTAGTCGGCGCATACGCCTTGTCCATTGAAGGTGAGACTTTATCAAGTATCTATAAGCAGCTGGTTAAGTTCGGGTCAACACAAGGAAGAACCGATCCCGATTGAATTATTATCTAAGGTCAAGGAGAGAGCATGCCTCGCAGTTTCCTGATCACCGGCGGCGCCGGATTTATTGGAGCGAACTATGCCCACCGCTTGTTGAAACGTGGTGAAAATGTCACCATTTATGACAATCTCAGCCGTCGCGGTGCACCGCTCAATCTTAAATGGCTTCAGGAGACATACGGGGAAAAATCCTTCCATGTGGTCATTGGCGATGTGCGCGACGAGGCTTTGGTAACAGCCACTGCTCATGATGCAGATATCATCGTTCACCTCGCCTCCCAGGTGGCTGTCACAACTTCCGTGTTTAACCCGCGTGAGGATTTTGAAGTCAACGCCATCGGCACCTTCAACGTCCTGGAGGCTGCCCGCTCATCAGGACGGAACCCCATCATTTTGTATGCCTCGACCAATAAGGTCTATGGAGGCATGGAGCAAATCGCATTGGTTGAGGACGCCACCCGCTGGCGCTATGCTGACCTACCTTACGGCATACCTGAATCCCAACCCCTTGACTTCCACTCGCCTTACGGTTGTTCCAAAGGCAGCGGCGACCAGTACGTCCGCGATTATTTCCGAATCTACGGTCTTCCAACTGTTGTCTTTCGCCAATCCTGCATCTATGGTCCACGCCAATTCGGAATCGAGGACCAGGGTTGGTTGGCCTGGATGGTCATCGCGGCTGTGACCCGCCGCCAGATCACGATATGCGGGGACGGCAAGCAGGTACGGGATGTCCTGCAAATAGACGACCTGCTGGATGCCTATGATGCTGCCCTGGCAAAGATCGACCAGGTTGCCGGACAGGTCTATAACATCGGCGGCGGACCCCAAAATGCCTTGTCGATCTGGATTGAGTTCGGACCAATGCTGGAAAATTTATTGGGTAAGCCCATCCCCATCGCTCGCAACGGCTGGCGCCCCGGCGATCAGCGCGTTTTCGTTGCTGATATCCGCAAGGCAGAGTGCAAGCTGGGCTGGAAGCCCAGGATCGGAGTTGAAGAGGGGGTGATAGGCTTATTCACCTGGATTAATGAGAATAAAGCACTGTTTGAATAATCTGCGAAAATGAGAAGCATAAGTCCTTATAGGTTTTTAAAAATTGTCAAATAATGATCTCCCTAATTAATATAGATACATATCTGCACCCATTTCTACACCATGACTAAAAACATTATCCGCCGCCTCGCCCTATCCCTTGTCATAACCCTGGTCTTCATGATCATCGAGGCTGTGGCAGGTTTTTTTGCCAACAGCTTGGCATTGTTGACAGATGCAGCCCACAACCTGACCGATGTGATCGCACTGGGACTCTCATTGTATGCCATGCGCCTGACACTGCAACCCGCCCATTCTGGTAAAACCTATGGCTATCACCGCGCTGGTATCATCGTGGCGCTGGCTAACTCGACCACACTGGTTGTCATTGCTCTGGCGATTTTCTACGAAGCCTATCGGCGGTTCATCTCTCCCCCCATGGTAAAAGCAAACATCCTGATCATAGTTGGTTTGGTTGCAGTCGTGGTCAACCTGGTTACCGCCTTGCTGGTCAAGCACGGAAGCGAGGGCGACCTGAATCTGCGCAGCGCCTTCCTGCACCTGATGGGTGATGTGCTGTCAACTATTGGGGCAGTGATCGCTGGCATTTTTATTATCTTTACCGGCTGGAATTGGCTCGACCCACTGGTCAGTGTGTTGATTGGCATCCTGATTCTGTGGAACGCCTGGGGTATCGTTCGCGAGACCATCCATATCCTCATGGAAAGCACCCCCAATGACATTAACATGGATAACATGCTAAGTGAACTCTTGCAGATCGAGGGGGTCAGTGGCGTGCATGACCTGCACGTCTGGAGCATCACCCAGAGTATGCGAACCCTTTCAGCCCACATCGTTACCAGCGACATGCCCATCAGCAAGGGAGCAGTTGTACAGAATAAGATCAGTACGCTCCTAAGCGATAAATATGGTATCACGCACGCAACACTGCAATTGGAATGCACCGGATGCAATCCTGACCTTCTTTATTGCGATTTCAATCATAATAACACTGAGCAAGGAAAATCCAATCCTTTAATGAAATAACCGTGTGATATGCGTATCCTGAGCGTTCTAACCTACTACCGCCCTCATACCAGCGGTCTGACCATTTACGCCGAGCGCCTGGCACGTGCCCTCGTCAGGCGGGGTCACCAGGTCACCGTGATGACCACTCAGTATGACAAGTCTCTTCCATGCGAAGAGATTATGGATGGCGTCCGGGTCATCCGTGTCCCGGTCGCGCTGCGCATCAGCAAGGGAGTACTCGCTCCGACCTTTGGCTTTGTCGCCACCAAACTGGTTAGCCAGCATGATGTTGTACAGATGCACTTACCACAGTTCGATGCTCCCGGTATCGCCTTGCGCGCCCGCCTGTTCCACCGTCCCTCTGTGCTGACCTATCACTGTGACCTGCTCCTGCCTCCCGGGATTTTCAATCGTCTGGTCAATCTGGTCGTTAAATTCCAGAATAATATGGCCGGGCTGCTCTCGGATCTTATCGTCACCTACACGCAGGATTATGCAGATCACTCGTCTTATCTCTCGCGCTACAAGCACAAACTGCATCCCATCCTTCCACCGGTTGCCCTACCACCGCCTGAACGCGGAGCGGTCGCCTCCTTCGCCGAACGACACCAGGTTGCAGAGTGTCGTCCGGTGATTGGCATGGTTACCCGCTTTGCAGCAGAAAAGGGTGTGGAGATCCTGCTTGAAGCCTTGCCCGTGGTCCTGGAGAAATATCCAAAGGCCCAGGTTCTTTTTGCTGGTCAATTCCAAAATGTGCTCGGTGAGGGGGTATATCACGATCACCTGATGCCGTTTATCAGGAAATTCGAATCAACAAAACACTGGATTTTTCTGGGCAACCTGGATCCACACCAGTTATCTGCTTATTACCCCAATATCGACATTCTGGTCGTCCCATCCCTCAACTCAACGGAAGCCTTCGGTCTTGTCCAGATCGAAGCCATGATAAACAATGTCCCTTGTGTCGCCTCCGACCTACCTGGCGTCCGCCAGCCAGTGATGATGACCGGTATGGGAAAAATAGTACCCATCGGTGATGCCCAAGCTCTTGCCCGGGCAATCCTGGAAATACTCGCCGAGCCGAAGAAGTACCTGCGTGACCCGGCTGAGATTGCCCGCCCGTTCGATCCCGATACCACAGCAGTAAAATACGAGGAGTTGTTTGAAAAATTGATGAAGGGAAAGCGAGCTGTTGACCATGACCGGTTTACGGGATGATTTCGAATCGATGCTCTCGGAAATGTTTGTCAAAGGTGAATCCAGTGTTGATGCCAAATCGCTGCGTGGTATCGAAACTGCTGCAATCTACCAGGTTCATTTTGCGGTGGTTTACAGGAATGAGCATCGCGATAGCAAAGCGATGCTGCTCTGCCGCAATCCAGTCTATGCTCAGTAATGGGAGCATTTTCTGTAAATCGAGCACCGCGTTCTTTCCAAACCGGTTCTGTAAAAGCGCTACTGTTTCTACCAATACATAATTATTGCAGGCAAGGCTTTCTTTTCGCAAGATAAGAGACACCCAGGTGTTTTTTGCGGATTCGTGATAGCCGTCGTCCTGGTCAATGATGGCATAAAAAGCGGATGTGTCAATGTAAATCATGACCTATTGATCTCCATAAGATACTTGTCATGATTAATTGCTACATCCGAAGTGCCCGAACTGTACTTACCCACAATGGAAAGCACGTGTTTTCTTATTTCATCCATGTCTGGTTTTTCAGCGTCTTGCAGAACTTTTTCTAAACCCTGCCGAACAAGCGCAGCCAGCGACTGCCCGCGCCGGATGGACAACCGTTTTAATCTCTGCTATTGTTCTTCCAGTAATTGAATTTGGGTTCTGATCATCATCCTACACCTCATGATAACACCATAGCATAAAGCGATAACATTACATTATGCCAGAAAAAGATTACCTATCCCTCCACCTGCGCGACCTGCCCTACTTCCGCGCCCTGGTGCGGGCGGTCGAATCAGCGTTCTACCAGGATCTCGACCTGCCCTCCCCAACCCTGGACGTGGGCTGCGGTGATGGGCATTTTGCCTCACTGACATTTGGACATAAACTCGATGTTGGTCTGGATCCCTGGCGTGCTCCGCTTCATGAGGCCAGGAGGCGAAACGGCTACCACTTGCTGGTTGAAGCCGATGGCGGGAAAATACCCTTTCCTGATGGCACTTTTGCCAGCGCCATCAGCAACTCGGTACTGGAGCACATCCTCAACATCGAACCTGTATTAATTGAGATTGCCCGTATCCTTAAAACTGGTGCACCATTCATTTTTTGTGTGCCGAACGAACGATATCTTTCTGAGTTGGATATCCCACGGCGCCTGCGCTCTGTCGGCCTGAAGGGTTTGGCGGATAAATATACCGAATGGTTCCGCCGCATATCACGTGTCACCCATGCTGATAATCCGGAAGTTTGGGAAAAGCGGCTGGCGAAAGCTAATTTTGGTCTGGATCGTTGGTGGCATTACTTTTCGCCTTCTGCCATGCGCGTGTTAGAATGGGGGCATTATTTCGGGCTGCCCTCACTGGTATCTCGCACTTTGACCGGTAGATGGATCATTGCGCCGGTGCATTGGAACCTTTTCATCATCGAGCGGTACCTTCATCCCTATTCCAGGGCAGAGGCTGATAAGAATGGAACGTTCACTTTTTATGTGGCTTATAAAAAATAGACAGATCTGTAGAACGCCCTGCCTGGTGCTCCAAACGCATTGATCATCCTTGTCCAGGGGGCAGGTTGAACAAGAAATTTCCTGCCCTTAAGTGGCATTGAGCCATGTCCTTCGACGATAAATACTTCAATACCCACACGTATGCGGATATCTCGTTCGCCAAATTCAGCCAATACTGGTGGTCGAACCGTTTTTACGCCATCCTGGCGCGCCGTTATGGCAAACGTGGCATACTCCTGCTGGAAATCGGCTGCGGTCTGGGTCACCTCGTCGGGCAGCTGCATGACACTTTCAAGACTTTCGCAATGGATATTAACCACTGGGCACTGGTGCAGGCAAAAGTGACTGCTTCACACACCCGGCTGCAAGTTGGTAGTGCAGAGGCAATTCCCTACGCAGAGGACACCTTCGACGTGGTCATCAGCAAACATGTTGTGGAACACCTGCTCCACCCTGAGAAAGCTCTGGCAGAACTTGGCCGCGTTCTTGCCCCTGCTGGTATTCTGATCTTTTCCACGCCCAACCTGGATTCCCTGCTCAGACCCTGTAAAGGTAAGAAGTGGATCGGCTACCAGGATCCAACCCATGTTGCTCTTAAACCCCCCTCTGAGTGGCTCTCTATGATCGAGGCTGCAGGCATGAAAACCCGCCGTATCTTTGCAGACGGATTCTGGGACGTGCCGTACATCTCTTTCGTTCCAAAGCAGATCCAGAAAGTGGCTTTCGGTACTTTGGGTGGGTTCCAGGCTCTCACCGGCGTGATTTTTCTCCCCATGCGTTGGGGTGAAAGTCTCATGGTGATCGCAGAAAAAACTTGCCCGCCAGGGGTGAAGTGATACGAGATGGCTAAATCACACATGGAAGAACCAAGTGTTCTGGATTATGTCAAATCAAAATTGAATTTCCAACGAAGGGAGGATATTGAGATCCCGCCAGACAGACCCGAATCCCCTCAAGCACTAAAGGAGACGTCGAAGGGCAGATCCTGGCATTGGCGTCCTTTGCTCGCTCTCGGTCTTGCACTGGTTGGACAGGCTACCTTGGAATCGCGGAACAACGGGGCAATGGTTGGCATCGTTTTCTATCTTGCCGCCTTTGGGCTGCTCGGTCTGGTGATCCTGCGCTCGGAGTGGAAGTTGATTTCTCTGCCGTGTATAGAATCCCGGGTCGATCCAATGACCATCCACCTGAAAACCCTCCTCCTCGCCCTACTCATGGCGCTGCTGGCATTCCTGGCTTTCAGCGGCAACCTGTTCACCAGCTTGAATGTTACCCTGTGGCTGTTAGCTCTGGGTTTCTTCATCCTGGCACTCTGGTTACCCTCCTCGTGGTTGATGGCATTACCGACGCGCTTGAAGACTTTTATAGGGCAAAACGAATGGCGGCTTTCCATTACACGCTGGTCTCTACTGGTGCTGGGGGTGGCAGCGCTGGTGATCTTCTTCCGCCTCTACCGCATAGCCGATGTCCCCGCTGAACCATTCAGCGACCACGCCGAGAAGATCCTGGATGTGTACGATATCACCCAGGGTCAAACTGCCATCTTCTTCCCACGGAATACTGGACGCGAGGCGTTCCAGATGTACTGGACGGTCCTGATAGCCAGGATCCTTGGCACAGGACTGTCGTTTCTCACCCTGAAACTCGGTACGGTCATACTTGGTCTGTTAACATTACCTTACATCTACCTGCTCGGGAAAGAACTCGGCAGCCGGCGGGTGGGATTGTTGGCTTTGCTGTTCTTCGGCATCGCCTATTGGCCGAACGTGATCAGCCGTGCTGGCTTGCGCTTCACACTTTACCCGCTTTTTCTTGCTCCAACACTTTACTACCTGCTGCGGGGATTACGAATACAGAATCGTAACGACTTCATCCTCTCCGGATTCTTCCTCGGACTTGGACTGCACGGTTACAGCCCGTTTCGCATCGTTCCTTTTATTATCCTTATCACTATTGGTTTATTCCTACTGCATAACCGCTCAAAAATTAACCTCACGCGCTCTATCTGGTGGCTGGCTCTGGTGGGTTTTACTGCCTTGGTCGTTTTCCTGCCTCTGGCACGTTATGTAACTGAAAACCCGGAAGGTTTTTCATACCGGGCTGTCAGCCGCCTGGCAGATGTGGAACAACCCCTGCCTGCTCCGGTCTGGCAGGTCTTTTTCTCGAACCTGTGGAACGCCCTCAGGATGTTCAATTGGGATGACGGCGATATTTGGGTAAATTCCATCCCGCATCGCCCCGCCCTGGACGTGGTTTCCGGGGTATTTTTCCTGTTCGGTCTCCTTTTGCTCCTGGTCCGCTACATTCGTAAACGGAACTGGCTTGACCTGTTCCTGCTGCTTTCCATTCCTCTGCTTCAGCTTCCTTCGATCCTCTCACTGGCATTCCCCGGCGAAAATCCAGCCCTTAACCGCACCGCAGGAGTAGCCGTCCCGGCATTCCTGATAGTGGCGTTGGCATTCGACGGTCTGCTGACAACCCTAATGGCTGGCTCGACCCGCCGCCTGGGAATAATTGCCATATGGAGTGTCACGGGTGTCCTGCTGCTCTGGTCCATCACCCAGAATTACAACCTGGTATTCAAGCAATATGCCCGGCAATACCGCCAGGGAGCCTGGAACACATCGGATATAGGCAAGGTCATTAAACAATTTGCCATGACTTACGGTTCGGCGGATAACGCCTGGATCATCCCATACCCGCATTGGGTGGACACCCGCCTGCCAGGTGTCTGGGCTGGCATCCCGAATCGTGATTTTGCGGTCTGGAAGGAGGATCTACCAGACACATTCAGCGTTTCCGGAGCCAAGTTATTCATCGCCAGGCCCGATGACCAGGAAAGCCTGGCTGCACTCCAGCAGCTCTATCCAATGGGTATATCTAGCCTTTATACTTCGGAGATCGCAGGTCACGATTTCATAATTTTTTTCGTACCGCCAATGACACCTTGACCTTATTTTAATGAACGAACCTCCTGCAAATCGCTCCTGGCATCTCTGGTTATACGACATCATCCTGATAGTCGTCCTATTGGCTGGGACGTACCTGCGCCTGATCGGGTTGAACTGGGACTCCAACCAGCACCTGCACCCTGATGAACGCTTCCTGACCATGGTCGAGAGCGCCTTGCAGCCGATGAAATGTGCCCAGCCTGCCTTACCGGTCGAGGCATGTCCCGAGGAACAGAAACGCTGGTTGAGCCTCTCTGACTATTTCAACACGAAGACCTCCACCCTCAATCCCCACAACCGCGGTTATGCATTTTTTGTCTATGGGACACTGCCCATCTTCATCGTTCGCTATGCAGCCGAGTGGCTGGGACAGATCGGTTACGACCAGGTGGACCTAGTCGGGCGACAACTCTCAACCATCGCTGACCTGGGTACTATCCTGCTCTTATATTTCATCGTATCCCGTCTGTATGGACGAAAAATCGGTCTATTGGCAGCCACCTTCTCGACCCTGGCCGTGCTGCAAATCCAGCAGTCGCATTTCTTTACGGTGGACACTTTTGCCAATTTCTTCATGTTCCTGGCAATTTACTTTGTTGTGCGCGTGGGGGAAGAAGTCCAACAATGGCGGGGGGATGACCTCACGGTAATGCAATTCCTGCGCCATCCGCTGTTCTGGTTGAGCATCGGTTTCGGTTTGGCGATGGGCATGGCGATGGCCTCCAAGATAAACGCCGCACCGCTTGCAGCCCTCCTGCCAGCAGCGTACCTGATAGGCCTTGTCAATAATAAAAAAACCACCGAAAATTCAAATTCGACAAATCCGGATCGGAAGGTAGGTCTGGTCATTGCCTATCTGCTGGTGGGCGCCCTGGCTGCTCTGGTTGCCTTCCGTATCTTTCAACCTTATGCCTTCAGCGGTCCTGGTTTCTTCGGTGTAAAGCCCAATCCAGCCTGGATCGCCAATATCCGCGAGCAGCGCGGCCAAGCGAGCGGTGACGTGGATGTCCCCTTTGCTCTGCAGTGGGCTCGCCGTTCACATCTTTATTCGTTTACCAACCTAACCCTTTGGGGTCTCGGTCTGCCGCTCGGCATCCTTTCCTGGACCGGCTTTTTATGGATGGGCTGGCGCATGCTCAAAGGCGAGTGGCGCTCTCACCTACTTATATGGGGTTGGACAGCATTCTATTTCCTCTGGCAATCCATCCAGTTCAATCCAACCATGCGTTATCAATTGCCGGTCTATCCGTTGCTGGCGATGATGGCTGCCTGGCTCGTTTTCGAGTTGGGTAGGTCAAGGCAGAAATTTCTGAAGCCTCTCGCGATAATGATCGGTTGTGTTGTTCTCCTTGGTTCTCTAACCTGGGCTTATGCCTTCACCCGCATATATACTCGACCACATACCCGCGTCGCCGCTACGGAATGGATCTACCAGAACATCCCGGCTGCGATCAACCTGCACATCCAGTCCCGTGATTCAATAGTACAACAACCTCTTCCCTTCCCATACGGGCTCACCCTAACCGCAGGGCAGTCGTACGATACAGCTTTCGTTGCCAGTGAGAACGGCGTATTAACCGAGATCCAGCTGCCTCACGTCATAGTTGCGGAAATGAAGGAGGAAAAATTACCGGAACCAAAACGTGTGGCCACCAGGGTAACAATCGTTCGGATGCTGGCAGGTGTACCCGTGCCGCCCAGATACTGGCGACCAGATGATTTCCCATATGTGAAGGGTTATCATGAGAAAATCAGGGCGGCAAATCTAGCTAACCTGTTTGCACCACCACAGGCGGTTGAACCCGAAATCATACCTGCTGTAACATATCAAATTGAAAAATTCGTCAATGAGCCGTCAACCACGCCATGGCTGCTAAGCCTGACCCTGGCTACAGAGCCGGGTATGCTTCTGGAAACCACCCTGGCTCATTCTTACCTATATCAGGACTTCTCACCTGAGACTGGAAGTCAATATCGAAGTTTTGTCCTGCAGCTCGACCGGAAAGTGAACTTGGTGCAGGGCAGAACCTATCACCTCCGAATGGAAACAAACGCCTCATCGCTCACCATGGCCGGTACGGCGCTTATCAATGAGAGCTCCTGGGATGACGGTCTGCCCCTGCGTATGGATGGCTACGATGGGTTTGGCGGTTTATATCAGGGTGGCTTGAACTTCGAGATATATTGGGATGATAATCCTGACAAACTGGCTCGCTTTACCAATACTCTGGATCAGGGTGAGTATATCTTCATGTCATCCAACCGGCAGTGGGCAACAATCACCCGCGTACCTGAGCGCTATCCACTGAGCATCACCTTCTATCGCCATCTGATCGGCTGCCCGCCCGAGAAGGATGTCATCTGGTGTTACAACGTTGCCAGGCCGGGTGATTTCCAGGGTGACCTGGGTTATGACCTGGTCAAAGTTTTTGAGACCTATCCGTCCCTCTCGATCCCGGGTATTGGATCCTGGGCGATCAACGACCAGTTTGCCGAGGAAGCCTTCACGGTCTATGATCACCCCAAGGTGCTCATCTTCCAAAAACAGGCAGATTACGACCCAACCCGGGTGCAAGCCATCCTAGGCGCGGTCGACCTGGATCATGTCGTTCATCTCACGCCACGCCAGGCCAGTAAATATCCTTCGGATGGAATGCTGCCTCCAGCCAGGCTGGCTGCCCAGCAAGCCGGCGGCACCTGGTCGGAATTGTTCGATGTTAATGCTCTCATCAATCGGTATCCCTTTGCCAGTCTGGTGCTGTGGTACTTATTCATTTTCGTCCTGGGGTTGTTCACCTACCCTATAATGCGTCTGGCGTTACCGGGTTTGGCTGACAAGGGCTACCCGCTCGCCCGTATTGCCGGTATGCTGCTGCTGGGTTATTTCCCCTGGCTAGCTGGTTCATTCAACATTCCCTACTCCCGCCTCACCATCGGTGTGATTTTCGGACTGATTATCTTCTTTGGTGCGATCCTGGGTTATTTCCAACGCCAGGAACTGCGCGGCGAGATCAAATCGCGCTGGAAATACTTCCTGCTCATCGAGTGCTTGTTTCTAGCTTTTTTCTTGATAGACCTGCTCATCCGCCTTGGCAATCCCGACCTGTGGCACCCGGCTAAAGGTGGTGAGCGCCCAATGGATTTCTCGTATTTCAATGCAATCCTGAAGAGCACCTCCTTCCCGCCTTACGACCCCTGGTTTGCCGGTGGTTACATCAACTATTATTACTATGGATTCGTTCTGGTCGGGACGCCGGTCAAGCTGCTCGGGATCGAACCTTCCATTGCTTACAACCTCATCCTGCCCACCTTGTTTGCAATGACCGCTACCAGTGCCTTCTCGATAGGCTGGAACCTTTTATCAGTCGCAAAAAGTGGAAAATCAGGAGAAGATTTTGACCATTCAATTTCCATCTCCCAACCCCGACTGATTGCTGGGTTCGCCGCCTCAGCAGGTATGGTACTTCTTGGAAACCTGGGAGCAGTCCGTACTTTCTACGGTGGTCTCCAACGCATTATCCAACCGGAAGCGCTTTCCATACAAGTCAGCGTTTTCACCCGCTTGTGGTGGGGGATCCAGGGATTCTTTAAACTCCTTACCGGGACAGACCTGCCCTTTGGACGCGGCGACTGGTACTGGTTCCCCAGTCGTGTCATCCCGGCTCCGGGTGACGTGGAACCTATCACCGAGTTCCCACTTTTCACTTTCCTGTACAGCGACCTGCACGCCCACATGATCGTCCTGCCGCTGGCATTGCTGGTCATCGCCTGGACTGTCTCGGTTGTCCTTGGACGTGGGAAATGGCAGAATTCTGGAGCCGCTGTTTTGGGATTCCTGTTGGGCTCCCTGGCTATCGGTGCCCTCTATCCGACGAACCTGTCTGATATTTACACCTACCTGCCTCTTGGTTTCGCTGCCCTCGGTTATGCTATCTGGCGGTATGCCGGGATCGACGGTACACGCTGGCTACTCGACCTGCAGCCGGCGGTCAAACGCCTCATCTTGATCATTCTCACCATCCTGGTGCTTACCGCCCTCTCGTTCTGGTTATATGAGCCTTACCGCATATGGTATGGCCAGGGATACAGCAAGCTCGACTGGTGGAAGGGGTCGCACACACCGATCTGGTCGTACCTGACCCATTGGAGCCTGTTCCTCTTCGTGATCGTCTCCTGGATGATCTGGGAGACACGCGAATGGATGGCAGCCACTCCAATCTCGGCTTTGAATAGGCTCAACCGCTACCGGTTCGTGATCGAAGCCCTGGCCGCTGTATTCCTGGCAGCGTTGTTCGCACTTGCCTTCCTGAAGATTCAGGTTGGCTGGCTGGTCCTTCCCCTGGCAGCCTGGGCAGGCTTGCTGATCCTTCGCCCTGGCATGCCGGATGCCAAGCGCATGGTCCTTTTCTGGATCGGCACTGCATTGTTGGTTACCCTGGTTGTCGAGGTGGTGGTGGTGCGCGGCGACGTTGGGCGTATGAACACTGTCTTTAAGTTTTATTTGCAGGCCTGGGTGTTCTTCGCGGTCAGCGCCGCGGCTGCCCTCGGCTGGCTCCTACCCGATATCCCTAAATGGCTGCCGAACTGGCGCTCTGCCTGGCAGACAGTCGGCGTGATGTTATTGGCCGGTGCTGCCATGTTCACCATTATGGGTACCATGGATAAGGTGCGCGACCGCATTGATCCCAAGGCGCCTCACACCCTGGATAGCATGACCTATATGGCCTCTTCCCAGTACTGGGATGCCGAGACCATGGACCTGGGCCAGGATTACAATGCCATCCGCTGGATGCAGCAGAACGTCAAAGGCTCCCCCGTGATCGTCGAAGGTAACACGGTTGAATACCGCTGGGGCAGCCGCTTCACCATTTATACCGGATTGCCCGGCGTGGTCGGATGGAACTGGCACCAGCGCCAGCAGCGCGCCCTGACACCTCCCAATTGGGTCACCGACCGCGTTGATGCCATCGCCACTTTTTACAATACGACCGAAGTGGAAACAGCCCGTACATTCCTGAAAAAATATAATGTACATTACATAGTCGTCGGTCAATTGGAGCAGCTCTACTATCCCGGCCAGGGATTGGAAAAATTCGACACTTACAATGGAACCCTCTGGCGGGAGGTCTTTCATGACAGGCAGACCGCCATCTACCAGGTGCTTCCATGACCCAACCCATCGTCCATATTACTCACCGTGACGAATGGGCGCTTGCTCAATTGTCTGGTGAATACCGCCCGGGCAGCCTGTCAGAGGAGGGCTTTATCCATTGCTCTAAACCTGATCAGGTCGTTCGTGTTGCCGGGACATTCTTAGCTGGTCAACATGGATTGGTGCTGCTGGTCATCGACTCGAAGCGGCTGCTTGCTGAAGTGCGTTGGGAACCAGGTGCTGACAGTCCTGCTGAACTGTTCCCGCACATATACGGTCCGCTCAACCTGGATGCGGTGACACAAGTTCTTGACTTAAACCCCAGCCCTGATGGGCAGTATGTACTGCCAAATATCAATCCTTGAGAGATAATATGAAAAGCGAGCTGGTCATCCGTCCTGCCCGGTCATGCGACACCAGACCGGCTGTCTCTTTGCTTCACCAAGCAATGGGCCGGCTTGGAGATTTCTTTTTTGGGAATGGTGACCCTTCTCGAACGCTGGACATCCTGGAACAGTTGATTGCTCGTGAGAACAACCGATTCAGCTATAACTTCACCTTTTTGGCTGAGAAATCCGGGCAGGTTATTGGACTATTGCTGGCCTACCCGGCGGGGATCATCTCACGTCTGGAGCTTTCAACCGGTAGACATTTGTTCCCTATCCTGGGATGGAACGGTTTGCTCAACCTTGCATTACGCTCACTGCCGTTAGCCGGCTGTCGTGAAGCAGAGCAGGGTGAATATTATATTAGCGCTCTATCTGTGCACCCTCGATTCCAGGGTCAGAATGTGGGCACGCGATTGATACGTTTTGCCGAGAAAGAAGCCACCAAACGGGACATGCATAAGTGCTCCCTGATCGTCTCGTTGGAAAACGAAGGCGCACGCCGTCTCTATTTACGCCATGGATATCAGGTTGTGAAAACTAAACTGTTTTCCCGCTTGTTGAGTCGCAGTGGTGAGAGCGGATACCAACGAATGGTTAAATCGTTATGAACACATCCGCAGCCATCAGAATGCATCTTGACTTCCAGATCAGGGTCTAACGATCCATGCTTGCATTTCTCGCCTGGTATCTCACGATCACGCTAATTGGCTGGCTGGCTTTCCCGCTGGTCTACAGCCTGTTCCCTGCCTTGGCTAATCGTGGCTATAGCCTGGCGCGCGCTGCCGGCTTTCTGATTTGGGGGTATATCTTCTGGCTGTTGGCTTCACTCAGGTTGGCGCAGAACGATCTCGGCGGGTTGGTGCTCGGTCTGTCCGTCCTTGCTGGACTGAACCTGTTTATTTTGCGCAGCCAGGAAAAGCGGGCCGAGATGATCTCCTGGCTCAGAACCAATTTACGGCTGCTTGGTTCTATCGAGTTGCTTTTCCTCCTCACTTTCGCCTTCCTTGCGGTTGTCCGGGCAGCAAACCCTGAGATCACCGGGACAGAAAAACCGATGGACCTTGCCTTTATCAACGCCATCCTGAGTTCTCCGGACTTCCCACCCAATGATCCCTGGCTCTCTGGGTATGCCATCTCCTACTATTACTTCGGTCACATCCTGACCGCCATGCTTGCCAGGTTGACCGCAACCCCTGGCAGCGTGGCATTCAACCTGATGATATCCCTCCTCTTTGGGTTGAGCGCGATTAGTGCCTACGGTCTTATCTATGATCTGCTTGCCGCAACCAGGCGAAAGGTAACACAGGGGAGTGTCTTGCCCCTGCTCGGACCTCTCTTTCTCCTTCTGGTCAGCAACCTGGAAGGCTTCCTTGAAATCCTGCACCGCCGCGGCTTGTTCTGGAAGATCGATCCGGATGGCAGCGCCACCTCCGCTTTTTGGACCTGGTTGGACATGAAAGAGCTCAGCCTGCCCCCTGCCCAACCATACGGCTGGCTGCCGGAACGCTTCTGGTGGTGGTGGCGCGCTTCGCGCGTCGTTCAGGACTATGACCTGGCTGGTAATTGGCACGAGGTCATAGATGAATTCCCATTTTTCTCCTATTTACTGGCTGACCTGCACCCGCACGTTCTTGCCATGCCCTTCGCCTTGTTGGCTATTGCCGTGGCATTGAACATCTTCCTTGGCGGTTGGCAGGGTGAAATAAAACTCCCGGGAATGCGTCTATCCATCACACCCGGCGGATTCTTTTTTACAGCCATCCTGCTCGGCGGCCTGGCTTTCCTGAACACCTGGGATATCCTGGTCGCCGCCGTGCTGGTCTGTAGCGCATACTTGCTCTTCAAGGTGCGTGAGGACGGCTGGAAGTGGGGACGCCTGGAGGATTTCCTGTTTTTCGGTCTGGCGGTGGGGGTGAGCGCCATCCTGCTCTACCTGCCTTTCTATTTCGGTTTCTCATCGCAAGCGGGTGGCATCTTGCCCAGCCTGGTAAACCCGACACGCGGCGTCCACCTGTGGGTCATGTTCGGTTCACTGATCCTGCCCATCCTGGCCTCCCTGGTTTACCTGGGAAGGGCTGAAAAGCTCTCTGCCAGGTGGAAAATTGGGTTTGGACTGGCTGTGGGTGTCATTTTATTCTTATGGAGTCTCTCATGGCTGCTCGGATGGATCGTGACCGTCACCAGGCCTGGCTTGGCCTTTGCCTTCATTCAGTCGCAGGGTGCCGCTGACATGCGGACTCTCTTCGTGGAGACTCTATCAAAGCGTATGAATTCCATCGGCAGCTTGATTACCCTGCTGTTTTTGTTGGGGCTGCCGTTGTCATTGCTCATCCCCTCGGCAATCCAACCTGAGGACAAACCCGATAACCCTGCAAACATCTCTCCTGCGCCCTTCATATTGCTCATGATCGCTCTTGGAGCCTTGCTTGTTTTAGGTCCGGAGTTCCTCTATCTGCACGACCAGTTCGGTACGCGCATGAACACCATCTTCAAGTTCTACTACCAGGCATGGCTGTTGTGGAGCATGGCAGCCGCCTTCGCTGCAGCCGTGCTCCTCCGGGACCTGCGTGGGATATGGGACAAACTCTACCGCATCCTGTTCTCCATCCTGCTGGTTGTGGCACTGACATACCCGGTCCTCGGTCTCCTCACCAAGACGAACAATTTTAAGCCACCATTTGGCTGGACCCTGGATGGTGCAGCCTATATCGAACGCGGCTCGCCTGACGAGGCTGCCGCCATCCGCTGGCTGCGCTCCGCTCCACTGGGGGTCATCGCAGAAGCCATCGGCGGCAGTTACACCGACTATGCCCGTATCTCCACCCACACCGGCCTGCCCACCGTTCTTGGCTGGATAGGTCATGAAGGACAATGGCGCGGTGGTTACGAAGAACAGGGCACCCGCCAGCAGGACATCGAAACCCTGTACATTACCCCTCACTGGGAGGCGGCTCAGGTCATCTTACAGCAATATAACATCCGCTATGTGTATATAGGAATGCTGGAACGTACCACCTACCGTGTCAATGAGACCAAATTCCAGCGCTTCCTGCAGCCGGTCTTTCGCCAGGGGGATGTGGTCATCTATGAAGTGCCATAATAAATTTTAGATTCCTGGGGTGGATACTGGTACGTTGTCAGAATCATAATGGATAAGCTCCAACCTATTGTGTTCCACAACCACGCTGATAAAAATGCCACGGTTGAAATGATTTTATGCGATAATAACAATGCATGTATGAGTCCTCTGCAAAAAGGGTGTGTCACCCTGCCTGCCCCAGTTTCGCCCAGGGGGGCTAACAACCCGAACTGGGTTGCGGGTTATGTCAGGGAGCGACCTGCACCTGCGGTGTAGGCAGGTGGACGAAGGGTCTCCTCATTAAACATTATTAATATTACCTTCGGTTTTTAGTACAAAACCAAGTTTTTGCAGTGAAATCATGGTTATATTATTCGAGCCATTCAGGTATATCGCCTAATTCCAATTCTTTCCATAAATCCACAAACATCGTTCCTGTTTGCTCAGATATCCACTTTAATTGCCGGGATGCTTGTTCCGCATAAGGTTCATGTTCTTTTTGTATGAATATGGTAAGCGCAGTGAAAGTGCATTTCATTGCCTCTCGTAAATGATCTTTTCGATTTTCTCCTAGAAGACTGGATAGATCAACATATAGCAGGCCTAGGTTTCTCTGGGTCATGGCGTATTCGAGCGGGGCGGTGTCTGGGCAGCAGAATTTTAGGGCTTCGTCATAGGCGCCGAGGGCTTCCAGCAGGCGGGTGCTGCGGTCTTCACCAGGCGAGGCCGCCAAGTCTCTCAGCACATTGCCGCGGTTGTTCTGGGTCATGGCGTAGGCTAGCGGGGCGGTGTCTGGACGGTAATATTTTAGGGCTTCGTCATAGGCGCCCAGGGCTTCCAGCAGGCGGGCGCGGCGGTCTTCACCGGGCAGGTTTGCCATTAACCCAAGTGCATTGGCCAGAGTTACAACCGAGGGTCCCAAATTTCCTTGATCTTTTTTTTGGCTCTCTTTCACCAGGCGTCTTGCCCAGTCATGGTTTTCCCGCACCAGGTAAAAGGCTGCCTGCAGGTTGGCTGTGTTGCTTGCTAGGCTTTGAGCCAGGTAGAGATCGTGTTCAATTGCCCAGGAAAATGCGTGCCGAATCTGGGAATATTCATCCAGCATAAGGTAATAAGATTGCGAATCGTCCGCTTTTCCAATTAAAGTATTATATATTTCTGCATGAGATTTACGGGCAGTTTCTTCTTCACCCGTACGATGTAACAAAGCCAATGCATAGGCACGTAACAAGGTATGCTGCTTCCAGCGTACACCTTGGATGGGTTGTTCCTGGCAAATGAGCATGTTCAATTCCACGAAAACGGACAGCTGGTCCTCCGCCTGTTCAAGGGTGCATTGCCAGATGCTGGCAGCCGCTTCGGATTGAAATGTGCTGCCAGGAGCAAATACTCCCAGGGATCTGAAGCGGAATTTAGCCTCCACGCTCATTTCGTTATATGAGAAAGAGAGGGAGGCTTCCACCCGGCTTTCGTTTTCTTCGTCACCAGGCAGGTGCAATTCCCCAAATCCGCTGCCCACCTGTACCTGGCGCGCCATCTCTTCCACGGCAGCAGGCCAGCGCTCATGTGAGAGGCGTGCCAGGCTTCCACCTGCTATGTCAAGCGCCATGGCGTGACAGCCTAGTTCCTTTGCCAGCCTTTCAAGCACAGGAATATCTTTGATACCGGCAGATGGTACTCGTGAACGCAGGAGTGCCAGGGCATCATCTTGTGTAAGAATATCCAGAGGAAAAACCTCTCCGTGCAATTCCTGTGCTATTCTCTGGCTGCGTGTCGTAACCAGCAGGCAGGCATCTTTGGGAAGCGCACAAAGCAGGGGAGTGATAGCCTTTTCATCCCAGACATCATCCAGCACGACCAGCAGCTCACCATGCCTTGCCAGCAAAGCCCGGACTTCATCGGGATTTGGTTGTAAGTTCTCCTCAGGCTGTCTTCCACTAAAAGCAAATTCTTCCCATCGTTTCAGGATGGGATTGCATAGGATTGGATCCCGAAATTCTATCCCGAGGTGTTCGAAGATGACCCCGCCCGGGAATTGCGCTTCGAGTTCGGCTGCCAGGTGGTCGGCAAGTATGGTTTTTCCTACCCCGGGTGTTCCATGGACGGTAGCTGTGATGACAGTTTTTCTACCTGGTTTTAGCAGATTTTTCACCTGGTCAAATTCAACAGTTCGGCCAACCATAGGTTTGCTAGGCCGGGGAGCAGAGGGACGCAGCCATTGGGTACCATCTGATGGCTGATTTTGAATTAATGTCTCTTTCAATTCTTCCACGATGGTTTTTATTGCTTGTACATCAACGCCAATTTTCATAAGGTATTCTTCATTGCGAAGCACGCCTTGCCAAATGATAGGCAGGCTGAACTCTTTTAATGGCAGCAGGGCATGCCGCAGACAGTCTGCATACAGGTTGACCCCTGATTCAATTTGGGTATCTGTTAATCTTTTTTGATGGTGTCTTTTGAGATCTATCCGAATTGTATCCAGTAGCTCATCTTCATCAATAGTTGTAGGAAGCTTAGATATTGCTTTTTGAAGAGAGGGCAAATCGTATATCCGGAGTGTGAACGCTCCGCGCAGGTCTTGGTCTTTGCATTTTCTTTGAAAGCATTCCTCCGCTTGCTGTGCGGCTTTTAGCAGCTTTTCAGCCCCCACATTTGTGCCGAATATCGATTCGAGCCTGGCTTGAGCCTCCTCGTCACCAATTTCAACCAGCGTCTCAGCCGCAACACCCAGTGCTTCCTCACCAAAAATGTTCTTGACCTGGCGTTTGAGAAGGGCAAATATCAACTTGAGTAGATTTTTTCCGAGGTTTGGCATTTTTCCGTTCGTTGAAGGTATCCCAACCCATATAATGTACGGATGCAGGTCTCACATGCATGAATGAGTGCCAACTCGCTTCTTGATAATTGTAGCATAAAAACAAATTCGTCACTATCTCGACCATAAGTTCTTCATCCATTCAGGATTATTAAATATCTGGCCTGTCAATGATTGTCTTTCTCATGAATTCACATGAGTCGCGATCAAACGATCCGTATAACCATAAATTTTCATCATCTGATCCCTGGTCACCCATTCACTTATCCTAAATTATCCATTCTTGATGTGTTCGGGTCTCCCTGAGAAGCGCCCCTCGCGGAGCACACTTGAAAAGTGCGGAGGGGGTGACCCCAGTACAAACACGACCGCAGTCTTCCACTTTAATGTTACACCAAGGAGACTGCGTTCACAAATATGGCCCGGTCAGGAGATCTTCGCCGATCAATAAGGTGTAATCATCAAGGAAAACTACATCCCTGCCACCTTCCCCTGCCAGGGCAGCAAACTCGGCTGACATACGGGGGGTACCACATTGATGTCCGTTGGATAGATTGATTGCGAATCTCACGCAGGAACCTCTTATAGCCTGGATTACTGCCGCTTCACCCTTTACTGGTCGACTTTCCGCCTGCATCAGTGATGGCTTGAACATATCCTTCACTCAGTTTCTTTAGCCTATCAAGTTCTTCTCGTGATTGGGCAATGATATTTTGTCTTATTTTTCCTCCAATAATAATGCTGATCACATTCATGGGGAATTTCCAATGAACAATTCCCTTTTGTGTCAAACACACACCATTATGAGTCCCCTCAATAGAGTACTCGACATCAACCACGTTGATCTGGCTTTCAATATGAAAAGAGATTGATTTATCTGGTTCATAACCCGTTATAACACCATGCATTTCTATCCCTTTGCCATCCTCTTCTACAGTTTCACGAAATGTCGTTCCTATCATATCCGAAGTTTGATGCAGTATTTCCCCTTTGGAGACACTTGTCATCCAAACCATTGCTTTTTCTGGTGTTGCAATCCAGAGAAAGACCGATTCGGGTGTACTATTTATATCTATGAGTCCACTGAAAAAACTCGCACTTTAACAAACCAGGCATAGTTTTAGGGACCGGATAGGGTTGATCAAGTCGGTAAAGATAACCCTGACAAGAACAAAAAAAGAAACACCTTGCAGCCCC
>Ga0315277_10000893_pt1 | contig 45146 bp, 38 predicted proteins | sample YL17G05_15_MG_FD_203695 | JGI IMG/M metagenome (GOLD analysis project Ga0315277, IMG submission 203695) | Sediment microbial communities from Yellowstone Lake, YNP, Wyoming, USA - YL17G05_15 | ecosystem: Environmental > Aquatic > Freshwater > Lake > Sediment | place: USA: Wyoming | collected... | reverse complement strand
TGGCAGGAAGCCGGCGAGCGGGTCGTCTGGGAACATGCCCGTCGCAGTACCCGTGGCTTTCAATCGCCATTCGACACGGCCAGTTTGCGGGTTGAACGTGGCGCTGGCGTCAATGGCCATCGCGCCTTGGGTAGTGCCCGTAATGGATCCCGATTGGGGTGACGGCAAATCGCGTGTTGAGAATCTCAAGTTGCCAGCGTGGATGTTAATGCTCCGGTCGCCATAGGCGATATTGCCAAACTCCACCGTGGTCCAGTCGAGACTTGGGTCAAGGTAATCCACGACTACGAGTTCCTGCACTGGCGCACTCGCATTGGTGAAGTTTTCAAAGCGAACGATGTACTTGATCTCGTCTTGAGCGGATACAACTCGATTTGGCCCGATACCGGCAGGACCGAGCTTGTCGTTGGGATCCACGGGCCGGACGATTTGAGAGTCCGTGTCGAACAAGTTGTTCAGAATGTTGGCCAGCGTGTCGAGCGGGAGGCCAATCAAGAACCCGCCCCACAGCGAGCGTCCATGCAGGTTTTGGCCCAAGAAGGTATTTAGGAAACCCGGCCCGCCGACGCCCCAGACTTTTGGTTCGCCGAGGGGATTGGAAATCTTGCTCCCGATGCCGCCAAAGACCACCCCAAGGCCGGTGGACAAACCCAAGCCGCCCCATGTGAAGCCGCCATCAATACCTGTTTGGATGCCATAGCCGAGGGCGCCCGTGGCGCCACCCAACGCCGCACCACCCAGCAGGCTCAGGCCGCCGGTCGCGCCGGCGACGCCGCCAAACACTGCTCCGGAAGCAAAGGAACCCACGGCGCCTCCCAATGTAATTTCCTGTCCCGTCACCGCCTGGCCAATCAGATAGGCCGCCTCGCCACCAATTCCTCCGATTGCCGCCCCCGCCACAATCAACGGCAGCGTGTTCCCCTCCGGATCCGTCCACAACACAGGGTTGTTGCCGGCGTAACGATACAGGTTAAGATCACCGCCACTGAGGTTGAGCGGATCGGGACTGAGGAAGCGCCCAAGCTCCGCGCTGTAAAAACGGGCACGCATGTAGTGCAGCCCGCGCGCGTCCTCCCGCACGCCGAGCCGGCCGACGAACCGGCAGGCGTTCGGCACCGACTCGCTGATCGAGGTCGCCGCGCCCAAGGGGTCGTAGTCATAAGCGTTCAACACCACTCCGGCCGGGCCGGTGAGCTGGCGCGTGTTGCCCAACGCGTCGAACGAATAAAACGCCGTCCCGGCGCCGTCGGTGCGCGCTGCCAAACCCAAGCCATGATCGTAACGCGCCACCAACCCCCCGCTGCCGTCGTACTCCGCCGTGACATCCACGAAGCCGCCGGGGTCGTGGACGTACCGGTTGGTGACGCCGTTATGCACCACGAGCACCCGGTTCCCCAAAGCGTCGTAGCTGTACTGCCAGATGTCGTTGGTCGAAACGACGCGGACCAAGCGCCGCTCCACGTCGTATTCGTAAGTGGTCGTGCCGCTGCCGTCGGCCCACGAGGCCAGGTCGCCGTCCAGATCGTAGGCCATCGCAACTCCTCCGGCCTGCGTGTATTCGTTCAACCCGTTCGCGACGTAAGTCGTGTTGGTGCCGCCGTCGCTCGTGATCGTGCGGTTGCCCGCCGCGTCGTAGGCAATGGTCACGCGGCGTCCGCCGGGATAAGTGATCGCGGTTAACTGACAGACCGCGTCGTATTCATAAGTCGTGGTGCCCGCAGCGCTAGTCATGGAGTTGCGGTTGCCCTTCGCGTCGTAAGTGTAGTTGAAGAAGGACTGCACGCCGCCGCCCGGCGCGTAGTTAGTCATCCCGGTCACCTGGCCCGCCAGGTCGTAGCTGTAAGTGGTGAACGTGCCGTTGCCTTTCGTCTCGCGAATCAGTTGGCTGGCGGCGTCGTAACTGTAGCGCACCAGTTCGTTGGCGGCGCCTTCGGTCAGCGTCAGCAGCCGTCCGGCAGCGTCGTAGCCGTAGTTCAACGTGTAACCGTCATGCCCGAGACGGCGGGTGCGGCGGCCTGCGGCGTTGTATTCGAAAGTGAAGCCCCGGTTATCCGGGTAGAGAATGCTCGCGAGAAAACCGCGCGCCTCGTAGCTGAACCGGGTCGCGCCCTGCGCACTGTCCGCGATGTTCGTGACGAAGCCGCGCGCGTCGTAGCTGAAGTCAATGGTCCGTCCATCCGGATACGACTTGCGCGTAATCTGGCCGAGCGCGTTGCGGGTGTATTGGATTTCCTGTCCGCGCCGGTTTTGCCAAGAAACGACCGCGCCCGCCGGATTGTGGCCGAAGGCTTCGGCCGAGGTGTCCCCGTATGCGATGCCGGTGAGATTGCCCCGCGTGTCGTAGCTGTAGTCCGTCACCTAGCTGCGGGCGTCGGCGAGCGCGTCTAGGCGGCTGAGATTCGTGTAAGTCAGGGCCACGAGCTGTCCAAGCGGATTCAGGATTTGGGTCGCGTTCCCTTGCTCGTCGTAAGCGAAGTCGGTGACCTGGCTCGCGGGACTGGTGATGCGGACCAGGTCGAGATTCGTGTCGTATTCAAAGGCGGCCAGATGGCCCAAGGGATCGGTGGTTTGGAGCAGTTGCCCGCGGTCGCTCACGCGCGAAGTGGTGATGGCGCCGTTGGCATTGCGAGTGGCCTCCACCCCGCCGGTGGTGTAGGAGAATTGCAGCCGCTCGCTGCTGTTGTCCCGGAATTGTTCGGCGAGCCGGCCTTCGGAGTCCCAGGTGAAATACTTGTGCGTGTTGTCCGGGAACGTGACGGTGGTGAGCGCATGATCGGCGGGGCTGCCGCCGACGGCTTGATAGGCGTAAAGGTTGGTCACGCCGCCGGGCGAAACAACCCGGATCAGATGGTCGCCCGTGGCGTCGTATTGGTAATCGGTGGTCTGATTGGCGTGATCGGTGAAGCGGCTCAGCCGGCCTTGCGCGTCGTATTGGAGCGTGAACGCCGGACCAGCAGAGTGGGCGAGCGAAACCAACTGCCCGCCACTGTAACCGAGCGAAACGCGGTTATAATTCGGATCTTCAATGAAACTCAGCCGCCCGCTGCCGTCGAATTGCCAAACCGTTCCGTCCCGTTCCGTCAACGCAAAGTTGTTGCCGCCCACGGCGCGGAGCGTGGCAAAGTCACCCGGCTCTCCGCGCCAGGTGCCGTCCATGTCCAGCGTGAAGCGCCGCGCGCCGCCGCCGGGAGTGGCGAGCAGGAGGACGCCGTTGGTCGGCGACGAAAGGGCGTACTCGAAATTGTGCGACCAGCCGTGGCCAAGCGGGCCGGCCGTGAAGCGTTGTTCCATCGCGTCGGTGCCTAGGCGGCTGAATTGAAGCGCGACTCCAGGCCCCGGCGCTTGGGCCTCGGTCGCGGCGGCCAGCACGTGGCGATGCGGCGCGCCCACGACGCGGTTGAACAGGGCGGTCAACAGTTCCGTCGCCTCGGCGCTTGGCCGGCCCGACAGCGCGGACAAGTTGGCTTCCGAATCCAACGCGCGCAGGTAGTCCGCCCACGTGTCCCCGATCGAATCTTGGAAGCTCTTCCACAAGACCGCCCACGCATCGTCGGGAATTCCCGGCGGACGGAGACTGGATTCGAGCGCGTCCCAGTCAATCGGCGTATCATCCGCGCGCAGCGTGCTGAGGTTGAAACGAATGAAGCTGCCCCCGGCGGGCGCGCGGAACGGCAGTGGCACGTGGTAGCGGGCGCCGGGCGGCAGGACGCCGGGTGGTCCGTCGAAATTGAGGCCCAGCAATTGGATTTGTCCCACCACGGGCGCGAACCGCGTCGCGAAGTCAACGTACAGCGTGGCGGCGAACGGATAAAACCGTGGCGACGAGGCGCGCAAGACGAACAGTGGCGCCGCCATGTCCGCGTCGCCAACATTGGCGTATTCCAACGTGATGTTGTAGTCCCGTTGAGGGCGAACCGCGCTCGGGGCGATCAGCCGCGCTTCCAGGCGCGGACCGATGCCCGTGGTGATTTGCATCCCCTCTTGAAGGCGCGAATAAGGCGCGCCGGGTTTTTCGATCTGAACGTCGTAAGTTCCCCGGGCCGCGCCGCGAAGGTCAAAATTGTAGAAGGCGCGGGTGGAATCCACAAGCTGCACGAGCGAGGCGTCACGCGTTCTACCATCCGAGCCGATGATTCGTGCTAGGGTGTCCGCCGTAAGCCCGGTTCCACGGAGTTGCACAGTGAGGCCGCCGGTATTGCCCGCGGCGCGGGGAGAAACATCGCTGATATGGAAATCCGCATAAATGGCGTTGACTTCAAGATCAATCTGCCCATCGGCGAGGTAAGTCGAAAAGACGAGGACATAAAGCTTACCGGACGTTTGCACCGCGATGGGTATCTCGGTTTTCAGTGTAGCCAGCCCCGCTTCGGCAAACAGGTCGGCATCATAAGCAGACGGCAGCTTGCCCACGCTGGCGGCAACACGGAGCGCGGCAAATTCCCCTGAACTTGCCGGGAAACGACTCGAGTCTTTGGAGGGGGCGTGCATGCCGCGTCGCAAAGCCGCTAAAGGCAGGTTGCCGAACCTGGCATCGGTGGTAATCGCAGACGTGGCTAACACGTTCTCGAGTGCCGACTCGGCGGCGACAAGATTTGTGTTCTGGGATGGACCGACGCTAACCACCACATTGTGCCCGGCTTCAACATCGAATTCGTAATAACGGAGTGTGTTCGCGCGCAGTGTCGTCAGAGACGTTCTGCCCACCGCCCCCGCCACGAGGCTCTGGACCGGAATTACCGGGAGACCTGACGGCCACAAACGGACGAAGCCATCCTGATGGGTCGTGACTAGAAAAGAAGAATCGGGCGAGAGGGCCGCGCCAGTAATGGGGCTTGCGCCCACAGATTGCTGAAAGCCACGGAGCAGCGAACCAGTCGCGGTGTCCCAGAGATACGCCACGCTAGGAGACATGCTAGACGAAACAATGTTGCTACCGTCGCGCGAAAAAGCGGCTGCATTGACTGCGCCTCCATGCACTAACGCCATTTGCGCTTCGCCGGTGTTCAGATCCCAATCGACCATGGACCCATCGCTGGAACCGGTGAGCGCCTTGCTGCCATTCGCTGAGAAGCCCACTACGGTCACTGATCCCGAATGACGCGTAAACGTGCGCAGTCGTCTGGCGGTGATGGTGTCCCAGAGGATGGCGGTCCAGTCATCTGATCCGGTCAACGCTTTTGTGCCGTCCGGAGAAAGGGCGAGGCTGACGACAGCGGCAGTGTGTCCAAAAAGATTCGTGCGCCCGACGCCCGATACAGCGTCCCAGAAACGCGGCAGGTTGAGGCCGCTGCCTGTGAGGACGCGCGTTCCGTCGCCGGATAATGCCGCAGGATTCGGCTGGCCAGGCGTCGCAGCAAAACTGAGGATTTGTTTGCGTGTGTCTGCATCAAAGATCCGAGCACTCCCGTCGCGGGCGCCCGTGAGGATTTGGTCGGCACGGGGAGAGAATTGGACGGTATCAATACTAGCGCTGTGGCCGGCAAACCGCCGACGGAGTTCTCCGCTTTGGAGGTCCCAAAGAAGTGTCTGGTTCCCCGCAGCAGCGGCGAAGCGTATGCCATCGGTCGAGAATGCGGGGGCCGCAAGCGACCCCAAGGCAGAAGCGTCAAGGCTCCGGAGCGGAGCGCCTACTGTAGGCACGGTCCCTAATTGAATCGCTTGGTGAAACTCGTTGTTAGTTTCATTCGCTTCGAGCAGTTGATTGGCGTAGTCCGACCGCACGATGAGGAAATAGCGCCCGGCGGCCACGTTCGGCAGTGTGATTCGCTGCGTCCACGAATAGGCCAGCCCGGCGGGCAGCGGCTGCGACTGGCCGACGTCCGTGAGGACGATGTCCGAAGCATCGAAGATTTCGTCGGTGGAAAGGTAGAGGCGATCCGTCCACGGCGGCAGCGCGTCACCGGCGCGATTCTCGGCGCGCGTGGTGATTTCAATCTGCCGGCCCGGGACCGCCGCGGACGGCGCGAGGATCAAGACGGGCACCAGGTCGGGGTTGCTGAAGCTGATGGGCACGCTCCGCTCGTTGTTGCCTTCCTCCGCTTCAAACACGGTGTTGTCGCGGTCGGTGCGCAGGATGAGATAATAAGTGCGCGCCGGGAGCGCGGGCACGGTGGTGACAGCCGCGGCGGTGTAGGTCTTGTTGCTCGCCAGGGTGAGCGAACGCGTGGCCGCTGTCAGCAGCGTGTCGGTGATGTCCCAAGTCGGGTCGGCGCTGAGATAGAGGCCGTCCACCCAGTTGGGCAGCGCATCTCCCTCGCCGAGATTTCTGACCGTCCACACGGCTTCGACCTGGCGGGTGCCCAGCGGGTCTTTGGTCACGGCCAGGCTCGTGGCCGTGAGATCGGGCGCGACCAGCCGGATGGGCACGGCCAATTCGTTGTTGCTGCGGCGCGAGTCCACCACGCTTTGGTCATGGTCCGCGCGCAGAATGAGGTAATAGGCGCCTGGCGGGACGACGGGAACCGGGAAGGTGGTGATCGCCAGATAAGCATCCGCCGCCGCCAGCGGCAAACTGCGCGCGGAAGAAGCGACTTCGGTGTCGGTCACGTCCCAGACGGCGTCCTTGGAAAGGAAGATGCGATCGGTCCACGGCGGCGAAACCTCGCCCGAGCCTTGGTTCGTGACGGCCCAGGAAATCTCCACCGTTTGCCGGCTGACCGCCAGCCCGGGGGCGTTGAGCGCCAGGGCGGAAAGATCAGCCGTGGAAAGTGTGATTGCGGCGGCGCGCTCGTTGTTCAACTCGCTCGACTCAAAGAGACTGCCGTTCAGGTCCACGCGCAAGACGAGGTAGTAATCGCCAACGGGCACGACCGGAAGGGTGGCAATAGTCGTCACCAAGTACACCGCGCCCGTGGCGACCACCGCGCTGCGCTCCGCGGAAACCAGCGGCGTGTCGGTCACGTCCCACACGTTGTCCCGCGACAGATACAGTTGATCCGTCCACGATGGCGGCGCGTCCGCGGTGCCCTGGTTCTTCACCACCCAGGAAACTTGGAGCGGCTGGCCCACCGCCGCGTTCGTGGACGCCTGGAGTTCGGTTGGCGTCAGATCCGGGGCGACAAGTTCGATGGGAATGACGCGGTCGTTGTTGGCCTCGCTGCTCTCGTTGATCTGGCGGGCGTAATCCGTGCGCAAAATCAAAAAGTAAGAGCCGAGCGCCACCGTCGGCAGCGTCACACGGTTTGGCTGACGGAGTAAGCGTCGCCCGCGCGCAACGGCAGGGAGCGAGTCAAGTCGAGCAGCACCTGGTCGGTGGGATCCACCACGTTGTCGCGCGAGAGATAGACGCGGTCCGTCCACGAGCCAATGGCGTCGCTGTTCCCTTGATTTCGCACGGACCAACCCAGCCCGATCGGTTGGCGGATGCCGCCGGCGGCGGGCGCGGACAGCGCGGTTGGCGCGAGGTCGGGCGCGACCACCGTAAGGGGAACGGCCACCGCATTGTTGGTTTCCGTCACCTCGTAGAGCGCGCCGCCGTGGTCCGTGCGCAACACCAAATACCAGTCTCCCGCCGGGACCGCCGGCAGCGAGATCGTGGTGACGACGGAATAGTTTGCTCCCGGACTCAGCGCCGTGTCATGGCTGACAGTGGCGATGGAACGATCGGTGATGTCCCACGTCGCATCGGCGGAGAGGAAGAGTTGGTCGCTCCAAGATGGGACAGCGGCACCGGCCCCAAGATTCTGGACGGTCCAAGCCAGTTCCACACTCTGGCCGACGGAAAGAGCCGACGGCGCGCGAATTGAAACGGCCGCCAAATCGGGCGCGACCACTTGAAATGGGATGGAGATTTCGTTGTTCGCTTCATTGCCCTCGGCCAGGTTGTTGTAGTAGTCGGAGCGCAACACCAGAAAATAATTCCCGGCGGAAACCACCGGCACGTCGAACACGGTGGTCAACGTGTAAGTGTCGCCCACCCACAGGGCCTGGCTGCGGCCGGCGGAGGTCAGACTTTGATCGGCGGCGTCCCACGTAGCGTCCGCCGAGAGAAACACGAAATCCGTCCAGCCGGGTAAGGCGTCCGCATTGCCGGCGTTGCGAACTGTCCACGACACTTCCACGCGCTGACGCGGGGCCGCCTGAGCCGGCCCGCGCAAGGAACTGGGAGTGAGGTCAGTCGCCGTGCCCGACGCCGCGGGTTGCACGGACACGATGGCCGAGGGCGCGCTTTCGCTTCCGCCCGCAAACTCGGCCGTGACGAAGTAGTAATAGGTCCGCCCATTGACGAGGCCCGTGTGGATGTACGGCGAAGTGACACTCGCCAATTTCACTCCGGTCGCCTTGGAAAGCAGGGCGTTGGTGCCGTAGTAGAGGTTGTAGTTGGTGGCTGTGGCCACGGCACCCCAGGTCAAAGTGGCTTGCCCGTTGCCCGGGCTGGCGCGCAGGCCGGTGGGCACGCCGACCCCGGAGGACACGGTGATCGGCGACGCCGTTTCGTTGTTGAGTTCGTTGGTTTCAGAAAGAGTGCCATCGGCGTCGGCGCGCAGAATCAGGAAGTAATTGCCCGCGGGCACCGAAGGCAGGCCGACGAACACGCTGAGCGAATAACTCCCCGTACTGACCAGATCGCTGTCGCGGAGGGCGGAGACGAATTGAATGTCATCGGCCGAGTAGCGGTTGTCCGATGACAAGTAAACCCGATCCGTCCAGGGCGCCACCGCCTGATCGGGACCGCGATTGGTCGCGCTCCAACGAATCTCGATGTTCTGTCCCGGGAACGCGGACGGCGGGCCTTGCGGCGTGCCCGGCGCCAAATCGGTGGTCAGGGTTTTGATGGGAATGGCGATGGTGTTGTTCGCCTCGCTGGCCTCAACGACGTTGGTCGCCGCGTCGGTGGAAAGGATCAGGAAAAAATCGTCGCGCGGGATTTGCCACGCGACCGCCAGATGATCCGAGGCACTGTCCTCCTTGTGCAGAGCCTCGACGTAATAACGGCGGCCTGCTTCCAACTGGATCGGGCGCGAGCGCTGCGTCGAGTAACGGAACCAATCGCGCACGCCGGTGGGCGCGTTGTCGGGCGTGTAGGCAATCAAGCTTTTGTGCGCCGGGTCCTCGTCCGTGCTCAGCCAGAGTTCGGCCTGGTCATCCGCGGCGACTCAGAAAGCGTACATGCCGGTCTTCGGCGGATTCACGAAGCCACGGATGCGCGCGGCATACTGGTCCCCAACGTCCCGCGGTGCCTCGAAACGAACGAGCGCCTGGGTGCTGCTGGCCGTGCCTTGGAAGTTGAAGTCGCGAACCAGCCGGCCACTCACGTTGGTCCAGAATTCCCGCGTGATCGTTCCAACGGCCGCGGGATTGGCGAACGGGGAAAGGTTCGTTCCCGCAATCACCGCGGGGACGCCGGGGTTGAAGGTCACGGAAATGCTCCGTTCGTAACTCTGGCCGGGGCCGAGCGCCAAGGTTCGGGTGTAATCGGCGCCCAACGGCTGGTCCTCCGCGTCAAGCGTGGCGTCGCCCGAGACGTACAAGCGGTCAACCCAATTGGGCAGGGCGTCCACTGGCCCCTGGTTCGTAACCGTCCAAGTGATGGGCAAGGGCTGGCCGAAGGCGGCCTTCGCGGGCGCGGCCAGCCCAACCGGGGCGAGGTCGGCCACGGCGAGGGTGATGGGCGACGCCAGATCGTTGTCCGCTTCGTTGGATTCGTAAAGCGCGTTGCCGCTGTCCACGCGCAGGATCAGGAAATAATTGCCCGCGTTCGTAGCCGGCAAAGTGACCGACTGAAACTGCGAATACTCCGCTCCCGGCCCCAGCGCCGCATCGCGAGTGAACTGGCCAATGGACTGATCCTGCGGATCCCACACGTCATCGGTGGAAAAATAAATCTGGTCCGTCCAGTTCGGCGCGGCGTTCCCGGAGCCCGGGTTGCGAACCGTCCAGGAAATCGGGATGGTCCGCCCGCGCAAGACGGTGCGAGAGAACTGGAGAGCCGTAGGCGTGAGATTGGGGGCGTCAATCCGCACGGAAACCACGCGGTCATTGTTCGTCTCGTTGGATTCCCGCAGCGAATTCCCGTTGTCCGCGCGCACGATGAGATAATACTGTCCGGGCGGCACCGCGGGCATCTGCGCTGTGAGACTCACGACGTACGAGTTTGAGGACGCCACCGTGGACGAGCGGCTGGCGGTGCCCAGCGAAAGATCCGTCACATCCCATTGCGGGTCGGTGGGAAGATAAATCTGGTCGGTCCAGGAACCTTTGGCCGGCACCGGCGCGAGATTGCGCACCGACCAATTCACTTCCACCCGCTGCCTCGTGGAAACCGCCGGCGCATTGGAGATGCTGGTCACGACCAAATCGGGCAGCCCCAGAAAGATGGCGACACTCGCCTGGTTGTTGGCCTCGTTCGGCTCGGCCACGGAGTTGCCGGAATCGGTTCGCATGATCAGGTAATAATTCCCCGGCGCCGCCGACGGCAACGTGATCGTCTGGGATTGCAGATATGACTGGCCCGCCGGCAATTTGGTCGTCCGGGTGAACGAACCCAGCACCGCATCGCTCCCGTCCAGCACTGGGTCGGTGGAAATGTAGAGCGTGTCGGTCCAGTTCGGCTGGGCCTCGCCACTGCCCAAGTTCCGGATTGTCCATTGGACTTGGATTTGTTGGCCAAGCGTGGCGGAAGCCGGCGCGGCCAGGTTCGTCACTGTGAGGTCCGGTGCGTTCAGCGTGAACGCCACCGCCAACTGGTTGTTGGCCTCGTTGGTTTCGCTCAACGTCCCGGCGGAATCCACCTTGAGAATCAGAAACCAAGAGCCGGGTTGCGCCGCCGGCAAAGTCACGACGCCGGCTTGGACGTAGCTGCCGTTCGCGGCACACGGAAGCGAGCGAGTAAACGAGGCAATCGGGCTGTCCAACACGTCGAGCACCTGATCGCTGGACAGGTAAATCGTATCCGTCCAACTCGGCAGGGCGATGGCGCTGTCGCGGTTCGTCACCACCCAGGAGACCTCGATCTGCCCTCCCCCCACTCCGTTACTCGGTGCAACAAACGAAGTCGGCGAGAGATCAGCAGCAATGAGCGATGCTGTGAGCGCAAGGATGAAATAGGCGAAGGGCACGACCGACAAACTGTGTTTAGGGATCATAGGTGTGGCGGATTCGGCGGTTCATGATTCAACCGGACGGAGGCTGCGGCTTCATTCGGAAATGGGTTTGTTTGCTGGAATCTTGAACGCTCGGCGCGTTGGGGCGTTGGCCGGGTCGGTGGACCGGCCATCGCATCCGGTCGATCCTGCATCGGCCGGTCCGGCGAGAGGAGGAACGCTTTGCGGATGGTGGCCACGCCGGGCGTGCGCCACGGCCAGTCCTGGTCCGCGGCGAGTTGAACCTGCCGACGCAATTTCGCCAGCGTCGGCACGTTCGCTCTGATGTCGGCGGCTACGCCTCGTGGCAATCCGTCTGGCGCCGCGAGCGGGGAGGATGTCGGATTGTGGATTCCGGGTTCGCGTCGGTGAAGGCCCGCTGTCGGACTGCGTGGTTGCTGCCGTTGTCAGTTGCATACGCCGCCCGAGAAGCCCCACGAAACCGGTTCCTCAAACAACTGCTCCGGGTTTCGTTTCTCTGGACGCGATCAAAGCTGAGCGGCGAATGACTGTAAAGGGATTTCTGCAATTGTCTGAATGGTAGTGGCGGAGCGCGCTTCACCAGGAAGCGAGATTGACCACTGCCGCGCGGACGGCACAATGCGCGCGTGCTGACGGTGCCAAACCTGCTCAGTGGGTTTCGCCTCGTGCTCGTGCCGGTCCTCCTGTTGCTGGCGTGGGGCGGGCTGCCGAAGCTATTCTTCGCCACGCTCGCGATTTCCCTGTTCACCGATTGCCTGGACGGATACCTGGCCCGGCGGCTTAACCAGGGGACCGAACTGGGCGCGAAGCTGGACAGTTGGGCAGACGTGGCGACCTGGCTGGCCGCGCCGCTATGCGCGTGGTGGCTGCGGCCTGAAGTGCTGCGCCAGGAAGCCCTCTGGTTGGTGACCGGCATCGGCGCTTACCTGGTCTCCATCCTGGTCGGCTATGTCAGATTCCGCCGCCTCATCAGCTATCACACGTGGCTCGCCAAGGCGCTGGCGATCGCATTGGGCGCGGCTGCGATTGTGTTGTTCGCCGGAGGTCCGGGCTGGATGCTGCGGCTCATCATGCCGGTGGTCATGTTGTCGGCGGTTGAAGAAATCGCCATGACGCTCGTCCTGCCGGCGTGGCGCACGAACGTGCCGTCACTTTGGCACGCGTTGAAAGTGCGCAAGCCCGCGGACTCCGGCGGCGAAAGCTGAACACGCGTCACCGTGGTTCAAGCCGGAAGCAGACGTCCGGCGTTGCCGGAACGGAGGGCGAGTTCCTGCTCCGCCAGAAGCGCCGATTCCTTCAGCTTCAAAGTTGCCGACTCGAAGTAAAAAAACGGCGCGTGTGAACCGAAGAGCACACGCTCCGCGGAGATTTGCCGGAGGAGATTCGCCACCCCCCCGACGCTTTCCACCGTGGCGATGTCAAACGATGCGCCGGCGCCGGCCAATTGCTTCACCAAGTCGGTTTTCGCGGCACGAAACCAGTTCAACACCACGACGCGCGGCGCCAGCTTGTTCGCGAGGAGCGGCAGCAGCGGCGCCAAGTCTGCATGCGGAACGCCAGCCAGCCGATGTTGCATGCGCTCGTCCTCCATGTCGGCGGCGATTTGCACGACGCACCGCCGCGCCGCCGCCAGTGACAGGAGCTTCGCGAACTCCGGCGCATCGAGCCGGTAGCCGTGGTAGTTCGGATGCAGCCGGATGCCGGGCATCTTGTGAACTTCAACGCAGCGCCGCAAATCCTCCTCCCAAGCAGGCAAGGCTGGATTCACCGAACCGAACGGCACGAGCAGGCCGCGTCCGTGCTGGTGGCATTCCTCCGCGAGGCGCGCGTTTGCGGCGGCGACATCTTTGTGGAAGATGCCGTCGAAAGTCCCCGCCCAAGCTTGCGTGACACCGTGGCGGCGCAATTTCGCCACCAGCGCAGGCGTCTCGTCGAGCGGCAGGCGGCGGAATGGCCAGCGGCCCAGCGTGACATTTGTGTCAATCAACTCGTTCGCGGCGGCTCCGGCTTTCGCTTTCGATGCTGGCGCAGCGGAGCTTTGCTCAACGGCAACAATCCCACTCGCAATCGCGGCGGTTGCGGCGGCGGTGGATTTGGTGAATTCCCGGCGAGTCACTTGAAGCTTTATGTTCATGCCTTCACCCCCTTGCTCTGCAATATCGGCGCAAGCAACCGCCTCAAGTTTTCGCCGAGGATGAGTTTCTTGGCCACGTCGGGGATGTTTGCCCCGATGACTTTTGCAAGTTGCGAGGCGAAGCTGCGCCCGCCGGCGTCGCTGCCGTAAAGCACGCGCTCGGCGCCGAGTTCACGCACGGCCATCTCGGTGTAGCCGGCGGTGGGGTCCGAACCGCAGAGGTCGGCGTAAACGTTCGGACAATCGCGGATGGCGCGCAGGCCGATCTCCCAATCGGCGCCAGAGTGGCCACAGATGAGCTTGGCGTCCGGATGGCGACGCGCCAATTCCGCCAGTTCGGTCGGGATGGATTCCTCGGGCAGATTACCAGTGGCTTTGAGGTAGGTGTGCTGGAGCACCACTGCTTTCAACTCGGTGGCGCGACGGACGATGGGGTCAAGTTCCGGCGCGTTGCAGTGGCGGGCGACCCAAAGTTTCACGCCGACCATCGGGCCGTCGCGGAGACACCGGTCGAGTTCGGCGAGGCTGGCTTCGATGTGCTTCGGACTGAGATACACAAAGCCGAACGCGCGCTGCGGGAAGCGAGTGACGGCGCGGAGAACCTCGTCGTTCTGCCGACTCAACTCCTCCGGCGACGGGTCATAGGACCAGTTCAGTCCCATCGAAACACAAAGCCGCTCGACGCCCATGCGGTCGGCGAATTCCAGCAACCGCTCGAGCCGGGCTTCCGGCCTCTCGCCTGGCACGCCGGAAAGATGCGTGTGAGCATCCCAAATCCTCATTGCGGCGCCGTTCATGGACTCGAATGGACACGAAACGCCAGTCGCCAGCAAGACCTCGTTTTGAGACCAATAGCCAACCTCTCCGCGAGTTGCGAGGGAGGTGTGATCATTCTCCAGCGCCGACTTGGCACACTGGCTAAGGCCGACAGGGATATCATCATCGAGGTGGTTTCAGCCGAGTTTGAACGCGTAGGCGGCGGGGGCGTCGGTTCGAAGCGCACCACGTTCAGTGGGTTGAATTGCAGAGTCTTGCGCGATGGGCGAGAGAATTGAATTGCCAACCGTCGCGCAATTGGTTATATGGGGTGCCGCTGGCACGCCGGAAAAGATTCCGCGGAGCGGCCAAGTTCGGGAGTTCGTGTGTGAAGCAAATCGCCGTGCTTGGAAGTGGGTGCTTCTGGGAGCCGCGCAAACTGATGCGTTCGGGCCGCCGTTTCATGGCGTCCCCAATTCTGGAAGGCCCACCGGCAAGTGGCCGAGTGTGGTTTGGATTCCGGCCTTTTCTGAAGTTTGTCGGGGCAGAGATGTCAGAACAACTATGTCGAGCAGAAAGAAACAGGAAGCAGCGAAGGTTGCGAAGCCAGTGAAGGCGGTCAAAGCAGCCGTCCAGCGGACTGCCGAGCCGCCAGCGAAACCGCTCCGGAAACGGTTTGTGCTGGGCAGCATGAAGCGCACGGAGGAGCGCCCGCCGCATGCGCCGTTGCCTGCCGTTCCGGTTTCGCTGCCAGCCGGCGCCACCCCGGGGCAACCCGGCGCGCCCGCCATGCCGCCCGGCGCCGAGCCGGGCGCCCGCCGCCAAGCGGCCGACATGAGCGAGGCCATCAAGATTCTGCTTCACCTCGCCCACGAAAACGGCCACGTCACTTACGACGACATCAATGACGTGCTGCCCGACGGTTTGTCGCCGGATGATTTGGACGAGCTTTACACGAAGCTGCGCACGCTGGATGTCGAAATCGTCGAACACGCCGAAGCCGAGCGGCCCAAACCCGCCGAGGCCGAGGAGGAAGAGGAAGACCGGCTCGACGCCCTGGACGATCCCGTCCGGATGTACATGAACCAGATGGGCAAGGTGCCGCTCCTGACCCGCGAGCAGGAAATCGAAATCTGCAAGCGCATTGAAGAGGCGGAATTCGCGATGAAGCGCATCGTTTACGGTTTCGGCTTCGCCGCGAAGGAGCACATCGCCATCGCGGAGAAGTTGCTCTCGGAACCGCCAAAGGAACGCTTCGACCGCGTCGTCGTGGACAAAAAAGTCGCGAACCGCGAGGGCCATTTGCGGGAGCTGCGCAAGCTCGTCAAACAGGTGCGGGCCCTTGACCTCAAGGTGGATGAGAAGTATTCCGCCTGGCAGCGAACCGCGAGCAAGAAGCCACGCGACCACGCCCATGGTGTGTTCCAAAAGCTCGACAAGAAGCTCCAAGCCACGTTCCCCAAGTTTTTCTACAAGCAGAAGGTCCTGGAAGAAATGGTGGTCGTCGCCGGCAACGTCCACGAGAAATTCCAGGGCAGCCTCCGCCGCGTCGAATCGCTGGAGACACACCGCAAGTCCGCCGAGCGCGACACTGCGCTCAAGGCCGAACGCCAGAAGATCGCCGCGCTCGAACTCTTCGTCCGCATGCCCCGCGAGGTGTTCTTCAAAGCATTCCAGGATTTGAAGTCCGCCGCCGACCGCGCTCACAAAGCCAAGACCCACATGGCCGAGGCGAATCTCCGCCTCGTCGTCTCCGTCGCCAAGAAATACACCAACCGCGGCCAGTCCTTCCTCGACCTCATCCAGGAAGGCAACATCGGCCTGATGAAAGGCGTTGAGAAGTTCGAGTATCGCCGCGGTTACAAGTTTTCCACTTACGCCATCTGGTGGATTCGCCAGGCCATCACCCGCTCCATCGCCGACCAAGCCCGCACCATCCGCATCCCGGTGCACATGATCGAGACGATGAACAAGCTCTGGCGCGCACAGAAGCAGCTCACACAGGAACTGGGCCGCGAGCCGACGCCGGAGGAGATCGCCGACGAGATGCACACGCCGGTGTCGCGCATCAACGCGCTGCTCAAGATGGCGCAGCAACCCATCTCGCTGCACGCACCGGTCGGTGACGACGGCGACGTGAGCGTCGGTGATTTCATCGAGGACAAGACCGCCGAGAACCCGCTGGACGTGACCAGCTACAGCCTGTTGCGCGAGAAACTTGCCGATGTCTTGGCCAGCCTGACCGAGCGGGAACGCAAAATTCTGGAAATGCGTTTCGGATTGCTCGATGGCTACGAGCGCACGCTCGAGGAAATCGGCAAGATGTACAACGTGACCCGCGAGCGCATCCGGCAAATCGAGGCCAAGGCGCTTCGCAAGCTGCGGCACCCAACACGCGTCCGCCACTTGCAAGGCTTCCTCGAAACCGCCGAGCAGGAACCCGCCTGACGCGACCCCGCGCCGCGGCGACCTGCCGTCGCAACGCAGATTAGGGCGCGTGGTTCATCCGGGCCGCGCGCAACGAACCGGAGGACGATTATGAAAGTGACTTACTACGGACACAGTTGTTTCGCCGTCGAAACCGCGGGCCGCACGCTGCTCTTCGACCCGTTCATCACGCCGAACGAACAGGCGCGCAGCATTGACATCAACAAGGTCCGGGCCGACTTCATCCTGATATCACACGGCCACTTCGACCATCTCGCCGACGCCGTGACCGTCGCCAAGCAAACCGGGGCGACAGTCATTTCCAACTACGAGATCACCGTCTGGCTGGGCCAGCAAGGCTTGACCAAAACACACCCTCTCAATCACGGTGGCGGCGCGCGCTTCGATTTTGGCCGCGCGAAGTTCACGCCCGCCATCCATTCGAGCGGCCTGCCTGACGGCACATACGGCGGCAATCCCGGCGGGTTCCTAGTCGAGACGACCGACGGCGCGTTCTACTACGCCGGCGACACGGCGCTGACCTACGACATGAAGCTCATTGGTGAGAGCACGCGCCTCCGGTTCGCCGCGCTACCCATTGGCGACAACTTCACGATGGGTGTGGACGACGCGGTCAAGGCCGCCGAGTTCGTGCGCTGCGACGAAATCCTTGGCTTGCACTACAACACCTTTCCGCCGATCCGCATTGACACGGCGGAGGCGGAGCGAAAGTTCCAAGCCGCGCGCAAGAACCTGCATCTGCTGCTGCCGGGCGAGAGTCACAATTTCTGAAATACCGGCGTCAGCCAGATTGTCGGCACAGGCGGTCAGACCCACGGCCTGCGGTTGACGATTGATTCAAACGGCACGCTTGCCGCCTGGGAGAAGAACTGAAGCCAGTCGGCGAACGCTGTTCTTTGCAGGCTCGACAGGCTTGGATTCGAGCTTAGCCCGAAAATTTCATTGCAAAACGTCGCAACGGTGATCTCGGCCCAATGTCTATTGGGTTGATATGAATACGAACCCCACCGTTGCGACGGGCACAGTTTGTCACTCCGAACTTTTCCACTTTCCAGCCGTAAGACAGCGCGCCCTCTGCGCCAGCTTCACCGGCGGGGACGTGACCAGCGAGGGTGGCGTCACGCTCCTGCGCCAGACCGACCGGCGCCGCGGCTTGACCAAAGCCCGGGCCAACGTGTTGCCCGATCCGCGCGACCCCGACCGCCTCGAACATCCGCTCCTGAGCCTGGTGCGCCAGCGCATTTATGGGCTGGCCCAAGGTTACGAGGATCTCAATGACCACGACACGTTGCGCCACGATCTGGCCTGGCAAACCGCCGTCGAACGCGATCAGCCGCTGGCGTCCAGTCCGACGCTCTGCCGGCTGGAGAACCGGGCCGACCGGCCGGTGGCTTGGGCGGTGCATGAAGTTCTGGTGGAGCAGTTCATCACTTCGTTTGCGCAGCCACCCACCGAACTGATCCTGGATTTTGATGCGACGGACGATCGCGTGCATGGACAGCAGGAGGGACGGTTCTTTCACGGTTACTACGGTGACTACTGCTTCTTGCCACTGTACGTGTTTTGTGGGGAGCAGTTGTTGGTGGCGTATTTGCGGCCGGCCAATCGGGATGCGGCGCACCATGCTGGGGCGGTGTTGAAGTTGTTAGCGGGGCGGCTGCGTCAGGCGTGGCCCCAGGTGAAGATCCTCTTCCGGGCCGACTCGGGCTTTTGCCGGTGGCGCTTGCTGCGGTGGTGCGAGGATCACGGGGTGAATTACCTTGTGGGTCTGGCGAAGAACGCGCGGGTGCTGGGACGGGCCCAGGCTTTCATCGAGCAGGCGCAAAGCGATTTCCAGTCGCAGCAGCACAAGCAACGGCTCTTTGGCGAGGTGCAATATGGTGCCGAGACTTGGGACCGGGAGCGACGGGTGCTGGTCAAGGCCGAGCACACGGTCCAGGGAAGCAATCCGCGTTTTGTGGTGACCAATCTCGCCGGCGGCGCGCAGACACTTTACGACCAGCTGTATTGCGCGCGCGGGGAGATGGAGAACCGGATCAAGGAGCAGCAGTTGGGATTGTTTGCCGACCGGACCAGTTGTCATGGCTGGTGGGCCCATCAGTTCCGGTTGCTGCTGTCGAGCTGCGCGTATGTCTTGATGGAACGGATGCGAGCACTGGCCTTGGCGGGCACGGAACTGGCGCGAGCGCAAGTGGGCACGATCCGGCTCAAGCTCTTGAAGATTGGCGCGGTGGTCTTGCGCAACACGAGGAAGGTGCGGCTGCTCTTGAGCAGCAGTTATCCGTATCAGGCGATCTTCAGTCAGGTTCTCAAAGCCTTGGGCAGTGGGTGAACCTCCCTGAGTGCTGTCCCCGGCACGCCGACCAACAACGGGGGTAAGGGGGGGTGTGCCCCAATGCCGAAAACATCGTCGTTTTCACCCGCAACCAGAGAGATTCAGGTCGTTAAATCGCTGCCTCATCGAAAACCTCGCCTTGGTGAAAAGGTCGGGCTAGTTCCATGAGCGGAGCCTCGCAGAGGCGACGAAACGAGCCTCACAACCCCAGCGCTTGAAACGCCTGGAAGTAGATCCAGTGCCCGTAGTCGTTCGGGTGATTGATGTTGTTGGCGAGCAGGTCCTCCGGCTTTTTGCGCGCGGCGAGTTTCTGCCAGAGACGATGCACGTCGGCAAAGGCGCAGCGTTTCTCCCGCGCCACCGCTTCCGTCGCCGCCGCGTAGCGCGCCATGTTCGGCGAGCCGTAATGCCACCTCGGATTCGGCGGGAAGGCGGAGAACAACACGACTTCCGCGCCCGTCTCGGCCCGGATGCGGTCCACCATCGTGCGCAAGTTGGCCGCAAACGCCTCGATTGAAGGGCCGCCGACGTTGTTGTCGTTCATGCCGAAACCGATGAGCACGAGGTCCGGCTTTTGCGCGAGCACTTTCTCCTGCAACCGCTGCAACCCTTGCGGGGTGGCGTCGCCGCCCGTCGCGCCGTTGATGGTTTCGATGCTGGCGTGCGGATACTTCTCGCGGAGCGCGTCGGCCCAGCGTTCCCAGAAAATCAGCTTCGGCACGGACGCTTCGCCGCCGGCGGTGATGCTGTCGCCAAACGCCACGATGCGCAGCTTTTCGCCCGCGCGGAGTTTCGCCTGCGTCTTCGGCAGCATCGCGGCGCCGAACTCGCGTTTCGCCGGAGGCGGCTGAAATTTCCCGCTGTGCGTGTAGTCCACGTAAACGAAGAACGGCTTGTTGCCGTAGCCGGGGAATTTGTCGTGGCGGAAATCCACCTGTGCAAAGAGGATGTTCGTGCGGAAATCCGGAATGCGCGAACCGGGCGTGCGCCAGATTTGGCCGTAGTCGTCGAGGAGGAAATCGCGGGTCGGGGAGTAAACGACCGTCTCCGTCAAACCCGGCAGGTACGTGCTGCGGACGGCGACGGGATGCGGTGGTTTCGGTGAGAATGCAAGGCGGGACGGTTCCTGACCGATGAGCACAACGGATTCACCAGCCTGGAAATACCGCGGGTCGTTCGGCCGCGGCGTGGTGCAACTCGTCAGCAACGCGGCGACCGGAAGCAAAACGAGCCAGAAGTGACGAGACTGGTTCATGGCGGAAGTCATTTCAGAAACCCAGTTTTGCCAACTCGCTCTCCAGCGCCATCTGAAAGTCCTGCACATCGCCGGGCGAGGGTTTGTAGCCTTGTTGCTTCGGGACGACGCCTAACCGACCCGTCTGGTCGAGATACCAATCTGCCTGCTGCGCGTCGCTGAACGTGACCTTGCCGCTGACGATGGCGCCGGGTCGTGCGATCTTGTCCACCGTCAGTGAGAGCTTGCTCGTACCGGGTGGAGTTTCTTCCGCTGGCGGCGCTTCCGCCGCCTCCTCATCCACAGCGTCCGGCGCGGCTTGTTTGTTGGCAGGCGCGGCGAGCGGCGCGACGGGCTTCACTGGCTCGGGGTCCTTGGGCGTGAGCTTGAGGTCGTCCACCAGGAGGCGGACGTCCATGTAAGTCAGCCGAAGGCCGAACTCAGCGGCGAGGCGGTTTTGGATTTCGGCCAGCTTCGCGCCGGCGGCAATCCACGCGGCGACTTGCTGTCGTTGGGTATCGGTCAGCGTCATAAAACTCAGCCGCCATTGTGCGGGCAGACGGGCGGTTGGAAATGAAATTCTTTCGCGGCTACGCGCGCGGATGGAACTTCCGGTGGATGTCGCGCAGGCGGTTGCCGGCGACGTGAGTATAGACCTCCGTCGTGCTGATGCTCGCGTGACCGAGCAATTCCTGAATCACGCGCAAATCCGCGCCGTGCTCGAGCAGGTGCGTGGCGAAACTGTGCCGGAGCATGTGCGGCGTCACGTTGCGCTCGAAGCCGGCCCGCCGGACGCGCCGCTTGATGCGCCCCCACAGCGTGCAAGCCGCGAACGCCGTGCCTTTCTTCGTGAGAAACACCGCCGCCGTCGAGCGCGGCGAAACAAGCTTGGGCCGCCCGGCGTCGAGATACCGCTGCAACGCCTCGACCGCTTTTCTGCCGACCGGCAGTACGCGCTCCTTGTTGCCCTTGCCGATCACGTTCACGAACCCGGCGTCGAGGTGCAGTTGCTCCAGCCGCAGGCCGCGCAACTCCGCGAGTCGCAGCCCCGAGGCATAAGCCAATTCGAGCACCGCCTGGTCGCACAGTGACGATGGGGACTCCGACTGCTCGGCCACGAGCAGTTTCTCGATTTCAGAATCGGTCAGGGATTTGGGCAGGCGTTTCCAGCGGCGTGGGAGCGAGAGGTTTTCCGCCACGTTGGCTGGCAGCAGCCTTTCGTTTACGGCGAACCGGTAGAACGCCCGCAGTGCCGCGATTTCCAGGTACACGCTTTCGCTGCTCAACCGGCGGGGCGACCCCTTTGGTTCGTTCGCGAGAGTGCGCTCACGCTCGTGTTGGAGGAACGCCATCAGGTGTTTCAACTCCACGTACCGCCAGTCCGAAAGTTTCTGCGCCGCGGCCCACGCGACAAATTTGCCGAGCAACGCTGCGTACGTGCGCTGCGTATGCTCCGCCTGCCCGCGCTCGTGCCGGAGGTAAACCAGAAAATCTTCGACCAGTTGCTGCACGCACCGCCAGCCTAGCGCCGTGCGATCGGTTTCTCACGCGAAATTCATCTTGTGCAACAAGAGCAGCGGCATAGGGTAGCCGCGATCACACGAAGACGGCTGCTCCTTGGCGGCGGATGCGATGGACTTCTGTTCTCGTGTCCGTTGTGGCAATCACGAAGCACGCAGTGCAAATCGAAATATGAAGACCTCCCGACTCAATCCCAGCGCCCTCACTTTGTTCATGCTGCTGCTCGGCAGCGCGGCGCAGCTCCACGCCCAAGACACCGCGTTTAGTTACCAAGGCCGGTTGAATGACGGCGGCGGCGCCGCGAATGGCAGGTACGATCTGCGCTTCGCGATTTACGACGCGCTCGCCAACGGCACCGTCGCGGCCGGGCCGTTGACCAACCCGGCGACTGGCGTCACCAATGGCCTGTTCACGGTCACGCTGGATTTCGGCGGCGGCGTATTCACCGGCGCGGACCGCTGGCTGGAAATCGGCGTGCGCACGAACGGTGGCGGAGCCTTCAGCACGCTGGCTCCGCGGCAGCTGCTCACGCCGTCGCCGTATGCCCTTTACGCGCCCAGCGCGGGCGTGGCTGCCATGGCCAATGGTGTGGCCGCAAGCAGCGTGGGCACTGCCGCGCTGGTCACCGGCGCCGTGGATTCCAGCCGCATCGCCGACGGCAGCATCGCGGCGGGCGACCTCAATCCGACTCTCGCTTTCAACACCTTTTGGCGACAGGCCGGCAACGCGGGCACAACGCCCGGCACGGACTTCCTCGGCACCACTGACAACCAGGCGCTGGAAATCAGGGTCAACGGCGCGCGTGCGCTGCGGCTGGAACCAAACACTACCAGCCCGAACGTTATTAGCGGATATTCCGGCAACATTGTGAGCAACGGATTTTACGGTGCGGTCATTGCCGGTGGGGGTGATTCCTTTAACCCTAACCGCGTGGGTGGCCACCATGCGACCGTCTTGGGTGGCGCCCACAATACCGCCATCGGCCAGTATTCAACCGCGATGGGCGGCGTCACGACGGCCAGCGGCAACTACTCCACTGCGATGGGCTTTAACACCACGGCCGGCGGCATCGCCTCCTTGGCGGCAGGAGCGCAGGCCAGGGCCAATCACGGCGGTTCGTTCGTCTGGGCCGATAGCCAATTTGTGGACTTTGCCTCCACCGCCAACAACCAGTTCCTCGTCCGCGCCTCGGGCGGCGTGGGCATCGGGACGACTACTCCGGTTTCTGCCTTGGAGGTTGCTGGCACCGTGACCGCGCCGGCGTTTGCGGGTCCGGCCAACCAGGCGCTGGAAATCAAGGTCAACGGCGCGCGGGCGCTGCGGCTGGAGCCAAACGCCACCAGCCCCAACGTCATTGGCGGTTATTCCGGCAACATTGTGAGCAACGGGTTTTACGGTGCGGTCATCGCGGGCGGCGGCGACAATGGTTACCCCAATCGCGTGGGTGGCCACTTCGCTGCTGTGCTCGGTGGTCAGGGCAACACAGCCGGCGGCGACTACTCCACCGCGATGGGCTTTAACACCACGGCCAGCGGCCTTGCCCCCACCGCGATGGGCCGTCAAACGACGGCCAGCGGCAACCATTCAACCGCGATGGGCCGTAACACGACGGCCAGCGGCGAGTCCTCCACCGCGATGGGCTATGTCACGACGGCCAGCGGCTACTGCTCGTTTGCGACAGGCAGATCGGCCAGGGCCAATCATGACGGTTCGTTCGTCTGGGCCGACGTGCAATTTCCGTATTTTGACTCCACCGCCAACAACCAGTTCCTTATCCGCGCGTCTGGCGGCGTGGGAATCAACACCAACAACCCCAACGGCGCGGCGTTGAGCGTCAACGGCGAAATCCGGTGGGGCAACGCTTCAGTGCTTTCGGTGGACCAAAGCGGCTCCATCGAGTTGGGCAACTCACTCCAGAGCGGCGTCACCCCGTACATTGACTTCCACTATGGGACGGGGACCGCACACGATTACAACGTGCGACTGATCAATAACGCCAACGGCACGTTATCCTGCGAAGGCAATTTCCAGGCTACCACGCTCACGCCAACCAGTGACCGCAATCTGAAGGAAAACTTCGCGCCCGTGGACGCGAAGAAAGTTCTGGCCAAGGTGGCTGCACTGCCGCTTACGGAATGGAACTTCAAGACGGACACCGGCGTCCGTCATGTCGGTCCGATGGCGCAGGATTTTTACGCCGCCTTCGGTTTGGGTTTCGACGACAAGCACATCTCAACCGTGGACGCCGACGGCGTGGCGCTGGCGGCGATTCAGGGACTCAATGAAAAAGTGGAAAATGGAAAGCAGAAAGCAGAAAGCCGGATGGAAAAACTGGAGGCGGAGAACGCAGAGTTGAAGCAGCGCTTGGAACGGTTGGAAACCCTCCTCGCCCAACAGATTGGAGGTGCGCAATGAAAAACTCGAAATCCGAAATCCGAAATCCGAAACAAAACCGAAACCTGAAAACCGAATGGTGGATTCATTTCTGTTTTCTGCTTTCCGCTCTCTGCATTCAGGCGTGGGGGCAGTATTCAATTGACTGGTCCACGATGGACGGCGGCGGGGGCACGAGTACGGGAGGCGGGTATTCGGTCAGCGGCACGATCGGCCAGCCGGATGCCGGCGTGATGAGCGGCGGCAACTTCACGTTGCAAGGCGGTTTCTGGAGCATCATCGCCGCCGTGCAGACCGTCGGCGCGCCATTGCTCACCATCTTCCACACAACGACCAACACCGTGGCCGTCACCTGGCCATCACCCTCGACCGGCTGGACGTTGCAGCAGAACACCAACAGCGTCAGTTCGCTGAACTGGAGCAATGTGACCAGCGGGTTTCAAGACGATGGCACAACCAAGACCCACATCGTCAATCCGCCCACGGGCAACCGCTCTTATCGGCTGAACAAGCCGTAGCCAGCCATCACGTTGCACTTTGGTTTGGCGCTGGGGTCCGCCCAACTCTGCGCAATTCTGCGCTTGCCTTGACCCCGCCCCGGCGGGCATTTTCCGACATGGCAGCTACGAAGACCCATTCTCTTGACTCCCGATTCTACCTGGATGCGGATGCGTTCTTCTCCGCGCACGGCTCGCTCGCGCTGACTTACGACGACGTCACGCTCGCGACGCTCTATTCCGAAGTCCTGCCCCGCGACACGCATCTCGACACACGCCTCGCCGAGGGCCTGCACCTCAACATCCCCGTCATCTCGGCGGACATGGACACCGTGACCGACTCGCGCATGGCCATCGCCATGGCGTTGAACGGCGGCCTGGGCCTCATCCACTACAACATGCCGGAGCGCCAGCAGCTCTCCGAAATCAGCCGCGTGAAGTTCCACGTGCCCGGCATGATTCAAGAGCCAATCAAAGTCGCGCCCGACCAGCTCGTCGGCGACGTGGTGGCCATGGTTGAGGAACGAAAATTCGGTTTCAGCACGTTTCCGGTTGTGGACGCGCACGGCAAGCTGGCCGGCCTGCTTTCCGGCCACGTCGTCAAGCCGCGTTACGCCAAACGCAAGATCGCGGATGCCATGACGCCCCGGGCGCAGGTCCACACCATCAACAAGAAAGAGGTGGGCCGCGACCCGATCACGCGCGCCGACAAGTTCTTCACCGAGCACCCCGGCATCCACAAACTGCTCGTGGTGGACGACGACGACAAGCTGCGCGGCCTGTTCACGATGAACGACGTGGAGCGCATCCAGGCGGAACGGCGTGCGCAATTCAAGCCGGCCCGCGACGCGCACTTCCGCCTCGTTTGCGGCGCGGCGGTCAGCGCCACGCGCAACGCCTTCGGCGAATTGGACCGCGAGCGCATCCTCCGGCACGTCGAGGGACTCGTCGAGCGCGGCGTGGACTGCGTTGCGGTTTCCACGGCGCATGGGTACAGCCGCGGCGTTGGCGACGCGGTGAAGATGCTGCGCGACGCTTTCCCCAAGCTGCCCATCATCGCCGGCAACGTGACCAGTGCGGCGGCGGTCGAGTTTCTGGCCGAATGCGGCGCGAACGCAATCAAAGTGGGGCAGGGGCCGGGTTCGATTTGCACGACGCGGGTCGTCGCCGGCGTGGGCATTCCGCAGCTCACGGCACTTTTCGTTTGCTCGCGCGCTGCGGCGAAGAAGCATGTCACAATTCTGGCCGACGGCGGCATCACGAAATCCGGCGACACCGTCAAGGCGCTGACGCTGGCGGACGCGGTGATTTGCGGCGGCATCTTCGCGGGCTGCAACGAAGCGCCGGGCGAGGTGATGGAAATCGGCGGCAAGCTTTACAAGCAGTACCGCGGCATGGGCAGCCTGGCGGCGATGAAGGCCGGCGCCGCCGCGCGTTACGGCCACGCGCCGAACCCAACGCAGAAGGTGGCGGCGGAAGGCATCGAGGCGCTCAAGGAAGCCGTCGGTTCGGTGGACCGCGTGCTGGGGCAGTTAATTGGCGGCATTCAGTCCGGCATGGGCTATCTGGGCGCCGCGAATCTGGAGCAACTTCGGCAAAAGGCGCGCTACATCCGAGTCAGCGCCGCCGGCATGAAGGAAGCCACGCCGCACGACGTGGTGGAATTGAAGACGGGGAATTGAGCTTGTTCCCGGCAGCTCCACATTTCAACTCTTCGTCAAAACTCAATCGCCTCGTTCATCCGCCCGCACTGCGCGCAGCGCGAGCGGTCCACGTCCGGGTCGTCGGTATAAACGTAGCCGCATTTCGTGCAGCGGAAGATGCGGTCGTCGCTGTGCGAGGGCTGGAAGCGGCGGCGGCGCGCTTCGGAGTAAACGGCCAAGGTCACCAGCGCCGCAAGCAACGCCGCCACGTAAACGAAGATGAGGGCTTCCGGCGACATGGCTAGGGCCGGCTCGGGGCGTTCGTTGGGGCGGGCGGCACTGTCTGCCACTCGAAGATGAGTATGCCGGGAGTAAGGCTGAGATAGGCCTGATTCGCATTCGTGCGTGGCAGCGGCTCGAATCGCACCTCCCGGGCCAGCGTCAGCGCCTGCACATCCGCATCCGGCTTTCCGCTGGACGCGAGCAGAACAGGCGAGAACACGTTGCCGTCGCCGTTGACGAAGACCTGCACGACGCTGTTCGTGAGCAGGTCCGCGGCTTCCTGGGGCGGCAGCGGGGGCGCGAATTGCAGTTTGCGCGCGGCAAGCTCGTCTTGAATGAGCAGTGCGGAGGGCACGCTCGTGACGGGCGGCGCGGCTTCGATTTCCGGCTCGGTGAGGCGCGGCGGCGGCTTGGCGGTGAAGGCGAGCGTGAACGGCTGGTTGGTTTGCACGAAACGTCGGAAGTCCGCCCCGAGTTGCTGTGCGTTCAACGTCAGCAACCGCGGCGGCTCGGACCACTCGGGCGGCTGGTATTCGGGCACCGGAATTTTCATCCAGCTCGCGCCGGAGAATCCATTGGGGTGCCCCTGCGCGAACAGCGTCGGGTCGGTGAGGGCAAGGAGGTTGGTGACGGCGACAGGGCCGGCGAATTGCAACTGCGGCGCGGACGCGGTTTGCCGTTGTGTGAGTGACCCCCGCGCGCTGAACCAGACGAGCAGCAGCAGTTGCAACGCGAGCAAAACCAGCACCACGCCCCACCACGTGCGCCGCGACCACGGCTGCGCTGCCATCGCCGCTTGGTTCATGGCCTGGGAGCAGAAGTTGTCGCGGAGAGGCCGGGCGACGTGGCGAGCAAGGCGTCGTTGATTCCGGCGTCGCGTGCAAGCGTAGCCAGGTGGAGCCAGATTTCGTAATGCGTCTCGCGGTCCATGAGCACAACAAGCGTTGGCGGGCTGGCATTGTTGGTTGCCGCTTCGCGGAACCGGGCCTGCAACGCCGTCTCCGTGATGAATTGGTTCTGGAAGTAGTAACGCCCGCTTGAATCCACCGCGACCTCGAGCGTCGGGCGATCCGTGCCCGGCAGGTCCTGGGCGAACGGCAGGTTTACGTTCACTCCCGGTGTATAGACCAGTGAGGCGAGCAGTACAAACACGAGGAGCAGCATGAACACGCCTGCAAACGCCGCCACGTCGAGCTGGCCCCGAAACGGTTTGACGCTGACGGGAAATCTCATGGAGCGCGCGGGCCGTTGAGTTCGGTGACGATGTTCACGATTTGCGTGGCGGCGCGCTCCATGTCGAGCACGATGGCGTTGACACGGCTCACGAGATAGTTGTAGCCGGCATAGGCGGGAATCGCCACGGCCAGCCCCGCCGCCATGCAAAGCAGCGCCTGCCAGACGCCGTCCGAGAGGAGGCCGACGTGCGCGTGCAATCCGGCCACCCGCATGTCGCGGAAAACTTTGATTAGCCCGAGCACGGTACCGAGCAGCCCGAGCAGCGGCGCGATCTGGGCAATCGTCGCCAGCAGGTTCAGACGCTGTTCGAGGCGCGGCACCTCGGCGAGGCCCGCTTCCTCCAGCGCCTCGCGCAACCGCTCGCGGCTTTGGTCGCGGTTCAGGATGGCGGTCTTGACGAGATGCGACACCGGCCCGGGCGTGGCGTCGCAGATGGAGATGGCCTCGACGACGTTGTCGCGCTTGAGCACGGTGCGCACGCCGTTGAGGAACTCGCCGGAGTTGATCTGCGCGCGGTGAAAATGGAGCACCCGCTCGATGAACACCGCCACCGCCGCCGCGCTGGCCAGCAGCAGCAGCCACATCACCGGCCCGCCCTGGCCCAGCAGCGAGGGAGCTTTGAGCGGGACGAGGTCGGATGCGCCTGCCACAACTGCGGCAAGACACGGAGAGAATTGCAGCGCGCCGGCGGTTAGCAATTTCGGAAACATATCGCTGTTATAGGGACGCGCGGGCGAAGTTCAAAGTTCAAAGTTCAGCGCGCGAAGCGTCGCATCCGAAAAAAGATTGTCCGATTTCGCCGGGTGCGTCCATGTATCTATAGATGATGAGCGATGACATGGCGTTGGTGCACGAGTTTGCCGCCCGGCAATCCGAGCCCGCCTTTGCCACGCTGGTGGAGCGGCACCTCGGGCTCGTCCATTCGGCGGCGGTGCGGCAGGTGGGCGACCCGCATCTGGCGGAGGAGATCACCCAGGCGGTGTTCATCCTGCTCGCGCGCAAGGCCCGCTCCCTCGGGCCGGACACCATTCTGCCCGCCTGGCTGTATCGCGCCACGCGCTACGCGGCGGCGGATGCGCTCAAAATCCAGCGTCGGCGCCAGCGCTGCGAACAGGAGGCGTATATGCAATCCACTTTGAACGGGCCGGACGCGGATGCCTGGGCGCAGGTCGCGCCGCTGCTGGACGAGGCGATGGCCGAGTTGGGCGAGCGCGACCGCACGGCACTGGTGCTGCGGTTCTTTGAAAACAAGCCGGTGCAGGAAATCGCCGGGGCGCTGAAGCTGACGGAGGACGCGGCGCAGAAGCGGGTGGCGCGCGCGCTGGAAAAGCTGCGCGACATCTTCACCAAACGCGGCGTGACGCTGACGGGCGCGGCCATCGTGGGCGCGGTCTCGGCCAACGCCGTGCAAGCCGTGCCAATCGGACTCGCCGCCGAGATTTCCGCCGCTGCCATGCTCGCCGGAACAACCATCGCCACCACAACCGCCATCGTCATGACCACGCTGCAAAAGATTTTGGTTCCCGGCCTCGCAGTCGTGATTGGGGTAGTCTGCGTTCACAAAGCATACCAAGCAATTCGCCTTCAGCGTACTCCTGCACTGAATACCAAAAGTGTGGAACAGCAGGGCAAACGAAACCAAGAGGCCAAGCAGCGAGATTATCCTGCGCTTCGGCCCAGATCACGAAACCAGTCAGAGGAACGAGAATCGGCATATGGCGCCAAGGCCATTGATGAATTACGGGAGGCTCTTCATGCTCCACGACCTTTCTACGGGACAAAAGGCTATCCTTCGGAAGAAGTTCGAATGGCCATTGTTCATCTGGGCAAGCACAGGAACGAGGGATTCTCCACACTCAAAGAGGCGGTTGACAATCCTGATCCGGAAGTACGCAAACTGGCTGTTTCGGCGCTGGGTTATCTGGGCAGACCGGCGAGGTCGCAAGGCGAGCTTCAGGGAGAGCCAGCCGCTGAAGCCGCGCCATTTTTGTGGAGTATTCTGGTCGCTGAAACGAATGCACTTCGTTCTCTTGCTCTTGCCTCGCTTAGAAATATTGGATTTGAACCAACGGACATACCGACGCTAGGCGATTTGCTCCTGGTGACCAAGCAGCGCGCGACTGTGGGAGCTCCGCTTCCAGAAATGTACCAGCCCGCTTCCCATGAGCAGGTGCAAGATTTGATGGTCCAAATTAACGCGGACCGCGACGTGAAACGATACCTCCCGGAAGCGATTGCCGAAACTATCCAGCGAGATTCTGCTGCGGCAGCGCCATTCATCCCCAAGTTGGAATTGTTGCTGACCAATGCGGAGTTTGATGTCCGATTCGGGGCCGCTTGCGCTTTGGCAAGGTATGAAGCGGCAGTAAACCCGAAGATCTTTGAGCAACTTTCGGATGGCTTGAAAAGTCAGGACGATCTTAACCAATTGATGGCGCTGGAGACTCTCCGAAGGCTGGGTCCCGCCGCCGAATCTCTCGGCTCGACGCTCTGTGATTATACCAACATGGTTGACAGTGCTCTCTTGCGACAAATGGCTGTAGAAATCATCAACCAAATCAACAATACCCTTCGGACCACCCGCACTTCCCGCTAAAAAAGGATTGTCGGTTTTCGCTATGTCCGTCCATGTACAGGGTGATGTTGTCCAGAACTAATCTCCATCTGCGGTTTTCGAAACCCTATGAAACAAAACCTCACACCCCTGCTCAGTATCACGGCCAGCACCCTTCTGCTGGCTGGGTGTTGTACCGGCCGCCATGCCACACAATGGGAATACAAGATTGCCCCTCCCGATAACTTCCGCGCGGAAGCCCCAGAGGCATTCTTGAATGCTCTGGGAAAAGCTGGCTGGATACTCGTCGAAAAGGACGACCGGGGCAATTACCTCTTCAAACGACCAAAGAGATAGTACGACTGCGTAAGTCCCAGCCCTCCTGCTTGACACGCCTTCGCGCCAGTGCGACAATGCCGCCATGAACCAGGCGATTCTTCCCCAAGGGCAGAGCCCGCCAAGTTTGGCTGAATACCGCCCTTAGACTGCCATGCACAGCCTACTTGCAATTTTATGCGTTGTTCCGCTCGTGGGCATCGCCATTGGTTTGGTTTTGCAGCACACACTCTACTCCCGACTTCGCGCTGGGCACCCAAAGGCGTTGGAGATATTGGACGAAAGCAGCGCCGGCATTACGGCATTCCAGCGATACATCTGGAAGCGGCACTATCTCGGGCTTGGTGACGAATCATTCACTCGGCGTGCGGATTCCCTTCGCCGTTACTGGAAAGCGTGTTTCCTGATTTTCGTATTGGTTGTCGTTGCACTTGGCGTTGCAATGAGCCTTTGAGAGATGAGTTGGCAGCCTAACTTGGCCATTGGCCGCCATCGTGCGTATGACAAAAAGCCGCGCACATCAGCGCCGGCTCGGCAACCAGCCACCGTACCTCCGGTTGACGGCCTAGATCCGGAGGGCTACGAATTGCGTTCAGGGAGCCGCCCGGCATTGCCGCTCAAGGCTTAGCGACAGATCGGGAGCGCGTGCCGCGCGCCACAAAAAAGTTGAAAATAATTTGTCGGATTTCGGCGGGGGCGTCCATGTACAGGGTGATGGTTGATCGAATCAAACTTTAACCCCATTGAATTAAACGCGACTATGCGCAAACGGGCGGCAGCTCCAGCAACGCAGTTCTTGGCCTCAATTGCAGATCATGATTAGCATTGCGTCGAGAATCTTACTCGCGGTGATCGCCGGCTGCCTGATTTGTGAGTTCGGTTGCTCTCGCTCACCGAGTCCCAGTGCAGGTCGCCCCCCTGTGGCCGTCGCCCGGCGGGTACTGTCCGCCGAGGAGGCCGCACAGTTGGCCGCGAAGTTGGCGAACGACCAATGTGAGCAGCAGTATCGCAAGCGCCCGTTTAGCGCAGAGCAGCATTCTGCCGTTTTGCAGGAGGGCGTTTATCGCTGGGGTGGCCTGGATGTTGGTGGGCCTGGAGGCTTCTCCGCGCTCGTTACCTTCCTGAAAGACGGCACTGAACCTCATGTGGAGGTCTATTTCTCCAGCGACGCGTTAAGGCGACAAAGACCCGAGATTCCCTTCCCACCCGGCGGCTGGCCGAATGTGAGACACCCGTGAGATTCAGTCCGACCGGCGTGATGAGCGGCTGCTCCGCTTCCTCGCTCAGATTTGGGCCGCATTGCTGGCGTGCGTCGTCTGCGCCGCAAAAAAGTTGAAAATAATTTGTCGGATTTCGGCCGGGGCGTCCATGTACAGGGTGATGGTTGATCGAATTGAACTTTAACCCCATTGAATCATGCCTGACGACAATCGTATCTCCGCCTCGCTCACCGACGCCAACAAAACCGCCATCCTCCAGAAGATCGCCGACATCCGCGCGTTGCTGCCGTTCCTCGTGAACCTGACCCCGGCGAACTGACAAGGAAAGCGCCAGAGGGCTGGCGCACTCCATGACGCTTCGCGTGGTTGGGAGCCTTACGTATCCCCGCGCCAGCGTCTTGGACTGCGGCGGCCCTCCGCCGCTTTGCGTTTGCCATTTTGAGACTTCCAAGAGACCACGATCTCCGCTATGCCTTGTCCATGCCCGAGCCCAAGACGCCCTGGCCACACGCTCCCACGCATCAACTCGCCACGCGTGGAACTTACTTCGTCACGGCTTCAACCCACGAGAAGGCACATCACTTTCGCAGCGCTCGCCGTCTCCGAGTGCTGCACCGCGGTCTGCTGACGGTGGCCGGGCAATTCGGTTGGCAACTTGAGGCGTGGGCTGTGTTTTCGAACCACTACCATTTCGTCGCCCACTCGCCTGCCGACGCTGCCGACGCTTCCAGCTTGAGCGCCATGTTGAGCGTGCTCCACGTCAAGACCGCCGAGTGGGTGAACAAGCTGGATGCCACGCCCGGGCGACAGGTCTGGTTCAATTTCTGGGACACGCGGCTCACACACCAGAGGTCTTAGTTGGCGCGGCTGAATTACGTTCATCAGAACGCAGTGAAGCACAGACTCGTGCCGTTGGCCTGCCAGTATCCGTGGTGTTCGGCGGCGTGGTTTGAACGCACGGCTTCACCGGCGATGGTGAAGGCCATTTACCGGTTCAGGACAGATCGCGTCTCGGTGCTGGATGAGTTTGTGCCAAGCGCAGAGTGGTAGCGGAAAAGCGGCGGAGGGCCGCCGCAGTCCAAGACGCTTCGCGGGGTCCGGAGTCGCATTCATTCGCGTCGAATTCTTGGACTGTGCGTGTTTCCCGCTTTGCGTCGCATGTTCTGGCTTGCTTCCTCCGGTCCGCCTCCGAATCCTCGCCGCATGGACAAACCCGACCAATTCTGCGAACTGTGGCGCATGCAGACGGCGCTCAACGAACGCATCGGCGTGCGCACCGACGGCATGAGCGACGCGGACAAGACCAAGTGGGTGCTCAACTATTGCCGCGCCATGTCGCAGGAAATCGCCGAACTGACCGACAGCGTGCCGTGGAAATGGTGGGCGAAATACCAGAAGTTCGATGCGCAAAACGCGAGGGTCGAGGTCGTGGACCTGTTCCATTTTCTCATCAGCCTCGCCCAAGTGCTTGGGATGAGCGCGGACGACGTGTTCGCCGCCTACGTGAAGAAGAACGAGGTGAATTTCAAACGGCAGGAAAATGGTTACGCCGTGAAGGACGAGCACGACTCGAAACACATTTGACGTGATGCGTGAGACGTGAATAGCCGCCGGTGCGGGATGCGAAAACAACTGCGCGTCTGGCGCTCCAGACCTTTCCATGCACATCGTCCCTGCGCATGCCGCCGAGAACCTGCCTGCCATCCGCGAGCTGTTTACTGAATACGCCGCCACGCTGGACCGGCGTGTTTGCCTTCGCGACTTCGAGCGCGAACTGGCGGAATTGCCGGGCCGTTACGCGCCGCCGGAAGGGCGGCTCCTGCTGGCGGTGGCGGACGGAAAGGCGGCAGGGTGTGTCGGCTTGCGGAAGCTGGCAGATGGTGGTTGTGAGATGAAACGGCTTTACGTTCGCCCAGGGTTTCGTGGTAGCGGCTTGGGACGCGCCTTGGCGGAAGCGGTGATTGGCGCTGCGCGCGAGGCAGATTACGTCCGGCTGCAGCTCGACACGTTGCCTTCGATGCGCGAGGCCATCGCACTTTACGAATCGCTGGGTTTCTGCCGGCTGCCGCCATCCGGCGGTTGCGCATGCAGCGGCGCGATTGACATGGAACTGACCTTGCGCTGAGGCGGAAAAAAGCTTTCGGCCCGCCGCGGCCGGGCCATACAATCGCGTCCTCATGAAATCGGGCGAACCGCGAACCTCGGTTTTGTCCGCCGCTCCGGTCCCGCGGCGCTGGCGCCGCGAGGTGGAACTCATCCTGATCCCGGAAGAGCGCATTGCGCGGCGCGTGGAGGAAATGGCCCGGGAGGTTCAGCGCGACTTCCTCGGCCGCGAAACAGTCGTCGTCGCGCTGCTCAATGGCACGGTGATGTTCCTCGCCGATTTGATCCGGCATCTATCGCTGCCGCTGCGGCTGGATTTCATGGGCGTATCCAGCTACGGCCTCGGCACCGAATCCGGCGATTTGATTTTCACCAAGGAGTTGCGCCTGGACGTGCGCGGGCGCGACGTGTTGCTGGTGGACGACATCCTCGACACGGGCCGGACGTTGAGCCGGGTGCTGGGCCGCGTGCGCGAACTCAGACCCAAACGCATCCGCACCTGCGTGCTGCTGGACAAGAAGTCGCGCCGCATCGAGGACGTGGAAGCGGACTACGTGGGTTTCCCGATTCCCGATTTGTTCGTGGTGGGTTACGGGCTGGATTTCGCGGAGCGATATCGCAACCTGCCATTCGTGGGAGTGCTGTACCCGCGTGTCTACAAGCAGGTCTGCAAGCGGCTGAGCACAAGGCGACGCGCCTCGCCCCAGTCAACGGCGTCCGCCTGAGTTGCGGCCAACCGGGGCTTCCACACCTCATGGGTGTGCCGCTTGGCCGAAGGCCGGACAAAAGGCGAGTCGGCCGCGCCCTGGACACACCCTGGATCTGAATTTGCCCTGGAAGGCCGGAGTCTATATTGTGAGTTGGCAACAGTGACGGTGCGCATGAAAACGGCTCGCAGCATCTTGAGCGTGTGCTTGGCGGTCGTGTGCGTGGCCGGGAGCCTGGTTTTGGCTGCCGGACTGCACGCGAACCGCGGACTGCGGGAGGCGAATCGGAAACTGGCGGCGGAACTGCGCGAGGCGCAAGGCCGGTTGGACGCGCTTCAGGCGGAGAAGGAGGAAACAGCCCGGCAACTGGCGCTCGTGCGCAACTCAGCGGAGAATCTCCAGAACCGAATGGCCGAGGTGGAAGCCGCGAAGAAGGCCGAATCCGAAGCGCCCCCGCCTGTGGCCAGTCCCTACCAAGCCCAAGCGTATCTAGGTCAGGAATCCTTGGGTTGGGCATGGATCGTGCCGCGCAACTATCGGAAGGACACCAACACGCAGCGGTACGTGTATGAGCCGGTGATCTGTCTGGACGAGAACTTGCGGAAGAGGTTTGTGATCCACCACACAAACATCGTGGAACGCGAGATTGAAACCAGCACCTACATCAACAACACGTACTACCCGCAACCCGTTTTCTACACACATTTTTACCCGACACACTACCGTCCATCCTCCAATTCCTGGCCGGTCACGCCTCGACCGCCGGTCCCGCGGCGCCAAGCCGACGTGCCGGCCGCCACAATCAAGACGCGCCCCCAAGTTCTGGGAACGCCAGCCAGCGAAATCAAGCTCCTCCCACAATCCGGCGGCGCTGGAACCCTGACTTTCTGACCACCACGCGCTGGCTTGCGGCAAGCGGTGGGCCGTTCTTCGCCGCAGTCAGGTCGGCTCGCGTTTGATCGGGGATCGCGGCAGGGCATGCGAAACAGGGCAAGGCATCCAGGCGGGAGCGGTTCAGGGTGATTGTTTCTTCGCCGGCTCGGACACCAAATCGTACACGCGCACGTAATCCACGTCGAAATGGTCGGGCAGCTTCGCCTGCTTGATATCGCCCGCCCAATCGCCGATCTCCTCCGTCAGTTTGGCGTATTCCGGCACTTGCGACACGCCGCCCGCCGCGCTGCGCCAGACTTCCTGGCTGTCCACGTAGAAAACGTACTCATTCGTTTTCCACCAGAAGGCGAATGTGTGGAAACCGTTCGTGATGGCCGGGATGGTGACCTTTGTTCCCGCCGACTTGTGTTCCTTGCCGTAACCGTCCCAATGCAGGTTCATCGTCGTCTGGCCGTCGCGCCACGGGAACTCCGCCACGTCAATCTCCGTGCCGTCGCGGCCCTCGTCACCGACCCGTCCGACGCCGCGGCCCATGAGCCAGAAGGCGGGCCAATGCCCCGGCTGCTTGGGCAGCTTGCATCGCGCGACCCAGAAGCCGAAGGCGTGCTCGAACTTCCCCAGCGTGCGCACCGCGCCGCAGGTGAACCGGGCGCCATCCTTCTTCGTACGGAGAATCAGATGGCCCTGGCCGTCGAGGTAAGCGTCCTCTTTGACCCAGAAACCGTCGCGCCGTTTCCAGTCACCGCAGACGTCCCATTTGTTCGTGTCGAGCCGCGCGCCGTCGAACTCATCGTACCAGGCGAGTTGCCAAGCTTGGCCGGCGGGCGCCGGAGGCAAAGTGTCGGCGGGCTGGAGTTCAACAGCGTGCAGCGCGGCCGCCAGGCCAAGAACCACCGCGAGCAGGAAAAGGAATCCATTCCGCATGTCCTTATTCCGGCAGGAAGCGGCGCGCAAGGCAAGGGAATTTGCCGTCGGCCTGCGGGCCCGCAGGTGCGCCCTGTCGTGAAGACTCCGGCCGCGATGGTTTTTCACACTTTGCAGAGTGTGAAATGAATCCGGGAACCGCGCGTCGCATTCTTCTCGCTTAAGGCTTGCGCCAGCCCGCCTGTCAGTCTCGGAACGCGATGTTGCTGGGCGACACGTCCACCATGTGAATAGCCAGTTCCTCCAGCGCAGCGAGGACTTTTTCGACGGTGGGCCAGCGGGCCTCGAATTGCTACCGCCGCCGGGTTTCCCATTCCGCCCAGCTTTCGTCCGGGAAGTCCGGCGGCACGTCGAAATGCGCTCCGGCGAAATCCAGCACGAACGGGCGCGTGACGATGGTCATGTCGATGACCCGCAATTCGTCGTCCGCCTGGAGGAATTGCGGGACGTTGAAGCCCAACAGCTCGGTCACGCCGGCCTGCCGCAACCGCTCGTACACCGCGCGTTCGCGGAGATACGGCGCGAACTCGCGGTGCGCTTTCACGGCGGTCCGCCCGCCTTTGGGCTTGTGTTCCGCCACGAAGATCATACCGTGCACGCCGAAGCCGAGGCGCTCCGCGAGTTGAAGGCGATGTCGCGCAGCGTAGGCCAGAGCGTTTTGAATGAGTGCGTCTTCCATCATTGCTTCAGCGAGCCGCGGCGGACATTCCGCCCGGGTCACGATGCATTTGCTGGTCAGCGGCCGGCGGCTGCCGGTGACGCAGATGGGGCCGGACTTTCTGCTGGTGGAATCCCCCGCGGATCATCCGCCCACCGCCGCCAGCGTGGTGTTGCAGGTGGACCAGACCGAGCAACGCTGGAATGTGCTCCTGCCCCAAGGCATTTCCGCGGGGACGAAACGCGTGGCGATTGCCGCGGGCGCGTAGTCGCGGCGCGACATTTTCTCCGACCGCCGCCGAAACGAAGCGTGCGCGTTTGGTTTTTGCACAGCCCGGACTCTAGCCGGCGGCAGCCATGCCGACAATCCCGCCATCAGTCCGGTCCAAGCCGGAGCGTGGTTGTTCTTGTGGATTGGCAGTTCCCACGGCGGCTTGGGCTGAGTATGCTCCCGCCATGCAAGTGTTCGATCATCCCAGCTTCCGGATGGCCTGCCAACAGTTCGATCTCGCGGCGGATTATCTGCAAATCCCCGACGACACCCGCGAGCGCGTCAAATATCCGCGCCGCGCCATCACGGTGGCCGTCCCCATCCGGCGCGATGATGGACGGACCGAGGTGTTCACCGGCTACCGGGTGCAGCATCACAACGCATTTGGCCCCACGAAGGGCGGACTGCGGTTTCATCCAGACGTGACGCTGGGTGAAGTCGCGGCGCTGGCGATGTGGATGAGCTGGAAGTGCGCGCTGACGGGCCTGCCGTTCGGCGGCGCGAAAGGCGGCGTGACATGCGATCCGCGGAGACTCTCGCTGGACGAGTTGGAGCGCGTCACTCGCCGTTACACGCAAGAGGTGATTCCGTTCATCGGGCCGCAAACGGATGTCGCGGGGCCGGACATGGGGACCAACGAACAGACCATGGCGTGGATGATGGACACCTACTCGGTCCATTGCGGCCACGCGGTGCCGAATGTGGTCACGGGCAAGCCAACCAGCCTGGGCGGTTCGGTCGGCCGGCGTGAAGCCACCGGGCGCGGCGTGGGCTACCTCGTGAACCGCGCCACCGATGCCATCGGGCTGGACCTGGCGAACGCCACGGTGGCGATCCAAGGCTACGGCAAGGTCGGCTCGGTCGTGGCGCTGTGCCTGGCGCGATATGGCGCGAAGATTGTGGCGGTGAGCGACACGCGCGGTGGCATCTACAACGCCCGCGGCCTGGACCTCTGGGCGTTGGGCCGGCACGCGGCGCAGGAGAAAACCGTGACGGGCTTCCCGGAATCCGAGCCGCTCACGAACGCGCAGTTGCTCACGCTCGCCTGCGACATCCTCGTGCCGGCGGCGGTCGAAGGCCAGATTACGGCTGCGAACGCCAGCCAGTTGCAATGCCGCATCCTCGCCGAGGCCGCTAACGGCCCGACGACACCGGAAGCGGACGCCGTGCTGCGGGAGCGGCCGGAAATCTTCGTGTTGCCGGATATTCTTTGCAACGCCGGCGGCGTGGTGGTGTCCTATTTCGAGTGGGTGCAAGACTTGCAGAGTTTTTTCTGGGGCGAAACGGAGATTGTGGACCGGTTGTTCCGCATTCTCGAAAACGCCTACACGCAGGTCCTCAACCAAAGCCGCAAAGAAAAGATTCCCATGCGGCTGGCGGCGTTGAGCCTGGGCATCAAGCGGGTGACGGAAGCCCGGCGGATTCGCGGCTTGTTCCCGTGAATAACTTTTCTCGGGTGGCTTTTGACGCCGCGCCGCGGCTGGGATAGGCTGGAAGGCAGAGCGATGAATCGCAGAGTCTGCATGATGGTTGCGGGTGTGAGCCTGCTGGCGGCGTCGGCGCTGGCCCAGTTGGCTGGTCGCGGCGTGCCCATCCGGTCTTCCCCGGCCAAGAGCGACACCTTCAGCACCAACTTGAACCAGCTTGCCCTTTCGGCCCGAAACGATCGCTACCGATTGGACGAGGAGTTGAGCCGCTCGTCGGGGGCCTTCAGCCCGGCCGAGGTGGACCGCCTGGTGCAGCCGGTGACGCGCCCGCCGGCCGTGCCGGTCATCCAAAACAGAAAAATCCGCAAGCTACTAGACGAGCAAAAGAATGGACCCTCCGCCCGGCCGGAGGACGAGCTGAACGATTTGACGGGTGAGGAAATGATGGGTGTGTCGCAATGGGACGGGCAGGACCGGAAGAAAGCACCCGTGTCAGGGGGCAACAAGTTTTATCAGAATATGGCCCGCGCACAGACCGGCGCGACCAACCGGCTCTCGGACGAGACGAAGGGGCTGTCAAACGACGATGCGCGGCTGTCAAAAACTGAGGGTGAGGACAAGCCGTTGAATCCAATTCAGGCCCGCCTGCAGGAGGCGGCGCAGGGCTTGCAAAACTTTCTCAAGGAGGACTCCAAGTCGAAGCTGCTTCCTGAATTCCAACCGTCGCTATCCCTGTCGGCGCCGTTCAACTACCAGCAGCATGAAAGAACGCTGGCCGAGAAGGCGCAGGACCTGCGACTCGACCAATTCCGCCAGATGCTGCAGGGGGATGCTCTCAAGTCCGCCGGATTCTCCGGGTTACCCAGCCTTGGCGGCGCCGCGGAGCCGGGTTCCCTTGGAAGCAGCGCCTTCAAACCGCTCGCGCCAGCCCCGGCGGTCGTGCTGCCCGGCTCAAGTCTGGCGACGCGTCCGGCGATTCCGGAAATCACTCCCCCCGCCGCCAGCCCGCCGGAATCCACGCGCAAGCTGTTCTCGCCGACCGTGAGCGAACTGCCGCGGCGGAAATTCTGAGGTGGCGTTTCTTTCTAACGGCTGGCGCGCGAGCCCCTGTCCGCCGCCAACGCACTGCCTCGCCACACGCCGCAAACACAGCCCGTTCTGCCGCACGTTCGCGCTCAGTGCGTCATCGTGAGCAGGAGCACCTGCTCAAGCGTGGAGACGCCTTCCCGGGCGCGGTCCAGCGCGACCATGCGCAGGGTGCGCATGCCCTGGCCGATGGCGGTCTTGCCGATTTCGCGCGTGTTGGCGCGGGCGATGATGAGCTTGCGGATTTCGTCCGTCACAGTCATGGCTTCAATGATGGCCAGGCGGGCCGAGTAACCGGAGTTCTTGCAGCGGTCGCAGCCGCGGCCGCGGTAAAGCGTCACGCCGTCGAACATGCTCGGGTCAATGTTCAAGTCTTGGAACATCCTCGGAGGATACTCCACCGGTTCTTTGCAGTGGGAGCAGATGCGGCGCATGAGCCGCTGCGCGCAGGCGAGGATGACCGAGGACGAAATCAGGAACGGTGCGATGCCCATGTCGTCCATGCGGGCAATGGCGCCGGGCGCGTCGTTGCAGTGCATGGTGCTCAACACCTGGTGGCCGGTCAACGCCGCTTCGACCGCGATCTCGGCCGTCTCGGTGTCGCGAATCTCGCCGATCATCACGATGTCCGGGTCCTGGCGCAGGATGGAGCGCAGGGCGTTGGCGAAGGTCAGGCCAATCTCCTTCTTGACCGGCACCTGGTTGATGCCGGGAATCTGGAACTCGACCGGGTCCTCGACGGTGACGATGTTGTAGATCGGGTTGTTCAACTCGTTCAGCGCGGAGTAAAGCGTCGTCGTCTTGCCCGAGCCGGTCGGGCCGGTCACGAGGATCAGCCCGTGCGGCGCGTCCACGGCGGCCTTGACCTGCAGAAACGTGTCCGGGTCGAGGCCCAGTTTGTCGAGGCTCGCCGACAAGTTGGATTTGTCCAGCACGCGGAGCACAATCTTTTCGCCGTGGACCGTGGGCATGACGGAGACGCGGAGGTCGTAATCCTTGCCGCCGACGCGGACGCGCATGCGGCCATCCTGCGGCAGGCGGCGCTCGGCGATGTCCAGACTGGCCATGATCTTCAGGCGCGAAGCCAGCGCGAGCTGCATCTGTTTGGGCGGTGGCGTGGCGTCCATCAACACGCCGTCCAGGCGGTAGCGCAGGCGCACGGCCTTCTCGAACGGTTCGATGTGGATGTCGCTAGCGCGGTCCTTGATGGCTTGGACGAGGATGAGGTTGGCCAGCTTGATGACCGGCGCTTCCTCGCTTGAAGCGGCAAGCTGGTCAAGGTTGACCTCTTCCACGGTTTCCTTGGCCACCTCGAGGTTGTCCACGTCCGCGTCGGCGTCGCTGCGCTTTTTCGCGTCCTGAATGATGTCCTCGATGCTGCCGCTCTTGGCGGCGTCGAGGCTGTTCAACTTGTCGAGGATGGCCTTCTCCGTGGCAATCATCGGCGCAACGTCTAGGCGGGTGATGCGCTTGACGTCGTCCATAGCCAACACGTTGAGGGGGTCGGCCATCGCCAGGAACAGCTTGTTCTCAAGCCGCGAGACGGGCAGGACGCGGTGGTTCTGCGAAATCTCGCGTGGCAGCAAATCGGCCACCTCCGAAGGGATGCTGATGCGGCCCAGGTTGATGGGCGGTACGTTCAGCACCCGGCCCATTGAAACGGTCATGTCCAATTCGCTGACGTAGTTTCGCTCCAGCGCGAGCTTGATGAGGCGCGTCCCCTCTTTCTGTTGGAGCGCGAGTAATTCCTCGACCTGCTTCGAGGTCAGCAATCCGTCCTCGATGAGGGCATCGGCGATGCGTTCGCCAAAGGTTTTGACGGGCGGCATGGGTTAACGGAAGGCTTTCCGGAGGTTCTTGAGGATTTCCACCGGCGGTGCGAGGTACCACAGCAGCCGGTTCGGCGTGGCGCTGGCGAGTTCCTTGGCCGCCTGCTGGTTGAAGGGGTTCGCTGTGGCCACGAGGATGGACTTGCTCATCCGGTCAAAGGGCAGTACGCACCAACGCTGGCAGGTTTGGGCCGGGAACGTCCGCGCGAGATCCAGGTCCGGATCGTACTTCTCCAGGGGCAGGTAGCCGAGGCGCGTCTTGTCCACCAGCAACCGGAGCGATTTGTCAATGGGCAGGATCGCCTTGTCCGCCAGCATCTGGATGAACGGCTCGATCACGCCGTGGGACGGCGCGGACATGTCCAAGGTGTGCCAGCACAAATCGAAGTCCCCCGAGGTGATCGTCCTGGTGTCCACGAAAATCTTGTGCATCGCCTGTCGGCCATCCTCAACCACCTGGGGCGCGAGGCGTTCGGCGGCGCGACGGGGCTGGGCCGCGGCTTTCGCCGGTGCGGTGGGTTCCGGAGCGAGTGCCGGCTCGGCGGAGAAGCTTGCGGCTTTGGACTCAATCTGCCGCAACGCCGCCTGCACATCCGGGTCCCCGGGATCGCGTTGCAGGATGGTTTCGTATTCGAGGATCGCGGAGGAAAGCTGGCCGAGTTGCACATAGGCCTGGGCGATGCGCTTGGCCGTGGCCACGACTTCCTTCTCGCGGCCCAACTTCGAGTATGCTTCCTTGAGAATTTCGAGCGATTGATAGTCCTGCGCCTGCGATTGAGTGATCACCTCGAACATCTCAATCGTCTGCATCAACTGCGCGATCTCGCTCTGGCTTAATGCGGCTACCGTCGCCATGAAATTCCCACTCGGTTGAATTAGGCACGTCTCGTCCTGAACCGATGCAAACGGGTCCGACGGGCAGGCGTCCCACCTCCTTTAAGCAATCCGCCCGCCACTTTACGTCCCGCCCTCGGTCGGCGCAATTTCCCGCTCCGCGCGGCCTTCCAACGCAAGTGGTGCCGCATATTGGCCTCGGGTTGCACCACCGGTGCCGGCAAACGAGACAGCCTCCCGCATCCATTGCGACATCCCTCGGTTTTCCCGCGCTTGGCAACCGCGACCCCGCCCCTTACGCTGCGCGCAGATGAACATCCTGCAGGAACTGGAATGGCGCGGCCTCATCGCCGATTGTACGGACGCCGCCGCGTTGAGCCAGCGCGCGCAACCGATCACGCTTTACTGCGGCTTTGATCCGACTGCCGACAGCCTGCACGCCGGGCATCTCGTGCCGCTGCTCGCCCTGCGGCGTTTCCAAAACCTCGGCCACCATCCGATTGCTGTCGCCGGCGGCGCCACCGGCAGCATCGGCGATCCCAGCGGCAAATCCGCCGAACGCCAGTTGCTTACCAAGGACCATATCAAGGCCAACGTCGAAGCCGTCCGCCCGCAGCTCGCCAAACTGCTCGACTTTGAGACGAAGACCAACCCCGCCCGGCTCGTGGACAACGCCGACTGGACCGCGAACGTCAGCTACCTCGATTTCCTGCGCGATATCGGGAAGCATTTTTCCGTGAATCAGATGGTCGCCAAGGAAAGCGTTCGCGCCCGCATGGAAGACCGCGACGCCGGCATCAGCTACACGGAGTTCAGCTACATGCTGCTCCAGGCGTTCGATTTCTACGTGCTCTGCCGCGACTACGATTGCGAACTCCAGATCGGCGGCAGCGATCAGTGGGGCAACATCACCGCCGGCATTGACCTCATCCGCCGGAAACTTGGCCGCGCCGCCTACGGCCTCACGCTCCCGCTCATCACCAAGGCCGACGGCACGAAATTCGGCAAGACCGAGTCCGGCAGCGTTTGGCTCGACCCGGCCAGGACCAGCGTCTATCGCTTCTACCAGTTTTGGATCAACGCCGACGACCGCGACGTGATCCGTTATCTGAAATTCTTCACCTTCCTGGGCCGCGAAGAGATCGAGGCGCTGGAGAAGCAGCACAACGAGAATCCTGGCGCCCGCGCCGCCCATCGTGCGCTGGCCAAAGCCGTGGCGGATTTGATCCACGGCCCGAGTGCGACTGCGGAAGCCCAGCGCACCAGCGAAATCCTGTTTGGCGGCGAACTGGCGGGCGTCAGCGAAACCACCTTCAAGGAAATCGTGGGCGAAGTACCGACCAAGGACCTCGAGAAACCGAAGCTCGCTGGGTCGGGTCTGGCGCTCATCGAATTGCTGGTCCACGCCGGCCTGTGCCCCTCAAAGGGCCAGGCGCGAAAGGACATTGAAGGCGGAGGTGTTTACGTGAACAACGTCCGGGAAGCTCACATCCAGCGCACGGTTGCAGCTAACGACTTGCTTTTCGGGAAACACATCTTGCTCCGGAAGGGGAAGAAGAACTACGTCGTAGTGACGGTGAAGTAGCAGCCGACGTGAGTCGGTTCTAACTCATGATTGACCCCGCTCCCTTCCGAAACCTCCGGTTGCCGGGAGGTTTCGTCATCACCGAGGTGGAGTTCACACGCGAGCCGATGCTCGACGCGTTGGAACGGGAAGCAGTCGCACAGACGAGAATCACGGGCCGTGAATTCCGCCTGCTCCTTCGCGCCGGTTTGAGCCAGCGGGAGCTGTCCGTCAGCCTGTATCACGAGGTTCTTGAGGCCGCGTCCGTGGCGGACCTGCATCCGCCCGCCAGCGTGCTGGAGTTCAACGAGGGCGATTTTGAGCGCGCGGCGCAGACTGCGCACGACACTTGGGGCAATGCCTCGCCTGAGAACCTGAAGCGCCTATTGCATTCCTACGGATTTCGGGGAGAATAAAACCATGACTGACCGCCACAACATCCAGATTGACCTCATCAAACTGGCCGGAGGCGACCGGTTGCTTCGACTTTCCGAGGCGCAGACCGGTCTGTCGCTGGAGAAGAAGCTCGACCCGCGGAAACCGGTGGTCGGTCAAAAGGAGAAACTGCTGGGCGTGTTTGAAGCCGCACTCGCGCGGGCGGAACTGGCGCCGGCTTGACCGGGGTAGCCCTCAACGAAAGCGGCGGTGAACCGCACGCACTCCAGACACTTCGTGAAGTTCGAGGACGCAGGATGGCCGTGCCACCGTCTTGCTCGCGATTCATCGGAGTTGCAGTGAGCTTGTCTTCAGCACCGCTCTTCGGACGGGGCGAGGAGTTCAACGCAAAGCCGCCGCTCTGCCGCCGCGAATGGCCAATAGCAAGAACCCGTCTCCGCTACCGGGTAACGCGCCGCCTTAAGTGGTCAAAACCACGGCCTGACACCTTTCAGGCGGGTGAAAGCAGCGGGAAACGCGCCTCCATCCAGACGCTCCGCAACGTGCTGCGGGGCATCCTGCCCGCAGATCAAACTTCACTTTGAGATGCACAATTGAACTTCCGGCAGGATGCCGGAAGCACGTTTCTCCAGACACTCCCCCAAGTTCGAGGACGCCGGAAGGTCGCGCCCGCTTTTGGAGATGACATGAGTAGTTGGCGGGCGAGCGCGCAGGCGCGACACCCCCCAACACCATGAACCAACCAAACCTGAATCCCTCCGAAGTGCGCGCGGAGCAAGCCGCGAGCCAGCGACTGCAAAC
>Ga0315277_10000892_pt1 | contig 45210 bp, 43 predicted proteins | sample YL17G05_15_MG_FD_203695 | JGI IMG/M metagenome (GOLD analysis project Ga0315277, IMG submission 203695) | Sediment microbial communities from Yellowstone Lake, YNP, Wyoming, USA - YL17G05_15 | ecosystem: Environmental > Aquatic > Freshwater > Lake > Sediment | place: USA: Wyoming | collected... | reverse complement strand
TGGTTGGACAAGCACTTTCCCCGGTACCGACACAAAGAAAGAATCAAGTGATTTCACGGAGAGATGCAGGAGTGGTTTAACTGGCACGCCTGGAGAGCGTGTGTGCCCGTAAGGGTACCGTGGGTTCTCCGCCAGCTTGTCCGCCATTCATATGGCGGACGGCGGATCCGCCTCCGGCGGAGAATCCAACTCTGACGAGGATGTATGTTCTACGTTTACGTGCTTTGGAGCGACAAACTCGAAAAACGCTACGTCGGCAGCGCGAGTGGCGCAGCCAGGCGTCTGACTGAACACAACAACGGGAGGAATCGGTACACGAAGGGTGGTATTCCCTGGGTCTTGATACACACGGAGAAATACGAGGATTTGCCTTCTGCGCGCAGACGAGAGGCATTTCTGAAGACTGGAGCGGGCAGAGCTTGGTTGGACAAGCACTTTCCCCGGTACCGACACAAAGAAAGAATCAAGTGATTTCACGGAGAGATGCAGGAGTGGTTTAACTGGCACGCCTGGAGAGCGTGTGTGCCCGTAAGGGTACCGTGGGTTCGAATCCCACTCTCTCCGCAATACGGAAAGCCGGCGTGGTGCTCGGCTCTACGTCGAAGGCAGAGTCGCGTTCGTCGAAGTAACCAACGCTTTCCACAATGCATTCCCCACCAATAGAGATGCGAGCTGCACATGAACCGCTCCCCTTACCTCCTCATACTACTGATAGCCTTTGCGTTCCAATGGTCCGGAGGGCAAACGGTCGTTGTCATCAAACTGGACGATACGATCAACCCGGTGACGTCGGATTTCATCCACACCAGCCTCCAGAAGGCGGAAGAGCAGAATGCTGAATGCCTGGTCATCCAGTTGAATACGCCGGGCGGTCTCCTGAAGTCCACGCGCGTGATCGTGAGTGACATTCTGGAGTCGAAGATACCGGTCGTGGTGTACGTTTCGCCGGCCGGCTCGCAGTCAGCGTCAGCAGGCGTCTTCGTCACGCTGGCGGCACACATCGCGGCGATGGCCCCGGGGACCAATATCGGCGCCGCCCACCCTGTCTCGCTCCAGGGAGGAATGGATTCGATCATGACGGAAAAGGCCACCAACGACGCGGCGGCCTTCGTCCGTACCATCGCGGAGAAGCGGAACCGGAACGTCGCCTGGGCTGAAGAAGCAGTGCGCAAGAGCATATCCATCACCGAAACGGAGGCACTTCAGAAGCACGTCGTCGATCTGCTTGCGAGAAATCTCGACAGTCTCTTGATTGAAATCGACGGAAGGAAAGTCGAGGTTGCCACAGGAGCGGCCATCTTACACACCAGAGGCGCCAAGATCGAGCAATTGGAGATGGGCTTCACGGTGAAGGTGCTCGACATTCTCAGCGATCCCAACATCGCCTATATCCTGATGCTTCTTGGGATCTACGGGATCATCTTCGAACTCTACAACCCGGGCTCGATCCTTCCGGGCGTCGTCGGCGTCATTAGCCTGATCTTGGCCTTCTATTCGATGCACACTCTCCCCATTAACTTTGCCGGGCTGGGTTTGATCTTGTTCGCGATCATCCTGTTCATCGCGGAGATCAAAGTAACAAGCCATGGGCTGTTGGCGGTGGGGGGAGTCATTTCGCTCATCCTGGGATCGATGATGCTTATTCGTTCGGAGTCAGCGCTGGAATTCGTGCAGATTTCGTGGAGCGTCATCCTCACCAGCGCAGCCGTGACACTCCTGTTCTTCATGTTCATCGTCGGCTTCGGCGTGAAAGCACTTCGGTCAAAGCCGTCGACGGGGAGAGAGGGATTGGTCGGTGAATTCGGTGATTCACTGACAGCGCTGAGCCCGGAGGGGAGCGTGCGAGTCCATGGCGAGATCTGGAACGCTGTCTCCGTATCGGGCAGAATCTCGAAGGACGTCAAGGTTCGAGTCGTCGCGGTCGATGATCTCAAGCTTCGCGTGGAGAAAGCACAATCCTAGAGAGATCTCAATCAAGAAAGGAGTCTTGTATGCAACCTCTCGGCGTCATCATTGTCGTTGCCATCATCTTCGCACTCATCATTTTCGCCAATTCCTTCAGGATCCTTCGGGACTATGAGCGTGCCGTGATCTTTCGTCTTGGCAGAAAGTCGAGGGCAATCTTCAACCCGGGCGGAGGGGGGAATGGACCCGGTCTGATTATCCTCGTGCCCGTCATCGACAAGATGGTCAAGGTCAGCTTACGAACTGTCGTGATGGATGTCCCGCCGCAGGATGTCATCACGAAGGACAACGTATCCATCAAAGTAAATGCCGTTGTGTATTTCCGCGTGATGGACCAGGACAAGGCGATCCTGGATGTGGAAAACTATCTGTTTGCGACCTCTCAGCTTTCGCAGACCACGCTTCGCAGCGTGCTGGGTCAATCGGAGCTCGACGAGCTGCTCTCTGAACGAGAAAAGATCAACATGAAGCTGCAGCAGATCATCGACAGTCACACGGCGCCATGGGGGATCAAGGTCTCGACCGTCGAGGTGAAGCAAATCGACCTCCCGCAGGAGATGCAGCGGGCAATGGCAAAGCAGGCGGAAGCTGAGCGTGAACGCCGATCGAAGGTGATCGCGGCGGAAGGTGAGTTCCAAGCTGCCCAACGGCTGTCGGAAGCCGCGAAGATCCTGGCCGAGCAGCCGAGCGCGCTCACGCTCCGATACCTGCAGACGTTGAGGGAGATCGCCACAGAGAAGAACTCCACCACGATTTTCCCGGTGCCCATCGATCTCCTCCGGCCGTTCCTGGATCTCGACAAGAAGAGGTAGCGCGGTGCCGCAGGCATCCCACCCGCAAACGGATGTCGTGCTCTACGGACAGAATGAAACACCGAACATCGTGGCCGTTCAGCAACTGAACGACTCCACGGTTCGACTGTACTCTCGCGTCGACGGGAAGATTGCGCAATCCGACGCGGAATTCTTCCCGTTCTTTTTTCTCTCCAGCGATCAACTCATCCAGGGTTTCTCGAAGCGGTATTGGATCAAGGAACTGAGCGGGAGGAACCACTATCGCTATTTGGTTGCCTTCCAGCGATGGCACGATATGTGGGAGGCTATCCGTTTCGTCCTGGCGAGCTACAACCGGACCGCACTGAAACGGGCCGAGCACTACACAGAGCTGGACGCGATCACGGTCAGGACTGACCCGATCACACAGTACCTCCTTCAATCCGGCGTGACCCTCTTCAAGGGGATGTCGTTCGAAGACCTTCACCGGATGCAGTTGAGCCTCCAGACGCTCGCGAAACCCGGGAAGCCGAGCGACGCCCGAAAAACGGACGATCGACTGATTGCCATTGCACTCTCGGACAATCACGGATGGGAAGAAGTCATCGACGGTCGGAAACTCGCCGAGCCCGACATGCTGGAGAAGCTGTCGGCATTGACCGCCGAGAAGGATCCGGATGTGATCGAGGGACACGACCTCTTTGAGCAGACCCTTCCGTACGTGGCGAAGCGTGCCGAGCTCCATACCATTGACCTCGGACTTGGCAGGGACAGCTCGAGCCTGAGGTCGTTCTCGCCTCGCGGCGGTACTGCTGAGCGAGACTTCGAGAACGCCTTCTTCGAAGTGGCCGGCCGCCACCTTATCGATACGCGGCTTCTCGCACACACTTACGATGGCTCCAGAAGGAGCCTGGAGAGCTTCAGCCTCCGCTCAGTCGCAGAACACTTTGGGCTCAGGACAAAGGAAAGGGTCATTCTCCCCAAGGACCGGATCGCTGCGGCTTGGGCAACTGATCCCGAGAAAGTGCTCCAGGCAGCTCTCCAAGACGTCCGCGAGATCCGCTCCATCAGTGCTTACCTCTCCCCCAGCCACTTCTACCTGGCGCAGATGTGCCCGCTCTCCTTCGGCGCCGTCGCACGCACGGGCAGCGCGTCGAAAATTGAGCTCCTCTTGCTTCGCGAGTACGTGCGACAGAAGCATTCTGTCCCGAGGTCGCAGCTCGGATCGCAGACGATGGGCGGATATGCGGACATCTATCTGGTCGGCCAGATCCCGAATGTCATTCACGCCGACATCGAGTCCCTGTACCCCTCGATCATGCTCAAGGATGGGATCAAACCGACCACCGACGAGCTGAACGTTTTTCAGACCATCCTCAGAGATCTCACGACGAAGCGACTCGATGCGAAACATCGACTGATGGCGAGCCAGACAGAGATGGAGAAAGCAAACTACGACGCGCTTCAGTCATCCTTGAAGATCCTGATCAACTCTTTCTATGGCTACCTGGGCTATGCGAAAGGCCTGTTCAACGACTACGAGCAGGCGGATCGCGTGACTCACGCCGGGCAGGAGCTTGTGCGCTCCATCATGAAGCAGGTCGAACTACACAACGGTCAGGTGATTGAAGTCGACACGGATGGGCTGTTCTGCTCCCCGCCGGACAACGTAAGAGGTGAGGAGCAGGAGGAGGTTTTTGTCGGAAAGATCTCCACGGAGCTGCCGGCCGGGATCCGTCTCATTCTAGCGGGACGCTACAAGAAGATGCTGAGCTACAAGAAGAAGAACTATGCGCTGCTCGACTACGATGACCGGCTAACCATCAGAGGGAGCGCACTCATATCGCGAAGCCTCGAACGGTTCGCAAGAAACTACATCCAGCTTTGTATCAACCGTCTCCTGCAGGAAGACATCAACGGTCTCCACAACCTCTACCTCTCTTTCGCGAAAGACATCGCGAATCACCGGTGGGAAGCTGCGGATTTCAGCCGGACGGAAACGATCCGCGATTCGTTTGAAGTCTACGATCTTGAGCTGAAAGAGAACAAGCGAAAGCCGTCCGCGCCCTACGAGGTGGCAAGGCGGTCCGCGTTGAGCTTGAAGCCGGGGGATCGCGTGTCGTATTACGTAACAGGAGCTCATGCGGGAGTGAAAATAGCCGAGAACTCGAAGCTCGCAGAGGAATGGGAACCGAACTTTCCCGATGAAAACACCACGCACTACCTTGACCGTCTGAACGAGTGCGCCAAGAAATTTGAGTCTTTTTTTGAACCGCCGGATTTCAAGAAGATCTTCTCAATGGATGACCTTTTCGCATTCTCGCCTGCAGGGATACAGCTCATCCGTCAGAAGGCTGCAGTCCCTGAAGAACCCCCTCCCCACGAAGAAGAGAGCCCTGAGTTCGGCATCTGGCTTGACGAGTCTGCCCCTCAATAGTCCCCCCTTCGGAATCTGCCGCGAAATCGGCCAAAACCCCTTAGATAGCGCAACTTCCAGCACTCCGGCGCCTGTAGCTATCGGTATCGCAGACTCAGTGAGTCGGGGGATGGCTTGGTCGCGAGCTCCGGCCGCCTCGACGGGGGCACTTGCTTTTTTTTCGAACAAGTGCTATACTCGCTTTGCAGTCAACCAACACCGTTTTTGTTTCAACAGATGTGGCAGTTACTCCGATCGAAGGTTCTCGTCCAGGTCGAGCAACCTTCGCTGGAGGCTAGCAACACCTAGAAGATGTCGAGCAGCGCGTGACATCTTCAGTTTTTGAGAGACAAAAATTAGGTGTCCATGTTCAACCCTATAAGGACGAAGTAACCTTATGGAACAGGGTACAGTAAAATGGTTCAACAATGCGAAGGGATACGGCTTCATCAAGCGGGGTACCGGTGAAGACGTATTCGTGCATTACAAGTCTATCAACGGCGAAGGCTACAAGACCCTGAAGGAGGGCGACGCTGTAGAGTTCGAAGTTGAACAAGGCGCGAAAGGATTGCAGGCTGTGAACGTCAACAAGACGACGGCCTAATTTCAGCCTCTCAAAAAGCGAGAAACCCGCTGCAGGTTTTTCTGCAGCGGGTTTTTTGTTGTACGCTGGTTGCGTCCGGCGTTTGCGATAGTCTAGCTTACTCTTTGTGGCCAGCGACCTGGGATCTCAGATACGACACGATCTCCGTCGTTGAGGTTCCAGGTGTGAACAACTCCCCCACTCCCAGCTTCTTCAGATCACTGATGTCTTTCTCAGGAATGATACCACCGCCGAAAAGAAGAACGTCATTCAGACCCTTATCTTTCATCAACTGTAGCACTTTTGGGAATATTGTCATGTGCGCACCGCTGAGCAGGCTAATCCCGACCGCGTCGACGTCCTCCTGCAGCGCCGCTTCCACGATCATCTCCGGCGTCTTCCTCAGCCCTGTGTAGATGACCTCCATACCTGCATCACGGAGAGCGGCGGCAACGACCTTTGCTCCCCGATCGTGGCCATCAAGTCCAGCCTTCGCGATGAGGACCCTTATTTTCTTCTCCATAACAGTAGTGAACCTTCACATTGATCAGTTCAAAGCACGAAGGAATCTCTTAAGGTCAAGGTAGAAGCGTGTGAGCGGAAACCCAACAACGTTGTAGAAACATCCTTCCACCCGTTGAACGAACACCGCTCCATAGTCGTCCTGAATGCCGTAGGCGCCGGCCTTGTCCATCGGTGAACCGGACGCAACATACTCCTCGATCTCGACCGCACTCAACTTGCGGAACTTCACCTTCGTTTTCTCAATGTCTACGATCTTCCGCCCCGTTGAAGCATCGACGAGAGCAAAACCGGTGAAGACGATATGCTGCCTCCCGCTGAGTCTCCTCAGCATCCGCTTCGCATCTGCCGCATTGCGCGGTTTGCCAAGAATTTCGTTCCCGAGAACGACGATCGTGTCGGCTCCCACGACGATGCCCCGCTTGACGCCCCTTGCCACATCGAGGGCCTTCGCGAGCGCAATCCGCCTCGCATTCTGCGCCGGGCTCTCGTGGTCAAGAACATCCTCTCGAACCGAGCTCGGCCTCACGGAAAACCTAAGTCCAATTTGTTTGAGAAGCAATCGGCGGCGCGGCGACTGCGAAGCCAGGATCAGCGGAGGGATCTTCATGTTCTCTCAGAAACAAAAAAAGCGATATCGAAATATCGCTTCTTCAAGCGGAACCAATGTGAACCAATTCTTATCGAAACATCGCCTTGATGCTTCCCCACGTTCGCTTGGCAGCGGAGCTCATATACGACACCTTTGCGACATCTGAATCCGAGTGCGTCCCGTTTTGAAAAATCACCCTCACCTTGTACGCAAACAGGCTCGCGGAGTTCTTGAAGACAGTTTTGTCGGTGAACTCGTACGTCGATGGCTTCACATCTGGTCTCAGGACTCCACCAACGTTGACAAAATCCCCGAGACCCGTTCCCGCCACCTGTGCGCGCCAAATTTCGAACTTCTGGACTCCCGTCTCGTCGTCCGTCTCCCAAGTTATCGTGACATAGCCGCCAGACAAGAATGCTTTGGGTGTATCTCGAATCACGCCCGCAAGCAGGACTGCGACAGCCGACACCGACAACAATATGGCAGCCACCATTTTCTTCATAATGCAGTCAGAATATAGATTGTAGTTCAATGAAACTCAAGCATTTTTTTTTCTTTTTCTTCTGCACTCAGTGTGCAATTTCGTACTCCGGCGCCGGTTTGGCCCAGACCTCACCTTCGCCGCGTGGTACATATCAAACGACGTGGCGCCGACCCATCCCCCGAAAAGGAGGAGGCATTTTCTCAAAAGTGGCATGCCCCGAATCCGCTTGACTAGTCCCGGGTTACAACGATAGAAACCTCAAGCTGGAGAAAGCTCGGAGACCAACAATCCGGCGACAATGAGTCCTCCACCGACGATCCCGAGCGTCCCAATGAACTCGCCAAGGGCAAAATAGGCAATTGTCGCAGCGATGACGGGCTCAATGGAGAAGATGATAGCACTTCGCGTCGGGGTCGTGTCTTTCTGAAATCGCGCTTGGATGTAGAGGGCGATGATGGTGGCAAATATGATCAAATACCCCAGGGCGAGAAGAACCTCGCCGGAGGTTGTGAAGGTGACGCGCTCGAAGAATCCCGAACCGAGAGCACCGAGAACGGTGCAGGTAATGAATTGCATCAGCGTGAGTTGAGCAGAGTCGGCTTCCTTCGAGAATATGTCGAGATACACAATATAGAGCGCAAACGAAGCAGCACAGAGAAGATTAAGCCCGTCACCGAGATTGAACTCCGCTCCCGCCGGTGACGTGAGCAAGTACAAACCGAAGGTTACAAGAACAACGCCGACGATATTGCCGAGCTTCGGCGCCCGCCGTTCGATCACGAGCTGACAGATCGGAGTGAAGACGACCATCATTCCTGTGATGAACGCAGACTTCGATGCCGTCGTGTACTGAAGGCCGATGGTCTGTGTCGCAAAGCCAAAGAAGAGGAGTCCCCCGAGGATACCCCCTTTCAGGAGAGAAGACGTCGTCATTGCTCTAACTCTGCGGAAGAAGATGGCTGAGAAGATCAACGTAGCGATGGCGAAGCGGACAGCGATGTAGGCAAGCGGCGTGACGAAGCCGAGAAGATACTTCGAGACAACGAAGGTACTTCCCCAGATGAACGTTATCGAGAAGAGAAACAGCTCAGCTCTGGCGCGTGACTGCATAAGGAGGCGAAGTTTGGCATTTTAGGCACCACATCGGAAACGCCGGACTCCGACAAAACGAGGAACAGTCAGCGGGTATCGATTGGCTCGTAGGACGAGAACAGCTTCCCCCACTGGGAATTCCTTAACCACGTCCGGAACACCGACCGGTCCTTGATGGGCCACCGGTAGTAGTCGTGGTAGGCTTCAGATCCGAAGATGAAGAGGTTCACAATCGGCGTCCGGAAGAATATGTTCTGAAATCGCTTGAGCGGGCTGAACCAGAGCAGATCCCCCGCCATGCTTGCAGCGTTGTCGCCGACGGTAAACCTCCAATTGACGGACGAAATATCCTCCCCCACAACGTTGATCTCACGAGGATCACCGGAGCCGAGCCCTCTCTGCTGCGCCAGGTTGATGTATTTGATGCCCATCGGATCGAAACCCATCATCTTCGCGGCAACGGCATCGATCGCGACTTGATCGGCGCTTGCGAGGATCACGTTCTTTTCCTCCGGATACATCGTCCGGGGTCCGGGGCCGTTGCCGGCGGTCGTTCCATCCATCACCGCAAAAATCCCCGCGTGGATCTCCCGCTGGATTGCCAGAAGATCGACGAGCGTCTCGTGGATCCAGGAATGTGTGTAGTGCCGGTAGGTGTTGAGCAATCCGCCGAACGCATTCTTCATCGCACCGGTGGTCGTCGTATAGATATGGCACTTCATGGTCGGCAGATGAACGACGTTCCGGCCGCTGAAGAGGTCGGGAATACGTATCCCGTCCGGATAGATCTGATCAAGCACCAGCATCGATGTCCTGGGCTTGAACTCGATCCACTTCGCGTCCCCTTCCTTGAAATTGAACTTGACCGGCACCTGGTACTTCCGGAAGAGCGGAGTGTATTTGTTGAGGTCTTCACCTTTGAACGCGTCCGTCACGACCGTCTTGTTCTGAACACAGAGGAGCTCTTGGTACCCCGAATTCCTGAGACCGAGGATCGTCCCCTCCAGTTGCCACGGAGTGGTGTTCGCGGCTGGGAATGGAAAATGCCAGGAGATGTTGTCCTTCAGGATGGTAGCGGCCTTGCGGTCAAGCGCCGACCGAAGTCCGGCGAGCTCCATCGCCCGCTGAACGTCATCGAGAACGGTTGCCGGACTCGTCTTCACGACCGCGACCTTCGGATCGACTCTGGGAAATCCTTGAACCTTCGTGGGCGATTTTGGCTCCGGGAATCTCATCGAATACCCATCCAGACTTTGATTTCGTTAAAGTAGATGATGAGGACACAGACAAAAAACCATGCTGCCACGTTGACGATCGTTGCCGGGTCAGAGATCAGCAGGCGCGTCGGGTTGTCTTCCGTCTTTCGCGCTCGCACGAGGTAAAGATATCGAAAAATGCCGAACAAGACAAACACCGTCGTAAAGATCAAACTTGCCGTCCCGAATTCTTTCACGGTTCGGTCTGCGACGGTGTACAGAGCGTAGGAGATCGCCATCCCCGCGGCTGCGATCGTCATCATCTGATCCATGAAGTCGACCTCATACTCGCGCAGCACGACCCGTCCCTCATAGCTCTCAGAACTCTTGACAAGCAGCAACTCGCCGCGCCTTTTGGAAATCGAGAGGAAGAGCGAAACGAACAGCGTGCAAAGCACCAGCCATTCCGAAACCTGCACATTGATGACAAACGCTCCTGCGAGCACGCGCAGCATGAAACCCGCGGCGACGATGAACACATCCACCAGGAGCACATGCTTGAGAAAGAAGGAGTACCCGATATTGAGGACGAAGTAGAGAACGGCCACGAAGAGGAACTTGGCGTTGAGCTGGGTGATCAGCGCTCCGACGACGAGCACCAGGCCAACGGCGAGCGCGATGGCCTGCGGGACCGAGATCGTCCCGGCAGCGATAGGTCGGTTGCGCTTCACGGGGTGGAGCCGGTCGGCGTCTCGGTCAGCGATATCGTTGATGACGTAGACCGTGCTCGAGAGAAGAGAGAAGACGATAAACGCCAGAGCGGCGATCCAGAAGAATCCCTCCTGAAACAGATGCTTCGAGAAGATCAGCGGCGCAAAGATGAAGAAGTTCTTCAGCCACTGCTGGGGTCTGAGGAGGCGAATCACAGGCTTCATGGGCGATCCTTCGATTCGTGAGCCATAATGGGATCAAAAGACTGCGGGCTCTTCGTAGACTCCGAAGACCTCCGCGAGCGCATTGCACATTTCCCCCAACGTCACGTACGATCGCGTGCACTGGAGCAACCCCGGCATCAGATTCTTCTGATCGCCGGCAACCTGTCGCAGATTTTCCAGAGACCGCTGGACCTCCTCCCGATTTCTGCTTTGACGGAGATCGCCCAGCCTCTTGCGCTGTTTCATCTCCACTTCCGGAGTGATCTCGAGAATCGGGATCTCGAGTTTCTCATTCGGTTCGACAAATTCGTTGACGCCGACGATGATCTTCTCCTTCGCATCGAGCTCACGCTGGTAGCGATAGGCAGCGTCCGCAATCTCGCGCTGGAAGAACCCGGCTTCAATGGCAGGGATCACACCTCCCACGGCGTCAATCTTCTCAAAGTATCGTTCGGCCTCCTGCTCCATCCTTGTCGTAAGCGCCTCCACGAAATAGCTCCCGGCCAGGGGGTCGATCGTGTTCGCAACGCCGGTTTCATATGCGATAATCTGTTGCGTGCGCAACGCGATCTTCACAGCCTTCTCGGACGGGAGCGCCAGGGTCTCGTCCATCGAGTTCGTGTGGAGTGATTGGGTCCCCCCCAGCACGCCGGCGAGGGCTTGATACGCAGTGCGCACAATGTTATTCTCAGGCTGCTGGGCTGTCAGCGAGCAGCCCGCCGTCTGCGTATGAAAGCGCAGCATCCACGAGCGCGGATTCTTCGCGCCATACTTCTCCCGCATGCGCTTTGCCCAGATGCGGCGCGCCGCGCGATATTTCGCAATTTCCTCGAAGAAATCGATGTGCGAATTGAAGAAGAAGGAGATCCGCGGAACGAATTCATCGACATCGAGGCCGCGTGCGATGCCCGCTTCGACGTACGCGAACCCGTCGGCCAGCGTGAACGCCAGCTCCTGAACAGCGGTCGAGCCTGCCTCCCGGATATGGTAGCCGCTGACCGAAATCGGATTCCATTGCGGCGCCTCTTCGTTCAGATACTCGAACATATCGACGATTAGCCGCATCGAAGGATCCGGAGGATAGATCCATTCCTTCTGCGCGATGTATTCCTTCAGGATGTCGGCTTGAGTCGTCCCGCGCAGCCGCTTAAAATCGACCCTCTGCTTTTCCGCGACGGCGAGGTAGAATGCCATCATCATTGGCGCGGGCCCATTGATCGTCATCGACGTCGAGATCGCTCCGAGGTCGATCCCCTTGAACAGGATCTCCATGTCGGCCAGCGAGCTGATCGACACGCCGCAGATTCCCACCTCCCCTTGCGAAAGCGCATCGTCGGCGTCCCGCCCCATCAGAGTCGGCAGGTCGAATGCAACCGAAAGCCCGGTCTGTCCATGCTCGAGAAGATAGTGGTATCTCTCGTTCGTGTCCTCCGGCGTGCCGAAGCCGGCGAATTGCCTCATCGTCCAGAGGCGACCCCGATATCCGGTTGGGTGAATGCCGCGCGTGTACGGAAAGTCGCCGGGGAACCCGATCTCACTGAGGAAATTGATCTCCTGAATATCATCAGGTCCGTACAGCATCTCTACAGGTTGACCGCTGACAGTCGTGAACTTCACCGGCGGAACCTTCCCGTTCAATTCAACCTTACGTTCCCACTGTTGTTTTGCTTCTCGTATCCTCTCGATCTGATCCCTCATCGTATTCACCTTCCCAAGTGCGTGGAATGATTATCTCCTTCCAAATCTCCGATCCAGTTCCTCCGTCGTTATCTTCACGACGATGGGACGCCCGTGCGGGCAGACATACGGCATCTGCGTGGCGAAGAGCTGATCGATGAGCACGATCATTTCTGCCGTACTCAATCTGTCTCCCGCTTTGATCGCCGCTTTGCAGGCAAACGATTTCGCAAGCTTGTCACGCGCGTCGATGGTCCCTTTCTGCTCCGTATTTTTGAACTCATCGAGAACGTTCTGAAGAATCTCCGCCTCGTTTCCTACCCGCACATCGGCCGGGATGCCCTCGATCACGACTGTGTTCTTCCCGAACATCTTCAGATCGAACCCGATCTTCTCAAGATGCGGCAGAAGCTCCTTGACGAGGCTGTAGTCGCTCGCCGTGAGCTGGATCGTTTGAGGAAACAGGAGCTGCTGCGTCGTCGGTAAATTGTTTTCGAAATTCGCGAGCACCTGCTCGTAGAGGATCCGCTCGTGTGCGACGTGCTGATCGACAATCAGGAGGCCCGTCCGGACCTGCGAGAGGATGTACTTGTTGTGAACCTGCCAGATCGCCCTCCCCTCCTGGACCGGCTCCTTCTCACCGGGCGCGCGCATCGGCCTGTGCTGGAGCAACCGGTCGCTCGACGGTGGAGTCACCCGCTGGAGATCAGCGGGAAAGGTTGCCTCGCCATCCTTGCGCAAAGGCTCGGCCCCAAGTCTGCGTTCGATTTTTCCGAAGAGTTTCTCCAGATCGACCTGGTCAAGTCCCTCTCCGGGCGCGAAGCTCAGGCGAGTCGTCTGCCCGCCAACCTCCGCCTGTGATGGCACGGCGCCCGGTGACGGAGCCTGCGGCTGGGAGAACCGAAGCCGCTCATCCAGCCGACCCAGGGTCGCATCCGCCTGCATCGAAAGCGTAGGGATCACATCGTTCGAGGCCAGTGACTTCCGTACGGTGGAAAGGACAAAGCGGTAGATGTTCGACTCGTTCTCGAACTTCACCTCCATCTTGGACGGATGGACGTTCGCGTCCACCCTGTGGGGATCAAGCGTCAGGTTCAAGATGTAGAAGGGGAACATTCCTTTGTCAAGGAGATGCTCGTACGCCTGGAAGACTGCGTGGTTGATCGAGCGGTTCAGAACGAAGCGGCGATTGATGAACAGGAATTGCTCGGCCCGGCTCTTCCGGGCAAAGTCGGGCCGGCCGATGTAGCCGTCGATCGTGAGATAGTCCGCCGTCGCTCGCACTCTCACGAGTGACTCGGCCTGACGGTCGCCGAAGAGATCCTTCAGCCGTCCGTCAGCTGATTTCGGTCTGAGGTCGAGCAATTCCTCCTCGTCGCTTGTGTACTGCCAGGCCACCTCCGGATAGGCGATCGCCATGCGGGTAACGACATCGGTAATATTCTTGAGCTCCGTCGTTCTGCTCTTGAGGAAATTCCGACGCGCGGGCGTATTGAAGAAGAGGTTCTTCACGACAACCGTCGTCCCCGACTCCATCGCAACGTTCGACTGTTCCAGCAGATCATTCCCTTCGATGCGGAGGAGGAACCCCGTCTCATCGGACGCCTGTCGCGTTTTCATCTCGACCTGCGAGACCGCGGCGATCGACGCGAGGGCCTCACCGCGAAACCCGAGCGTTCGAATCGCCTCCAGATCCTCCGCGGTCGCGATCTTGCTCGTCGCGTGCCGCTCAAAGGCCGTGAGCGCATCGTCAGGCGACATCCCCTCTCCGTCATCGATCACCTGAATGAACGACTTGCCTGCTTCCTTGACGATGACGGTGATCCTGGTGGCCTTGGCGTCGAGCGCATTCTCCAGCAGCTCCTTCACAACCGACGCGGGGCGCTGCACCACCTCACCGGCCGCGATCTTGTTCGCCAGCTCAGCCTTCAGTATGTGTATCTTCCCGGCCACTTCCTTTAGTCTCTTCGTTTCTCAACTCCGATGCCGGGTCGATCCGGCAGGATCAATTTCCCTCGATCGACCTTCACGCCGTCGAACGGATCGTTCAGCGTGAGAAGATTGCCATCCAGATCAGCGTAGTCGATCAAGGGGGAGAATTGCGCGGCCGCGGAGATCCCGATTGAAGTCTCGATCATGCAGCCTGTCATGACCTTCAGTCCAAACGCCCGAGCGGTATGAAGCATCCTCAAGGCTTCCCGTAAACCTGTGCATTTCATCAACTTGATATTGATGCCGTCGAAGACGCCCCGCAATTTCGAAACATCGTGGAGACGGAGAGAGTCCTCGTCCGCAATCAGCGGAAGTGCTGCACGTTCGCGCACCCAAGCCGTTCCCGCCAGATCGTCCGCAGGCATGGGTTGCTCGATGAACTCCACGCCTTCCTGCTCCAGCCATTTGATCTTGTCGAGCGCCTCCTCTTTTCTCTTCCAGCCTTCATTCGCATCCACGCGCAGCGGCTTCTGAGTCGCCTTGCGAATCGTCCTGATGATTTCCTCGTCGTCGCGGCCACCCAATTTCACCTTCAGAATTGGAAATTCTTCCGCCTCCCGGACTTTCTGTTCGAGGACCTCCGGCCTGTCGATTCCGATTGTGAATGACGTGAGCGGTGTCTTGTCCTTATCGAGGCCCCAGTACTTGTGGAGAGGGAGGCCAAGTCTCCTGCCGATCCAATCGTGCAGCGCGATGTCGACCGACGCCTTGGCTGCTGTGTTCCCTTCGGCGACCTGGTTGATATAGTTGAGAATGGTCTCCAGCTGAAACGGGTCTTGAAACCGTCTGAAGTCCAATTCTGAAAGGAATGCCTCGACCGTCTCGACAGTTTCTCCGTACCGGCTCGAAGGGGCGGCTTCACCAACTCCGATGACCCCGTCATGCTCAAGCTCCACGATGACGACCGGCGAGACATCGCGTGAGCCGCGCGCGATCGCAAACGTGTGTTTGAGCCTGAGCTCACATCGCGAGCGTGAGAGCTTCATGGGCGCTCAAGTCCTTCATCCGGAGATCGCTCGAAGAGAGCATCGACGAATGCTTTTCTGTCGAACGGCTGAAGGTCGTCAATCTGCTCGCCCACGCCGACGAACTTCACGGGGATCTTCAGCTCGTTGCTGATCGCTAGCACGATCCCGCCCTTCGCCGTACCATCAAGCTTTGTCACGATGAGCCCGGTCACGTTCACCGCGCTCGTGAACTGTCTCACCTGCTGAAGGGCGTTCTGCCCCGTCGTCGCATCGAGAACGAGCAATACCTCGTGCGGTGCCCCCGGCATGCGTTTCTCAAGCACCCGCCTGATCTTCTTCAACTCCTCCATCAAGTTCACCCTGGTGTGGAGCCGGCCTGCGGTGTCGATCAAAACGATGTCGGACTTCTTCGCAATCCCCGAGCTTAACGAGTCGAACGCGACCGCTGCCGGATCGGACCCTCGCGATTGCTGAATGATCTCTACGCCCGCGCGCCGCGCCCAGATCTCAAGCTGTTCGTTTGCCGCCGCTCGGAACGTGTCGGCGGCACCGACGAGAACCTTGTATCCTGCCAGCCGATAGTTGTGAGCGAGCTTCCCGATCGTCGTAGTTTTTCCCACGCCGTTCACACCGACGATCATCATTACGTACGGTCTTGGCTTGTCAGGCAATCTGATGTCGGTCGGACCTTGTTCGCCGTTGACGTGCAAAACTTTCGCGATCTCATCCTTCAGCAACACCGTCAGCTGGTCTGACGACTGATAATGCTCCTCTTTCACTCGCCTCTTGATGTTGTCCAGGATCACCATCGTCGTCTCGACCCCGACATCGGAGGAGATCAGAATTTCTTCCAGCCGGTCGAGCATCTCGTCGTCGATGACGGTCTTCGAGCTGACGAGTTGTGTCACCTTGCCGAAGAACGTGTCTCGTGTCTTCGCAAGGCCGCTCTTCAACTTCTTCAACGTTTCAGAGAACATCATCATGGGGCAGCCCTCTTTCTGAAGGCGCTGCCGATGAAAAGCCGCTGGATGTACTTCACGAGCGAGAACGCCATCATCGCCAGGCTCGTCCAAAGAACGACTTGGCGAAGCGGCTCAAGCGCCTGGCTCTGGACCACTGAAAGCAAGAGAAACAGGCCGGTGAGCGAAACAGAGATCTTTCCTGGCCAGTTCGACTGCGTAACGATGTTCTTTTTGGTCTTGATATACAATCCACCGATGAGAATGAGAAGGTCACGCACGATCACGATGACGACGTACCACAACGGGATGTATCCAGCGGCCACAAAGAGAACTCCGACTATGCCGACGGTTATCTTATCCGCAACGGGATCGATGATCTTTCCGAAATCCGTAACCTGATGAAGCTTCCTCGCGAGATACCCGTCGAGTAAATCGGTAACCGCCGCCAGCGTAAGCACTGCAGCGACCCACGCTCGATTATCGGGGACATCAGCGTACAGAATATATGCGAGAGGGACGACAAGGAGGATGCGACTAAAGCTCAGGAAGGTGGAGATTGTCCAAATCCTCTGCAGCATCAGTCGTCGTTTGCATCCTTTGCCGTTTCACGGTCAATCGGAACAGGGTAATCTCCGCTAAAGCACGCCGTGCAGTAATGGGCCCCGTTTTCCCGAGGGGCGGCCTCGAGAAGGTTCTCCATCGAGAGGTAGCTGAGAGTATCAACCTGCAGCTCCTGCCTGATCTTCTCAACATCACTGTCACATCGATTGGCAATCAGCTCCTCCCTGCTGGGGAAATCCATTCCATAGTGGCACGGAAACTTTATCGGCGGGCAGGTGACACGAAAGTGGATCTCCTTCGGCTCCGCCTCCCGGATCATTCGCACGAGCTGCCTGGAGGTGGTGCCGCGGACAATCGAGTCATCGACAATGACAACCTTGCGTCCTCTGATGACACCCTTTACCGTGTTGAACTTGGTCTTAACCTTGAACTCCCGGCCATCCTGGTGCGGCATGATGAATGTCCTCCCGACGTAGTGACTCCGGATCAAGCCGATCTCGAGGCGGACATCCTCTCCCATCTTGTTTGATTCGGTCACAAACCCCAGCGTCGCGGTGTTGCTGGAGTCCGGCACGCTGATCACAATAACGCGGTCATCATCACCCTCAGGCTTCACGGGCGCCTGTTGCGCCAGGAGCTTCCCAAGCTTTCGCCGTACCTTGTCGACATTCTCGCCGAAAATCTTGCTGTCAGGCCGGGAGAAGTAGATATACTCGAAAATGCAGTGGTGAGGCCGGGGAGTCTTTAAGACGCGGTACGACTTCAGCGTCCCCGATTCAATGCCCTCTTCGTCGATCACCAGGATCTCTCCCGGGTTGACATCGCCGATGTATTCAGCACCGATGATGTCGAACGCGCACGTTTCGGAGGCAACCACGTACGAATCACCGAGCTTGCCGAGGGCGAGAGGGCGAACGCCGTACGGATCTCTCGCCGCGATGAGACTTTTGTCGGTCAGGATGACGATCGAATAAGCACCCTCGACCGTCTCGAGCGCTTCCTTGATCTGATGGATCTGATCCTCATGGTTACTGCGGGCAGCCAGGTGGAGAATGATTTCACTGTCGGACGTGGACTGAAAAATGGTGCCTTCCGATTGGAGCCTCTCGCGGAGCGTGGTGAAGTTCGTGAGGTTGCCGTTATGGCCAAGCGCCAGATTGCCCGCCTTGTAGTTGACGACAAACGGCTGGATGTTGAACTTGTTTTCGGCCGAACCGGTCGTCGAGTACCGGTTGTGGCCGATGGCTGATCGGCCCCTGAGCTGTTCCTTCAGGATCGTCTCGTCTTTGAACACGTCCGCCACGAGACCGACACCTTTGTAGGAGTTGAAATGCCACTTCCCCTTCTCTCCAACAAACTCGCTCGTGACGATACCTGCCGCTTCCTGCCCTCGATGCTGCAGCGCGTGGAGACCATAGTACGTGATCACGGCAGCCTCGGGGTGATTGAAAATCCCAAAGATACCGCAGTGGCAGCGGGGTTTTCCTTCAGTTCGATCGTGTTCGGTCACGTGTCAAAGGTAAGAAAAAAATGACGGCTAAACAAGAAAAGGGACGGAAGTAAGAAGATGGACTGGCCTCGAAGCATACAAGATCAGGCCGTCGTCGCCGGGATTACTCCTGAGGCTACCGTTTCACTTCAACAGTCCGCGAATAGACCGTGACCGCCGACGTGAAGATATTGATAACGACATCAAGGGCATTCGTCTCCGTCTTGATCTCGTAGTCCTTCGCTCCCTTCGCCATCACCTTTGTGTCGACGCTGTTGATCGGCACAAAGCCCCACAGCACGTACCATTGCCGCTCCTGTTCGGTGTCTAGAATAACGTGGATCTCATTCACAATGGGCAAGATAGAATCGACATCTGAGGGAATCAGTAACGGGGAAAAAGAAGAGGCGGGAAGATACTCCCGCCTCTTTGGGAATCCATTGCTGCTCCTGACTCATAGCCTTCAGCGCAACGCGTATGTGAACGTAGCCTGGATCAGGAGGTGATTGTAGTCGCTGGCGAGGACGTAGCGAAGTTCCCCCCCGATTCTGAGCTTCTTGTTCACGGCGTAATCCGCCCCGCCGAGGAGGTTGATTCCAAGTCGTGAGTTACTTGCGGCCCTCTCGGTGTTGCCGACCTGGACGGTGTTGCTCAGGAAGTTCAAACCGAGACCGGCACCAACGTACGGCATGACGCTCCCCTTGACCTTGATGTTGTAGTGTGCGTTAGCGTTGATCGCAAAATCGCTGACGCTCCACGTTACCCCCGCGCCCATATCTTTGGACGTGTGCCAGTAGAGAACCTCCGGATAGAGGCCGATGCCGGAAGTGATTTCACCGAGGTACGCGTGGCCAGAAATTGCAAACCCACCAAGCGTTTCGGAGCGCACACCAGAAGAGAAAGAAACGGAAGTATATCCTATGCCGCCGCCCACCCGCTTGAACCCAATCTGCTGCGCCAGAGCAACCGAGCTTGCAAGGACGAGCACTGCCACAACGCTGATGGCCGTTCTCATAGGATCTCCTATTGGAATGTGAGACATTGGTTGATTGAGAGAACAACACCCTCCACTCTGTCTTCAACAATGTGCCCGTCCCGTAGGAATGCCCGACGAGAGCGTCAACCTACGCCCGATCAGGCTTGTCCATACGCTGACGGTGCGCGTTCACTGCACCGATCCTCATCCGCAATGAACCAAGTCAGAAACTCAGCTTGACACCGGCGGAGAGATTGAAGTATCCTGGAACATCCTTTGTGACGAAATTGCCGTTCTGCGTGTCTTCCGTGAATTGAAACTCACTCCCGAAGGGGACATAGTGCTTGAATTGGATAAACGGGCGGAGCATTCCCGTCAGGTTCAACGTAGCTCCATAGAAAATCAGCAGACCGACCTTGAATTGACTTGTCCCAGTCACATTGATGACTTGAGCGCTGCTCGGTGGACCGACAGAGAGGTCGGCGGTGCTGAAGCAATTCAGACCGACGCCGACGCCCCCGTATGGCGAGATCAGCGAGAAACCTGGGATATTGAACAAATGAACTGGCATCAGGTCGAAAGCAAGATTGGTCGTTGATGCACCGCTCAGGCCATCGGCCGAAAAAGTCCCGGGGCCGTAGGCGTAGTCGTAGCCCTCTTCCACGAAGCCCGCACTGGCGTAGGCAACGTCAAGCTGCATCTCGTGTGCAGGCATCACGCCGCCCTGTTTGGTGCTATCAAGAAAGCGAAGCAACCAACACGTACCAAACAGGGTGGAGTGAACTTTGTTGGTCGAGTCAAACTGTGCCTGAACATCCCTCTGGCAAAGAGTGAACGTCGTAATGGGTGCTGTTATGTGCCGTATGCCATCATGAAAACTACAATGCAATGCGCACACCAGCCCTGAGGGGAACATAGCTAGTATTGTCACCCTTGGTAAATGCAATTGAATATCTACCCTCAATAAATATGCTTGTTGTTTCACCTGCCGGTATATCGATTCCCGCGCCAAAGGAAGTAGAAAAAGCAGATTCACTGTCAAACGTCAAGGTTTCGGATGCAGAATATCCCATATAAGAAGCACTAACCTTTACATCAGAAAAGGATAAAGAGAAATATCCTGCACCAGCAACAATGTAAGCTGCCACTCTGTTAGGCGCTGGGTTCAAGGATAGTTTGATGTTACCTGCAAGATCCAACGCAGATGCAGTACCACCATCTATACTTGCATTGACATAAGATGGTACACCTGCTTTTTTTAATATTTCAGATTCGTTAAGTGGAAATGCGGCATAGCCTACCGTGAAAATAAGAGAAGCAGCAGGAGTAAGAGAGAATCCAATTCCGCCGCCAGCATTGAAGCCCATTTTCCAATAATCTGTAAATTCTTGTGGTCCTGCTGGAAAGGTAATGCCTGCCCCCAAGTAGAGGTCGGTTTTTTTGTCGGTTTGGCTCCATGCCATAGAAGTGATAGCAATGATCACCAAAAGAGTAAAAGTAAGTACACGCATATTGATGCTCCTCTCATTATGTGGTGAATGTATGTTGAGCGCCAAGGCATATCGCGCATATCCATTCGGTAGATGCCACTCGGTATCTTGAGGATCGGGAATCCGACGCCGACCGCAACATTGAAGCTGGTTTTGCCTCCATCGAAAATTCCCAGTGGTATAATGCGGCCTCCCACGGCCACTGTTGTTGCCCCCTTCAGACCGTAGCTCTTGAATCCAACGTTCGGAGCGAGATAGAACTGCCCTACGGCTTCGTCTACGTCGAAAACCGCCAAAGCCGCAATCAGGAAAAACCTTACCTTTCTCATCACCGGCTCCTTCGGTGATGGAACATAGTGGACTGGGAGGGCACATTAGAATATGATACTTCTTCTGTTGATCGTCAAGGGCGGGATCTCCCCAACCCGCTGAGGACGTCACCAAGCGAACCAACAAGCTCGTCACAGTTCTCAGAAGTGACGATGAAGGGGGGAAGAAATCTCAGGACCGTATTATGCGTGCAATTGACCAGGAAGCCGCGATTCTGAAGCTCATCGACAATCGGCTGGCCGTCCCGAGTCAAATCCACGCCCAGCATACATCCGATTCCTCGGACCGCTCGGATCAGTCTTGGGAAGGTCGATTGAAGCTTCAAGAACTCCGCCTTCAGATGCTCTCCGATCTCGCCCGCTTTCTTCATCAGACCATTCTGCAGCACTTCCTCAAGGACTGCAACGCCGGCAGCGCACGCTACCGGATTTCCACCGAACGTGGTCCCGTGCGCACCGTATGTCAATACCTCAGCGACGCGCTCGTTCCCCAGGAACGCCCCAAGCGGAAGCCCACCCCCAATTGCCTTGGCCAGCACGACGATGTCGGGCCGCAGATCGAAATGCTCGAACGCAAAAAACTTGCCCGTCCGCCCGATGCCCGATTGGATCTCGTCTGCGATGATCAAGAATCCGAACTTCTCGCGAAGCTCTTTGAGTGCCCCGACAAATGCGGGGCTCGCCACAAAAATGCCCCCTTCACCCTGAATGAACTCCAACACGACGCCGAGCGTTTGCTGATTGACCGATGCTCTCAGCCCATCGACGTCGTTGTAGCCAACATGGCTCACGTTCGGCAAGAATGGCTCGTAGCCCTCCCGGTACTTCTGACGCTCCGTGAGCGACAGCGCACCCATCGTTCGACCGTGGAAGGAATTGGAAAGCCCCAACAACTGCGTCTTGCCGTTCTTCGACCCCCATTTGCGGGCAAGCTTGATCGCTCCTTCGATCGCCTCAGTCCCACTGTTTGAGAAAAAGATGCGCTGGAAGCCCGTGGCCGCAAGGAGCTTCTCGGCGAGCTTCACCTGCGGGTCCTGGACATAGTAGTTGGAAAGGTGGATGTACTTCCGCACTTGGTCAAGAATGGCTTTGTTGACGCGCGGATGACTGTACCCGAGCGCGTTCACCGCAAGCCCTCCGAAGAAATCCAGGTAGCGCTTACCATCCCGCGCGTAGAGATACGCCCCTTCGCCCCTCACTATGTCGAGGGAGAGACGCTTGTACGTTCGGAAGAAGAGCTTCTCTTCCAGGTTGAAAATAGTCTCGGCCACTACATTCCTTCTTGCGTGATGTGAGTGAAGAGATTATGGAGGAAACGAACGTTCCTCTCAAGATCCTCCTTGGAGCCGTCGTTGCGGATAACATAGTCCGCCTTCCGGAGTTTCCGAGCGACATCCCATTGCGACCTCGTTCGCTTGAGCACGTCCGAGGGGGACGACTTGTCACGATCCACGATGCGGCGAAGGCGTTCTCGCTCATCGGCATCGACGACGATAACGGCATCGAGCCTCCGATCGTAGCCTGCTTCATAGATCAGCGCGGCCTCAACAATCGCTACCTTCACGCCGCTTTTCTCCAGCTCCGCAAGCCGGCGGTCAAGTTCTTTTTCGACCCGAGGATGGACGATCGCGTTGAGCTTCTTCTGGAGGGATTTGTTGGAAAAGACCATGGAGGCAACGAACGGACGGTCGAGGGAGCCATCCTGGCGATAGGCGGCCTCCCCGAGGAGGCGAAGAACCTGCTGCTTCACCTCATCATCACTCCCCATGATCTCTTTTGCAATGATGTCTGCGGAGAGCACCGGAACGCCGAGCTGTGCAAAGAGCGCACAGACCAGTGATTTGCCGCTCCCGATGCCACCTGTAACGCCCAGGCGTACCATATGAGCTAATGCGGTCTCGACCAGTCCCGGTCCTCAGAGGAGCAGAGTTCGAACGAGTGAAAACGCTATTTGGCAAAACTGACAGAACGGACTTCTCGGATCACCGTAACCTTGATCTGTCCGGGGTACTCCATCTCCTGCTGAATCTTGTTGGCGATATCGTGCGAGAGCTGATCCGCCGCTGCGTCATCCAACAGCTCGTGGTTGCAGATCACCCGAATCTCCCTCCCCGCCTGGATCGCATAGGAATTGACGACCCCGATGAATGACTTTGCCAAGGACTCGAGCTTCTCGAGCCGCTTGACGTATCCTTCGACCGATTCTCGGCGGGCGCCGGGGCGAGCCCCGCTGATAGCATCGGCAGCCTGGACGAGCACGGCGATCGGATGCTCCATGGGGATGTCCTCGTGGTGCGATCCCACGGCATTCGCCACGATCGGGTGCTCGTTGAACTTTTTGCAGAGCTCGTAGCCCAGGAGAGCGTGCGGCCCTTCGACGCTACGGTCAATCGTTTTGCCGATATCGTGCATGAGGCCGCCGCGCTTCGCGAGGTTCGGATCAAGGCCGAGTTCCGCCGCCATGATGCCGCAGAGTAATGAGACCTCGACGCTGTGCTGAAGCAGGTTCTGCCCGTAGCTGGACCTGTACTTCATCCGGCCGATGTGCTTGACGATCTCCGCGTGCGCCCCGTGCAGGCCTACCTCGAGGAGCGCATTTTCACCCGTCCGGACAACCTCTTCTTCGAGCTCCTTCTTTACCTTCTCCACCACCTCTTCGATCCTCGCAGGATGGATCCTCCCGTCGGCGATTAGCCGCTCGAGAGATACTCGAGCAACTTCTCGCCGGAAGGGATCAAATCCCGACAGGATAACGGCTTCCGGCGTATCATCTACAATGACATCGACGCCCGTAGCAGCTTCGAATGCCCGGATGTTCCTTCCCTCACGGCCGATGATCCTCCCCTTCATCTCATCACTTTCGAGATTGAGGACGCTCACCGTTGTCTCGACGGTGTGGTCAGCAGCTGTTCTCTGGATGGCCTGGACGATAAGCTTCTGTGCCTCTTTGCGGGCCTCTTCCTTCGCCTTGTCTCGAATCTCCTTCAGCAGTTGAGCAGCCTCTGATTTGGCTGATTCGATCAAGTTGTCCGTAAGCTGCTTCTTGGCCTCTTCCCGGGTCATGCCCGAAAGCCGCTCCAGCCGCGCGTTTTCTTCCTCGACGAGCTTCCCAAGCTCTTTCTCGTGCTCGTCAATTCGTTTTCTCCTATCAGCAAGCTCCCGGTCAAGTCCTTGGAGATCGGATTCTTTCTTGCTCAGAAGATCCAGTTTTCTGTCAACGTTTTCTTCTCGCGAGATCAGCTGTTTTTCAAATGCCTGGAGCTTATTCCGCTTCGACTGGGACTCAGCTTCCAATTCCTTCTTGCGCTTGTACCACTCATCTTTAGCCTCAAGCAGTTTCTCGCGCTTCAGCGTGCCGGCATCCTTCTCCGCCTCCGCCAAGATCCGTTTGGCACGCTCCTCGGCGCTGGTGATCTTGTTCTGGCCGGAACGCGCGCTGAGATACCAGCCGGCGAAGAACGTCAGCCCAGCGCCAAGCACTACTATCAGTAACAATACATAGATGTCCATGACAGCTCCTACGTTCTGCTCCCTCTTCCTTGAACGAACGACAGCTCAAAAAAAAACCGCACGCGTCAGCCGAAGGTCAATGTGTATTGTAGAACCTCTAGTCATACACGGTGGGTGCCTGCCTAAGCATTTCACGCTTCCACTACCCGCTCGTCTCAGTGAATTGAGAGTCGTCGCTTGGCATCTCCGTACTGACGGAGAGGTGGCTTGTGCTCCACGCCTACGAGTCAGGCTCCCTATTAAAGTAACTTGTCAGGTTCTTTAATAAGTTTTGACCACGGCTGGCGGTGCGGACTATCGAAACGACGGAACCTCCGACCGTCTGATGGAAAAGAACGTTCCAGACAACCTCGTCAAACACTCTTTATTTGCGACGATACCTCGAGGCAATTGTCCAAGTAATTGGAGAGCTTCACGATCTCTGTTTCAAGGTGCGTTAAGGCTTGTTGGTTTCGCTCTCGTTCTTTCATCAGGTCTTCGGTAATATTCAGAGCAGAGAGAACGGCCACGGTGAGTGGCGGCTGCTCTGGAATCCTATCGTGAATGCTCGAAATCATCGTATCCACGTACGACGCGATCTTTTTCGTGAAATCCTCGTTCTCACCCCGTAGTGGATACTCCGAACCGAAGATCTTTACTTTGATGCTCTTGCCATTCATAGCATGTGACATCTTGCATTAAGTGGACTACTCTCAGTGTCTGGAACTGCTAGATTCAGCCACGGCCACCACGGCTCGTGTATCGACTACAAATGGGAGTTAATCTTCGTAATCAGCTCTCTGATCCTCGATTTCAGTGCCTCCTTTTCTTCCTTCGTCAGAGCATCGGATCCATTGGATTGAAGACGCAGTGCTTCCTGCCTGACTCGCTCGAGCTCCTTTTCGCGCCCCAGCAGCTCTTGCTTCAACCGCTTCTCGCTTTCTTCGAGTTCCTCTACTCTGCCCTGAAGCGTCACCTTCATTTCCTTGAGCCGAACAAGAGTCTCTGAGACCTGGCGTGCCTTCTCCCACAGCACCTGGAGCGCAGATTCAAGGCTTTTGATGTCTTTGCCGCTCATAACCTCAAGTTCCGCTTGCTGCTCGGGCAAAGCTGGACTCCTTCAGGGTTCTTTCCGACAATCAGACATCACGTCGACAGACTTCTCAGGGCCGCCCGGCAGGTTGCCCCGACATGGGAAACAATACGTTTGACGATCCCATCCACCTCGCTGTCCGTCAACGTGCGGTCGATTGGCTGAAACTCCAACGCGTATGCCAAGCTCTTCCTACCGCCTCCAATCTGCTCACCTGCGTAGAGATCAAACAGCACAAGACCCAAAAGCAGGGATCCACCAGCCTCCCTGATGGCGTGTTCCACGGCTTCCTGCGGCAACGCCGAATCGACGATAAACGCCAGGTCTCTCCGCACGCTGGGGTATCGCGGAAGCGCGTTGAACTTCTTCTCGGAAGACCAGCTCATCTGAATCGGGGCAGTCTTCAATTCGACGACACAAACGTCGCCAACAATATCAGACTTTTCCGCTATTGACTTGCTAATCTTTCCGAGGAACCCGGCATAACTGCCATTGATTTCAACCGCTAACGCGCTCTCAATTAAAGCGCTGGCGTTATCATAAGAAATAAAACGATACTTGTCAAGGCAAAACTTGGCAAGCAACGCTTCGGCTTCTCCTTTGAGGTCGAAAAAGTCGACCTCTCGGCTCTCTGAATTGAAGTGCAGCGGCGAAGCCGAGCCAGTCAACAGGAGTAAGATGTGTTCTTCTTCATCATAGGCTTCAAGGCTCTCTCTCGAGGCCCCGTCGAGGAGTCTGAAAACACTGCCGATCTCGAAAAGACGGAGGTCCCGCTGGCCGTGAGATCGATTGTTCCGGACGACCTGTAGCGATCCCGGAATCAAACTAGTCCTGAGGACGGAGGCTTCAGCGCTGACCGGATTGAGGACCTCCACCGCCTTTCCTCCGGCGAGGTGGCCGCTTGTCTGATCCTGGAGACTGTATGTGAGCATCTCGTTATAGCCGGCACCGATCAGATAGCTCCGTAATTCATCCTGTAGGCCCCTCAAAGCGAGCGGCTTAGAGAAATCGACGGTCGTTCTCGTTTTTGTTTCGATGTTGTCGTAGCCGTAAACCCGCGCCACCTCTTCAATGAGGTCAATTTCCTCCGCCAAGTCATACCGACAGCTCGGAATGCCGAACGTTATCACATCCTTTGTTTGTGCGACCGGATGCAGTTCTAGCCGCCTGAGGAGCGAGACTATCTCCTGCTTCGAAATTGACGTGCCGAGAACCGCATTCGCCCTCGAGACTCGCAGCCGGATCGTTTTCGGCCTCATTTTTCGCGGATAGACGTCAATGATGCCCTTCAACACTTCCGCCCCCGTGAGTTCCTGCAAAAGCTGGGCAGCCCGATTGGCGGCGTATACGGTCATCTCGACGTCAACGCCGCGCTCGAACCGTTGAGACGCGTCCGTCGAAAGCCCCAGGAGCTTTGACGCACGGCGGATACCGCTGGGGTCGAAATTCGCACTTTCGAGCAGCACCGTGGTTGTACGATCGCTGATTTCTGTGTTCGCGCCACCCATCACACCGGCCACGGCGACACGCTTTTCCCCATCGCAAATCATCAAGATGTCAGAATTCAGGGGGCGTTCCTTCCCATCGAGCGTTGTGAACCTCTCTCCTTCTACCGCGCATTGGACCACGATGGTGTGTCCTGCAAGCGTGTCGTAATCGAACGCGTGGAGGGGTTGCCCCGTTTCCATCAAAACGTAGTTCGTTACATCCACAATATTATTGATCGGCCTCACACCGATCGCCGTAAGCCGATCCTGGAGCCACTTGGGAGAAGGACCCACGACGACATTCCTCAGAACGCGTGAGGAGTATCGACGACACTTGCCGGGATTGAGAATCTTGATGGTCGCATGCTTCGCCGTTGGCACGCGACTTTCACGCAACCGGACCTTCGGCAGCGCGGCCTTCTTCCCTGTGATCGCCTGTATCTCCCTCGCAACGCCGATGTGGCTCAGCCAATCTCCGCGATTGGCCGTGATCTCCAGATCGTAGATGACATCTGCGGCGCCCAGATGCCTGGCAAGCGGTGTGCCCACGTTCGCCGATTCTGCGAGAATCAGAATGCCATCCGCGTCGTCACCGAGGCCCAGCTCGTATTCCGAGCAGATCATTCCATTCGATTCGACTCCCCGAATCCTCGCTCGTTCGAGGGCGAACGGCTTGCCTTCCGGATCGTGCTGATCGCGAGGAATCGTTGCACCCACGAGGGCCACAGGTACCTTCTGACCCGCTGCGACATTCGGAGCCCCGCAGACGATCTCCAACGTCTCCTTGCCGACATCCACCTTGCAGAGCGTGAGCTTGTCGGCATGGGGGTGCTTGGTCTTCTCCACAACCTTCCCCACGACGAACTTCTCATATTTGCTCGCGAGATCCTCCACGCCTTCGACCTCCAACCCGAGCATGGAAAGCCGTTCGGCGAGCTGCGCGGGCTTCAGAGAGATGGGAATGTATTCTTTCAGCCAGTTATGGGAGATCTTCACGACCGTTTGTGAGTTCTTTAGGCCTCACCCTAGCCCCTCTTAGGGGAAGTACAGGATGGGGCCGTGCGATTCTTGTCTTCAAGGCGATTGACCATTTCGTCCATCACGCGTTCAACCGCACGAACAACTGTGAGCAGCAGGCTCTTTGAGCAGTTCAAGTGATTATCCTCTAAGGAGACCTCACCCAGACCGTCTCCTAAGAGGAGAGGGGGCTTTGAGATGCACGGTCGACGATCGCTCGTCAATCAGAACTGTCTGAGGAAGCGAACGTCATTCTCATAGAACAAGCGCAGATCGTCGACTCCATACCGAAGCGACGCAATGCGCTCGATTCCCATACCGAAAGCAAAGCCGGTGTACTTCTCCGCGTCATAGCCGACATTTTGCAGGACGTGCGGGTGAACCATGCCCGATCCGAGAATCTCAAGCCAGCCCGCGAATTTGCACATCCGGCAGCCTTGACCGTTGCAGAGAAAACAGGAGATGTACATATCCGCGCTCGGCTCCGTGAAAGGAAAGAACGTGGGCCGGAACTTGTACTGCACATCCTTCCCGTAGAACTGGCGGGCAAACGCCACCAGGATCCCCTTAAGATCACTGAAGGTGACCCCTAGGTCGACATAGAGCCCTTCGATCTGGTAGAAGCTCACGAGGCTGCGTGCGCTGATTGCCTCGTTCCGGTACACGCGCCCGGGCATGATCTCCCGCACGGGCGGCTGTTGGCGCTTCATCGTGCGGATCTGGACCGGGGAGGTGTGCGTGCGCAAAAGGACTTCCTTCGAAATGAAGAAAGTGTCCTGCATATCCCGTGCGGGGTGATCGTTCGGGAAGTTGAGCGCCCCAAAGTTATAGTAGTCGCTCTCGATTTCGGGACCTACAGCGACAGAGAATCCCATGCTGGCAAAGATCCCCCTGATCTCGTCCATCGTCTGCGTGAGAGGATGCTTCGTCCCCAGCGGTCGGGGGCGACCGGGCAGGGTGAGATCGAGCGAGGGGACGCGGGCCTGCGTCGACTGCTCAAGGCTTCGCTTCTTCTCGTCATACAACCGCTGAGCGTCTGCTTTCAGTGCATTGAGCAACTTACCGATCGCCGGTTTCTCGGCCGGAGGAACGGACCTCATTTCATCGAACAGTCCTGCAATGAGCCCGCTGCGCGCCAGGAATCGGATCCGAACCTCTTCCAGCTCCGCCTGGCTCGGTGCCCGCCCGAGCTGTTCCGTCAATTGATGTCGAACACTCTCGATTCTCTCCGTCATAGCCGCACGTGCTCCGTCAGTTGGATCCCGGGATTGCCTCGCGCAGTGCCGTTTCGAGGGCCAATCCCTGCGGCGATGAGCGAAGTTTGCCCAGCCAGGTGAATTTCGCCTTCAGCTTGCCCTGAGAGCGCGCAGCGTGGACGTTTTCGTACTCGGGCATCATTTTCTTCAACTCGGTCAGCGTCGTAAAAAGATCCTGTGCAAGCGCTTTTCCCCTGTCGGAGCAGAGGAAGAACCCCACGAAGCTGGCGGGGCTGATGAACTCCCAATAGTCGGAAGAGCAAGCGCTGAAGATCCCCCTCAGGATATTGAACTGCCTCTCATCCAGCGAACGGTCACCCTTTGCGCAAACGACCAGAAACTCGACAGTCTTGGTGCCGACTCGAAGCATATGCGAACTCAGGTGATTCAGTATTCTGGACGTGGGGGTACGCGAACAGGTGCAGGCCCCCACAAGAGAACTATCCTCTCGCCAACCTGAGGTTGCTTCTCCTCTCGGCCAGCAGCCCCACAGACCCGGTTGACAAGAAGACGGAGTTCAGGCGATGGCAAACTTCACAACCTCCGCGAATGCCTGCGGATTGTTCACTGCCAGGTCCGCCAAGACCTTCCGATTAATTGACATTGACTTCTTATCCAGACCGGCGACCAGTTTGGAATACGTGGTGCCGTTCGCACGGGAAGCTGCGTTGATGCGCGCAATCCAGAGTCCTCGGAAGAGCCTTTTCTTCTTCCGGCGGTCCCGGTAAGCGTGGCTGAGCGCTTTCTCAACGTGATGCTTCGCAATCGTGTGGACTTTGCTGCGAGCACCCCAGTATCCTTTCGCCTGCTGGAGGATCTTCTTTCTCCGTCTGTGAGCGGCGACCTTATTCTGTGAACGCGGCATCGAATAGCCTCCTTCTCCTTTAAGCTAGTAGAAATCTTCTCACCTTGTACGCTTCCGTTTTCGAGACGACCGTCGGCTTGCGCAGGTGACGTTTGCGTTTGCTGGATTTCGAAGTCAAGATGTGACTACGAAATGCCTTGTGTCGCTTGATCTTGCCGGTCGCTGTGACCTTGTACGTCTTCCGCGCACGTCGATGACTCTTCATCTTAGGCATGCTGTTACTCCGTCATGATGTAACCACTGGTTGTTTGCTACTCTCTGCTGATTTCTTCTTCGCTTTGTCCGCCACGTAGTACGCGATCATCTGGCGACCCTCCATTTTTGCGGGAGCATCGATCCTTGCGATATCGGCGAGTCTCTCTGCGAACCGGTCGAGCATCGCCCTCCCCTGATCCTGGTATGTGATCTCCCGACCCTTGAAGACGACGGTCGCTTTCACCTTGTGCCCCTCCTCGATGAAGGCACGCGCGTGCCGCACTTTGAACTCAAAATCGTGCGTGTCGGTGTTCGGGTGAAAACGAACCTCTTTGACCAAGGTAACATGCTGGTGTTTCTTCTGGAGTTTTTCCTTCTTCGCCAGCTCGTACCGGTATTTTCCAAAATCCATGATCTTACAAACCGGGGGATCAGAGGTAGGTACGATCTCGATCAGATCGAGGCCTCGTTCCGAAGCTGCGCTGATTGCCTCCCTTGCCGCCATGACTCCAAGCTGCCGCCCCTCCTCGTCGATAACCCTCACCTTTGGCGCCCGGATTTCCGTGTTGATGCGCGCACGCTCTTGTTTAATGGGGATCTCTCCTATAGAGTGAGTGATTTGATTTGAATAGCGTTGACGATCTTCGAAAGGATCGCCTCACGGCTCACCGCTCCAAGATCACCCTTCTTGTGCTGACGAACAGAGACGGTGTTGTTCGCCTGCTCCTTCTCGCCGACGACGAGCATGTACGGGACCTTCTTCAGCTCCCAATCGCGAATCTTGTATCCGATCTTCTCATTCCGATCGTCCAATTCGGCACGAACCCCCGCCGCCTTGAACTGCTGGTAAACCTGCTTCGCATACTCTAGGTGCTGGTCCGTGATCGCGAGGACCGCAACCTGAACCGGTGCCAGCCACAGCGGGAACTCTGCGGCAAAGTGCTCGATCAACACGCCGATGAACCTCTCCATGGAGCCAAACGGCGCCCGGTGGATGACGACGGGGCGGTGCTTCTGACCGTCTGCGCCGGTGTATTCGAGGTTGAAACGCTCCGGCATGACGTAGTCCACCTGAACGGTCCCCAACTGCCACGTCCGGGCTAGGACATCCCGCACCATGAAGTCGATTTTCGGCCCGTAGAACGCCGCTTCACCCATGCCGACGTAATAGTTCAACCGCATCTCATCCGCCGCCTCTTGAATGTCCTTCTCTGCCTGGACCCACATGGCGTCTTCGCCACCGTACTTGTCCTTGTTCTTCGGATCTCTGAAAGAGAGCCGCGTCTTGAAATCGCTGAGGCCCAGCGTGGTGAATACGAGCTGGATGAGATCGATCACTCCCTTCAGCTCCTCCTTGAGCTGATCCTGCCGCACAAACATGTGCGAGTCATCGACCGTAAAGGATCGCACGCGAATCAGTCCGTTCAGCTCGCCCGACTGTTCATAGCGATAGCACGTGCCGAATTCCGCCAGACGGATGGGCAGGTCCCGATAGCTCCTCGGCTTCGCCGCATAGATCTGAAAGTGATGAGGACAATTCATCGGCTTCAGCAGGTACTCCTCATCCTCCACCTGGAGCGGTGTGAACTGACTGTCCTTATAGTAGGGATAATGACCGCTCGTCTTGTACAGATTAATGTTACCGATGTGCGGCGTGACCACAGGAAGATAGCCGCGCTTCTTCTGCTCCGTCCGTAGAAAATTCTCGAGCTCTTCCCGGATGACCGTCCCTTTCGGAAGCCACAAGGGCAGCCCGCCGCCGACCTTCGGGGTAAGGAGAAAGAGGTCCAATTCCGGACCGAGCTTGCGATGATCCCGCCTCTTCGCCTCCTCCAGACGATAAAGATGCTGGTCCAACTCCTGCTTCGTCGGAAACGTCACGCCGTAGATGCGCTGAAGCATCTTGTTCTTCTCGCTTCCACGCCAGTACGCCCCGGCCACGCTCAATAGCTTGATTGCTTTGATCCGACCCGAAGAAGGGATGTGCGGACCGTAACACAAGTCCGTGAACTTCCCGGAGTAATAAAACGAGATCGGCTGACCTTTCAGATCCTGCAGGAGCTCAAGCTTGTAGGGATCACCTTTCTTCTTGAAGTATGCGACTGCATCGTCCCAGTTCTTCTCCTCGCGCACGTAGGGTGCGTCCTCAGCCGCCAGTTCATGCATCCTCTTCTCGATCTTCTGAAGGTCCTCGCTCGTGAGGGCATGATCATTCACGTCGATATCGTAGTAGAATCCTGCCTCTATCGACGGCCCGATGCCGAACTTTGTTCCCGGGAACAACGATTCCACGGCCTCTGCCATCAGGTGGGCAGAGCTGTGCCAGAAGGCATGCTTGCCGCCGTCATCCTCCCACTTCAGGATCTTGACGGTCGCGTCAGTCGCGATCTTGCGTTTGAGATCCCAGACCTCGCCGTTCACTTCGACGGCGAGAGCTTCCCTCGCCAGCCCCTTGCTGATGCCCTCGGCAATCTGCTGACCGGTGACGCCTTCCTCGAACTGCTTCTTCGTTCCGTCAGGGAACGTGACATTGATTTTCGGCATCGCTACTCAGATAAAAAAAATCGGAGAGTTACTCCGATTGGCAACACTCTCAGTCGTCTTGGATGATTGTTGGATGTTCCGTGACCTCTTTCGAATGCTCCCCCCAACCAGGATGGACGTTTGTGCAGGGATTTCTTTCCTTCACCGCGACAATTCGAAATTGACAATGCGCAATTGTTAGATGTGGGCTCTCTCTCCGCCAGAGGCGGATCCGCCGTCCGCTACATAAATGGCGGACAAGCTGGCGGAGGACCTATGACCTTCCCGTCACGTCAAGGACGTGACGGTTCCCCTTCTCAGAATCCCGCTCTTGAAGCGGAATCCAGAAGGCGGGAGAAGCTCTAGCCAACTGTCCCTCGGTACTTCAAAAGCTCCTTCCCAGCCCTACCGCTCTTCTTGATCAGCTTCTCGATGTAGCGCTTGCTCTTCCGCTTCTTGATCTCCCTCTCCCTGCTCATCGCCTCAGCGCGAGTGCGGAAGGCCTCGGCGTACACCAACTCCCACGGCCCCCTCCCCTTCGTGTAATGCGATCGACCGGTATTGTGATCTTCGACCCGCTGATCAACGTCGTCGGAATGACCGATGTAGAATCTGCCGCTCGCAAGACTCTGAACTATGTACGCAAAGAACATCCGTGGGCTCTATAGGACTCGAACCTATGACCTCTACCATGTCAAGGTAGCGCTCTAGCCAACTGAGCTAAGAGCCCCATTCCCAACTTCCGAGCAAGTTTCCCACGCAAAGCAGGAAAATGATAATCAAAATTCGGTCTAAAATCAAGGAACTCTTGAAGTTGCGGAAGATTGGCGCAACGCCGGCGCCTGGGCCCTCAGTGGTAGAAGTTCCGATTCCACCGGTGCTTCCGAAGCTCAGCCATCATCTTCTCGCTCAGGAGCCTGCCGTCGGAAATCCTGCAATTTGCCTCCACATTCGGAACGCGCCGCATCCCGGGGATGACTGTCGTAACCGCAGAATGGCTAAGAACGAACCGAAGGGCCAGCTCGGGCAGCGATTTGGCCTCACCATCGAGCAACTTCTTGAGCTTCTCCACGCGCTCAACCACTTCCTGCTTGCGGTCCCCCCGGAAATAGCTCTCTCTGAAGTCGCCCTTCTTAAATGTCGTATCCGGCGTAATCGAACCGGTCAACGATCCCTCATCGAACGGGACCCTCACGATAATGCCGATGTCCTTCTTCCGGCAGAATGGAAAGAGTTTTTCTTCCGGGCTCTGGTCGAAGATGTTGTAGATGACCTGGAACGTGTCCGCCTTCCCGGATTCGCCGAGCCTCAGTGCGTTCTCCGGCTCGTGGTCGTTGACCGACACACCAAACAAGCGAATCTTTCCCTGCTCTTTCAGCTTCCCGATGGCGTCCGACCACTCCGCATCGTCGCTCCACTCGTCGTTCCAGACATGGAACTGCTGGATGTCAATGGCATCCGTCCTGAGGTTACGCAGACTTTTCTCAGTGCACTCGATAACGTAGCTGTGAGGGAACGCGTCTTGCAGCTTGGTTCCTTTTCGCGCCGGCCACTGGCCATTCTTCGGAGGGATCTTCGTCGCAACATAGATGCGCTCGTTCCGTCCTCTCAACACATTGCCGATGAGCCTTTCGCTGTGCCCTTGACCGTAGGCCAACGCCGTGTCAATGAAATTGACACCGAGGTCGATCGCCTTGTGGAGAGCACGTACTGATTGATCGTCCTGCGAGTCCTGCCAGAGAGCGCCGCCGATTCCCCATGCCCCGAAGCCGATCTCGGAGGCGTTGATTCCCGTTCGCCCGAGTCTGCGGTAGTTCATTTCGATTCCTGGTCTTTCTTCTGTTCAGCAGAGTATTTCTTGAGCAGTTCTTCGATGTCTTTCTTGGTTTTCCTTACCACGTACCGCCTGTGCATCTCCTCGAGCTTCTTGAAGGAGAGAGAGTCAAGCTCCTCGTCGTCCTTGTCTCGCTTCATGAACATCTCGAGGTCGTACTGATCCTGCCGCCCCATTTTCGACGAGTAGTCTTTGAGATCTCGGATCATCCGATGTTGCTCGTCCTTTGTCATGTCGTCGGCTCGAAAAGTAATCTTCTACTTGTAGTCGAATGCCTTGTTGGGATACGTCGGGGGAGGTGGCACCTCGACGGGATGGAGGCGGATCTGTTCCTGCAAGTATTTGATCGCTGCGTCGAGCTGGGCATCCTGGCCGTCAAACGTCTCGTGCGGCGTATTGTCGACGACAACGTCGGGATCGACTCCATGACCTTCGATCAACCAATTCCCATCGGGACCGTAGACACCTGTCTCGGCAGCCGTCGCGATTCCCTTGTCAACGAGGAAATTGCTCGCCGACAGCCAGATCTCGCCACCCCATGTCCGCGTGCCGATAACCTTGCCCAATCCTAACCTCCGGAAGCCTTCGGTGAACGCCTCGCCATCCGACGCCGTTGATTCGTCGCAAAGGACGACCAGGTGACCCCGAAATGCATATTGCATGTTCCAATAGGGTTTCCCCACCCTTCCTTTCCAATAGAACCACGCCTTCCGCAATAGCTTTTCGAGAATCCAACTGTCGATGTTCCCGCCTCTGTTATGCCGCACGTCGATGATAAGTCCTTTTCGATTGTAGACCGGGAAGTACTCGCGCACCCACTCGGTGATGTTGCCGGACCCCATCGCGCGCAGATGGACATATCCGATCGCTCCCTTACTCAACTCATCGACGCGGAGCCTGCGCGTGTACTCCCATTCGGTGTATCTGAGGTTGCTCTCTTCCGGCATCGTGATCGGTTTTACGATCACGTCAGTCTCCGTGTTCGCTGAGGGAGATTTCACCTTGAGAAGGGCCTGCTGGCCGGCCTGATTTTCCAGCAGCTTCCCGATCGTCTCAGCGGACAGCGTCGACTTGCCGTTCACCATCTCTATGATATCCCCTTCGGAGACATTCACCCCCGGTTTGGCCAGCGGTGAAAGTGCCCCGGGATAGTCCGGATCTGATCTAAAGATGTGATCGACCCGATATCCTCCCGCGTCTTCGTCTCGGACGAGGATCGCTCCCAGTGACGCCTGAGCGATCTGGTCCTCTCCCGTTCTCACGTCGCCGCCGCGGACGAAGATATGCAGGGCCGCGAGCTCTCCCACAAGTGACGAAATCAAGTCATTCAGTTCCTCCCTGTCGTTGACGCGCTCCACCAGAGGAAGATGCTTCGCCAGCAGTCCCTTCGCGTCGATCCCGTGCAGATGGGGATCATAGAAATAGTCCCGCTCGAGGCGCCACGCTTCCACGAACATTTGCCGCCACTCGTCGCGCGGGTCGAGGGCGATGTTCCAGCTCGCTAAATTGACCTTCTTCTTTTCGAGCTCCGTCGGAGCCCTCGCCGACGCGTCGACGACGTAGAGGTCGTCCCCTTTGTGGATAAGCATCTTCTTCCCGTCAAGGGACAGCTCATAGCCCTTGATGTCATCCACCAGAGTGACGGATGCGATATCCTTGTTCTTAACCTCGAGCGCGACAAGCTTCCTCTTCGACCGTGCCGATCTATCCATGTCGGTCCAATACAGGGTTTTCCCCGCCATCGACAGATCGGAGTAGTTTCCCGATTCGATCGGGACTTCGTAGAGCCTCTCCTGAATTCCGTCGAGATCGATATTCATTTCAACCTGCTTCGGCTTGGGCTTCTCCGTCACGCTCTGCTCCGATTTCTTCCCCTCGCCAGCGCCGGCTGCGAGCTCATCATCCGGTGCAAATGGAAATCGCAGATCCTTCGTCAAGGGGATCGCATAGATCTTCGTCGTCTTGTCAAAAAACGGCTCAGGCTGCCTCGGTCCCCACGGACTGCTGACGACCGACTGGAACTGCCGGTCCGACAGAAAATAGAGCCAACAGCTGTCGGGACTCCAGGCGGGATTGTAGCTATCCAGACGGTCAGTTGTCAGAACGCTCGTGCTCTTCATGTTGATCGAGTAGAGTCTGATTTGACTGGCGCCGTTCTCCGCCGACGTGGCATACGCAAGCCATTTGCTGTCCGGTGACCAAGCCAGATCCGAAAAGCCATCCACGTCCGACGATGCGATCTGGAGGTCTTTCTTCTCCGGAACGTTGAAGAGCCAGAGTTTGTAGTTCTTGTCAGCAAAGGCGATCCAGCTTCCATCGGGCGACGAGACGCCCTCGTAGCGGTAGACCTTCCCATCGTTGGTCAGCTCTTCACCCTTACCGACGCCGTTCGCCGGGTACTTCCAGAATTCAAGCTCGCCCGTTTCATCGGAGAGCATGAAGAGCGACTTCCCGTCCGGCGTGAATTTCGCCGACCGGAAGCGGACTCCCTCCTTCCCCGCAGCAACGAGGAACCTCCCTTGCTGCGCGGGAGCGACGAACACCTGACCGCGCGCGGTGAGCACCACACGGTCGCCGCTGGGAGAGATGGAGACTGACGTCAGATAGTCCATCGGCTTCTTGACCCATTTCTCACGCGTTTGATCAAAATCCGAGGCAAGCGTGATCGGCACGACTCGATCCGATCCCGAGGCGATATCGAACAGGTGGATGTCCCCGCCGGCCTGGTAGACGATATGGCCTCCCTCGAGCGACGGAGACTTCGCATCCCAGCCCTTGTTGAACGTATGCTGCTTGAGGTCGCTTCCGTCTTCCTTCATCGACCAGATGTTGGTCGTACCGTCCCGGTCGCTGGCAAAATAGATTCGGCCGGTCCACCAGATCGGGGTCTTGCTGGTACCGCTGTAATCACCCGTGAGGGGGACTGCCTCCTTCTCCCCCTGCGCATATTTCCAGATGTTCTGGGCCGTTCCACCCTGGTAGCGCTTCGTGTGACTTCCCTGAAATGCAAACCGGGTGAAGAAAAATGCTTTGCCTGAAGCATCGTAACATCCGTCGCTCGCCTGGCTCAACGGGACAAGTTCGCAGGCACCCGTTGTGATGTCGAGCTTGATCACTTGGGCGTTTGGAAGGGTGGAGGGATGGTTCGTCGCATAGAGGATCTTCCCATCGGGGGTCCAGCCCACCACGAGCGCTGACTCACCGTCATAGGTTCGTCTCGTGGGCAAGCCGCCGTCGATCGGCATGGTGTAGACCTCGGTCGGGCCTTCATACTGAGCCGAGAAAGCGATGAGCTTGCCGTCAGGCGATATCGCCGCGCGTGTTTCCATGCCTGGATGAGTCGTGAGCCGGCGTGCAAGCCCGCCGTCGATGCCGACGATCCAGAGGTCGCCTTCCGACGTGAAGATGATGGTGCTGCCGTAGATCGTGGGGAACCGATAGTATCCTGATCGGGGCGCACCGGACGCAATAGATAGAACGAATGCGAGACAGATCAGAAGGATTCTCGATCTCATGACACGCCTCGAAGTTCTTGATGAAGTGAATAGGCTCACCATGCGACAAGCATGTTGAAGGCAAGGTCTGGGCCCGTAGCGATGAAGATAAAGAAAGGAAGTGACAGATGGAAGGAGGATCGTCGTGCCGAGGGTCGGATTTGAACCGACACGGGCCTTACGGCCCACAGGATTTTAAGTCCTGAGCGTCTACCAGTTCCGCCACCCCGGCAGCTGAAGATCGTAAATTGAAGATTGTAGATTGAAAATCGCTCGTTCCGTGCGTCCGGCTGATTTCTGGCGGGACAAATTGAGAACGAGCTTCCCCGCGACGCACAATCGCGACAGCATAGCCGCCGTCAAAGGTAAGGAAGTTTCACAAGGGAGGCAATTGTGACGGAATATGAGAAACTGACTCAGGCCAGAGGTCTTATCGTGTCGAGGCAACTTGCAGTCCCGCTCGCTGCTCTCAACAACTCATTCTTCTTGCGGCAAGCGAGATTGAGCGACCTCTATCAAATGCGGGAGCGTCGTGTCGCCTGTTGTTATGCGTTCGTTGTTTGGCGCCAATGGAGTCTATTTGTTTGGGAGCGCGACATATGCGGCCTTGACGGTTGCGGCATCGTATTTTCTTTCAAGTCTGCGCACGATGAAGTGACCTCTTGCCATGTCCTGAAAATGGTCGATGAAAACCAGGTTGATCAGAGCTCCTCCGACGGCACCAATTGCGGGGACGGCCTGGGCAGCTGCCTTCTCGGACACAGTGACTCCGAAGCGTTCTGCTAACTGAGAAATCAAGCGAGCAATGGCGGGTGCGCCCTCTTTTGCGAGACCCCGTTCTGCAATGAACGCTGCTGCTTCCGACACCGCTTTGGCAAGGGCTGCCCGCACAGCAAAGTAGCCAGACTCCGACGCGTCGTCGCTCGATGATCTTCCTCCCAGTGCGAAAACCTCAATACAAGCTAGCTTTACTTCGGGCAGATTCAATTGCTCCCCTTCGGCACGCGCGATGTCGGCAATCGACCGAAGCATGATCCCTGCCGAGACCGGTAGCTCTACAATCAAACCCGCAATGCCAAGTGCTCCACCAGTGCCACCCGAAACCGCCACGGCGAGTTTATGCCAGATATTCTGGGCTTGACCTCGACCATCCTTGTCCAGCGTGAGGAGCGCCAGGTCCAACGCGGTTTCCAGCGCTCTTCTGGTCGCATCACTCACAACCTCCGTCCACTTGTCCGGCAAGAGCTCGAACCCTTTTTCAATTGGGCTGCCAAAAAGGCTTGTGATTTTGGCTGCAAGACTCGGATTTTCAAGGACATGTTTAGCTCTTTGAAGATCGTTCAGGTCGTCATTCGTAATCTGCATGATTGTCTTCTAGTATTGTGGCAATGACCGTGAGCGCAAAACAACGACGCAAGCAGTTCAGGCAAGACGCCGTTCCGTCACATTCTGCGTGACGGGATGGAGCGAGCCCGCCCGACCGAACGATTATGGAGCTAAGAACGGTCGTTCGCCCGTCCGACCGGACGGTCGTCCGGGCGGGGGCGGGGACTTTCTTGCCCCGACGCAGTCGGGAACATTCAGCCAATCTCTGAACTTCCCTCGCCTACCCGGCGTGCGCCTGCCCGCCACGCCTCATCATTTGGCGGGCCTGTCCGCCGTGCAGTATCTTTTGGCGGAAGCGCCCCGCGAGGGGGCGCTAACGGGACACGCGTTCAGTTTCAGCGAGACTTGGATGACGAATTGATGTTGTAAGACCGATTCTGCCTTGACACTCATGCATCGAGCTACATCAAGAATCTGCGCGCATGGGATCAACTCGTGCGCACGAGATGAACATCTTGACGACCGATCTCTCTTCCTCGGGTGTTATCTGCCCACACCCTCTTGCTTTCTTGTCTCTTGCCAACCCGAGTGGATGAAACCATAGACCTGGTCCGTCAAGACACTAAACAACTTTTCGGGGTCATTGTATGTGTATTGGCCGCTGTCGAATGTATGAATATATCCCCAACCCCAGCCACTCATGACTACGTTCCCGGTGTAGCGATCGTTTCCTGGCTGACCTTCATCGTTCAGAGTGTAGTTGAGGGTGAAGTTATTCGCTTCGCCGTTCGGAAACGCGAAGGTGTTTCCGTCTGATCTCCCATCCTCGTTCAGACGGACCAGGCACACGTCGATTGCACTCCTTCGTGCTTCATCTTCATCCTTTTTTGTGTGATAAGTGAACGTTACGTTGATGATGACATTGATAGCCGTATTGCGGATCGGTTGAACGTCGGGTCTGGGAGGCGTCTCCGGCTCCTCTCGCGCAGCCGGCTCCCCACTCGGAAGCAAAAGCACCACAAGCAACACCACAGCCAATACCCCCACCACAACCGCCGCCGCTGTTGCGCCATTTTGTTTTGGAGCTGTTTCATCTTTCGATGCAGTGCTCGAGGAGCTGGCACAAGACCACGTAAGCACAGCACAAGCGACGAATACAGTGAGAAATGTGAAAAATCTTCCTCGCGGGATCATAACAATCTCCTTATTTGAGAGCGTATGTTTCCATAATTGTACTATCTAGATCTAACCGGCATGGTTACGCAAATCACATACTGTCTACCATCTTACCTACTCTTTCGGGACGATCGCTTATCGGGGAAGATTCAAACGCGGGGAGGGGAGCTTCGGTGAAGCGGTCGGCTTCGTTGGTTGTTTGGCTAGACCTGATGACTCAAGGGCGAGGTAGAAACAAAAGGGCACTCACTGAGGTTGTGAGTGCCCAGAGCAGCGGGAGCAGGAGCCCGTCCAAAAGCGTGATGGGATTTCGTCCCATCGACGGCGTCGACGGGACTCAACTTGAATTCGATCCTGCCTGATCCACAAAAACGTCAGCGCCCCCACGAGGGGAGCGCGACATATGCGGCCTTGACGGTTACGCCATCGTATTTTCTTTCAAGTCTGCGCACAGTGAAGTGACCTCTTGCCATGTCTTGAAAATGGTCGATGAAAACCAGGTTGATCAGAGCTCCTCCGACGGCACCGATTGCGCGGACGGCCTGGGCAGCTGCCCCGCCGTCGCAGGATCTGCTGCATGCTCTGGTTAGACCAGTCCTATTAACATGATCATTTGATTCTCTCATAGCGCATTTTCATACCGAGGAATTCATGTTCCGCAACTAATGTTGAGCTGTTTTTGGACTCGCCTTTTGCAAATGTCAGATTCCAATCTCCATTTGCCAGGGGAATGAAGAACTTTGTAAGAGATTCGGGATATAATTCAACTTTTGATTTATCTGCACTTGTAATATATAGCTTATCATTTTCAAACCCTATGACAACACTATCTTCTGGATCAAAAGAGTTGACAAACGTTCCGCTGATGTGCTCAAATGCTTCTCGGGATTTTGTTTTCGCTAGGCTCTTTTCTTTCTTCTCTTCAAGTTCTCGATTTTTCAACCATCTAAAATCTTTCTCAGCAACACTTGGTGGGAACAATGAACCTAACTCAAGAGTTCTATATCCCTTCGTTAATTCTTCATTAATATCAAGTACCACCTCTTCCATGAAATTGTGAAAATAGTAGATATAGAGTTTGCCGTTTTTCAAATCGCATATTGTAGAATAGGCAGTTGTGGCCCGGGATGCCTCGACATGTGTACTAGCAAGTATTCTCTTGAAGAGATCTATGGATATTTCATCAGCACTACTGAGCAGGCTGTGTGCAATCTGGTATTGTGTACATGGTTCTGCTGCTTTGCTATCATCAGGGACGATCTGAAATCTGGTTGTTTTGGCCCTCACCTGTCCTCGATCGACAATTAGTGAGTTTCCATGCTTGTCACCAAACATGATAACCAAGTAGGTATACTGTACCTGGAGATTATTGTACTTTTTTAGGAGTTCCAAGACTTGATCAACAGAGGAGCATTCTTCTAGAATCTTGTCGAAAATGTTTCCTTTGAACGTTTCGCCAGTCAGAGCCCCAGTACGTTCTTTGTTGGATGTCCATCCCAGGTCAAAAACTAGGCCTTGATCATTTACTCCACTTGATGGTTCTTTTTGTCCAGGAAAGAATTCAAATCCAAACAGAATCCGGCCATATCCACCCTTTTCGGGAGGACAGAACCAAACATACGATTCAGTGGAAATCCAATCTTTGTTATTTCCAAACAAAACACTCTTCTTTGTTGCTGCATAGAAGAATGTACATGGATATGATTCGCTAATCACAAAGAGCGTTATGAAGAGTAATATGAATGCAGTCACTAGAAATGTTTTCATGAAATCTCTCTCCCTTGTTTTTGTTTCGGCTAACCTGGGAGGTTAGCCGCGAAATCCGGAGGACCTCGGCGGCTGGAGCGAATTGGTGGGCGTTGGCCTGCCACCAATGCGATCATGCCTTCGCTTCGCTGCATTGGGCCACGTAGGCGCGATACACCCGTCGCAGGATGACGACATTGTAGAGTAGCTGGATCGTCAGAAAGACATATGAGATGATCCACTCACCGACGACTTCCCAACCCAGCAGGTATTCACGACCGATCTCATCCACCATCGCCTTCTCTCCCAACATCAGGATCAGACAGAGCGCGCCCAGAGCTAAGATCCCCCCGTCTCCTTTGCGGACTGCCTCAGCCTTTCGGATGCGCGATGACACCCATAAAAGGGACATGATGTTGAATATCAGCACGAGGACAAATCCGATAAGAATGACCATTTCCCCACCGGTGTTTATTGTACCTCGATATTGAAAGACCTGTTCTTCGTAGATGGGTATAGCTACCATGTTGTAGACCAGCGATCCGGTACATAGGATCGCTAGCACAAAGGCAACACGGTACACCAATCCGCAGGTTGCTTTCATCTCACCTCCACTGCTTTGTCGGTGTGGTGCACGTGTCCAGATTCAGGAATGAGGCCTGACTACTGGCTTGGCTGCGTGGCGTAACGATGTGACGGACGCGCTTATGAGCGAACTCCATATGTCGTGCGTATAGCAAATGAGTGACCGTCGATTGTGCCGCCTGTTATTGGACGTTGGTCCGCAATCGTAGCCGTCATTTCTTCTGATTGACTTTGAACAATTGCTTGGCTTCATCTTGAAGAGTCTCGGCAGGGGTAAAATCGATTTTGTGTGGATAGTACTTTGACGTGTCAACGATCCCTTCCAGATAGAACCGTTCTGCCAGGTGATCGATAGCCCCACGCTGGAGCTTGAACACATCCATGTGTCCCATCGCGGGAATAACGATAATGTTTCCATTCGTGAAATAGGGCTTGGTTTCCATCATATGGCTTGGCGGACTGGAAAAATCCAACTGCCCATTGAGGACGAGCGTCCGAACCTCTATCGTGTCGAGTTTCTGGTACTGAGGGGGGATCTGTGCGATTGGCCATCCACCATGAGACACGGCTGTCCACCACAGTTTTGCAGAGGGGGAACCGAGAATCGAACCCGGTGGATCCATCTCACTTTCATAGTCACGCGTGTCGTCCATGCCACTACTCACGAGCTTTGAGAGGAAGTCTCCCCAATACTGCCGTGATGTATCCTGGACCGCCTGGTCATACCCGAGAACAAGCAAAGCCAAACCGCTTGGATCACCTTTCTCCGCGGCAACAAACGCGTCGAACACGGCAGCTGCAGATTCGGTTTCGTAGAGACTGAAAAACGTGGCAAGCCGGACTTTGTCTGGATCGATCAGGATGTCGTTCCAGGTCGTGGGCAGGGTTCTCACTACCGACTGAATCGTCCGAATGATATCGGGGCTTTTTGCAGAGGCGTCCCGGTCTGCTTTCCATAGCGCATTGTATTCCCGGAGCATCTTGTCAATGACGGCAGGCTCCCATAATGAGTCAAAGCGGCGCCCTCGGCTGCCTGCACCCACCATGAGATTGCGTTTGACCGCATTCGGGTATCGTACGCAATAGAGATATGCGACCTGAGTACCGTAGCTGGTGGAAAACAAGTTGATCTTCTCATATCCAAGTGCCCGCCGAACTGCTTCAAGGTCCTCTACAACTTCCAGCATGGTGTAGCCATCTAGGTCTATGCCTTCCTGTACGAGCCGGTCATACGTTCGGCGCAGCGTCTTTCGGAATTCCAGAAGGCCCTCGTGGGAGAGGGGGCTGTCTTTTGCCATCGCTGTTCCGATTTCGGGGCACCTGAGTTTGATCTCTCCGTCGACGCCACGATACCCGACATTGATCACGTCGTTGTGCGCATAGAATACATCGGGCATCTCTCTCCAGAGATTGCTCTTGCCCGGGCCGCCGCCAAGAATGAAGATGGGTTCGGCGGCAGAATCACGCCTGGCGTGGTGCCGGATGAACGGCAGTGGTGTGAGGCGTGAGCGTGGGTCGTTCCTGTTTTCTGGAACTTGGACAAGCCCAAAATCAGCATTGTTCTGGTACATCCGACCGGCTTCCATGACGATGGTTCCAACCTTTGTACCAGCGAGCTGACCGGGATCTGGAAACGGAGAGTCTTGCGCTCTAAGGTGCACGCCGATGAGGCAGAGAACAGCCATACCAAGGAGGATGTAAGGATGTGAATACGATTTCACGTTAGCTTCCTTTCAATGACAACCTATTTTGCGCGGAAACTGTCAGCCGGAGTTGGATAGAGTGATGCAGCAGTACTCCCGGGATGCTTCCTCAAATATTCGCTCACCATCGCAAAACCGATCGTGTAGCCGGTATTTGCAGGAATAGTCTTGTTCAAGCCGACGAACCATTCCAGTTGATCAAAGTCTTTGTCAAACCACATTTTCTCGGCGTTAGCTTTCCACTTGTCGAACTCCTCTTTCGTCAAGGCCTGACAATAGAACGGCGTATCGATCTTGCACACCTGTATGGCGAAATGGCAAGCCAATCCCTCGCTGATCATCGATTCGAATAAGTTATTGCCGTAACCCACCGTTCGGTATCTCCGCGTGTGATGATACTCGTGGGGAATCGTTTGAAC